>Ga0137407_10000266_pt1 | contig 37586 bp, 42 predicted proteins | sample CZOMad2_2_16fung_FD_108410 | JGI IMG/M metagenome (GOLD analysis project Ga0137407, IMG submission 108410) | Vadose zone soil fungal communities from Angelo Coast Range Reserve, California, USA - CZOMad2_2_16fungal (Illumina Assembly) | ecosystem: Environmental > Terrestrial > Soil > Vadose... | reverse complement strand
TCCGGACCTGGCAGACCGCGGACAAGATGAAGAAGCAGCGCGGGAAGCTCGCCGAAGACAAGGGCAACAACGACAATTTCCGCGTCAAGCGCTACATCGCGAAGTACACCATCAATCCCGCGATTGCGCACGGCGTCTCGAAGCTGATCGGCTCGGTGGAAAAGGGCAAACTCGCCGACCTCGTGCTGTGGTCGCCGGCTTTCTTCGGCGTGAAGCCCGAATGCGTCATCAAGGGCGGCTCGATTGTCGCCGCTCCCATGGGGGACCCCAACGCGTCGATTCCGACGCCGCAGCCCGTGCATTACCAGCCGATGTTCGCAGCCTTCGGCAAGGCGCTGACGGCCTCCTCGGTGGTGTTCTCCTCGAAGGCGGCGGTGGCTTCCGGGCTCGCCCGGAAGCTCGGCATCGGCAAGAAGCTCTACGCCGTCCAGAATACCCGTGGCGGCCTCTCCAAGAAGAGCATGATCCACAACGGCGCCACGCCGAAAATCGAGGTCGATCCCGAAACCTATGAGGTGCGCGCCGACGGCGAACTCCTGACCTGCGCGCCCGCCGAAGTGCTGCCGATGGCGCAGCGCTATTTCATGTACTAAGGTCGTTCCCGGCACCCTGAAACCAAAACAAAAGCCGGGAGAAAATCCATGATCTATGTCGTCGCCACCTCTCAGGTGAAGCCGGAATCTCGGGAAGCCTTTATCAAGGGCGCCAAGGAATGCATCGCCGCCACGTTGAAGGAAAAGGGCTGCATTTCTTATGAGAGCCACACCAGCATCAACGATCCCAATCTGTTCGTCGTGGTAGAGCGCTGGGAAAGCCGCGAGGACCTCAACGCCCACGGCCGCGCGCCGCATATGAAAGTGTGGCGGGAATATTCTGCGCCGTTGAAGGTTTCGCCGACCGTGATCGAGATCATCAGCGACGGCAAGGTCGAGAAGCTGTGAGGGCTTTCGCATGATCCGCGCCACGCAAGTTCGCGGCCAATATCGCTGGAGCGAGCCGCCGGCCGATACCGTTGTGCTCGATTTTGGCGATCGTCACCGGCGGCGGATGGTGATGACGGGCACGCGCGGACTTGAATTTTTGCTCGACCTGGAAAGCGCGGTCGCGCTGCGGGGTGGTGACGCGCTGGTGCTCGAAGATGGCAAGCTGGTCGAGGTCGTCGCGGCGCCGGAGCCGTTGGCGGAGATTCGTGGCAGCGACCCGCAGCATCTGGTTCGCCTCGCCTGGCATCTCGGCAACCGGCATCTGCCGACGCAGATCACAGCAAGGGGCCTGCGCATCCGGCGCGATCACGTCATCGAGGCGATGGTGCAGGGGCTTGGCGCGCGGATCATCGAGATCGAGGCACCGTTCGACCCCGAGGGCGGCGCCTATGCGGACAGCGGCCATGCGCACGCATCGGCCGGCGCGGCGCACGACCATGCGGGGCGCGGTCATTCATCGCATGATCATGGCGGTCACCATCACCATGACGAGCATTGCGATCATGACCATCACCACGGCCATTCCCATGCTCATGACCACAAATAAGCCGCCGAGGCCGCAGCGCCGCCCGGTAGTGCGAGTGGATGAGAAAAATTCGCTTGAGTCGAGCGACCCGAGTGGAATGCAGGCGGGCGAAGCGGCGGCGCTGTATCGGTTGATGACGTGGCTATCGCCGTCTTTTCCGGTTGGCGCCTTCTCCTATTCGAGCGGCATCGAATGGGCGGTGGAGGCCGGCGATATCGCCAACGCCGCATCCTTGCGGCGTTGGCTCACTTCCATGCTGGCGGATGGACCGGGTTTTTGCGATGGCGTCCTTCTTGCGCACGCGCATCGGGCCGCGTCGTCTGACGATGATACAGCGCTGGCAGACATCACGGAGCTTGCGGCTGCCTTCGTGCCTTCGCGCGAACGCCAGCTTGAGACCTCGGCGCAGGGGCGGGCGTTTGTCGAGATCGCGCGAGCGGCCTGGAATTGCGCTTCGCTGGATCGGTTGATTTCCTCCTGCGGCGGCACCATCGTTTATCCTGTCGCGGTCGGTGTCGTCAGCGCCGCGCATTCGATTCCGATTGCGTCCACGCTCCACGCTTTCCTGCACGCGGTGACCTCGAACTGGATATCCGCAGGTAGCCGGCTTGTTCCGCTCGGTCAGACCGACAGCCAACGCGTGCTGGCGCGGCTTGAGCCGATCGTGGCCGCAACGGCGAGGCGCGCGCTGGAAGCCTCGCTCGACGATCTCGGCAGCGCGACCTTCCGCGCCGATCTCGCCAGCATGCGGCACGAGACGCAGTATACGCGGTTGTTCCGGTCGTGAGGATGCCGGGCAAACGCGCCGCCTTGGCATTGCCCTTCGCGTTTGCTGCTGTGCCGGCGTGGGCCGATGGCACGCTCGGTCTCGGTGAAGTCCTCCTCGCGATCGGCAAGGCGCCGAAACTGGTCGCGGAGATTCAGGCGGAGCTGGACAGAAATGGTCTCAAGGTTGCTGCCGTGACCTGCATTGCCGCACGCCACGGCAATCACTGGAAATATCTCGGTGGTGGCCGCGCCGCGCCCTATGGATGCGAGATCGGCAAACGCACGGTCTCGATCGAAGCCGACCGGGTCTATTTTGACGAGCGTGGAAAGCTTCTGGGCGATCTCGACAAGGTCGATCCCAAACACGCAAAGACTTTCATGGAAGACAATTTTCGCTGGAGCTGGACGCCGTGATCATCGAAGAGGAATCTCCATGAGCAAGCACTTGCACGGTCCGCTTCGTATCGGCATCGGGGGTCCCGTCGGCTCGGGAAAGACCGCATTGATGGACCTGCTGTGCAAGTCGATGCGGGGGCGTTACGACATCGCCGCGATCACCAACGACATCTATACCAAGTGGGATGCCGAGTTTCTGGTTCGCTCGGGCTCGCTGACCCCCGATCGCATCGCCGGCGTCGAAACCGGCGGCTGCCCGCATACCGCGATACGGGAGGATGCCTCGATGAATCTTGCGGCAGTTGCCGACATGCGCGCCAAATTTCCCGACCTCGATCTGGTGCTGATCGAATCCGGCGGCGATAATCTCGCCGCCACCTTCTCGCCCGAACTCGCCGATCTGACGATTTACGTGATCGATGTCGCGGCCGGCGACAAGATCCCCTCCAAGGGAGGTCCCGGCATCACCCGGTCGGACCTTCTCGTGATCAACAAGATCGATCTCGCGCCGCATGTCGGCGCATCGCTGGAAAAGATGGATACCGATGCCAGGCGCATGCGCGGCGAGCGGCCCTTTGTCATGACCAATCTGAGAAAGAGCGAGGGCCTCGAGCACATTATCCGCTTCATCGAGGCCAAAGGCGGCCTCGGCCCGCCGGCCAGGACAGGATGAGCCAAGCCTGATCGTTAACACTTGTGGCAGACCCAATCTGTTGAAGCACAGGGGGACCATTTCATTGGTCGAGGGGGGAACTAAATCCCTCTGCCGTGGTTAGCACGCTCTGGTCCTGCCAAGGCATCCGCGTGGTAGCCAATTTGTTCTTCGTGCCAATCGTCCTGGCAGCCGCAGTTGCGTACCGATGATCGCTCCTCCACTATGCCGAATGGTTGCTTCCCCCTACATCTCGGTTTATGGCCGCTCCGGCGGCCACCAAATGCTTCTTCATCTTCATTGCCAACAACTCTTATTTGAGTAGGCGAGTGGTTCGGCTGGGTCTCATCACCGGTTTTATCGCGCTGATCGGGGTACTGTTCTCCGGTCTTGCGGCTTATCGCATCCATGATCAGGAATTGACGGTCGATGGCATCGCGTTGGCGCGGGCGATCGACGTTCACGCGAGCCTGGTGCAGGACCGGCTGACGGAACGCGAACTGCTCGCGCGTGTCGCATCGGGCTTGTTCCGTACGCCTTCCGTGATCAAGGCCGATATGCTGCAGCCGCTGCGATCCTCTATCTATGCCTTCAAGACCGATTTCGTGGTCGCAAGTTGGATCGCGCGGCTGCGGCCGGATGAATTGGAGGCGGCGCGTGCCGAGCTTGCGAGTGCGGGCTTCCCGAACCCGGCGATCCGCCGTTTTGACGATGCGCCCCTGGATATGGGCTCTCTCGATCGGCCGGTCGACGTGCTGATGGATGTCGAGCCACGTAACGAGCAGACGAGGACCTTTCCAGGCCGTTGCTTGGACCAGCATCCGATTCTGGGACCGATGCTGGCGCGCGCCATGGCCGAAACGAAGTCAATCGCGTCCGATCCGCTTCCGCTGTTGCGTCCGGACGGGCCGATCGGCCTCGCGCTAGCCGCGCCGGTTCTGCAGGAAGACGATTCTCAGCCCGCGGGCTTTGTGACGTTCTCCTATGAACTGGCCCCGCTGATGCTGGCCAATGATGATCTGTCCCTATTCTCGGTGGCGTTGAAGGACCCGCGCAGCGACAACAGCGAGCTGATTGCCAATGACCGGGGCGTCGTCGTGTCGAGAACGGCAAGCCCGCAAGGCGGCGCGGCGGCGGTGACAAGGAGGGTCGCTTTCGGCGGCCGCGACTGGTCGCTCAGCTATTACGCCAAGACCAACGCATTGATGCGGGCGCAACAGACGGCTGCGATCGTGGCCGCGATCGGCCTCGCGTTGACCGGTATCGTCTGCGGGCTGTTCGGATATGTCGCCTACAACAACCTGCGGCTCAGCCGCGAAATTCAGGTTCGGATCGGTTTCGAGCGCCGTTTGACCGCGGTCATCGACGAGCTCAATCACCGGGTCAAGAACATCCTTGCGGTGATCCAGTCGATCGTGACTCGCACGCTGCGCCACGGTTCCGACATCGATGTCGCCCGCGAACTCCTGATCGGCCGGATTCACGCCATGTCGAACGTGGTTTCCCTGCTCAGCGAAAGCCAGTGGCAGGGCGTAAAACTGAAGGGATTGTTCGAAGCGCGCGCCATACCTCATGCCGAGCGCATCGCGATCAGCGGCCCCGACATTGCGGTCAGCGCGAGGGCGGCGCAGTCGCTTTCACTGCTGTTCTTCGAGCTGGCGTCACATTCCGACGAAGGCCTTTCGCTGGTCGGCAAGCATCCTCACATCGTCGCGCATTGGGAAGTGAACGGGGAAGATCCCAACTTCATCTTTCATTTTCGCTGGGAAGAGTTCAACACCAGCGCGGCGACCCGCCGCGCTGACAGTGATTTCGGCGTCATCCTGCTCGATCGCGTCGCGCCGGAGGCGCTTGGCGGGACCTCGAAGCGATACTTCACCGATGTCAGCTACGTGTATGAACTCACCGCGCCGATGGAGACTGTGATTGATATGTCGGAGAGGGATCGCACCGAACAGTTGTCGGCCCCGTTGAAGCCGGTGCGTTAGGCGGGCGGGCGCGGATCTAGCCGCCGCTGCCGCCGATCACCGCGCGCACGGTTTCATCGGGGCCGAAATCCTCGGCGCCATCGACATAGAGCAGAGCAGAAAGTTTTGATCGTGCCCGGTTGACGCGACTCTTGATGGTGCCGACCGCGCATCCGCAGATCGCCGCAGCATCTTCATAAGAGAAGCCGGAAGCGCCCACCAGGATCAACGCTTCGCGCTGGTCCTGCGGAAGCTTGTCGAGCGCTACACGGAACTCCTCGAACTCCAGATGCGCGCTCTGCGCCGGCTGGGTCTTCAGGGTTTTGGCATAGCTGCCGTCGGCGTCCTCCACCTCCCGCCGCCGCTTGCGGTAGTCCGAGCGGAACAGGTTGCGCAGGATCGTGAACAGCCACGCCGGCAGATTCGAGCCGGGCTGGAACGAGTCGATGTTGGCCAGGGCGCGCAACAGCGTCTCCTGGACCAGGTCGTCGGCCCGGTCGCCATTGCCGGAAAGCGAGATCGCAAACGCACGAAGACTTGGAACCGACGCCAGGATGTCGTCGCGGAGTGAGTCAGTGAGAGGCATTATTCCCCTCCGTTATTTTTATCGCCCGCATTCCCCAATTGGGGATTGGCGGCGGGCACATCAAGCTTGCGGATCAGCTCCACGAACCGGTCTGGAACCCCCTGCCGGACGACATCGTCGTACATGGCACGCAGCTGGTGGCCTATTCTCGACTGAATCTCGGCATTTAGGCCGCCCTGCTTCTTTACTTCCTTCATGACCTGATCCACGCTTCCCCGAGAGTTAAGCTTTTGTATTTTCACGGCTAATCCTCGAATATGCCCATCCGCCTGCGACCTCTGCGCAATGGCTAATTCCAAGTTTGCAGAAAAGTTCCGCAAAAGCAGGGAACTTTTCTGAGCCATGGGCGTAATCGTCCACTGTCAGGGGCATACCGGGTCGCCCCATTTGGATGCTTTGGGCCCAAGAGAAGGATGGAGTGGGGATGTCCCGATCACAGCTCGTTGCCGAACACCTGCCGCTGTTGCGTCGCTATGCCCGTGCGTTGACGGGAAACCAGGCATCGGGCGACGCCTATGTGGGGGCCATGCTCGAGGCCCTGCTCCAGGATGCATCCCTGCTCGATGAGCGTCATGGACCCCGTGCCGGGCTCTTCCGGCTCTTTACCCAGATCTGGAACTCGGTGTCGCTCAACGACGATCCCGAGGTGACAACACTGCCGATGCCGCCCGAGCGGCGGCTTTCGAATATCACCCCTCTGCCGCGCCAGGCTTTTCTGCTGCTGTCGCTCGAGGGCTTCTCGGAAGAAGAAGTCGCCTTCATTCTCGGGACCGATGTGGCCGAGACCCGCCGGCTTGCCGATACCGCTGGCCGCGAAATGGCCGCCGAGATCGCCACCGATGTGCTGATCATCGAGGACGAGACTTTCATTGCCATGGATCTCGAAAGCCTGGTGAAGAATCTCGGCCATCACGTGATCGGCGTCGCCCGCACCCACACCGACGCCGTTGCGCTGGCCAAGAACAAGAAGCCGGGCCTCATTCTCGCAGATATTCAACTCGCCGATGGCTCTTCGGGCCTGGATGCCGTCAACGAACTGCTGCGGACCTTCGAGGTCCCCGTGGTGTTCATCACCGCATACCCCGAGCGCTTCCTGACCGGCGAGCGCCCGGAGCCGGCGTTCCTGATCTCAAAGCCGTTCCAGCCCGCCATGGTGTCCGCGGTGGCGAGCCAGGCGCTGTTCTTCCAGCGCAACTCGCGCAACCGCACGCCAAGGGTGGCGTAATAGGGGTTGCGTAACAAGAATGGGGGCGCGTAAGCGCGTACCCCGGCATGCGCCACTGGCGCGGCCGGGGTTGCGGCTCTCGCTCACCTCGGCTTCTCCGCCGACGGATTGAACAATCTCTCCCCGTTTTCCTGATATGCGCCGATCGCCTGCTGTCCCTCCGGCGACACCAGCCAATCCGCAAAGATCTTCGCTGGCCCAAGCTTTGCGGTCGGATTTTTTTGCGGATCGAGTTCAATGACGTCGTAGCGATTGATCAGGCGCGGGTCGCCTTCGACGGCGATCCCTAGCGATCCCTTGTTGTTGAAACTGAGCCAGGTGCCGCGGTCGGTCAGCGTGTAGGCGTTCATTGCGCCCGCGGCATTGAGCGCCTGGCCCATGCCTCCGCCGATGTCGCGGTACCATTTTTCAAGGCTGAGGGCATCAGGGACTTTCCCGGCAATTTTCCAAAGCCGCACCTCAATCGCGTGGGTGCCGCTGTTGTCGCCGCGTGACACGAACGGCGCTCGTGCCAAGGCAATGGCTTGCAAGGCAGCGACGCCGTCATTGCCGCCCCGCACATGCGCCGGATCCGCGGCCGGGCCAACGATGATGAAATCATTCCATGCGATTTGCCGTCGCCGCCCGCCATGGCCCTCGTCCATGAATTGCTGCTCGGCGTCCGGATCGTGCACCAGCAAGATATCAGCATCACCGCGCCGCGCGGTGTCGAGCGCTTTGCCCGTCCCCTGCGCAACCACACGGACAGTGATCCCGCTCTTTGCCGTGAATTGGGGAAGGATTTTTGTCAGCAGGCCGGAGCTTTCGACGGAGGTGGTGGAGGCCAGAACGATGGATTGCGCCGCGGCCTGACCGGAATAGATGGCGGCAAAGGTGACGGCCAGCACCGACAGGAACCGGTTCTTGATCATGTTTCGTCACTTCCCGCCGTCCTTGCACTGCCGGCCAGCGCGAACACCGTAGCGCTGATCGAAATGCTGATCCCGATCAGCACGGCGCCAAGCGCCAGCGCCAATGACAGCTCGCCCTGACTTGTCTGTAGCGCGATGGCCGTCGTCATCGTCCTCGTTAATCCGCGGATATTGCCGCCGACCAGGATCACCGCGCCGACTTCCGAGATGGTCCGGCCGAAACCGGCCAGAGCGGCCGTCAGCAGCTCCGCGCGGATGATGCGAAGAATTTGCGGAATCGCCTGGATGCGTGACGCCCCGTCGCAAATTAGCTCGTCGCCATAGCGCGCCCAGGCTCGTTCGCTGGCGCGATGGACCAGCGCCGTCATGATCGGCGTAGCCAGGATCGCCTGGGCGGCCACCATCGCAGCAGGGGTGAACAGAAGTTCAAGGAAACCGAGCGGGCCGGAGCGCGACAGCGCAAGGTAGAGGATCAATCCGACTACCACGGGCGGCAAGCCAAAAAACGCGTTCACCAACACGACAAGCAAACGCCGGGCTCGAAAGGGAAAAATGGCAAGCGCCGTCCCCAGCGGCAGGCTGATAGCGGCCGCGATTGCCGTTGCCGCCACGCTGACGCCGATCGAAAGTCCGACTATCCCGAAGAAATCGCCCAATGCCCCACCGTCCTCATGCAGCCCGCTGTGCTGCACGTGGGCAAGCTGCGCGTCAAGGCGACGCCAGCAGCGATCGATCGAATTCGATTGGGAATCAACCCGGTAGCAGAAAAAAGCAGGGCGCGGCTGGCATCACCACAGCCGCGCCCTACGTCACCGGTCAATGGGGCAGGGGGGATAACCGGCTGCCGGAATGACGCACATGCCCCCGGAGTCGTTCCGCCCCCCGCAAATAATTTTTGCACACGGTTAAGTGATCGCGAGTTCCGCGAAACCTTGTGGTCGGGCTGGCGTTGTTTGTCCGGTCACCATGGGGCGACGGACGGCGGGCAAAGCATGTCACGGCTGGCAATCGGAATTTACGGCGCGATCGCGCTCTTGGTGACCTCAGGCGTGGCGCAGCTTGCGCTGGGGCACGATCTCTCCGAAACGACGCCGGCGGGTCTCCAGAATTCCTTGACGGATCCCTTGACCGCGGACGGCCACGTCGTCAATCGCGGCTCGAAGGCCGACCGTGCAACAAGCGTTGGGGGATCGCCGGCGCAGACGCGCACGATTTCGCTTCGGCTTGATGGCTTCTCCGATACGTCCTTTCTGGTGCGCGTGCCCGTGGCCAGCGGCAACTCCAACTCCTCGCCCGCTCGCACCAAATCCGGCGACCGAAAGCTCGTCCTGGCCTGCGAGCCGGTTGTCAGCGTATTGACCGAGGTCGCCAAGCGGCTTCAGCCCGGCCGCTGCGTGACGTAGTTTCTCCGTCCTTGCGGGGAGCGAAGCGATCCCAAATCGGGATCGATTCTTGATAGCGATAGCTCGCACAAACACCCAAATCCGACAAAAGCCTTCCACCCCCCTAAGGCAATTGCGGGGAGGTCTGCGGCCACAAATGATCCCGCACAATCAGCGCCATGATCAAAAGCGGCGACGACAGGAAGCCGCCCATCGGCCCCCACAGCCAGGTCCAGAAAGCAAGTGCGATGAACACGGCAAGCGCGTTGAGTTCGAGCCTGCGGCCGATGATGGCCGGGGTGATGAAGTGGCCTTCCAGAAAAGTTACGCCGACAAAGGCCAGTGGCGCGATCAACCCCGTCCCGATGGTCGAAAAGGCGATCAAGCCGACCACCGTCAGGATCACAAACATCGCGACCGGGCCGATAATCGGAAAGAAATTCAAGGTCGCGGCCAGCGCACCGAGCCCGGCGGGATTGGGCATGCCCGCAACCGCGCAGATGATGCCTGTCGCCGCGCCGACCCCGAGATTGATCATCATCACCGTCAGCAGATAGCCGCCGAGATGCTCCTCGATGGCGTTCAAAATCCGCAAGGTCCGCAGCCGCGATTCATGCCCGGTGAAATTCATGATCAGCGCACGCCGCAGGTCCCGCCAGCTCGCGATGAACAGGACCAGGGTCGCGAAGAACAGCAAGAACTCGGTGAAGGTCGGCGACAAGAATTCCAGCGTCGGCTGAACCCATTCGAATTTCGGCATCTGGAACGACGCGGACGGGAACGTATCGGATACGCCGAGCATGCTCCGGACCTCCTGCCACAGCAGGAGCGGCCGGTCGAGGATGTGCAGTTTGTCCTTGAGCTGCGCGCCGAGCTCCGGCAGACGCGTGCTCCATTCCATCAGCGGCGCCGATATCAGGCCGATGATGAAGGTGACGCTGGCCCCGACCGCGCTCACGATCAGAACCGCCGATAGGGCGCGTGGGATTCGATGCCGCTCGAGGAAACCTGCCGCCGGCGAGAGCATGGTGCCGACCACGAATGCTGCCACGACCGGAAGAAAGAACGCCTTGGCGACATAGAGTACGGCGACGACGCCGATCAACAGCAACGCGACCAGCGCAAAGGCGACAACCTCCGCGCGGCGAATGACCGGGGGCAGTTCGACGTTGCTGTCAGGCAGTGGCGTACCGGCCGCGTCCCTGGATGGCGCTTGTTCGTTGGGCAGGACACGCAACAGATTCTCCCCGCGCTTCGGCCAAAATGGACGACGAGCCGCGGCATCACGCGACGAAGGCCCACATAACCCGCAAGTCCGGCCAAGGTTCCATCGCGCAAAGGTGAGTGCCGCTGTTCTTTGAACAGTGCCGGCTTCTATTCGACTTGCGCCGGAACCGGTGAGCCTCAGTCGAGTTGGCTCTGCGAGAAGCATCAATGCGATGCACATCGAACGGGGCACCACATGACACAGACATTCGCAACTTATCGCAGGCTCTCGCCGTGCACGACCACCGCGGCGATCTTCGCCGGCGCCTTGCTCCTAGCGCCCGCCGTTTTCACCGGCGCGGCGAGCGCGCAGATGCTTGGCTACGCTGCGCCGCTGCAAACGTCGTTTCCGTCCGATAACATGATGGCCGCGCCGGCCGATTCCGCGCTGTCGGATGAGGGCGGCGGAAACACCTACGTGCTTGCCGAGCGGCTGCGCCGCGCCGTCGTGGCCATCGATACAACCGAAGCGCCGGGCACCGTCATCATCGATACCGGCAACACCGTGCTCTATTACGTGCTCGGCCCAGGCCGCGCCATGCGTTACGGCGTCGGTGTCGGCCGCGACGGGTTCACCTGGTCCGGCGTGCAAGCCATCAGCCGCAAGGCGGAGTGGCCGGATTGGCATCCGCCGGCGCAGATGATCGCGCGTCAGCCCTATTTGCCGCGCTTCATGGCAGGTGGCCCCGGCAATCCGCTTGGCGCCCGCGCCATGTATCTCGGCAATAGCGAATACCGCATCCATGGCACCAACGATCCTTCGACGATCGGCAAGTTTGTTTCCTCGGGCTGCATCCGATTGACCAATGAAGACGTCGCCGACCTGTTTAGCCGCGTCGACGTCGGTACCAAGGTGGTGGTGTTGCCGAAGAACGCGCAGCACCTCGAAGCGAGACGAACGATCGCCGGCCCGACTGAAGCTCAGCCGGCGGCGGCGCGGCTACGTCCGGTCGTGACGACGCTGCCGTCGGGCCGTCAGGCGATGAACCTTTCGGCCTCCTCTTTGTACTGAGATTGGAGCCAGTCTGGGAGATGAACATGGTCGTGCGATCAGGCAGTATGATATTGAGCGCGGCCGCGACCTTGGTCGTAGTGGCGTTAGCGCCGGCCGTGCAGGCGGAGGAGTTTTTCTCCAGCCTGTTCGGCGGGTTCGGCGCGCACCGGCAGCAGGCGCCGATGACGCCGCTGCCGTTTGCGAGCGAGGGCAATAGTCCCGTTGCCCCCGACTTCAATGCCCCGCGTGCGCGCGTCTATACCTATTCCGGCGGCTCGCAGGCCTATTGCGTGCGTACCTGCGATGGGCGCTATTTCCCGATCTCGGCGGCCGGCAACCAAGGCAAGGCGGCCTCCTGCAGCAGCCTTTGCCCGGCCAGCCAAACCAAGGTGGTCTACGGCAGCAATATCGATAATGCCGCCACCGAAAGCGGAAAGCCGTATTCCGAATTGCCGAACGCATTTCGCTACCGCAACGAACTGGTCGCCGGCTGCAGCTGTAACGGCAAGGACCCGACCGGCCTTGCGGCGGTCAAGGTCGAAGACGATCCGACGCTTCGCAAAGGCGACATCGTGGTGGGCAGCGGCGGGTTGATGGTTGCCGGCCGCGGCGCCGATCGACGCGGTGCGTCGCTCAATCTCTCGCCCGCGCCCGAAGCCGTGCGCTCGCACTATCGGCATGTTCCCGTGGTGGCGTCGGAGTAGGACCCGCGGCGCAGCCCGTCGTCCCGGCGCACGCCGGGACCCATACTCCGCGGCTTCGCTTGGGGCACTGTCACTGAGGGCTTTAGCAACAACAAACGCTGATGGTCATGGTGCCGGCGTGCGCCGGGACGACACAGATTGGCGCTATTCAAGCCGCGCGAATTTTGCCCAGGAATTCGGTGACCTGGCTGCTCAGCTGAAGACTCTGCGTCTCCAGCGTCTCGGAGGCCTGCCTTACGTTCTCCGCCGCAGCCGCAGCGGCATCCGCGTCGGTTTTGACCCCCGTGATATTTTCCGAGACGTTCCTGGTGCCCTGCGCGGCGTGCTGGGTGCTGCGGGTGATTTCCTGGGTAGCGGTGCCCTGCTCCTCGACCGCGGCGGCGATCGCGGTCGCGACATCGTTCACCTCGCCGATGATGCCGCCAATTCCCTTGATGGCGTCGATGGCGTCACCGGCCACCTTCTGGATGTCGGCGATCTGCTCGGTGATATCGTCGGCAAAAAACAGTAAATTTTTAGACAGCGGCCCTGCCGTTGTGCGGTCCGGGAAACTCCGAACCGCCGAATTTTTCAGGCATTTACGGAGAGGGTTCCTTGCGGGGAACCTGCGCGGCTGTCAGCGCGTTGACGGGGACTTGCTTCTCATCTTGCGGTATCAGGGGAATTTCAATGCTTATAGGCGCGCTCGTCACTTTTCTGGTCGTTATTCTGATTCTGTATCTCGTCAATCTGCTGCCGCTCGATGGCCGCGCCAAACAGATCGTGCGCGTCGTCGTGATTATCCTCGGCGTGATTTCGCTGCTCAAATATATCGCGGTGTTCTAGGAATCCCGGAGGACCGAGCGCGACGAAGCGATCCGGCTCCTGTTTTCAGGCAGCGGATTGCCTGGCTCGCGCACGCAATGACGAACGTGAGCGCTTTGCTCCGCTGACGCCCGGCCGCCTTGCCGCAAGAGGCAAATCAAAATTTCAATTCAATGTTTGATCCAGGGCGATGCAGGCATATACATGCCAGGATTCGACTTGGGATGTGAGGCCAAACGCCAATGAAACGACGTGCGCCGTATCGTGACCGCCCAGGCTCACGGCCGAAGCCGCAGGAGGATCGCCAGAGCACCCACTTGCAGTTGTTGGAAGCGGCGGGTCGGGAATTTGCGGAAAAGGGCTTTGAACGTACGACGGCACGAGAGGTTTGTGAACGGGCCGGGGCCAATACGGCGGCGGTGAACTATTATTTCGGTGGCATCGAAGGTCTGCACGCGGCCGTGCTTGAGGAAGCTCGCAACCGTCTTTTCTCGGTCGACGCGATTTCGGCTGCGGTGGCTGGAAAAACTGATCCGAAAGCCAAACTGGAGGCGCTCCTCACCGTCGTGGTTCGCGCGCTGACCGGCCCTCTCTCCTCGTCGTGGGTGTTGCGAGTGCTCGGCCGCGAAATGGTCGCGCCCTCGCCGTCGGTGGCCGACATGAAGGACAAGATGGTTCTTCCGAGAGCGCGCCTATTGCGGCAATTTCTCGGTGAGCTCATGAATCTTCCGGAAGATCATCCGGCCGTGGCGTACGCATGCGTTAGCCTCATGGCGCCGATCTGCATGCTGATTCTCGCCGACCGTGCTCATCTGACGCGCGCGCTGCCAGCTTTCGGGCTCAAGCCAAGCGACGCCCCTGCGCTTGCTCGCCATATGTTCCAGTATACCCTGGCAGGGCTGGAAGCCGTCGCTCGCGAAGCGCGCAAGGAAGCCTAGACCTGCCGGCTGAACGGCGCGCCGCCGCGCTACCAAGCGCCTTTGGTATCGGTTCGCCCTTTTTTGCGAGCCATTTTGCGTAGTCCAAACGGCAAAGTTATATTTAAAATATAAATTTTAATTTGACTATCGGCGGGCGCCTTCCTATTCTGATTTCTGACGCGATCCCCCGGGGCGATCGAGCTACGCCTGCGCCCCGCTCTTTGTCGCTGGTCGAGAAACAAAAATGCCGCAAGTGTCCCGGTATCACCCCGCGCTGGTCGTGCTGCACTGGCTTCTGGCGATTCTGATCCCGACCGCGCTCGCTCTTGGCGTTTTGGTGGTGGTGAAGATCCCTAACAGCGACCCGATGAAAGCCGAGGCGCTGCGCGGTCACATGGTCGGCGGCATCTTGATTCTGACGTTGATGCTGTTGCGGCTTTTGATGCGCTTCGCAACCCGTCATCCCGCTGCAGCCTCAACCGGGAATTCCCTATTTGATGGACTGGCGTGGTTATCGCACCGGCTACTTTATCTTGCCGTAATCGGCATGGCAGCTGTCGGTCTCTCGATGGCGATCGAAGCCGGCATTCTGGGTATCCTGATCGGTCAACACCCACAGATACCGGCCGACTTCTGGGTCTACAATTCCCGTCACGCGCACTATCTGATTTCCCGCCTGCTGATGGTGCTTATCGCTTTGCATGTCGCCGGCGCCCTCTACCACACATTGATCCGCCGGGACCGATTGCTTCGCCGGATGTGGTTCGGCAGACGCGTCATTCGCGGCAATGAATCCGCGCCGGGCACCGACGCTCACGTGTAAGACGCGCGCAAAAAGGAGCCAAAAATGAAAGACAAAATCGTCGTCATCACCGGCGCGAGCAGCGGCATCGGATTGGCAACCGCGCGGGAATTGGCGCGCCAGGGCAGCGCGATCGTGATGGTCTGTCGTGATGCGGAACGCGCGGAAGCGGCTAGGAAGGATGTTGCCGCGGCGGCGACCGGACGACAGCCGGCGGTCTTTCTGGCGGATTTGTTGTCACAGCGCGAAATTCGCAGTCTTGCCGAGGCAATCAAAGACACGTACGCGCAGGTTGATGTGCTAATCAACAATGCCGGTGCCGTCTTTGCGCGCCGCGAATTGACCGTCGATGGGATCGAGAAGACGTTCGCGGTAAATCATCTGGCGCCGTTCCTGTTGACAAATCTTCTGCTCGATCGCGTCCGCGCGGCGCGGGGTGGACGCATCGTCACGACGACCTCGGGCACCTACAGTTCCGCGCTTGATTTCGAGGACCTGCAGAGCGAGAAGGGGCATCATTTTCTCGGCGCCTATTTTCGCTCGAAGCTGGAAAATGTCCTCTTCACGTTCGAACTGAGCCGGCGTCTCGCCGATACCGGCGTTACCGCCAATTGCCTTTTCCCGGGTCCGACGCGAACCCGGTTCGGCAACAACCTGGATGGTTTGGCGGCGCTGTTTGGGCTGTTCATGCAGAACTTTCCGCTTCTGGCCACTCCTGAAAAAGGGGCGGAAACATCCATTTATCTCGCGTCCTCGCCGGACGTTGCTGGAGTCACCGGCCGCTTTTATGTTCGATGTCGCGAAACACCAACCAAACCGATCACCCATGATGTGGATGTTGCGCGCAGGCTATGGAGCGTCAGCGAAACTCTATGCCAGCCGAGCGAGCAGAAAGCGGAACGGGGCCGATCGGAGGGCAACGCAGAACCGTGGCGGCTGACCGATACGGGAACAAAAGAAGCCCCGGCGAGAACCGGGGCCGGGGCTTCTTGGCCGATCAAGACACTTACTTCAGCGTGCGGAACCAATCATCCACGTCCTTGTGAATCTGGTCCTTGGCGAAGCCATAGCGCTGCTGCAGCTTGCCTTCGAGCTGTTCGCGGCGGCCCTCGATCACGTTGAGATCGTCATCGGTGAGCTTGCCCCACTTCTCCTTGGCCTTGCCCTTGAACTGCTTCCAGTTACCTTCAACCTGGTTCCAATCCATCGTCATCTCCTCCTGCGTTGGGATGACGAGCTTAACGATTGCGATATTCATTCGTTCCGGGAACCTGCATGGAGGCCCCACATAAGCTTCCTCGCCTTAAATCCCTGCCCCCAGATCGTAAAAATAGAGTGTCACCGCGCAAGGAATCCCCGTTGCCCAAGCGACGGCGTCGGTGACGGAGATCGCCGGGCGCTGCTCGTGCACGGGAGCATCGGGACCCGCATTGTCTGCCTGGTCCGCATCATCAACGGTGTTGTCGTGATACGTTGGCTCGACGATAGCGGTGATTTGTCTCCACCGGTGCTGGCGCGTTCGTCTGTCAATGATGTTATAAATCATTTGCCGCTACTCATTGGAAGTCAACTCGCCGCCTTGGCCTCGCGGCGCCGCGCCGTCAGGATATATTCGGTGTAGCCGTTCGGCTGCTCGCGCCCCCTGAAGATCAGGTCGCTGGCCGCCTTGAAGGCGACACCATCGAAACCGGGTGCCATCGGCCGATACAGCGGGTCGCCCTTGTTCTGGCCGTCGACCACCACCGCCATTCGCTTCAGCGAGTCCATCACCTGCTCTTTGGTGACGACGCCCTGAAGCAACCAGTTCGCCAGATGCTGGCTTGAAATCCGCAAGGTCGCGCGGTCTTCCATCAGCCCGATGTCGTGGATGTCGGGCACTTTGGAGCATCCGACCCCCTGATCGACCCAGCGCACGACGTAACCCAAGATGCCCTGGCAGTTGTTGTCGATCTCCTGCCGGACATCGTCGGGCGCCCAGTTCGATTGCGTTACCGGGATGGTGAGGATGTCGGCAAGCCGGGCACGCGGACCGCCTCTGGCCAGTTCCTGCTGGCGCGCCACCACGTTGACCTGGTGATAGTGCAGCGCGTGCAGCGTCGCCGCGGTCGGCGAGGGAACCCACGCGGTAGTGGCGCCGGCCTGCGGGTGCGCGATCTTCTGCACCAGCATATCGGCCATCATGTCGGGGGCGGCCCACATGCCCTTGCCGATCTGGGCGTGGCCGGGCAGGCCGTCGATCAGGCCGATATCGACGTTCCAGTCCTCATAGGCCTTGATCCACGGCTGGGCCTTCATGTCGTTCTTGCGGATCATCGGGCCTGCTTCCATCGAGGTATGGATCTCGTCGCCGGTGCGGTCGAGGAAGCCGGTGTTGATGAAGCAGATGCGCTTGATGGCATTCTGGATGCAGGCCTTGAGGTTGACCGTGGTGCGCCGCTCCTCGTCCATGATGCCGACCTTGATGGAGTTTTCCGGCAACGACAGCATCTTCTCGACCCGGGCGAACAGTTCGCAGGTCAACGCGACCTCGTCAGGGCCGTGCATCTTCGGCTTGACGATATAGACGGAGCCGGTCCGGCTGTTGCGCAGCTTCGATTGGCCCTTGAGGTCGTGGATCGCGAGCAGGCCGGTGACGGCGGCGTCGAGCAGTCCTTCCGGAATTTCCTCGCCGGTGGCGTCGAGCACGGCATCGGTGAACATGTGATGCCCGACGTTGCGCATCAGCAACAGGCTGCGGCCGTGCAGCTTGAGTTCACCCCCGTCAGGAGCCTTGTAGACGCGGTCGGGATTGAGCGCGCGCGTCAGCGTCTTGCCGCCCTTTTCGAAGTCGGCGGATAATGTGCCATTCATCAAGCCGAGCGTATTGCGATAGACCAGCACCTTATCTTCGGCATCGACGGTAGCGACGCTGTCTTCCATGTCGAGGATCGTGCTGACGGCGGATTCCAGGATCATGTCGGCGACGCCGGCCGGGTCGTCCTTGCCGATCATATGATGGCGGTCGATCTTGACTTCGACGTGCAGGCCGTTGTTGACCAAAAGGATGGCGGTCGGGGCCGTCTCGTCGCCGCGATAGCCGGTAAACTGCGTGTTCGATTTCAGCGCGGTGGCATTGCCACTCTTCAGTTTGACCGCGAGCCGGCCGCTGATCACGCTGTAGGACGTCACGTCGGTGTGGCTGCCGGTCGCGAGCGGCACGGCAGAATCGAGGAAGGTCTTGGCTTTGGCGACCACCTTGTCGCCGCGCGCCTTGTTGAAGCCTTTGCCGCTTTCGCTCGGGTCGTGCGGGATCGCATTGGTGCCGTAAAACGCGTCATAGAGACTGCCCCAGCGCGCGTTGGCGGCGTTGAGCGCGTAGCGCGCATTGGTGAGGGGCACGACCAGCTGGGGCCCGCAGATCTTTCCGATCTCTTCATCGACATTGGCCGTCTCGACCTTCTGCGTTGCCGGCTCCGGCAGCAAATATCCGATCTCCTTCAAGAAGGCCGTGTAGGCATTGAGGTCGACCGGCTTGCCCTTGTTGGCGCGGTGCCAGCCGTCGATTTTCACCTGCAGCGCGTCGCGCAAGGCAAGCAGCTCACGATTTTTCGGCGCCAGATCGCGGACGATGGCGGCCAGTCCTGCCCAGAACGCGTCGGGCGAAATCCCGGTTTTGGGCGCCGCTTCCTTGGCGATGAAATCAAACAAAACCGGGGCGATCTTCAATCCGTGGGCGTCGATGCGATTCATTATAAAACCTTGCGGGAGGCGGCGGTTAACAGTGTTTTTCGGGACAAATAAAGAGCGCCGCAAAGGCGGCGTTGGGGGCTCTTTTAGCGCCAAAGAAGGGGCCATGAGAAGGCCTTTCGAGGCCCTCTTTGCGCAAACGATGTGCCGGCGGCGGCTTAGATATTGGCGGCCAGATCAACCACTTCGTCGAACAAAACCCCGGTCTCCGTCAGCATCTTCTCGATCTCGACGGTCGCCTCGCCAACCGAGCGCGTCGAGGTATCGAGCGTCAATTCGCACTTGGCGGGAGGCTGGTAATCATTGCCGATGCCGGTGAAGGACGGTAGCGCGCCTGCGCGCGCCTTGGCGTAGTGGCCCTTGGGATCGCGGCTCTCGCACACCTCGGCAGGCGTTGCGACATGGATTTCGCGGAACGCCGTGTCGGCGATGCGGCGCGCCGCGGCGCGGTCTTGGCGCGAGGGCGAAACCGCCGCGACAATGGCGATGTGTCCGTTGCGGGCAAGATGAGTGGCGACTTCGGCGAGCCGGCGGATATTCTCGGCCCGATCGCTTTCGGAAAAGCCGAGATCGCCGTTGAGCCCGGCACGCAGCGTATCGCCATCGAGCAAGACCGGCGAACCGCCATTGCCGAACAGCCTGCGCTCCAGCGCGCGCGCCAGCGTCGATTTTCCGGAGCCGGGCAGGCCCGTGAGCCAGACCACCGCGCCGTTGTGGCGATATCGCGCCGAGCGTTCGTCAGGGCGCAGCGCGGATTCCACGGGCACGATATCGACGGGAACGGCGCGTTGTCCGGCGTCGACCGTCAGCACCAGGCCGCCGCCGGCGATGCGGCCGCCGACCTCGATCACCAGCCGTCCGGTGCGGGGATTGTCGGTATAGGGATCGGCGGCAATCGGCTGCGCCAGCGAGGTGTCGATCTCGCCGACATGGTTGCGCGCGATCGATGTGTTCTCGACGCTCGATAATTCGCCGGGATCGACCGCCTTCTCGATCGCGACCACGGTGGCGCGCACTTCCCGCGTGCCGAGCCGAACCAGGATTTGCTCGCCCTTGGCAAGCGCCTTGTCGTGCAGCCAGAAGATCCGCGCGCGGAGCCGGCGCGTGTCGCGCGGGCTGCTTCCGACATGGGCAATGACGTCGCCGCGTTCGATGAACAGTTCGCGGTCGAGCGTGATGCCGACGGACCGGCCCGCGGTCTGGGCGCCCTTGACTGGCGTCAGCGGCCAGCCCTCCACGCTTCTGATCTTTGCGATTTTGCCCGCAGGCATGATGACGACCTCGTCTCCGGCGGCGAGGCCGCCGGATTCGATCCGGCCCGCGACAATGCGGCGGTCGTCGAACTTGTAGATCGCCTGCACCGGCATCCGCAGCGCGAGCTGCTCCAGCGGCCGCGACGGCTCGAGCGCATCGAGCGCCTCGACCACGGTCGGGCCGTCGTACCAGCGAATCCTCCGCGTTCGTTCGGCCACGCCGTCGCCATCGCGCGCCGAAATCGGGATGACCGCCGAGGGCGTCACCCCGAGAGCGGTCAGATGAGCGGAGATCTCGTCGCGGATTTCGGCAAATCGCGCCGCGCTGAAATCAACCCGGTCCATCTTGTTGACGACCACCGCGACCTGTTTGATGCCCAAGAGATGCAACAGGTAGCCGTGGCGCCGGGTCTGGTCGCGCACGCCTTCCAGCGCGTCGATGATCAAAAGCGCGCCGTCCGCCTGCGAAGCACCGGTGATCATGTTGCGCAGGAATTCGGCGTGACCGGGGGCATCGATCAGCACCACGTCGCGCGAGCGGGTGCGAAAGCGAATCTGCGTGGTGTCGATGGTGATGCCCTGATCGCGCTCGGTCTGCAGGGCGTCCAAAAGGAACGACCATTCGAACGGCATGCCCCGCCGCGCGCTGACGGCCTTGAGCATTTCGAGTTTGCCTTCCGGCAGGCTGCCGGTTTCATGCAGGAGGCGGCCGACCAAGGTCGATTTGCCATGATCGACATGACCGACAATGACGATGCGCACCTGCGGGCGCGTGGTGCCGTTTGGGGTTGCCGATATCGCTGAGGGCACGACGGTCATGTTCATTGCTACGCTCAACCCATTTCGTCAGAGGTAGCCCGCGACGCGCAGCCGCTCGAAGGCATCTTCGGTTTCGTGATCGAGCGCGCGCCCGGAGCGCTCCGGTACCTTGGTGCGATCCAGCTCGACGAGAATTTCTTCAATGTTCGATGCGGTCGAAGCCACGGGATTGGTGATGTCGGCATCGCCCAGCGAGCGATATCGCTTGCCATCCTTGGCGAGATACAACGGAATGATCGGAATATTTTCGCGCTGCGTATAAGCCCAGATGTCGGCTTCGGTCCAATGCAGGATCGGGTGCACGCGCAAATGCGCACCCGGTGGTGGCGAGGCGTTGAATTGATCCCAGAATTCCGGCGGTTGATCGCGCACGTCCCATCCGCCTTCGGTGCCGCGAGGCGAGAACACCCGTTCCTTGGCGCGCGTGGCCTCTTCGTCGCGGCGGATGCCGGCGATCAATCCATCGAAACCATATTTGGCGAGCGCGAGCTTCAACCCTTCGGTTTTGCGCGCGGCGGACCGTGCGGCCGGCGGCAAGGTCGGATCGATGGTCTCGAGTGGCGGGCAGGGTTCGATCTTCAGATCGAGCTCCCATTCCTTGCCATAGCGATCGCGAAACGCGTACATCTCCGGAAATTTCTTGCCGGTATCGACGTGCAAGGCTGGGAACGGCACGCGGCCGAAAAAGGCCTTGCGCGCCAGCCAGATCATCACGTTGGAGTCCTTGCCCAACGACCATAACAACGCGAGTTTCTTCAGCCGTGCGAAAGCTTCCCTGAAGATGTAGATGCTCTGGGCCTCGAGCGCGTCGAGGTGGTCCATCGAGGGTCCCTCGGCGTGGCCATCGGTTGAAATTTGCGTGATCGCGGACGGCCCGATCGGAATGGCGCTGTACAGCCGGTCGTTGGCATGATGGTTGCTGAGAAGATGCATCTACCGGCCCTTGAACTCAGGGGTGGAAATTCTATAGTTGCGTTGCAATAGAGAAGAAATAATTTTCTCTTTGCGGGCGCTGAATGAGACATATATAGAAAATAATTCCAGTCAACCCCGGAAGTTGGGGTAGTGAGTGTCGGATGCGATTCCTGCCGGTATTTCTGGATCTTCAAAGCGGCGTGGTGTTGCTCGTTGGAGCCGGTGACCTGGCACGAGCGAAACTGCGATTGCTCGCAGCCGCGGGTGCGCGGGTTCGCTGGTTTGCGACTGATGGCCAGCATGATCTCACCGGCCTGGATGTGGCCGAGGCGTCGCGGATCGAGCTTGCCGCAGGCGATCCGTTGACGGTGGATCTTGCCGGAGTGATCGTCATTCTCTGTGCGGGCGCGGGCGACATCGGGCCCGCGATGTCGGCGCGGGCAAAGGCGGTCGGCCTGCCTGTGAACGTGATGGACGACCTCAAACATTCGACTTTCATTTTTCCCGCCATCGTCGATCGTGGCGATGTGGTGGTGGCCATCGGGACTGGCGGCGCTTCGCCGGTGGTGGCGCGCCGCGTGCGCGAGCGCATCGAGGCCGTGCTGCCGGCCCGCATCGGCGAACTCGCCGGCTTCATCGGCCGCTGGCGCAAGACCATTCATGGCCTCATTCCGGAGTTCGCCTTGCGCCGCCGCTTCTGGGAGCGCGTGGTCGATGGCCCGATCGGGGCGCTGGTTCTCGCCGGGCGCACGGATGAGGCGGAAGCTGCGCTAAAGGATATTCGCGATCCCTCCGACTTCGCAGGTGCGCTGCCGTCAGGTCAGGCCGAGGGGAGGGTGGCACTGGTTGGCGCGGGTCCGGGGGATGCGGATTTGCTCACCGTCAAGGCGCTACGCGCGCTGCAGGATGCGGATATCGTTTTCTATGATGAACTGGTGTCGCCGGAAATTCTCGATCGCGCGCGCCGCGATGCCGTGCGGGTGCCGGTTGGCCGCCGCGTTGGCAAACCCGGCATCGGCCAGCCTGCCATCAACCGCCTGCTGATCGAAGCTGCGAAGTCGGGACAGCGCGTGGTGCGGTTGAAGGGCGGCGATCCCTTTGTCTTCGGCCGTGGCGGCGAGGAAATCGAAGCGCTGCGCCAGGCCGGCGTTGCCTATTCGGTTGTTCCCGGAATAACCGCGGGCCTTGGCGCTGCCGCGCAATTCGAAGTGCCGCTCACCTTCCGTCACGAGGCGCTGCGTATCACCTTCCTCACCGCGCACAAGGCCAAGGACGCCGAAGCGGTCGACTGGTCTACCTTGACCGACGAGAAGATGACGATCGTGGTCTACATGGGCATGACCGCGGCGCCGTCGGTGCGCGCCGGCCTGTTGGCCGCAGGACGTTCACCGCGTACCCCCGTTGGCGTATTCGCGCGCGTCACCCGGCCGGACGCCGAGGCCGCTGTCGGAACGCTTGATGAACTGCCCGATCTGGTCGAAAACATCGACGGCGGTCCCGCCGTTCTCATCATCGGCGACGTGGTCGCGCACTCCACGCCATGGCGCCAATCCGAACTCGCGCAATTTGCCTCGTATTTTCAGGTAGCCGCCGAATGACCTCTCCACTGCAACAGAAGATCAAGATCACCGGTCCCTCGATCGTCACCGCCAATCGCACCATCGATGGCGCGGTGATCTACCGCACGGCCGCAAATGGCTGGTCGACCAGCCTGTCCGACGCCGCGATCGTCCGTACCGCCGAAGAAGCGCGCGCGCTGCTGACAGAGTCGGTGGCCGACGATATCGGTGCGGTCGGCGCCTATATCGCACCGGTCGAAATCAAGGATTCCGGCAAGATCAAACCCGGCAATTTGCGTGAACATATCCGCCTCCAGGGCGTCACCATCGATCTTCCGGTTTCGGCATAAGGCCCATCCATCATGTACGCATACGACGAACTCGACCGTACGCTGATCAACGAACGCGTTGAGGAGTTTCGCGACCAGGTGAAGCGCCGGCTGTCCGGCGAACTCACCGAGGACGAATTCAAGATGCTGCGGCTGCAGAACGGCGTCTATCTGCAACTGCATGCTTATATGTTTCGCGTCGCGATCCCTTACGGCACGCTGTCGTCAAAGCAGTTGCGTCGGCTCGCGCACGTCGCGCGCCGCTATGACCGCGGCTATGGACATTTCACCACCCGGCAAAACATCCAGTTCAACTGGATAAAGCTTGCCGAATTGCCCGATGCGCTGGCCGATCTCGCCGAGGTCGGCATCCACGCCATGCAGACATCGGGCAACAACACGCGCAACGTCACGTCGGATCAGTGGGCGGGCGTCGCGCCTGGCGAGATCGAGGACCCCCGCATCTGGTCGGAGCTGATAAGGCAATACACGACGCTGCACCCGGAGTTCTCCTTCCTGCCGCGCAAGTTCAAATTTGCGATTACCGCCTCCGCGCACGATCGCGCCGCGATCAAGGTTCACGACATCGGCCTGCGCCTGCACAAGAACGCCGAGGGCGAAACCGGCTTCGAGGTGCTGGTCGGCGGCGGATTAGGCCGCACCCCATTCATCGGCAAAACCATAAAGCCGTATGTCGCAGGTCGCGATCTCCTGAGCTATGTCGAGGCGATCCTGCGCGTCTACAACCAGTATGGGCGCCGCGACAACATCTACAAGGCGCGCATCAAGATCCTGGTGCATGAGCTCGGCATCGAGAAGTTCGCTAGTGAGGTCGAGGAAGAATGGCTCGCGATGCGCGATAGCGCGTTGACGCTGGATCAGGCCGTCGTCGAGGACGTTCGTTCGCGCTTCAGCTATCCGGCCTACGAAAAACTGCCACACATGCCGGAGGAATTGAAGAAGGCCGCGCATGACCCGTTTTTTGAGCGGTGGCGGAAGAACTCGGTGTTCACGCACAAGGTGCAGGGTTATGCGATCGTGACGTTGTCGCTGAAACCGGTGGGCGGACCGCCCGGCGACGCCACTGCCGACCAGATGGATGCGGTCGCCGATCTCGCCGACAAATATTCCTTCGGCGAAATTCGGGTCGGACATGAGCAAAACCTCGCGTTGCCCCATGTCGCAAAACGCGACCTGCCGGCGCTTTGGAAAGCCCTCGACAAAATCGGGCTGGCGACACCGAACATCAATCTGGTCTCCGACATCATCGCCTGCCCGGGGCTGGATTATTGCTCGCTGGCCAATGCGCGCTCGATTCCGATCGCCCAGGAATTGACCCGGCGCTTTGCCAATCACGACACCGCCGAGCTGATCGGGCGCCTGCACATCAATATCTCCGGCTGCATCAATGCCTGCGGCCATCATCACGTCGGCCATATCGGCATTCTCGGCGTCGAGAAGAATGACGAGGAATTCTACCAGATCACGATCGGCGGCCGCGCCGACGAGAACGCCGAGGTCGGCAAGTTGATCGGGCCCGCCGTGCCCTATGGTGAAGTCGCCGACGTGGTCGAGGATATCGTTGAAGCCTATCTGGCGTTGCGTGCGCGCCCCGACGAGCTTTTCGTCGACACGGTGAAGCGGCTAGGCGTCGAACCTTTCAGGGAGCGGGTCTATGCCACTCGTTAAGCAGGGAAGAATAGCGACCGACAGCTTCGTCCATGTCGGCGATGGCGCCGAACTGCCGGGCGACGGCGCGGTGTTGGTTTCGGCGGCGCGGTTTCTCGAAGATCCGCAAGCGCTGTTGCAGCGTGCGGGCAAGCTGGGGGTGATCTGGCCGAACAATCGCGACGTCGATGATCTCGTGCCCTGGCTCGACCGGCTCGCGGCGGTTGCTTTGGTGTTTCCGACCTTCCGCGACGGCCGGGCCTACAGCCAGGCGCGATTGCTGCGCGAACGACATGGTTATGACGGGGAATTGCGCGCCACCGGCCAGGTGCTGCGGGACCAGTTCGTGTTCATGCTGCGCGCCGGATTTAATGCTTTTGAGGTCAAGAAGGAGAGCGATGCGGAAGCGTTCGCTGCGACCATCCAGCGCTACTCGGTGTTCTACCAGCCGACCGGTGATGGCCGCGTCACGGCGCTTCACCGGCGGATGCAACAGCGTCATTCGGAGAGTGCCGGCCAGTGAGTGATGTTGCGCACCCAGCTTTAGCAGAGCGGCCGGCAGGAGCGCCGGATTTGCCGGCTGCGGAAGAGCTTGATCGGAGGCTTCGTCATGCCGCGCCGGCGGAGGTGATCGCCACCGCCTTGCAGGCTGTCGGACGCGAGCGTCTCGCTTTGGTCTCGTCCTTCGGTACCGAATCGGCAGCGCTGCTCAAGGTGATGGCCGACGTCGACCCAGCGATCCCGGTGATCTTTCTCGACACCGGATGGCTGTTTGAGGAAACGCTGGCCTACCGCGACACGCTGATCGCGACGCTCGGCTTGCGCGACGTCCGCTCGATCAAGCCGCTGGAGGAGACGCTGCGCCGGCAGGATCCCGATCGCGAGTTGTGGTTCTCCGATCCCGATGCCTGCTGCTTCATCCGCAAAGTCGAGCCGTTGAAGCGGGCGTTGGCGCCTTTCAGCGCCTGGATCAATGGACGCAAGCGATTCCAGGGTGGCCTGCGCGCGGCCATCCCCGTGGTCGAGGATGACGGCATGCGGTTGAAGTTCAACCCATTCGCCAACGTTTCGCGCGAGGAAATCGAGGCGATCTACGCGCAGGCAAAACTGCCGCCGCATCCGCTGGTCGCGTCAGGTTTTCTCTCGGTCGGATGCATGCCCTGCACCAGCCGAACCTCACCGGACGAGGATGCGCGCGCTGGCCGCTGGCGCGGCCGGCCGAAGACCGAATGCGGCATCCATACCGTCACGACGTCGTAGAGCGGATTCGTCATTCCCGGAATGACCGCTGAAATCGGCGCTCGTTCACCATTCAGCCACGGTTTGCATGCAACAACCGAAGTCACTCTGGGGGACCCTTCATGCGCGCGTTGGTCGCGATTATCGGGCTGTTGGCGCTTAGTGGCTGTGCGGCGGATGTTTCGGTCGACCAGCCGAGCATGTATTTCAACATGGCCGAGGGCGGCGCCAAGCTCGATCCCCAGGCCGCGGCGACGATGATTTCACTCTACCGGAAGAACAATGGTCTCGGCGCCGTGGTGGTCGATCCCCAGCTGATGAAGGTTGCGGAGGCGCAGTCGCAGGCGATGGCCAGCCGCAACAAGCTCGATCACGACGTCAAGGCGCCGCTGCCGAAGCGCCTGAATGCAGCCGGATATCCCGCGACGCTGTCGGTGGAAAATGTGTCCGCCGGCTACCATACCCTGGCCGAGGCGTTTTCCGGCTGGCGCGACTCGCCTCCGCATCGAGCAAATATGCTTCAAAATGGTGTCACAAAATTAGGCATTGCGGCGAGCTATGCTCCGAACACCAAGTACAAGGTATTCTGGACGCTCATTCTTGCGTCGACCGAACCACGCGATCAACTCGGTGTGAGAATCCCTTCGGCTGCTCTCGCTGATTGACGCCATCGCGAACAGACGCCACGCTGTATTCTTATCTTCCGGTCGAGCCGAGGGCGATGATGAAATCTGCCGATCCCGCGCCATCCAGCATACCTGCGACCGCACGGCGGGTGCTCGTCCTGCAAGGCGGCGGTGCACTCGGCTCCTATCAGGCCGGTGCTTACCAGGCGCTGTGTCACTTCGATTTCGAACCGGACTGGATTGCCGGCATCTCGATCGGCGCCATCAATGCCGCGATTATCGCCGGTAACGCCCCCGAGCAGCGGGTGAAGCGCTTGAAGGAATTCTGGGAGATGGTTTCCTCGCCGGTGCCCTGGAATCCGGTCAGCAAGGGTGACCACGGGCGATCGCTGTTCAATGAAGCCAGCGCCGCCCTGATCGCCACGTTCGGCGTACCCGGCTTTTTCCAGCCGCGGTTTCCGCCGGCGCCGCTTTGGCCGCCAGGCAGTCCGCAGTCGCAGAGTTATTACGACACTGCGCCGCTTCGCGCGACACTGGAACGTCTGGTCGATTTCGACCGGATCAACGATCTGAAGACCCGGCTTAGCGTCGGTGCGGTGAGCGTGACATCGGGCAACTTCAAATATTTCGACAATTTCGAATTCAAGAAGCTCGGCAAGAAGATCGGGCCCGAACATATCATGGCGTCCGGCGCGTTGCCACCGGGCTTTCCTTCGATCGAGATTGAAGGCGAGCATTATTGGGACGGTGGCATCGCCACCAATACGCCGCTCGATTATGTGCTCGATGAAGAGGTCAACCAGGATCTGCTGATTTTCCAGGTCGACCTGTTCAGCGCGCGCGGGCCCCTGCCGGTTTCCCTGCTCGAGGCCGCCGAGCGCGAAAAGGACATCCGCTTTTCAAGCCGCACCCGCATGAATACCGACAAGAACCGGCAAATTCACAACACCCGCAAGGCGCTGCGCGAGCTGATGGGCAAGTTACCCGACTATCTCAGGAACGATCCGTCGGTAGAGATTCTTTGCCAGGCGGCCAAGGAAAACACCGTCACGGTGATGCACCTGATCTACCGCAGCAAGAACTACGAATCGTCCTCCAAGGACTACGATTTTTCACACGTCGGCATGGTCGAGCACTGGAACTCCGGCGTGCGCGACGTTCATCTGTCGATGCGCCACAAGGACTGGCTCGAGCGACCGCAGTCCGGCGAAACCATGATGACCTACGATCTCACGAAGGACGGTCGTCCCGAGGCCTTCGGCGGCAAACAGGAGTGAAACAATGGGTACATTGACAGGCAAGACCGCGGTAGTGACCGGCTCGACCAGTGGCATTGGATTGGCGTATGCGCGCGCTTTCGCGGGCGCCGGCGCCAACATTGTCATCAATGGCATGGGCGCGCCTGCCGACATCGAACGGGAGCGTGCCGCGATCGAGACCGACTTCAAAGTCAGGGCCGTCCACTCACCCGCCGATATGACCAAGCCCGCGGAGATCGCCGACATGATAGCGCTCGGCGAAAAGACGTTCGGCTCGGTCGACGTGCTCGTCAACAATGCCGGCATCCAGTTCGTCTCGCCGATCGAGGAATTTCCGGTCGACAAATGGGACGCGATCATTGCGATCAACCTGTCGGCGGCGTTTCACGCCATCCGCGCGGTGGTGCCAGGCATGAAGAAGCGCGGCTGGGGCCGTATCATCAATACGGCGTCGGCGCATTCGCTGGTGGCCTCGCCGTTCAAGTCGGCCTACGTCTCGGCCAAGCACGGCATCGCCGGCCTCACCAAGACCGTGGCGCTGGAAGTTGCGACCTTCAAGATCACCTGCAACTGCATCAGTCCTGGTTATGTCTGGACGCCGCTGGTCGAGAAGCAGATTCCCGACACCATGAAGGCGCGCAACATGACCAAGGAACAGGTCATCCATGACGTTCTGCTCGCAGCGCAGCCGACCAAGGAGTTCGTCACCTCCGAGCAGGTCGCAGCGCTGGCGCTGTTTTTGTGCGGCGACGACGCATCGCAGATCACCGGCGCCAATCTCTCAATCGACGGCGGCTGGACCGCGGAGTAGGGGCCTTTCTGGGCCTTCCCCGCCGGTTGCGGGAAGGCACAGTTTGCTACTCCTGGTCAGTCTTTAAAGGTCGCATCGACGTGTGCCGGATATGCAGAATTTCGATGGTGTCGTTCCTCACCTGGTAGAAGATGCGGAATGGATACCGCACGACCGAAGCGGCCCGAACTTGAGAGCGCTGCGAGACGCGTGGGGAGGATTCGGGCGCGCGGCAGATCCGATCAATGACGCTTTCGAGCCGCCGCCCAATTGACACCGCTATCAGGGGGCTGGCGCCGGCTGTGTAGTAGGTCGCGATGGCGTTGAGATCAGCCAAGGCTCGCCGCGAATAGACGAGCTTCATGCAGAACGAAATTTCGCAAACGTCGCCTCGATCTCGGCATCGGACGCGACCTCCCCGCGATCGACGGCAGCGATCGCGGCGTCAATGATCTGCAATTCATCTCGGGTGGCGAGATAATCCTGGTCCCGCAATTCGCTTTCGATCTGTTGGGCAACAGCAACCAGTTCCTCCTGCGCCTCTTCGGGCCAGGATTGCACACGCTCCAACAGGTTTTTGAGGTCCGCCGCAGTCATAGGGGTTTATATCACGCAAGAGGCTATTTTCCAACCGCTACGGCGTGCGCTAGGAGTCCCGCTTCCCGAACGCCAACACGTGAAGCCCAAGCCGGCGGCGCACGATCCAGAACAACAGCACGGTCTCGAACGTGAGCGAGATCGAGGTTGCCGCCGCGGCGCCATGGCCGCCGTACCGCGGCACCAGTACAACGCACAGCCCGACGTTCATGACGAAGGCCAGGGCATAGGCCAGCGCGCAGATATATTGGTGGCCGAGCATATTCAGCAGCCGCTCCACCGGTCCGATCGCGGAGCGCACGACGAGGCCTATTGCCGCGACGAACATGATGTCGTAGCCGATCACGAATTGCGGCCCGAACAGCCAAAGCAGCGGCTTGCCGAGAGCCAACAGGAGGATGGTCGCGGCGAGCGAGGGCCAGAACGTCCATTTGATCGCGTGCGCGACATAGGCCGACAGCCGCGTCTCATCGCCGATCGCGTGATACTCGGCAAAACGATGTGCCGTCGTCGCCGACATCGCGTAATGAATGAACGATACCAGCGCCAGCGTCTTCACCACAGCGAAATAGACGCCGACCTCCTCGGAGGAACGGAATTGTTGCAGCACCAGCACGTCGGTATAGGACAACAGTAGGTAAAAACCCTCGACCATCAGGACCGGCAGCGAGACGGCCAGCCAGCCGCTGATATCGTAGGTCTTCGGACCGGGCTCGACGTGATGGGCGAGGCGGCGGTTCAGCACCACCATCTGGCCAATCATGGCGATCCAGACCGCAGCCGCACTCGCCAGCATTGCGGCCGTCGCCCCGAGATTGAAGCCCAGCGCAAACATGCCGGCGGTGACGCCGATGATCAACGACTGGCGGACGATGAATTGCGGCATCAGGCCGAGCCGCATCCAGTCGTGCGAGCGCGCGATGCCGTCCTGGGTGTTGGCCACGACAAAGGCCGGCAACGTGATGCAGCCGATGTAAAGCGGAACAATCGTATCGGCGCCGATCGACGGCGACAGCAATTTCACAACACCAGCCAGCAACCCTGAAACAACCAGAGAGACGACAAGAACCATCCACCGGCTGCCGGAGAGAAAGCCGCGCAGCAGCGCGTGCTCGCCACGGGCGCGATATTCCGGAATGATTTTCTGCGCCGAGACCGAGATGCCGAAATCCATCATGCTGCCGAGCAGCAACACCCAGGTCCAGACATAAACATAGATGCCGTAATCGGAGCCACCCATCCAGCGCGCGAGCAGAATTTGCGAGAGATAGGCGAGGGCGGCGCTGACGACGCGGATGACAAAAATCGTGCCGGCGAGGCGCCTGGTCAGCGAGGCTTCGCTGGAGCCACCAGCAGAGCCGCCAACGGTGCTGCCAAGCATCGCTCGCAACCGCGCGAGCAAGCCCCGGGGCAGCGTTGTTGCGGGTTGAGCGTCCATCACGGCCAAAGCGGGAAATCCTCAGACCGCTACGGGATGCGGCGATGGCTTCCGCGTATCAACTATTCGTTAAGATTCGGTTGGGTGGCCAACTCCGTGCCGTCGTTCCGGGGCGTGCGAAGCACGAGCCCGGAATCTCGAGATTCCCCGATGTGCAATTGCACATCTGAGGCCCACGCGAAGACGCGTGTCCCGGAATGACCCTTCGGGTCACTCCAGATTGATATTGAATTCGTAGGAGCGGTCGCCGCCACCAGCGTCATTTTGAGGGCAGCGCCTTCGGGATTGGTCCCCGGCGGCACGCCGTCAAGTTCGAAGGCAAAGCGCTTGACCCCGGGCGGGCTGTGTTCGAGCAACTTTGGAACCGGCAGCGCCCAGTCCGGGGTTGGTCCCTCGACAAACAGATTGACTGTTCGCGCATCGGGCGAGAGCACGTCGACCAGCACGGTTGATTTGCCGTCGCGTTTGACGTTGCGGATGGTCAGCGGGTTGGGATCGCCGACGCTGGCCGGTTTGGGAACCGTGTCGAGCGCGGCGAACAGCACGTTGTCTTCGGTGCTCGCGACGCTCGCGAAGGAAAGCTCGGTGCTGGCTTCGACGGGAATGCAAAGTTTCTCGCACGCCGCGTAGCTGATATCGGCGCGGAGCATAACCGGCCGGTCGGTGTTCTTCGGAACGATACGCAAGGGCAGCACGACCTGGTGGTGATAACCCAGCGAGGTGCCACCGGCGCCGTCGTCGAATTTCATCGGAGCGGGCCACAGAACGGTCACCGCCTCGACATTGTCCGATTTTGAGAAGTCGAAACGCGGCGGAACACCGGAATCGCCGGAGGTACGCCAGTAGGTTTTCCATCCGGGGTCAAGCTGAATGGCGATACCGCCGAGCAGCACTGAGCCGCTGCGCGATCCCGCAATCAACCGGACAGCGGAGTGCGTACCCCGTTGCCAGGGCGAAGCGTCCTCGGCGCGTGCCTCGATCGACAGCGATGACGCCAAGGCGCTCACGGTAAAGGCGGTCAAGGCAAAGCCGAGTGCGGCTCGCACGGGAACTACAACGGTCATGGGATGTCATTACAGTGAAGCGAGATCGTAAGCCATTGAATTGCTTGTGATGGATTGCGAAACATACCGCCGTGCTTGATTGACAGGACCGCCACCCAATATCAGGATATATCCTGAAACGAGAGTCCCTGCGGATGGACCCTGAAGGCAAAAAGCCGAAAAGGTTTCGCCCCAATCGCGCCGGCGCTGGTGGCGGATCGGCGGATCAAGGCTATCTCGACGGTCGGTTGCTGATCGCCATGCCCGTGATGGGTGATCCGCGCTTCGAGCGCTCGGTGATTTATCTCTGTGCGCATTCGGCCGAGGGTGCCATGGGCATCATCGTCAATCGTCCGGCGGGCAGCATCGACTTTCCCGGACTGTTGGTGCAACTCGACATCATCAAGAAGGCCGACCAGATCAAGCTGCCGGAAAATGCCGAGACCATGAGGGTCTTGAAGGGCGGTCCGGTGGAGACCGGCCGCGGCTTCGTGCTGCATTCGAGCGATTTCTTCATCCAAGACGCGACGCTTCGGATCGACGAGGGGATTTGCCTGACCGCGACTGTCGACATCCTGAAAGCGATCGCGAAGGGTGGCGGGCCAAAGCACGCGATACTCGCGCTGGGCTATGCCGGCTGGGCGGCGGGACAGCTGGAAAGCGAAATCCAGGACAATGGCTGGCTGCATTGCGACGCCGATCCGGATCTGATCTTTGGCGGCGATGTCGAGGAGAAATACCTCCGCGCGCTGCGCAAGATCGGGATCGATCCAGGCATGCTGTCGAACGAAGCCGGGCACGCGTAGGCATTGGCCGTCATTGCAGGGCTTGACCCGGCAATCCATCTATTCCGAAAAATGCTTTTAGGGCGTGAACTCGTAAATTTGTCTTAGTCGGCGGAGTCCGCTTTGGTGCGCACAACGGACTCAAGTCGGACATCGCTCCATGTCCGAAAAGCCATTTCCGGACATATCGTCCTCGTCAGCAGCCATCATCAGGGCTGAGCGGGAACGTAATCGCGCGAACTCGTACCGTTGTCCCCGTGCGATCAAAATCGTGCTCTGGATTGCCCCTCCGTCAAAGAGGTCTCCGCCTTCGACCGAGCGTCAGCTTCGTCGGTAGCGTGAAGTGCGTACGTCGCAATATGCTCTCCATTGCGTTGCCAAATGACCTGATACATCTTCATGCCCGGCCGATAATCATAAGCCATACTGGCCCCGCTTTATGCCATTCGTTCGCTGTAAATGTCGAAATCCAGATCGATGTTACGATCAGCAGCAAACTGCAAAATGTCGGTAGGCAACGAGAGCCCCTGATTTGTGGTTTCGAGGTGAAGACCAAAACTCAATCGAATTTCTACACCCGGTGGCAGCAATTTCCAGGCTGACGGCCCTTGAGGGAAACGGCTGATAAGGAGCCTAACTGCTTCCGTAACGTCCCATTCGTCGGTTTCAGCCGACGTTAAGCTTAGCTTCCAGGAACCGAATTTTGCTATGGGAGCGCCCGCCTTCGTTGAACGTGGCAGCCCTTTGGTTTGCGATTGAGTTGGTTCGACGCGCAAAAGACGAGTGACATCCTCAGGGACAAGGTCGTCCGCTCGAATAGTCAGTGAAATCGAGAACCAAGCGATTGGCCCTCCGAACCACACGGTATCTGGAGGGGCGTTTTTCGGCGGATTTGGAAATGGTCGCTTCATTGGTCACAAATCAAAAGGCGTCATCTAGGCCGGTCCATCCCGCCGATTTCGCGGCGGCTTCGTTTTTTTCGCACCGGCGCTGGCCGCCTGGCGCCGAAGGTTCCCGGAATCGGCTTCTCGTTGCATACGCCCTCCTTAAATCTGATGCAACGCAGTTGCTGGCTAAAAGCGCAGGTGCATGGTCGGGTCTTTTTGTCATCTTTCGGCATCTTGGCCTCGCGCTGCGGATGTGCGGGGACGCGTTGTGGCGCAATGTGAGTTTATCTACCATCCGTGCCAATAAATGTTCAACTTTGAAGGAAATGGCACCCAGCCCACTTTGGGTCATTCGCGTCGTTTTGGCATGTCCGCAGCATGTCCGGTTACGGGGTGCCGGGTAATCTCGGAAGTTCCGGTTGTCCGATTTTGCCGGTTGAAGGCATCGGTTTGGCCGTGATTCAAGCGACCAAACGGAAGCCTCGAATCATGCGGTATGAACTCACGGACTTTGAATGGGCTGCCATTAAGGCGTTTCTGCCGAACAAGCCGCGTGGCATTCCCCGTGTTGACGACCGGTGCGTCCTGAACGGCATCTTTTGGGTCTTGCGCTCAGGCGCTCCCTGGCGCGACCCGCCGGCGTCTTATGGTCCCCGCACCACTTGCTATAATCGCTTTGTCCGTTGGCGGCAGGCTGGCGTCTGGGACCGGATCATGGATGCACTGGCCGCCGGTCACGACGCGGCCGTGCAGATGATCGATACCTCCATCGTGCGCGTGCACCAGCACGGGGCCAGCATCGTGGACAACAATCACCAAGATACGGGTCGCTCGCGAGGGGCCTGACCAACAAGATTCACGCGGTGGTGGGCACCAATGGCATGCTGGGTCCATCTCGCTCTCACGCCCGGTGAGGCGCATGATAATCGGCTGTGTTCGGTTCTCCTCAGCGCTTTGCTTCCACAAACGATATTGCTCGCGGATCGTGGATACGATGCGGACTGGATCAGGGAGCTTGCCCGCCAGCAAGGCGCGTGGGCAAACATTCCGCCGAAACGCAATCGCAAAGACCCGATCTGCTTCAGCCCTTATCTTTATCGTGCACGCAACTTGATCGAACGGTTCTTCAACAAGATCAAGCAATGTCGGCGTGTCGCAACCCGATACGACAAACTCGCAGCTAACTATCTAGCGTTCGTCAAGCTTGCATCCATCCGCATTTGGTTGCGTGCTAATGAGTCCGCGCCCCAGTGAGAGTTGATGGATACGCGGGTCAAGCCCGCGTATGACGGGTTGTGCTGTAGCCCCTACTCCGCCGCCTGTTGCGCGACGGTTGGTTCGGTGCCGGCGACCGTGGCGCGGCGCATGTCGCGGGGCTGCGACTGGTCGTAGCGGCGGACCCGGTGCATGGTCTGGCGGTTGTCCCACATCACGAGATCATGCAGCGTCCATTTGTGGACGTAGACGAATTCGCGTTGCGTGGCGTGATCGGTGAGGTCGCGTAACAATAGCCGCGCCTCGGGCATGCTCATGCCGAGGATTGCGCCTGCATGCGACGACAGATAAAGCGACTTGCGGCCATGCACCGGATGGGTGCGTACCAGACGCTGCCGCACCGGCTTGAACATCTGCTTTTCATCTTCGGTGTAGTCGAGGAAGCCCAGCGATCCCCGCGAATACATCAGCGAATGTTCGCAAATCAAATCCTCGATCTCGGCCTTGGTCTCGTCGTCGAGCGCGTCATAGGCCGCGCGCATGTCGGCGAATTCGGTATTGCCGCCCTTCGGGTTCACCAGCCGCGCCGACAGCAGCGAGAATTTTGCCGGAATTGGACGGAACGAACTGTCGGAATGCCACAGGCAATTGCCGAGGTTGAACAGGTGGGTACGGTGATCGCGCGGCAGCGGCTTGCCGTCCTTGCCGAGGTTGGAAACGTCATTCAGCCCGGAGGTGAGCCGATAATCTTCCTTCTTGGTGACGGTGCCGCCGCGCGGGCTTTCGCGCTCGCCGAAATTCAACGCAAAGGCCAGTTGCTGTTCGTCCGATATGTCCTGATCGCGGAACAAGAGCACGGCGTATTGGTCCATGCCGGCTTCGATATCTCTCGCCTCCTGTGGCGTCAGCGGCTTTCGCAAATCGACACCGGAAACCTCGCCGAAAAAATGCGGGTGAAGCTGCCGGATCGTCACGGTCATGGCCTTCCTCCTGGTCGCGGCGCGCGGTTAGTTCCGTGCATTTGAGCGTTTTCGAGCGAAGTGGATACCGGTTCGCGTGAAGAAAACGCGTCAAAACAAGAAATTAGAGCGTCGGTTCTGATTCAATCAGAACCGATCTTGCTCTAGGACCAAAAAGCTACTCCCGGACATTGCGAAGTCAACGGCTGCTCGCGCCTGCCAGCTGGCGGGAACCGGAATGGGCCTCGTCGGTTAGGTCTCCAGAGAATCTCACCTGCGCATTTTCGCCAAGACATGTCCGGGCGCTTGCTCTGAGGGTGAAACCGGCCATGCCGCATAGACGCGCGCAACAAGGAGTGATCGCGATGGACAAGGATCGAATTGCCGGATCGGCAAAGGATTTCGCCGGTAAGGTCGAAGGCGCTGTCGGCAGCATGACGGGAAATGCCCAGACCCAGGCCGCGGGCCGGGCGCGCGAGGCTGCGGGTACGGTGCAGAATCTCTACGGCCAGGCCAAGGATACCGCGCGTGACGCGGGCGAAGCCGCCGTCAATTATGCCAAGGACGCCTATGAGCACGGCGGCGAGACTTTGCGTGACGGTTCGCAAGCCGTGGCGAAGCGAGTGCAGGATTATCCGCTCGGTGCGCTGTTGATCGCCGGCGGGATCGGCTTCGCGCTGGCGCTGTTGTTGACGCGGCCGCCGCGCCGCCTGCCGCGGTATTACGGCTGAGGCTCCGCCCCATAGGGGTCGAGAGACAATCGGCAGATTGATGTTGCGCGATTCCCGCATGTGCGATTGTACATCCGGGATCGCGCTTGTCTGCGCTCCGGAATTCCGGAATGGCGAGAGAAATTATCGCGTGAGGTTACCGAATGGCACCCACGCCGACCGCCCGACATTACCGGGCGGCCGCGGGACATTGGGCCCACGTGGCAGCGGCTGCGGCTGCACCTGGCGCGGCGGTGGCGGGTTTCCAAGGCCGAAGAAATTCCGCGATACCGGCGGGGCCGGCTGGAACGGCGCATTGGATTGAAGCGAAACAGGCTTCTTTGGTTTTGATGGGGCTGCACCGGACGGCGTTCCATCCGGCGAAACCGATGCCACCGGGGTTTCGCCCTTGGCCTGCTCGCGTCCGATTTCGCGGCGCGGCCAGGCAAAATCATCGGCGCGGCCGGCGGGTGGCGCAAGCGGTTCGCCCTTGATCAGCGTTCGTGCCACGAGCGCATCGACGGCGGCCGGGCGCGATCCCGGGCCGCCAAGCAATTGATCGGTGCCGACCGAGGACGCCACCAGCGGCAGAATCGGTCCGGCCAGCGGACGCGGCGCCGGCTGGCCTGGCAGCGCATTGGCATCGGGGGTTGCAGGCTCGCTTGGCAGCGCGAATGGCGCAGAACGCGACGCCAACAGCCGGGTGACCTCGCGCTCGACATAATGCGCAAGCTTGCGCGCGCCGGCTTTCGTAAAATACACGCCGTCATAGGAGCGCAGGCGCCGGATCTGGCCTTCGAAGTCGGGGCCCTGCTGCAGGAAGCGGCCGGCTTCGTCGACAAACCCGTCCCAGACGTCGACATAGGTGATGCCGGCCTTGGCG
>Ga0137407_10000265_pt1 | contig 37656 bp, 36 predicted proteins | sample CZOMad2_2_16fung_FD_108410 | JGI IMG/M metagenome (GOLD analysis project Ga0137407, IMG submission 108410) | Vadose zone soil fungal communities from Angelo Coast Range Reserve, California, USA - CZOMad2_2_16fungal (Illumina Assembly) | ecosystem: Environmental > Terrestrial > Soil > Vadose... | reverse complement strand
AGTAATTAGCAGATCCAGATGTTTCATCTTTAAAATGTTCATGACCGTTAGCTTGATTGAAAAATGATACGCTCATTTTATCAATTCAATAACTTCAGGGTCGGCTACTTTCCATATTACATCTTCATTTTGCCCATATCCATTCCTTCCATCGGATTTGCACCCTGCTTAAAAATATATTCACTATTCAATAAATATGCTCCACTGACTACAACGATATCTCCAGCCTTCAATCCCGATTTAATTTCGATGCGATCATTATTTTCCAGTCCCACTTCCACCATTTTATATTTGAACTTATTATTACCAGTTTGAATCCATACGGAGGCGCCCCGGTTATCGCGGATAACAGCATCAACAGGTAATGAAAGGGAATTGTATTTACGATTTTTTATGGTTACGTAGGCTGACATTCCTGGTTTCAATCGATGGTTCGCATTGGGAACACTCACCCTGATCAGGTTGATCCTTGTATCAGGATTGATTTCAGGATTAAGAAATTCAATGCTTCCTTTTGCTTCTTTTCCGGGCATATCCGGGAATTGAACAATGGCCTGTCCTTCTTTGTCAAGAGTTGAAAGTTGTGAAGAATATACCTGCGCTTCTGCCCACAAAATGGACAGGTCAGCTAAACGAACGATTGTACCACCTTCCGGAACATAATCTCCTTCCTTTGTATCAAGCGATATAATAAAGCCACCAGCATGATTATAAAAGGATGTCAGTGTAGTTGCTTTTTTACTTTTCGCCAATTCTCCAACTTCTGCATCACTCATTCCCCATAGTAATAATTTATTTTTTGCTCCCTGTATCAATTGATCAAAGTTTATGATCGAATTATCGAGCGCCTTTTGCTTTTCCAGTGCCAGCAAATATTCCTGCTTTGCATTATTTAGTTCTTCACTATATAAATCGAACAGTTTTGCTCCTTTGGGAACATAATCACCAATGTTTTTAAAATATAATTTTTCAATACGCCCCATTACTCTTGAGCTTACCGCATTTGTTTTTTGTTGGTCAAAATTCAATGTAGCATTTAATATTGCCTGGTCTCCAATTGAACTCTTACCCAATGTGTCAACATGAATATTTCCCAATTGAATTTGTTGTGCGCTTAATTCTATTTCATCGGTACTTTCATGGCTGCTTTTTCTTACGGCTGTAAGTTCCATTTTACATACAGGACATTTTCCTGGTTTATTTTCTTTTACCTGCGGATCCATGGAACATGTATAATATACATCCGGATCAGCAAGGGTTTCGCTTTTTTTTCCTTTGCAGGAAAAAAGCAAAAAGGCGGATATTATTATCGAAAAAAAATATTTCATATCTATTCATTTACTTTTATAAAACTTTCGCTATCCATCAGAAATTGGGCATTTGCAGCCACAGTATCGTTTGTTGTAAGACCTTCTATTATCTGAATTTTATTTTTAAAGATCAATCCCGCCACCACTTTATGCGCCTTAAAAACACCCTCATATTCTTTGAATACAATTTTATCCATCCCCAAAGAGATAACGGCATCTTTTGGTAACCAGTTTGCCTTTAAAGTATTTCCGAAAATGGTTGCCTTTACCTGGCTACCAACCGGCATATCCATTTCATGATTTTCAAAATAAACCCTTGCGGTTAATGTCTTACTACCTTCTCTGAAAAATGGTTCTATAAAATCAATCTTTGCACTGAAATTTTTATCGGGCGCAGATTCCGGCACAATGCGGACAGTATTTCCGGGTTTAACGACGCTTTGATTGTCAGCGTAGATATTAAGCAGCGCCCAAAGCCTGTGGGGATTCATTACAGATAATAAGGTCTGCCCCTTTTGAACATACATGCCTTCTTTCAGCATCAATTCTCTTGTTACAAGTGGTTGTGAAGTTGTCGTAGAAGCAGATTCAGCCATGGATGCATTCATGTTTGTATTGAATGCGTCATGAATATGGCCGCTATAATTACTATAAACAGAAATTGTGTATGAAGGTTTCCCGGATTGTATCACCTGTTGCAACTGCTCATTACTCATGCCCAGCAATAACAATTTCTCTTTTGCGGTGTTGATGAATGAAGTATTATCAGGATCATTTTTAACGAGGAATAAAAGATTTTGCTGTGCAGTGAGTATTTCAGGACTATAAATTTCCATTATCTTTTGCCCTTTATTCACATCCTGGAAAGTATATTTAAGATATAATTTTTCAATGCGTCCGTTGACCCTGGCGGAAATAGCGCCCATGCCACGTGTATCATATTGAACCGTACCCAATGCTTCCACTTCAATTGCCTCCGCAGTTTGCTGAATAGAAGTAACAGGCACTGATGAAAGCACATAGCTATTAGTAGGTCGGAGCAGCGTATTCAGGCTAACATCTATTATTGCTTTTTCTTCACCGCCAAACGAAACGAGGTCCATTCCGCAAATCGGACAATTTCCTGGCTTATCACGGACGATCTCGTGATGCATGGGGCATCGGTATAATTGTTTTACTGCCGACTTCGGATGATCATCTTTAGCCTGTTTCGTGTTGCATCCGATTACAAGTATGATCAGGAATAAAGCTCCGCCCCATAAACCAATTTTGTTAAGCTTATTCATTTCAAATAAATTTTTATATAGCTACCATTCCTCATAATCTTTTTTAATCCCATAAATCATGGTTCTTTTATTTCCAAAATTTTTTCCAATTCCACCTGCATCATCAATAAATCCTGTAATTGTTGCAGGTATTCAAGTTGTGTCATATTCAATGTTTGCCAGGCATCAAACAACGTAAACAATTCCTCTGTGTTTTGTTCATAAGAGAGTTGGGTGGTTTGATAATTCTTTTGCAATGCAGGAATAATATTTTTTTCATATAAAGCGATTTGTCGTTTTTTACTATCAATATCAGCAATCATTCTTTCTTCATTACCTGAAGCTTCATTTAATATCATTTGCTTTTGCTGATTAAGTGATTCGGCTTTCCAATTCAAACTTTCAATATTTGCTTTGTATGACCTTGAAGACCATTTTGCAATTGGTAATTTCATCGTCGCCATCAGTGTAAATTGTTGAGGGAACCCACCAAAGCCGAACATATGCCAATAAGAAACCCCGAATTGTGGTTTCAGTTTTGATCGTTCCAGGCTTTGTTGCAGGTAAGTAATATTTATATTGTTATCAATTGCCTTAATATCGCTGCGTGCCTGTATAAAATAGCCGCTATCCTGTTTTGAATAATTTTTAATAGAATAAAAACTATCAATATTAAAATCCTCCTGCTTGTTTCTATTCATTAGTGTATTCAGCATAATACGCTGCTGCCTGATTTCGTTCTGCATCATGAGACGCATGTTTTCAATATTACCCAGTGCAGCCTTAGTCTTATAATAGGCGTCCAGTTTGCCGAGATTATTTTTATATCTTAACTCCGTGCTTTTAATCATGAAGTCAAGTAGCTTTTCATTATTATCAAGTACTTTCAATTTTTTTTCTACTATCAGCCAGTCATAATAACTTTTTTTTGCAGCAGCATACAACTCATTTAACACAGCCTGCTTTGTTTTTTCATTTACAGATGACATGGCCTCCATATATTTTGCGTTTGCATCCAATTCTTTTTTATTGGGAATCATCTGCGTTGCTGTAATCATATACTGTCCCATACCTGTCGATCCATTATTTTTTTTCCACAAGGAAGTATTGTAAGGTGTCATCCAGAAACCTGTACCCAATTCAGGAGCTTCCCAGTTTTTAGCTCCTTTGGCCGCTTCATTTAACGCCCGGATATCTGCATCATGCATTCTCAGCACTGGATTGGATTTCTGAATTTCACTGAGAATGCTATCCAGGCTCATCGCTTGACCTTTTACAGAAACCAGGCCGCATCCAAATACAAGCATCAATAATATTTTCTTCTTCATGACATTAATGTTTTGTTTCCAATACTTCCAGTTTTCCATATTTTCTGAGTTCAAATTCTTTGGTCATTAAAAAAATGAGAGGTGTTACCAGGAGAATATAAATGGCAGAAGTTATTACACCTCCAACCATTGGCAGTACGATTGGTTTCATTACATCACTGCCAACACCGCTGCTCCATAAAATAGGGATCAATGCAAATAGTGATACTGATACTGTCATTAATTTGGGTCTTAATCTTTTCGCAGCACCTGCGATCACATATTCCTTCAAATCCTCTTTTGTGATGGTTTCTTTTGAATTGCCTTTTAATGCTACTAATTGTTGCATGGCATCGTTGAGATAAATAACCATTACAATACCGGTTTCTACTGCTAATCCAAACAGTGCAATAAAGCCTACCGAAACAGCCACTGATAAATTTGCGCCCCAGAAATACACCATGTAGGCGCCGCCGATCAATGCAAACGGAATTGAAATGAGACTCAGCAATGCTTCTCTCGCCGAACCAAAAGCAAAATACATGGAGAAAAAAATAATCAGCAGTACGACCGGTAAAATGAGCTTTAGTGTTTTTTCACTGCGTATCAGATTTTCATATTGACCGCTCCATTCCAGGAAGTATCCTTTAGGAAGTTTCTGTAACATCTTATCTAGTTTCTCTTGTGCCTCTGCTACGGTGCTTCCCAAATCTCTTTCGCGAACATTAAATAATACAGTGCCGCGCAGCAATGCGTTTTCCGAATTAATCATCGGAGGACCTTCTGTAATTTTTATTTCTGCCACTGCGTCTAATGGGATAGGGCCGAAATTCATCGTTTGCACCTGTAATCGTTTCAAGGCTGAAATATTATTACGGAAGTCCTGTCCAAATCGTGCATTAACGGAAAAACGCTCACGACCTTCAATAGTCGTAGTTAACTTCATTCCTCCTAGTGCACTTTCAACAATCATGTTTACATCATCTACGCTCAGACCATAACGACTGATTTCATCCCGTTTCACGGTTATATCAATATACTTACCTCCTGTAATGGGTTCTGCGTATAAATCTTTTACTCCTGGTATTCCATCCAGTTCCTTTTTTATGGTTTGTGCAAACACATTAATGGTATCTAAATTTTGCCCGTATATCTTCACGCCTACATCGGTGCGAATTCCGGTGGATAGCATGTTGATGCGATTGATAATCGGTTGTGTCCATCCGTTGGTTACTCCGGGTATCTGTAATTTGGAATTCAGTTCATTGATGATGTCGTTCTTAGTTAGTCCCTTGCGCCATTCAGATTTTGGTTTGAGCAATACAATGGTTTCGATCATGCTGATAGGAGAGTTGTCAGTAGCTGTATTCGCTCTTCCTGCTTTTCCTAACACATTCTCTACTTCCGGCACAGACTTAATAATTTTATCCTGCACCTGTAATAATCGTTTCACTTCCGAATTAGATACATCAGGTAGTGTAACGGGCATGAACAAAATAGTTCCCTCATCGAGCGGCGGCATGAATTCTTTACCCAGGCTCATCAGGAGCGGAATGCTGATAAGTAGCGCAACGATGTTAAAACCAATAGTTGTTTTTCGCCATTTAATGCAGGCGCGAATGACAGGTTCATATAATTTTTCCAAAACGCGATTAACAGGATTTGATTTTTCGGGAAGAAAACGACCGCGCATAAATAACGAGATCAGCACAGGCGCCAGGGTTACCACCAGTATAGCATCCACCACCATAATGAAAGATTTGGTATAGGCCAATGGACCGAATAGTTTTCCTTCCTGCCCGGTAAGCAGAAATACCGGGAGGAATGATGTAATGATGATAACGGTCGAAAAAAATACACCCCTGGATACCTGTTTGCATGAACGCTCAATAATATTCATCCGCACCTCTTCCGGTATCTTCACATAGTTTCTTTTAAATATCTTTTTCATTGTTACAGTTTATTGTTAGCGGGGTTATTTTGCCATTCCGATAAATTGCGATACGAGTTCTCTGACATGATGATGCCATTATCCACGATTACCCCAATGGCGAGCGCAATCCCGGTCAGTGACATGATGTTTGATGATACGCCGAACGCATTTAGCAAAATAAAACTCACGGCAATGGTTATCGGAATTTGTATGATAATGCTTAAAGCACTGCGCCAGTGAAAAAGAAAGATGATTACTATAATACATACGACTGCTATTTCTTCCATCAGCTTATTTTTGATGTTATTGACAGATGCTTCTATTAAACTACTTCTGTCGTATGCTATTTGAAAAGTTGTCCCCTGCGGTAATCCTTTTTGCACTTCGGCCATTTTCTTTTTTATTGCGTTTATTACTTTTTCGGCATTCTCACCGTAGCGCATTACCACAATACCACCTACTTTTTCCCCCACGCCATTTTCATCAAAAATGCCAAGTCGCAAGTCTCCTCCCATTTGTACTGATCCGATATCTTTCACGCGCACGGGGATACCATTATAATTAGCCACTGCTATGCTTTCCAAATCTTCTTTATTTTTTACATACCCGAGCCCGCGAATGATATAAGCCATATCACTCATTTCAAATTTTCTTCCCCCCACATCATTGTTGTTTGCTTTTACTTTGTTCATCACATCCATCAATGATACTTTATAGAATTGCAGTTTAACCGGGTCGATCACCAATTGATATTGTTTTTCAAATCCTCCGAAAGAGGCCACTTCTGCAACACCAGGAACGGTTTGCAAAGCAAGTTTTACATACCAATCCTGCAATGCCCTTTGCTCACCCAAATCCATATGCTGAGCATCAATGGTGTACCAAAACACATGTCCTATGCCGGTTCCATCAGGTCCAAGAGATGGCGTCACCTCCGGCGGTAACAAACGTTGTGCATAATTCAACCGTTCCAGCACTCTTGTTCTTGCCCAATACACATCCACATTATCTTCAAAAATCACATACACAAAACTCATCCCGAACATGGAAGTGCCGCGAATGTTTTTAATTTTTGGAATGCCCTGCAGATTGCTGACTAACGGATATGTTACCTGGTCCTCTATTACCTGCGGACTTCGACCCATCCATTCCGTGAAAACAATCACCTGGTTCTCGCTCAAATCTGGAATGGCATCAATCGGATTTTGATTGACTGAGTAAATGCCCCACGCAAACAAGCTCGCCGCCATGAGCAGCACAATTAGCCGGTTGCGTAAAGACAATTCAATTAATTTTTGAACCATGAATTGATAATTTAACCTGTCCGTAGCAGGTGATTACTTTATTTTTTCTTTTACTTCTCCGCAGGTAGGCATTTTGCTACCCAGATATGGATTTTTAATTTCAATTGTTTCGCTGATCCACATGGCGCCTTTATCGTTGTACATGGGGCAGTGATCGTGGTAAAGCGTTTGTCCTCCACCGAAAGCTTTGGCCAGATCATAGATGTCCGTGCTCATCATGGAAAAATGTTCGCGCTGATGCTCGATATTGCCGCTGTTCTTGTCAATATGCTCGGCGTTTTCTTTTAGATCTTCTTCATTGGCATCATATACTTTCTTCTGTTCAGGCGTTAATAATGATTTATCAACTTTTGCCATTGCATCCACCATCGCTTTACCGCCATTGGCTGCTTCACTTGCATTGTCATTTGCCAACGCATTCTTTATATGCAAGTAATGGTTAACGATTGTTTTGATTGATTCAGACATTTTAGCATCCAGCGAAACAAAACCGGGAGTAACCGTTGTTACTTCTTTTTCTGCTTTTGTTTCTGCTTTGGCAGTTTGTGCAGTGTCTTTCATACCGGACATGTTATTGGCTTGTTTCGGTTCGCTGTTATTACAGGCAGCCAGTGTTATCATTCCCACTGAAAATGCTAATAAGATTATCTTGTTCATAATTTTTGTTTATAGATTAATGAATGTAGGATTAGGTAGAATATTCGCAAATTCCGTCCGCCAGTTGGCGGACGGAATTTGAACATTCCACCTGATCCTATATTGAAAATTCTGTCCCGTACTATTCCATTTTCATTTTATCTTTTTTACTAACGGCAGTTTTTTTCTCTACCAGGTCCATTCCGCATTTAGGACATTTACCCGGCTTATCGCTGATCACCTCCGGGTGCATGGAACAGGTGTAAATTTTATCTGTTTTCTTTTTAACCAGGTCCATTCCACACTTTGGACATTTACCAGGTTTATCACTAATGACCTCCGGATGCATCGTGCATGTGTACACGAATTTTGCTGTAGTATCCGTTTTACTTTCCTGCATTTTTTCTTTTGCGTTTTGAGCAAACGTGGCTACTGTGCCGGTTAAGACGATTAGAAGAATGATGAGCTTTTTCATTTTTTTGTTTTTGTTATTACTGAATGATTGTTTACGATCTTCTTGGATAATGGCAGCAACCCGGAAGTTTTACATATGCTTCATCAGACGCTTTGATTTTTTCGGTATCATGGCCTGCAGCAGCTATATGTTGTTCAATTTTATCCGGGTTAAGCTTTAGTCTGTCATAGGTTACCTGAAGCGTGCGTGAGTCAATATCCCAATAGGAGGACCACACGCCTGGTAAATTTTTAATAGCATTTTCTATTCTGTGTTCGCACATTTCACATGTGCCGCTTACCTTAAATATTTTGGTGGCTGTAAATGGGCCATCCAGTTTATAATTGTAATTCTGTGCTTTTGCAACAGATGTAATTGTTACAGCAAAAGCAATAACGAATAATGCTTTAATCGTTTTCATACACTCAATTTTAATGATTAACAATAAATAGAAATTATACTTTGGCGCTTTAGAGAAATTAAAAGCGACTGGCCCAACAGAATGTCAGGGAATAACTGGAGAACAATAAATTAAATACGAAAATTGCGATTGAGAAGAAATACGGGGACCTTGCCAATTTCCGGTGGGGCATTGGCAGTAGGATATTCAATGGTAAGGGATGAAACGTGAAGATATGGCTGCTCAATTTGGGTAGAAACCAACGCAACCGGAAAGAGTTTTAAAATTTGCAATTCAGACTGAGCAATTTTTTGATCTTTGTCAGTTTTTATCTCCTTTTGCTCATCCTTACAGCAACCCTTACTTGCTGTTATGTAGTGCTTGTCGTCAACTTTTTTTGGCATTCCGCAGGTCATGCAGTTCTTACTTTCATGATGAAGCAATCCCCAGGATACCAGCTTTCCCATGCAATAATGCAAGTGAACCGTAGCCCCTATAGAAGTGGAGAGATAAATGAAAGCTAATATGGTTGCCAAAAACTTTTTCATGAGAAATCTATACAAAAGTAGAGTTTATTTTTTATAATCAAAATAAGAGCTTGTTAATCTTATTCGCATGCTCATTGTTGATAGATCAAATATACAACAAGAGCAGAGATATGGTTTTATACAATTTTTGGATTGATTTACATAATTATGGTTAAAACATGATTTACTTTTCATGTTTCCCGATAAAAATCATACTTGGTAAAATCTGCATCTGATTTGAAATACTGTTCAATCTTATCAAGCAATAAATCTTTTTATAAATTGCTATCGTTTTATTTCCAACAATATTATAATTGTAATTTTTAAAAACGCATTGATCGTTGGTATTATTATCCAAACTACCAATTTGGTAACCTATCGACCTGTACTTAGCACAACCAATAAACCCATATTTACAGGAAAATGTTGATGTAGCTTATTTGTTATATTTGTACATACACATTGAATATATGCGTTCTCTGCTGCTAAAAATGCTTATCCTGCTGGTAAGCTGCTGTTTTTTAACATCGGCTACTGAAACGGATATTGGCAGTTATCAGCAGACTTTTTTTGATGATTATGATACTTACATTCCTTCGGCGCAGCAGGATATTGAGGTGCCAAATACCCAGGCATTTCTACAAAAGAATGGCCTTACTCTATTTAACCAATTCAGGGATTTTCATTGTTCATCTTCTCTGCAGCGTAGTTATGGTTGCTGCATGGCAATCCTAAAGAATCTTTCACCAGCGAAACGCAAAATCTTTCTGGATAATTCTTCTCTTTTGATTTGATATTATTTACTGTTTGACTCTTTCTGACATAAGGACTTAATAGTATCCTTCATCGCTATTCATTTTATTTATCCGGTTAATCTTCTTTATATATATGAAAAGGATTGCTCTCTTTGCATTTCTATGGTCTATAACTTATGCAGTCCGGTCCCAGAATACACTTAAAATCGTTGTCAGCAGCGGAATATCCAAACAATTCCTTGTCGGGGCATCCGTTACAATACCAGTTTTAGGGAAAGGAGCAGCAACAGATAGTTCCGGGAAAGCAATATTAAAAAATATTCCCACTGGAAATTTTATGATTGAAATTTCTTTTATCGGGTATAATACTTTTAAAGAAAAGATTTCCTTTCCATTTTCAAAAGACATTGTTGAAATATATCTTGAAAAAACTGAGGAAGAAAATAGTCCTGATATCATAGTGACCGCAACACGAACCGACCGATCAATACTTAATACACCTACAAGAGTTGAAGTCATTGCCGGTGGCGAGATTTCGGAAAATATCAGCATGCGACCTGGTGAAATCCGGATGCTGCTCAATGAAACGACAGGCCTTAATACTCAACAAACCTCCGCGATCAGTAACACAGCCAATATACGGTTACAGGAATTGGAAGGTCGGTATACACAGGTCCTCCGGGATGGGCTTCCTCTATACACGGGCCTGTCAGAGGGATTGAGCCTGGTACAAATTTCTCCACTCGATCTTAAACAAGTTGAAATTATCAAGGGCTCCGCCTCTACGTTATATGGAGGTGGCGCCATTGCAGGACTAATAAATCTTGTAAGTAAAGTTCCAACGGATAAAAGAGAAATTAGTTTTTTGGCAAATGGAACTTCCACAAAAGGTTTGGACCTAAGTAGCTTTTATAGTGAAAAATATGGTAAGGCCGGTATAACATTATTCGTTTCCCGCAACAGTGGAAGTCCTTACGATCCTTCGAATATAGGCTTTACAGCTATCCCAAAATTTGAGCGTTATACCATCATGCCCCGGCTTTTTTTGTATGGTAAAAAGACTAATTTAAATTTTGGTATCGGATATATTACAGAAAACCGTTTAGGAGGAAATATTAATTTCGTAAAACACGGAACGCCTGGATATTTTGAACAAAACAACTCGGACCGTTTTACTACTCAACTCGCCATAACGCACAAACTGGGAGAACATTCTTCTTTTTCTTTCAAGAATAGTTATAACCATTTTAACCGGAGCATAAACATTCCTTCCTACGAGTTTAAAGGAATTCAACAATCCTCCTTTTCTGAATTTAGCTGGAATGGTGGGAATGAAAAAAATCTGTGGGTAGCAGGATTAAATTTTTATACTGATAACTTCTCTGAGTCAATTAATTTTCAGGATAGCGCACGGGATTATCAGCATAATACCATCGGAACATTCGTACAAAATACATGGTCTCCATCAAAATTTATCAGTATTGAAAGTGGGATAAGGATCGATTACACGTATCCATTTGGATTTGTTTTGCTTCCGCGATTGTCTTTGCTCACTCGTTTAAAAGATGATCTGACGTCCCGTATCGGCGGAGGCCTTGGTTATAAAATACCTACAATTTTTACGGAAGAAAGCGAAGAACGTCATTTTAAGGGGATACTTCCAATTAATCCGTCAATTACCCGGTATGAAAAATCTGCCGGTGGAAGCTTTGATTTTACGTACAGGGCCTCGATTGATAAAGTGCGACTGTCTATCAATCCATTGCTGTTTTATACACGAATCATTAACCCGCTCGTCTTATCCTCTACGATAACGGGGCAAGGACAATTTACAAATGCAGATGGCTATACTGATTCAAAAGGAGTTGAAATCAGCCTTCGGCTAACATTTGACAGGATCAAATTTTTTACTGGGTATTCATATACCGTTGCCGAGAATCATTTTAATGCTGTTAAATCCTGGTATCCTTTGGCGCCCCATCACAAGTTACATTTTGACCTGGTGTACGAGGTTGAAGAAAAATTGCGGGTTGCATTTGAATCATATTACACGGGCATACAACAACTGAATGATGGCAATACAGGAAAAAGTTACTGGATTTTTGGAGCTTTGGTAGAAAAAAGTTGGAAACATTTTTCACTCTTTATTAATAGCGAAGATCTAAATGATGTCCGGCAAACAAAATGGGGCTCAATTTATACAGGCACTTTCGACAACCCTACATTCAAGGATATTTATGCACCGCTGGAAGGCATTACAATAAATGGGGGAATAAAAATAAAATGGTGAATTTAATGGAGGATAAAGATTTTTCTTTTATGAAGTATTTAACTTGTACGATCTGGATATTGTCATTAATTAGTCAGGCAATTCCCAAAGAAAATAAAATACCTACATCTTTTTTTTCATTTTCTGGCAATTACCTGTTTATATCTTTAGTTTCTTAAAGCTACAAAATAAGAAATTCTGCATCGTTTTTGATGGCGTTATATGATTTTCTTCAATGCACTTTTGTCTCTCAAATTCCCTTTCAAACCGTAACGACATCGAAGTTTCAGAATATTGCTTAATTTCTAACCCGCTACATTTTTGAGGACCTTTTTCAGAGAAAGTACCCAAAAGTAAATAACCACCAGTAGTTACATTGTTTTCACAAATTTTTACATAGCTTTTGATTTCTTTTTCAGTAGTAAAAAAATGAAATGCTGCCCTGTCATGCCAAAGGTCAAATGGCAGATCAGAACGATAATCTAAAATATCACTGACAATCCATTTAACTTTTTGAGCATTTTTTCCTAGCCTTTTTTTTACATTTTCAATGGCCGTAGCTGAAATATCCAAAACAGTAATGTTATTATAGTTTTTTTCCAGCAATGTATCTACCAACCTGCTGTCACCTCCGCCTACATCAATTATAGCAGCATCCTTAGAAAGTCGAAGTTCTTCAATAAATGCAATGGAAGTAGTGGGATAAGGTTGATACCAGCTTCTCTGTTCGTCGGGTTTAAGTTGAAAAATTTTTTCCCAATGTTGCTGCATTTTACTCATATTGATGGTTTAAGTTGGAAAAAGAAAGTATGTGCAACACATACGATACGAGATTTAATGTATCAATACTTCCAAATTCGTCTCCTTTCTCAAAATCACCCTCTACCTGTGCCATTGAATTAGTAAGATGCGCAAAACACAAAATGTAATATTGTTTCACTTCCGCTAAAGCATAAAGCGCCGCTGCCTCCATTTCAACGCAGGTAACATTTTTGCTTTTCATTTCTTCAATGGATGATAGTGTTTCTCTGAATGGCGCGTCAGTTGTCCAGCTCGTTGCCGAAAAATAAGGACAATCAGAATTATTTTCAGATGCGTGAAGAAGATTAAATAAATGACTGTTTAATAACGAAGGTTTTTCGGGAGGCAAATAGTGATAGCTTGTTCCTTCATCCCGGATCGCAGATGTTATCAGCGCAAATTTTTTTTGATTACCAGGTTGATTAATTATTCCTGCCGATGTAACGCTGACTAAAAGGTGACATCCTGATACAAATAATTGCTCTGCCACCAGCACCGCATAAGATGAACCTACAACACAAGGAATAATGCCAATTTCATTATCACCTGAATAAAAGGTATAGAGTAATGAATGATAACAGGCCCAGCATTCATTTTTTTTAGCTATTTCTTTTTGTAAAAGATATTCGGCTAAATCTCCATCAGGATCTAATAGACAAACTTTTGGAACATTGCATTCCGGTTTGTTTTTTTGTCGTCGCGCTTCTCTCAATAAATTCTCTGGCCGGAATACAGATGCCTCGTTATAATATTTGTTAGAAAGAATATTATTCATCCCGTTTTGATTTTTCAAAATTGCTCCTATAATTCCAAAACTATTGTGTGTATCTGTTTATCATTTTCCCAAACGCAAATGATGTGCTCATTATTGATTGCTTTGATTACCGGCAATACCCCTTTCCCAAGATGTTGTTTTCTTCCATGTGGTAAACCACATATCACTTCACCATTTTCCGTCCATGCATATATGTTTTTATCATTTACAGATTCGACTACACAACTTCTGCCCTGGCCGATTTCAATTTCCGGTTTTCCGGGCTCACAGGCAAAAATTTTATTTTGTCTGCGCCAAACAGTTTGAGGCGTATTTTCGGAATTGATAACAATACCACCACCATCCATTGGACAACCATCCAGTTTCCAATTTCCATTTCCTAATTTTTCAGCGGCACCAAAATTATTTCCTCCGTCATGTGATTGAATTAAATATAAATCCCTGTTACCATTCAACCAATTTCGAAACATTACAAATACATGATCAGCTTTTACAACCACCGATGGTTTGCAGCATTCACAAACGGATGAATCCGGTGAAGTATATATCAGCATATTCTTTGACCAGGATTTTCCTCCATCACCTGATCTGGCACCAACAATTTTATTATGCTTGTTCCCACGAAGATCAAGCCATACTGAAAAAAGATTATTACCATCTCCACTTAAAGCCATCAATCCTTCTTTGGCAACAGTATCGACATCATTCACCCTGGCAGTTTTTTTCCAGATACCAGATTCATCTTTACAGTAAGAATAAATATCACCTGATTTATTGGAAGCAAGAATGGTTAAGCCCCATTTTGTTGAGGCAATTTGCGGACCGCGCATCGCCGTAGCAAATAACCCGGGAAGAACAGCAACCAACGAAGCGTTTAAAAAAGTTTTTCCATGATCGATAGACTGCGCATACAGTATACTGTCACCGTTGCCATAAACGAGATGTAGATTAGTCCGGTTATCCAGTGCAAGTGCGGGCATTTGTCCCTGGCCTATTATTGCTGATAATTTTTGAGAACGCTGCTCTCCGCAACTTGTAAAAAAAGAAAAAGCTATGACTAAATTAAAAAAATTGAATGATTTCATTTTATACCGTAGGTCAAAGTCGTGTAATACAAACCTCCGATTTCCGGCCCACCCAGAAAAGATCTGTAATAATGATTCAGCAAGTTAGTCGCTCCCAATTTAATTTTCATATTAATTGCTGTAATTGTATAACTGACCTGTCCATCAACAGATGAATATGCGGGTGTAGTCCCGTTTACCAAAAATGATTGCCAATAATAAGAACTTTGCCATTTGAAACTGAGTCCTGCACCTATTTTTTTATAAATGTCTTCATTAAAGATACTGATATTCGTTATCCATTGCGGTGTATTGAATCCATCCTCAAGCCCATCCTCATTAGCAGATTTCTGCAATTTCGCAAACGATGCATTGCCATTCACCCGGTATCCTTTTGCAAAATTATAAGTGAGTCCAAGCGTAAATCCATAATTATAAACGGAAGTTTGCGAATTGGTCCACAAACGGTATTGATCCTGCTTTGTTTTATCATAAAGAGCAAATGGAATGGAATCGGTATTCTGCGTTTTAGGCACATTCATATTTGCCTGCGCAATAAATGAATGATAATTATTAAAATAAAAATCTGCATCTATATAAAGTTTTCCATCAAAATATAAACCTTTATATCCTGCTTCAAAAGATTGGATATGTTCCGGGTTAATATATGTGTAAGGATTTTTTTTAAGCAGTCCTTTATTTTTAATAATTGCATCATTCTTCGACAAATTATTTTGGTTGATATCTTTTAATACTGCCGACTGGAATGTTGAAATAGAAGATGCCAGCCATGCATTTTCAAAAATACCATTCGACATGACAGGCAAACCGCCTACGCGCTTAACTCCGCCGCTGTTGATATTTGAATATGCTTCGAATATGCTGGGATAGCGATAACCACTTTGAAAGGATACACGAAAGTTATGTTTGTATACCGGTGAATAAACTGCAGTGAACCGTGGGTTCCATGCGAGCGGAAAATAATCATTCTTATCTGCTCTTATAATTGCTCCCAGCTTTAATGTATTATGGAAAATATTTTTGCTTACTGAAACAAAACCTCCTGTTTTACCATATACGATATTATCATAAGTCTTTCCCTGTTTTGGGTTGATAAAATAATTTCCATCGGGTACAATGATATATGTTCTGTGATCTATGCCTGTTAATATTTCAAGCCCGGTTTTTTTTCTCATCCCGGATAACCATTCTTCTGTGAGGTTAACCTGCGCTTCGGCCTGGACGAAACTTGCTTTTACTCTTAATGCAGCGCCATAATCCCAGTTGTTGACATTTTTCAAATTATTCAAAGTGTTTTTGAATGCGTCTGTTCCGGGCTGATATCTTCCCGCATCTGCTGAGGTCCTTGCCGCACGATGTGCATCGGCAACGGTCGCCCCGTTTTGCGTGGCGATATTGAAAGCATTTGTATAATCTGCATACCATGTATTATCAGGCTTATAAGCGCGGTCTATATTTTCGGCCATCGAGCGCAGGTTGTATGACTTGCCTGTATTTTCATTATTAATATAAATTTTTGCATGAACCGAGGTCGACTGGAATTGTATTCCATGCTGCTGAATAAAATAATCCTGCAACCTGAACCGATTGGCGCGCTGGTATACATTATCCAGCAGTGCCATATGAAATAAGTAAACGATTGAACTTTTTTCTGATAATTTATAATAGAGCCCCGCATCCGCTTTTATATTTTGCAAAGAATAATCCACTACTTCTTTTTCATAATAACCGCTGCGCGAAACCACATATGATTTTCCCTGCAGGCTGATGGTTTTCCTGTCGGATGATTCGTTACCATAGCCATTTACAGGATCCCGCGCAGGATTATCATAACCGGTAAGCCCCGTGCTTACATTGGCAGTCGGGTTAAGATCAGCATGATCGTCGGCGATCCAATCATATCCTTTGATAAAACTGGCGTTGATTTTAAAAGCAAATTTTGGAGAAAGAACTTTGGCAATTCGTATACTGGTTTCCGAGAATAATTTTGCATTACTGTTTGAATCACCCAGATGTGTCACACCCGTTTTTTGCTGAATACTTATTCCTTCAGAACTGAATGGATTTTTCGTGGCAAAATCTGCCAGCCCATTAATCGTATTCATGCCATACAACGCTGAAGCAACACCGGGTATGATTTCAACATTTTCAATATCAAGATCTGTCGGACCCAATGCGTTACCGATAGGTCCGCCGATATGCGGCGATTGCATATCCATTCCATCGACCAGCTGCGCAAAACGCACATTGGTAGTATTGGCAAATCCCCTTGCATTGATGACTTTGAAACCGAGGCTGGGTGTAATCATTTGCACGCCCTGTACATTCTCCAGTGCATCAAAAAAACCAGGAGCAGGCGCTGAACGAAAATATTTTTCATTGACCTTTTGAATACTCACCGGGGACTGTAACAATTTTTCCCTTATCCGTGATGCAGATACAACTACTTCATCCAGCATTGAAACCTTGACCGAATCAGGATTCTTTTCTTTTACTGAAAGCGTATCCTGTCCATAAAGCAAACAGGACGCAAAGCAGGCAGTGATGGTTAAAAATTTTTTCATAGAAAAATTTATTAAAACTAAGCGTTATATCTTTAAAAACATAACGATATCAAAAAATATCACTCATAGGATTAGGCAGAATGTTCACAAATCCCGTCCCGATAGGGACGGCTGGTCGGTAGAACAATGTTACAAATGACGTGGCGTTCCGTAGGAACGCTTGGTGCGCACCAGACGTTCCTACGGAACGTAAGATATTGCATCAAATATTTTCTACCGACCAAATGTCCCTACGGGACATTAAAATATAACAGTTCTTTTATATGGCATATTGTACCAAATCCTATATCATTCACTGATATTACAATCTTAACCGCTTTGTTTCTTTTTCTAGGAAGGCTGTAAATCTTTCCCGCAAAAGGCGATGGAATTTTATCAATTGCCAGGCTTCATCAGTAATCGTGGACCCGCCGCCTTTTTCACCACCTGTCTGCGGTATCACTACCGGTCTTGCCGTTTGGGCATTGAGTGAATTGATCATCTCCCATGCTTTTTTATACGACATTCCCATTTGTTTTGCGGCCTTGTTGATAGAACCTGTGTCGGCAATGCGTTCCAATAGTTCTGCTTTCCCCGGTCCGAAAAAACGTTCGCCCTCACATTCGATCCATAAACTACCGGTGACTTTGAAACTGAATTCTTTTTTTAAAATATGTTTGATGGATTTTGCCATCTCTAAAATTACAAATGATCATTGAATTTTTAAATTTCCCGAAAGCAAAGAAAATATTGTTGCAAGCCAATTCAGGCTATTGTATTCAAAATGCGCACCCTTAATTTCCTCTTTACTCTGCAAAATTCAGTTTCATCCCAATTCCATTATGCATTGCTTTTTCGTAAACAATCGCGGCAGCGGCAATATCCTGTAACGCCGTTCCAGTGTTGTGCAATTTTATAAACGAAGAGGTTTGCAATTTTACCAGATGAAGCTCGCGCAGCCACTACAAAAAGTTTTAGTTGCGGTATAAATAATGATGTTCTTGCTCCGCTACTTGTCAAAATATTTGCAATCTGCTCATATATATTTTTACCCCGCTGCCGGAATATGCTTATATGTCCGTCTCCACCACTGACAAAGATTTCTTTTGTTTCATAATCGTAATACAAATCGTCGGCATCACCGGTCATTGTATTCATACTAATTTCATTTCCTGGTTTGCCATCAAGCACAACTAGTTTAACAGGATGCCGGTATCCGATAAATACACGATGTTGAATGGTATCGAGAGCCATTGGGAAATTTGCAGTCGGAGAATTTCTTACCCATTTATTAATCAATTTCACTTGATTTAAATCTGCTGCTGCAACCATATGTGCGTCGGGCAAATTCACGAATAGCAGATTTAACTTCTTATCAATTTGAAAAGATTCGGGATGTGCAGGTAGTTTGATATCGCTAGTCTGTTTATGACTGTCGGCGTCAATAATGGCGATACCACCTGCACCATAACCCACATAAATTTTTCTTTCAGCAGAATCATAGCGAACATCGTCTGCGTCCGATGATAAATGTATGGCAGCGATTTTTTCAAAATTGCGCGCATTATAAAAATAACAATCTCCATTGCCACCATTCGCAACAAAGATTTCATTGTTTTGAGGAATATAACCTATCCCTTGTGGTTCATCAAGATTCTTGATACTGTGAATGATTTTGCTATTTCGAAGATCAACTGCTTCAACAGTGTTATTACCCAATGCTGCAACATAAACCACCTGATCTTTCAGATTAATATCCATGTGGTCAATACGACCTTTTATATCAGGTAATGGGATTTTTTTTTCGAGATGCAAAAAGTTTGTTCCGAATTCCGTTTGTCCCTTACAGCTGGAAAAGCCATTGCACAGGGTGACAAAAAATAAAATAATAACATCGTTGAATGTCTGCCTCATTATTTATTTTTTTGCATTTGTTTTATCAAGAGCAGCTTTCAAACCTCTGGCCAGATTTTCTGCCTGACCAATTCCCCAATAATGTAAAAAGAAAATTTTCGGTTCTTCCTGTACCATGTGGTTATGTACAGCAACCACTTCAATTCCATTTTCCACCAATGCTTTAATCACGGGAGCAACCTCGTCTGTAAGCATCGTAAAGTCGCCACATACCGCTGCTTTATCAGGCGTGCCTTGCCAGGCTGCCCAGGTATTAAATCCCCCAAAGCTACTCACAGGTGTTCCATGCTCTTTTAGTTGCACATCGGGTCTGCCAATTGTATATTTATAAACGCCTAAACTTAGTTCTCCTTTATAACCAAGAATAGCATCCAGCTTTTTAGTGTCTAAAGTATTTAGCACGCTATCTTTAGGACCCTGCCGTGGATCCGCACCTCTTACTTCTTTGATTTTATCAAAAACCGCTTTTACATTTCCTGCAAGTTTTTCAACTTCACCTGAACCATCTATATGCATGTACAGTACGTTGGGATGATTGCGTACAAAATGATTGTGGATGGCTGTGATGGTCAATCCCTGGCTGATGACTTCGTGTTGTACGGGTTTGAGATCGGTTTCTGTTAGTATAATATCTCCCATCAGCATAGCTCCATGAGCGGAAGGAGTAAAATTAACCCAGCTGCCTAATCCCATAGGAGGAATAATTTTGAACCCATCCACTATAACATTCAAATCATTTTGCGGCACCGTGATTTTATATTCGCCGTTTTTTTCAACTCCTTTCATGCCGGTTATTTGTTCAATTTTCTGAATATCCAATTTCTGCCGGACGGTGTCTGACATATGATTCATTTGCGCTAATGAATCATCATAAAAAAACAACAAAGACAAAATGGATAATAAACAACCAGCGCTTTTATAATTTTTCATACCAAATAGTTTTAAAATGAAAACTGAGCATTATGTTATTGAAAAGTTTTAATGAATAAACCGGTTAGTGCAGCCAGCAATATAATCACGGGTTCAGGTATCTTTTTAAAATAAATCAACAGCAATAAAACTATTAATGCGATGGAGGCGGAAATTAAATCGGTAATTTGTCTCTTTGCCAACACACATACTGCGCCTGCAATGGCGCCAACTGCTGCTGCTGTTATTCCTTCAACGAAAACTTTTATACCTGCTATTTGTCCGTATTTTTTAAAATAAGGTGCCGGTATTACCGTGAATAAATAGCAAGGCAAAAAAGTAGCCAATGCCGCTATACACGCACCCGGCAGTCCGGCGATTAAATAACCGATGAATCCTACTGTAATGACAACTGGTCCTGGTGTTATCATGGCGACCGCAACCGCATCTAAAAATTGTTGTTCGGTGAGCCAATGATATTCTTTTACCACTCCGCCATATAAAAAAGGCACGATTGCCAGGCCACTGCCAAAAACAAAAGTCCCGGCTTTCAAAAAAAACCAACCGAGTTGTGCCAGTTTTGTATTTGTATCAAATGTTGCGCCCAGCTGCAGCAAAAAAGGTGAAAAAAAATAATTATTTGTTGTTCTGAGAAATCGTGGGGGTGCTTTTACCAGCAAATTGATTATACCGCCGGCAAAAATGAGCCAAACAATTTCATTTTCATTAATGAAAGTTGTTACTGCCAGTACAATGAGTATAACCCAAAGCAGCAAGTCTTTTTTTATTGTTTTTTTAATTAGTTTATAACTGCTAATAATAATAATGCCAATTACTGCAGCGCCTATGCCATAAAATATAGCCTGCACCCAGGGCAATCCACCTGAACGGACATAAACATATCCCAAAATCAATACCATCAGGAAAGAAGGTATTATGAATGCTATTCCTGCAAGTGTAGCACCGATTATCCTGTAATGAATATAACCAATATAAATAGCCGTTTGTGCAGCAAGCGGGCCTGGTGCTAATTGCGCAAGCGCCAATCCCTGTTTATATTCGTCTTCATTTATCCATTTATATTTTTCGACAAGATCTCTTTGCATATAACCAACCAATGCAACCGGACCACCAAACCCGATAGTTCCGAGCTTGAGAAAATATAAAATAAGTTGACGCAAAGTATAATTGGGCGAAAGCATAATGATCTTTTATTATACTATAGTTTGTTTTTCCAGTTATGCTTTTCATCCTGCACATATTTTGCCCAGCTGTATAAAGCATCGTATAATTTCATTCCTATCTCCAGCATTTCAAAATCATTTTTACAATTATAAGAGAGGCCTGCTGAAATGGCCCAGAGTCCTGCGCTTTGTGCCGCGAGATCAAAGCGGTCAGTATCTGCTCCACGTACAATGAGAGATAATTGTTGCAATGCAACATCATGTAACTGATGTTTGGAAACGATATAATCAAAAGTGCAATATTCACCATCATGCGAGTATTCTGCACCGGGAATATCATAAGGAATCGCTTCTAAGTTTTTTGCCTTTTCAAAAACCTGATCCTTGGGGACATATATAAATACTGCTTCTTTGTCGACAAAATTTTTAATAAGCCATGGGCAGGCTATGCGATCTATTTTCGGTCGCTCCCTTGTTATCCATTTCATGCAATAGATTTTATTGCAAATTGGAGTAAAGCGACTGTATGGAATAGAACAGGAATTAACCTTTTGTACCAGATTTACTTTTTTGTAATTTTTTTCTGTATTGAGATGGGTTTTGACCTGTATTTTTTTTAAAGATCCGGGTAAAATGGCTTTGATCAGAAAAACCGGTGAGATAAGCAATTTCTGTCAATGAATAAGCAGCCGTTTGCATTAATTCAATTGCTTTTTCAATACGTTGTTTACGGATATAGTCGCCAAAAGATAAGTCTTCAAAATATTTTGAAAATTCTCTTGATAGATAAGAAGGACTTATTTCCAGTCCTTTCGATATTTCTTTCAAACTTAAACTGGTATCAATATGATCCTGGATAATTTCTTTTAATTCCTGTGCCCATGCAGGTATTTTCTTTTTAGCACCTGGCTTGTTTTTCAGATAAGCATTAAAAACATTCAGTAATAAATTTTCAAAGGGCTGTTGGGTATGTTTCTCTTTTTGTAAATGCGTTGCCCAACTGAATAAAGCATCATATAATAATATTCCTTTTTGCAGCAATTCCTGGTCATTGGAAAAATTATAAGCAAGTCCGGCAGAAATTGCCCACAAACCTGCAGATTGCGTGGCCAATTCATGCCTGTCTGTGTCGGCTCCCCGTACAATAACAGCCATCGTCACCAGCGCCGGATCCGTAAGCTTGTATTTCTGAATAAAATAATCAAATGTGCAATAAACTCCATGATGCGTAAACTCAACATCTGGTACATCAAATGGTATTGCCTTAAACTCGCTTGCTTTTTTTGCTACTTCGTTATAAGGAACATAGATGAACTCTGCTTCTTTGTCAATAAATCTTTTGATCAGCCAGGGGCAGGCTATGCGATCAATTTTTGGTCGTTCACGCGTAATCCATTTCATAATTTAATGAAAGCTTTTGCACAAATGAAATGAACTTATTCCAAAATATAATTATTATAATGAAGTATTTCTTTTGAATAAGATTATAGTCAACAAAAGCAAAGGATAAAATAAAAAACGGAACCTGGGAATGATGAGTATGTGAATGAATAGGCTCTGTTGGTACTAAGCCCTGTTCTGAACAGTAATCAACGATGAGATTTTACTATGGAGATCTTCCGGGCGGAATGGTTTTGGAACGAATTCTTTGAATCCTTTTTCTATAAGGTCGGCGCGCATATTATCGTATACAGCGGCAGTGAAAGCAATAGCCGGAATGGAAGGGTTAATTTTCCTGATCTCACCCAATGCTGTGAGACCATCCATCTCAGGCATTTCCAGGTCAATCAGTACAAGGTCAAAAGGATGTTTCCCAAATAAATCGACAGCTTCCTTACCGTTATATGCTTCCTTTACTTCAATTCCCCATTTGGTGAGGAAGCGACGCGCGATGGACATATTGATTGCATTGTCTTCTGCAACCAACACTTTGACACCGGTAAACATTGCCAGGTGTTTCACCTTATCTTCATTGATATATAATTTCCGGTTTTCGTTGATATCAAGTTTCAAAGTAAAATGGAAAGTACTTCCCCTGCCCTCTTCGCTTTCGAGCAGCAGCTCTCCGTGAAAAAGATTAACCAGTTTTTTTGTGATCGATAATCCCAATCCGGTGCCACCATATTTTCTCGTTGTATTTACATCGGCCTGTGTAAAACTTTCAAAAATTTCCTGTCGCTTATTGGCAGGAATACCGATACCGGTATCTTTCACCATGAACTGGATCGTAGCCTTCTGACTGGTTGAAAAAATCTTTCTTGCAACCAATGTAATTCCACCCTGGTGCGTGAATTTAATGGCATTGGATAAAAGATTACTGAAAACCTGGTTCAGCCTTGTTTCATCCGTCATAAATTCCACATCCAGGCTATCAATATCAGTATTGAATTTTAATCCTTTTGCGTGCGCCTGCGCTGCAAACTGAACGGTTATTTTTTTGAGGAATTCTTTCATGTCAACCGGGGCCACTCCCAATTCCAGTTTGCCGGCTTCAATTTTATTGAAATCAAGAATTTCATTGATGAGCATCATCATGTGCTCTGATGAATACTTTAATATTTCAAGATGTGGAATTTGTTCCTCCAAATGTGTTTCCTGTAATAAGAGATTGGATGCACCGATGATACCATTCAGTGGTGTTCTCAATTCGTGGCTCATATTGGAAAGGAACCTCGACTTGGCCTGCGAAGCAACTTCCGCTTTTTGTTTTGCTTTCATGAGCTCAAACTGTGCACTCTTGATTTCAGAAATGTCCAGGATACTTATTTTCAAAAACCGATTACCACGATCCAGGAATGGAACAATATTTACAAATGCAAAAAAAGTTCTTTGCTTCGAGGTGAAAGCCAGCTCACCCTGCCAGTTTTCGCTGGTATGCTGAGCCAGGTTTTCTTCAATATTATTAAACAGTTTGATATGCTCGTCTATAAACCAGTTTTCAATATTCGTTCCTTCGATTTCCTTTTTGTTTTCAATCTCAAATAATTCAACTGCGCGGTTATTACACCCGGCAATTGTTCTTTTTTGTGCATCCATAATAAATACGCCATCGAGCGAAGTATTATAAATGGTATCCACAAATTGCTTCTCCTTCAAAATCGCTTCTTCATTATCCCTGTTTACCCGAAGAATTGCATAGGAAAAAAATGTAGTAAGCACCAGTGAAATCGCCAGGTTACTATTATATAATCTCGTGAACATACCTACTATGCTTACCTGGTAATAATTTTCGAAGGGACTAACATTCAAACAAATCAGTACAGATATAATCGTTATCAGGTAAACAAACTTGAGTTCGCGGAAATTTTCCTGGACGCTGATTACAAAAGTCATCACCAGGAAGTATGGAAAATACAAAAGGTATTCACCCGCTTTTAATCCTTCCATATAGTTCATCACTATCAGGTAAAGATTCAGATTGACGATGGAAATGATTCGTGCTAATTCATATCTTTTCCGCGCATTCAGATGAAATGCAAGTATGAAAATATAACCTGCAGTAAGATTGATCAGCGCACTGATATATAAACTCAGGGTAAAATAGCTAACTACAGAGAGTAGATTACCACACAAGGTTAGAATGATAAACTGGTTAAACCGGATTATCTTTTTCTTTTGGGTGATGGAATTAATATCATTCAACCCGGAAAAAGCGATATCCTGGTAAACCGACCATAGGACAGGTGAAAGTCTTTTTTTCACAGAGGCAGAAAAATTAAATTATGAAATATTAAAACGATGGCGTATAATAATTAGTATTTAAAACGTTATATATTAATAAGGAATCCAAGTTTACTATGACTAGCGACTCTAATGATAAGTCATTCATTTTCAATGACGAAATAAGCACCCAATCCATAACAGATTTATATGGAGACGATTACGTGTACGTTGAAGAAGTATTTGACACGGTTTTGAAAGAATATCAACTTCTCTTCAATAATATCAACTCCCACTACACTTCCGGGGATATTCCAGCGCTCAAATCAGCAGTTCATAAAATAAAACCAATTTTTGGATTCGTAGGACTCCTGTCTGTTCAACAACAATGCCAGCAGTTTGAAACTACTTGTCATTCGGCTTCGTCAATTGATTTTTTGGCGAATGACTACGGTTCATTAAAAAATAGTTTGATAAAAAGCAAATCATTAATAGAAGAAGAAAAGAAGAAATTAGAACTTTTTAATAACCAACGTGCATGAGTCTTGCCTGTATTATTGTTGAGGATTTGCAAGTAGCTGCCAATTACCTGGAAAAATGTTGCGAAAAAAGCGGACAGGTAGTTGTTAAAGGTCATTTTATAAATGTCCATGATGCGCTTGCCTATTTGAATGAAAATACCGTAGACCTGATTTTTCTTGATGTAGAAATGCCGGGCGCCAATGGTTTTGAATTACTCGACCAGATTGCATTTTCACCAAAGGTCATTCTGACTACTGCAAAAAAAGAGTACGCGTACAACGCATTTCAGTATAACGTTTCCGACTACCTGATGAAACCTTTCACTTACCAGCGTTTCATGGAAGCTTTACAAAAAATACAACCATCACAGGAAACTGTTTCAATCAACAACGGTTCTGACCATATTTATATAAAAGCAGATGGTAAATTAATAAGACTGAATAACGATTCCATACTTTATATCGAAAGCATGGGCGATTATGTGAAGTTTGTTACGAACGACAATAAGAAATATATTACTCACAATACCATCAAAAACCTGGAAGAGAAAGTAAGTAAGCAACATTTCCTCAAGGTACATCGCTCATATATAGTCAACCTGCACAAGATCGATGATATGAGAGAGAATATGCTCTTCATCAAAGGCAATGAAATCCCCGTAAGCAAGGCGAATAAGGCCGATGTGTTTAAGCGGCTGAATATTATTTAGGAAAGGGTGTAGGGCGTAGGGCTTAAGGTATGACATATCATAAGCCATAAGCCCTAAGCCTTAAACCCTACACCCTTCATGCATCCTAATAATCTTAAGTGATGATAATCCGAAGAACCGAACCGTATCCAATGAGAAACTGAAATCCACTGCTATGAAAACTGGAACAATTCGTCCAAAATCACTCAGTTCCACATAGTCATTTCCTTCGAGATTTCAACGCATCCAAAGCCGGGCCCAACAGCCCGGTTTTTTTAGAACCATGATTCACCTGATTTTATAAGATTAAGAGGAAAAGTCTTATAATAAATAATCAAAGTAATAAAAATCCGGTAAGGGTTTTCTCTTAATCTTATTAAATCATACTAATCCCGGTTCTGCTCTATCGTCGTATTCATCCCGAAAATCGAAGCTTTTTACGTCCTTGTCGAATAAGTTATGGACAGCGAAAAACTATGGCAATCTTTGTATTGTTAAACGGATGATTTAAGAAACAACAGACAGTTCAGAAGATATAAACCCTATGAAAAAAAATAATCCAATATCTTTTAAAAGAACGTTGATAATCCCTTAACTCTAATTCTATCCTTTGAAAAAAACCCAACAATTTTGACGGACCACGATTAACAGATTTGTAGCTGCCTTTCCAGGCAGCTTTTTTTTTGGCCTCCCCCAACCCCTCCGGTGGAGGGGGAGTTATTGGTAAATTTCTTTTGATCGAGAATATCAGGGAAGTTGCTATTAACTCCCCTCCACCGGAGGGGGTGGGGGGAGGCTTCAGACCAGTCCTGTTTCATAATGTCTCTCAGGAATTTCAACATCCAAAAATCCTTTCTTTATCAATCGTTCGCGGAAAGCTGTTTGTACATCGTATTCACCATGCACTATAAATAATTTTTTTACCTTCTTTGGATCCTGGCATGCGAGGAACTGGCTGAGATCTTCATAATCTCCATGTGCACTCATGCTTCGGATGCTGCCGACTTCAGCATGCACTTCATGAAGTATTCCGAAAATATGAACTTCTTTCGCGCCAGCCATCAGTCTGCCGCCTAAAGAATGCGGTTCACAATAACCCACCATCAAAATACTATTGCGGCTATTTTCAATATTATTGCTGATATGATGTTTAACACGACCGGCTTCTGCCATACCACTTGCTGAAATGATCACACAAGGTTCATTGCGGAAATTAAGTGATTTGGATTCATCCACTGACCGGATATATTTAAGTCCTCTGAAAGAAAAAGGATCTTTATCTGTCTCCAATATTTTCTGAATATTTTTATTGAAAAGATGGCCGAATTTTTTTACCGTTTCGGTAACTAAGGTGCTAAGTGGACTGTCAACATAATAATCCACTGCAGGTAATCGGTTTTCCAATTCAAGTTGATTCAGTGAAAATAAAATTTCCTGTGTGCGGCCAACGCTGAATGCAGGAATGATCAATTTTCCTTTTTTCTGCATACAGGTTTTTTCTATCCATGGAAGAAGGAGATTGGGAGTATTTACCTGCGCATCATGCAGACTATTGCCATAAGTTGATTCAATCAGAATATAATCAGCCTGGGGAAAAATTTCAGGTGATTTTAAAATCACATCCCGGTAACGTCCAACATCACCACTGAATGTTACCCGGGTTTCTTTTCCATTTTCATGGATGATCAGGTGAACCGAAGCGCTTCCAACAATATGTCCCGCATCAGCAAACATCACCTGCACATTTTCATCAATCCTGTGCCAGTCATCATATTCAACAGTTTCAAAGAAATCGAAGGCGCGTTTTGCATCTTCTTCATCATATAAGGGCGCCAGGTATGAATTGCCTTCGGCGATTCTTTTTTTATTGAGATACCTGATATCTTCCTGCTGAATGGCCGCTGAATCCTCCAATAATATGGCTGTTAATTCTTTTGTAGCGGGCGTACAAAAAATTTTACCTCCAAATCCATCCTTAACCAATTTTGGAATTAATCCACAGTGATCAATATGCGCATGCGAAAGAACCAGGAAATCGATTTCTGCCGGAACAAACCCCCATGTTCTGTTGAGAGTATCCGTTCCCGGTCCCAATCCCTGGAACATGCCACAGTCAAGCAAATATTTCTTCCCGTTTTTAAGTGTAAGTAAATGTTTAGAGCCGGTAACAGTCCGTGCAGCTCCATGAAAAGCAATTTTCATATTGTTGATTTGATGTTTTGAATGTAAGATAAGTGATTTGACGAATGGCGAGTGGCTGGTGGCGAGTAGCGAGTGGGGTGTTGCACTTCTACCACTAGCCACTCGCTACTAGCCATTCACCCCTCGCCCCTTCCTCACTTTAAACGACCATGTTATAAAAAATTCAGCTACCAGCTCCCCGGCCTCATTAGTGCCGGTTGATTTAGCAGCGATCGAATGCCCTTCACCGGTAGTAATCGCTTTTTCAATCGTTTCGCCGATCAAGTCACCATCTTCACAAATAAATGTAGTCAGGCCGGTTGCTTTTTTAAAATAATTGCTTTCTACTTTCACGACGAGCATGGAAATTTCGGGTTTATTTTTATAAATATGAGCCATCCCCAGTGATCCGGTACTCATTTCTGCCGCCATGCTTAAACAGGCAAAATATGTTGAACGGAATGGATTTTGGGAAAACCATTTGTAAGGCACTGTTACCGCACACCTGCTGGTATTTATTTCTTTTATCCTGACTCCTGCAAAAAAAGCACTCGGCAGTTTATAAAATAAAAACATCCTGAACTTCACAGGATGTTTTAAGAGTTTAATGAATTCGCCCGTGTGTGGAGTCATGAAAACTTCTAATTTTTCTGATAGGAATGATTAGGGAAAAATATATCCCTGTTTCTTTATTTTCTTGTGATCTGGTTTGGCAAGTCTCTCGCTTAACCGCCAAGACGCGAAGACGCAAGGATACGCGAAGAATCTCCTCGCGTATCCTTGCGTCTTCGCGTCTTGGCGGTTAAGCGAGAGACTTGCCGGTTCAAGGAGTAGAAAAAAAAGTTATTACAAAGTCTATTCATATAATAAACCAGAATCATTGTTTACCTATTTCAACAATACATGCCACAATGCTATTATTATCTTCTTCTGTTTTGAATTGCATATTGCCTTTTGAAGAAGTCTGGAAACGGACATTATGAATGAGTTTATTTCCCAATACAGTATTAAACCTGGACGCATAATCCTGCTGTGGGCTCTGGCTGATCTGCCTGTTGAGATCATACCAGTTCAATGTATCCTTACTGATAACTACGGCCATATAATCCCTGGTACCGATACTGTCGGGTGACATACTTTTATTTTTCGGGAACAAGCGATATCCTGCAATGCCGCAGAAAGGGGAATATTTTGTTTTCGTTGGTTCATCCTGTTTTGGATATGGGAAAAGCGTATAGCTGGTTCCGTCAGTTTCTTTTCCGAAAACATATACATAACATTCTGTCGTATTCCTGATTTCCATTTTGAATTTTATTCCTTTTTGTACAGGCGAAGCAGTTTCAAAAATATTATTACCTGAAATTTTCAATGGAATATAAGCACCTGCTACTGTTTTCCTGCCATCAAAATTGACCTGTACCAGGCCGATTTCGCATTCAAAAGGCGCTTTGGCCGCGGCGCCCACTTTTGCCATCGGCTCCAATCCATAGGCTTCGCGTACATAGTATTTAAAATCACGGTAACGAACCCACGCAAATCCGTTATGGCCCCATTGCGGGCCCCAGCTGTTCATGATCAGGAAAGCGCCGCCATATTTGGCATCATCATAACCGACCACGCATTGTGCATGTCCGCCGAATCCCATCATGCTTTGATCGTCAGGACCGGGAGTCCATACATCCTGCCCCATCATCGGCTGCATATAGCTTTCGCCCACCATCATACCAATAACTACCGGGGCGCCCTGTGAAAGATTTTCTTTGATCGCACGCAGGTCAATAACGTCTGTTCTATCGCCAACGGTTAGCCGATTTGCGCCGCGCATACGGAATTGCTGTGCTTCGCTGATCAGTTGCGGATCCGGCTGACGGGAACAATCCTGGTCCGTATAAGGAAATTTATCATATGCCAGCGATCCGCGTTTGGTCATATATTCCATAGCGCGGATAATATAAGAACCCTGGCATCCACCCAGACCGATCTGGTTATATAAAAAAGAGGGGCTGAATTTTAATCCATTGGGGTCTTCCCCTGTTCGCGCTGCTTCGAGAATGGTTCTTGCACCATATGCACTTCCCCATGCTACGCAGCTTCCCTGGTGTCCCTGGTCGCCGACTGCAGGAGCGAATTTTTGCAGGTTGGCTGATTCGGGTAATGGGTTTTTTTCATTATCATCTGAAAGTGATTCATAAATATTGGCCTTATCAAATTGTTTTGGATCCAATATGCCGCCTGTCGCCAGTTGCGCTACATTTTGTACGATTGCACTATTGCATCCTCCCCTTCCAAAGAAAAAATATCCGGCTATTACAATTACTACCAGCCAAATCAATCCCTTGGGACCACGAAACAACATTAATAATAAAGGAAGCAATCCGAGCAGACCTCCGCCACCGCTTCCCCCGCCACCAGGTCTGCCACCATCGTCGGAACCGCTGTCGTCCTGCTGATCAGGATCATCAACCATACGTATAGGCATAGGAATTAAGTTTTGTATTCTAAAATTATGAAAAATAATGTGCGAATTTACCAATGTGCGAATGTGCGAATTCTTTTATTCGGTCCGATTGAAAGAATTCGCACATTCGCACATTGGTAAATTCGCACATTTATAAGGTTTCTACCTGGCTTCTCAGTAAATCTTCAAACACATCTCTTTTTCTTATCAAAGATGCCTTGCCATCTTTTACAATTACTTCTGCAGGTTTAAAACGGGAATTAAAATTAGAAGACATTTCAAATCCATATGCGCCGGCATTCTGGAAAACAAGATGATCGCCTTCACGTACTTCATTGAGCATACGATCCCAGGCAAAAGTGTCGGTTTCACAAATATTTCCGACAACCGAATATTTTTTTTCAGCCCCGCCAGGGTTGCTGATATTTTCTATATGATGATAGGCGTCATAAAACATCGGACGTATCAGATGATTGAAACCGCTGTCCACACTCACAAATGTGGCTGACGATGTTTCTTTGATCACATTCACCTGTGTAATAAAATATCCGCATTGACTGACAAGAAATTTACCTGGTTCAAACCAAACCTGGAAGGACCTGCCACCAGGTGCTGCATGTGTTGCAAAAGATTCGCCGACTTTTTTTGCAAGCATCTGGATATCTGTTTCGGCCATATCTCTTTTGTCTGAAACTTTAAAACCTCCTCCAAGATCAATAAATTTCAAATCTTTGAAATGTGGAACGATGTCGAATAATACTTCAATTCCTTTTACAAAAACATCCACATCTTTAATTTCACTTCCGGTATGGATATGCAGGTCGGCAATATGCATATTATAACGGTCAACGATATCTAGTATCTGTTTTACCTGATCAACCGGAATACCAAACTTACTTTTATCATGCCCCGTGGAAATTTTGATATTGCCACCAGCCATGATATTCGGACGCAGGCGGATACCTACCGGGTAATTGTGGCCAAATTTTTTTCCGAATTTTTCAAGGTTCGAGAGACTGTCAATATTAATAATTACTCCAAGACCCTGCGCTTCTTCAATCTCACTGAATCCAATTCCATTGGAGGTATATAAAATTCTTGCGGGAGGAAACCCTGCATGCAATGCCAGCTTCACTTCATTGATAGAGCTGCAGTCAACATTTGCACCGAGGGATTTAATATATCGCAGGATATTAATATTCGTCAGTGCCTTACAGGCATAAAAAAAAACGGTATTGCTGTTGCTAAATGCCGTGATGAGCTTATTGTATTGTTCCTGTATTTTTTCCGCGTGATATACATACAATGGAGTACCAAACTCTTTTGCCAATCCTGTTAAATATTCGTTTGATAGTTGCTGTGACATAAGTTGCGAATATATGCAAATGTCTGAACCTTGATTGAAGGATTAAAGGATTGAAGGATTTTTTGTTTGTAAGTTCATGGTAATCTTTTAATCCTTCAATCAAGGTTCAAAATTCGCACATCTGCACATTCGCACATCCGCACATTAGTTTTCTTCATCTTTCTTCTCTTCATTGTTTTCTTCATTCACTACCAATTCGCCTTCTTCACTAACAATAAAAACAGCTTCTGTTTCTTCTGCATGAGGTGTGTGATCTATAATAGTGGGTTCGACAAAATTTTCTCCGAAAACTTCTTTTAGTTTGGGAAGATCTGTCGCTGAGTTGATACCAAAATAATCCATGAATAATCTCGACGTTGCATAGATCAACGGTTTGCCGGGCATATCTTCATTACGACCCGTAATAATGATCAGTTCTTTTTCAAGTAATTTCTGGATGGAATAATCACTGTTAACACCGCGGATGGATTCAATTTCTCCCTTGGTAACGGGCTGCTTGTATGCAATAATGGCCAGTGTTTCCAGCGCTGCAGTGGACAACCGTTTCAGGAATTTTTCCCCGTTTAGCTGTGCAACTGTTTTATGATATTCTTTTTTTGTGAGAAACTGCCAGCCACCTCCGCTTTCTTTTATTTCGAAAGGGTATAACTCGTCTTCATATTTTTTCAGGGTAATTTCAATTGCAGCCTCAACCTGTTCAAGTGTCAGCTTGTCTTTCATAAAACTCAAAGCATTATTGAGCAGTTCAGTGATTTCAACTGTTGTCAATGGTTTGTCACTGGCAAAGATCAAGGCTTCGATATGCGGGGTAAGATTGGGAATTTCCATTTGATGGTTATTTAGTCATTGGGTGGTGAACGGAATTATGACGGGCTCTAGCCTTGCAATGCTGCTGCTCCACTCACAATTTCTGTCAACTCGGTTGTTATTGCCGCCTGTCTTGCACGGTTGTAAGATATCCGAAGACTGCGCAGAATTTCATTCGCATTTTCAGTGGCCTTATCCATTGCCGTCATACGCGCTCCGTGCTCGGAAGCATTTGCATCCAGCACGGCTTTGTACAATTGGGTATTCAGGATTTTTGGCATCAGCTCGGCTATCAGTTCTTCTTTATCCGGCTCAAAAATAAAATCGCTTTTTTTAACGCCGGTTTTGGTTTCGATTTTACGTATCGGCAAAAATTGTTCTGTTGCGAAACGTTGTGTTGCCGCGTTTTTGAATTCGCTGTAAACGATTTCCACTGCATCAAATTCCTTGTTCTCGAATGCTCTTACAGCAGCCTGCGCGCAAGCCTGCACATTTTCAAATGTGAGTTGAAGGAAAATGTCTTTATAAGTACTATCTACTTTAAAATTATTTTTTGCAAAATGTTCATATCCCTTTTTGCCGATGCTCCAGATATAAACATTGCCCTTTGCAGCCGGGCCGGCATATTTTTCTTTAATAGTAAGTTTGGCAAGTTTGATGAGGTTGGAATTATAGGCCCCGCATGAAGACCGGTCGCTGGTGATTACGATCAGCAATACTTTTTCAATGGGCCGGGCAACAGAAAGTCCGGAGCTGATACTTCCTTCAGTATTGCTCACGATATTGCTCAATACCTGTTGCAGTTTTTTAGCATAAGGCCGCATTTGCAAAATAGCTTCCTGTGCCTTCCGCAATTTGGTTGCACTGATCATTTTCATCGCCTTCGTGATCTGCTGGGTGCTTTGTATTGATTTGATCCGGTTGCGAACTTCCTTCAATTGTCCTGCCATAATACGGGTTTAAAATCGGCTGCAAAGGTAGCGGAATAGAGGTAAAATTCAAGCAGTGTGAGGAAAAAAGGAACAAGATCCAAGGTACAAGGCCTGAAATTCAAAGCCCAGGATCAATAATGATGTTTATTTGAGATTTAGAAATTGATGATTGGACATTGTACCTTGGATCTTGTGCCTTGCTCCTTGATCCTTGTGCCTTGTTTTCATTACTTTTGCTCTCCTCATGGCAAAAGCAAAAAAGAAAGAGAAGCCTGTTATCCTGATTACCAATGACGATGGTGTTGCCGCTCCGGGTATCCGAAACCTGGTGGAAGCCGTAAGAGATCTTGGGAAAATTGTTGTTGTTGCGCCTGACAAACCGCAATCCGGCATGGGACATGCCATCACGATCGGCGTTCCATTACGTCTTCATCCCGTAACAATTTTCGATGGCATCGAAGCCTGGCAATGTTCAGGAACACCAGTGGATTGTGTAAAACTTGCAGTGGATAAAATATTACGCCGCAAGCCCGACCTTTGCCTGAGTGGTATCAATCATGGTTCCAATCATTCCATCAATGTGATTTATTCCGGAACAATGTCAGCAGCGGTGGAAGCTGCAATTGAAAGTATTCCTTCTGTTGGTTTTTCATTGCTTGATTATAGCGTGGAAGCGGATTTTACAGGAGCACGTAAATATGCCCGGATCATTGTAGAATATCTTTTAAAAAATTCACTGGATAAACACCTCGTACTAAATGTTAATATCCCGGCCGTTGCTTTAGAGTTGATCGAAGGCATGAAGATCTGCAGGCAGGCTTATGCAAAGTATGAGGAAGATTTTTTGGAACGTAACGATCCTTCGGGCAAAAAATATTATTGGCTCACTGGTAAATTCGTGAATTTTGACAAAGGAAAAGACACTGATGTATGGGCGCTAGAACACAATTTTGTCAGCGTAGTGCCGGTGCAATTTGATCTGACAAATTACGTTCTTAAGACCAAGCTCGAAAAAACGTGGAAATTATAATGTTTAAAAAAGATAATCTTAAACTCGGTATCGCAATCGGATTAGTAGCTCCTTTGATAGCCATGATTCTTTATTACTACTGGAATTTTGGCCGGGCAATGACATTGTCGGAATATCTTAACCTGCTCGTGACCAATAAACAGCTGCTCACCGGCGTCAGCAGTATTTCTTTAATTGCCAATGCAATTTGTTTTACTATTTATATCAACACCCACCGGGATAATACAGCGAAAGGAATTTTTGTTGCCACGCTCGCTTATGGAATCGGAGTGCTGGTGTACAAACTCATTAGCTAATGTGCGGATGTGCAAATATGCGAATGCGAATTCTTCAGGGCTGACCGCACAAAGAATTCGCACATTCGCATATTTGCACATCCGCACATTTTCTTAAGTATCTTCGCATTTTCTGTTCTATTCCCATCATGAAGTATTATATCATTGCCGGAGAAGCTTCAGGAGATCTTCATGGAAGTAATCTCATCAAAGAATTAAGAAAACTGGATCGGCAGGCAGTCATCCGCTGCTGGGGTGGCGACCTCATGCAGGAAGCCGGCGCTGAATTGGTAAAGCATTACAAGGAACTTGCCTTTATGGGTTTTGCAGAAGTGGTAAAAAATCTTCCTGTCATTTTACGCAATATCAAATTTTGTAAAAAAGATATTGAATTATTTCAACCCGACGCATTGATATTGATTGACTACCCGGGATTCAACCTGCGTATTGCCGAATGGGGTAAGGAGAAGGGTTATAAAATCATTTATTATATCTCACCACAGGTATGGGCATGGAAGGAAAGCAGGGTGAAGATGATCAGGGAATGCGTGGACAAAATGCTTGTCATCCTTCCTTTTGAAAAAGAATTTTATAAAAAATGGAAGTATGAAGTGGAATACGTGGGGCATCCGTTGGTGGAAGTGATAGAGAGGTACAAGGTGGAAGGCGTGGAGGTTGAAGGTGTGGGGCTTGGGGGGAAAAAAAATAGCCAATCATTATCTCCTACACCCTTTACCTCAAACCCTAAACCCATTGTCGCTCTACTACCCGGCAGCCGCAAGCAGGAGATCATGAAGAAACTACCGGTGATGCTTGAGGCAAGTAAATTATTTCCGGAATATCAGTTCATCGTTGCACAAGCACCGGGACAGGATGATCTGCTTTATCAGAAACTGATCAGCGATTATCAGAATGTATTGTCGGTAAAAAATCAAACCTATCATTTGCTGATGCATGCAAAAGCTGCCTGCGTTACATCCGGAACCGCCACTTTGGAAACTGCTTTGTTCGGAGTGCCGGAAGTAATTTGTTACCGGGGAAGCGCCGTTTCATACCAGATTGCAAAAAGACTGATCAAAGTAAAATATATATCTCTCGTGAACCTGATCATGGATAAATATGTGGTGAAGGAATTGATACAGGACGATCTGACCGTTGACAACCTGCAGCATGAATTAAATGATCTCTTAAATAACCCGCAGCGAAGGGAGCTATTGAAAAAAGATTATGAAGACCTGAAAGATATATTGAGCCGTGGCGGACATGCTTCTGCCAATGCAGCTAAAAGTATTGTTGAATTCTTACGCCCTTAATGTCTCCTGAAAAAAATCATCCTGATTATAATAAAGATCAAACCCAGGAGAAATATAAAAATGGAAATGCGATTGATCCCATGCATATAGCTCATCCATTTGCTATGCGGCGCATTCGGATCTCTTTTTTTGATATACAGGTATTCTGCCAGTTGTCGCCATACTCCCATAAAAATCATTTACGCTTCAAAGATATAAAACAGTAAAGATTTCAAATGGTTTGAAATATAAGCCTCAAATTTCTTCGGGCCTTGCAGGTTTAAAAAGTGGATTTTATTAGTAACAATTCAGGATGTATAACATTTGAATATTTATTTTCAACGCGAAAAATTTGAAGGACTGTGTCTTATATCATAAATTAGTGAGTTAGCACCAACCATAGGACGACCCAACCTAATGACATAAACGAAGACAAAATGAGTGACTCAAGACAAGAAATCCCAGTATGGACTTGGTATAATGGACAGTTTCTTTTTCAGTTTGACGAACAGCTTCAAACAAATCCTAAAAAGACTATCTCAGAATTCTTCAATGACTTCAAAACAAGCCAAAACCTTCAAGACCAAAATTTTTATCAAACTAAGAATCAAGGGACAGTCATTTTGCTTATGTATGGACTAATAGTAATTCCAAGAGAAATTTGGGAAAAGACAAATACAAATTTTCAATTTACAACAAGAAATAAATTTTCATTTAACCCTCCGACTGACAATGATATCGATACATTAAATTTTCTACGATTACTAAGAAATTCTTTATCACACGCCAACTTTTCTATTGACACCATTAACGAAAGGTTGACATTTTGGAATAATCATAATGGGACTAAGAATTTTGAAGTTCAAATAAACTGGGCCGACCTTGGAGAATTTATTGCAGAAGTTGGCAAATATTATATTAACGAAGTTAAGAATGGTACATATTGACAAAAATGGCTGGGGCTAACATCAGGTTTTGTGCAATTGGGGCTGGACGGAAGTACAATCATCGGCAGTGCATATCCCAGCTGCATATCCAGCCGACGGAACACGGATGAACGATAGAATATATTTT
>Ga0137407_10000264_pt1 | contig 37732 bp, 23 predicted proteins | sample CZOMad2_2_16fung_FD_108410 | JGI IMG/M metagenome (GOLD analysis project Ga0137407, IMG submission 108410) | Vadose zone soil fungal communities from Angelo Coast Range Reserve, California, USA - CZOMad2_2_16fungal (Illumina Assembly) | ecosystem: Environmental > Terrestrial > Soil > Vadose... | reverse complement strand
TGTTCTTAGGCTATGTCTGAAGCACTTATCAACAAAACAACTGTTGCCAATTCATCGGGCAATCGCGCCGCCTTGAGGCAATCGCGATACGTGGCTACCGCGGCCGAGGCGATGAAGAACTATGCGAGAAACACTGCAAGAACTTGGTATGAGGACGGTGTTGACCCGAAGGATCCGACTGGCAAATACGCGTTTCAGCGACTGCGTGAGGCCTGTTTCACTCCTCAACTCGATCCCAAGTTCAAATTTCGGCAAGGCGATAAATTTTACGCTATCGGCTCGTGTTTTGCACGCGGCCTCGAAAACGCCCTGGCAGGACACAAGATTGCCGTTGAAAGCGCAGCTCCTGAATTTGCCAGGCTTCAACCGGCCAGACCAGGTATGTCCCCGCTTGGATTTACAAACAAGTACAACACGTATTCGATATTGAACGAACTCCGCTGGGCGCTTGATCCCGATGCAGCATTTCCTCCGGACTCAATTGTTCAACTAACAAAAACAACTTGGTACGATCCGCACACAAACCCGACGTTAAACTTCGTCGACCTGAAAGAAACCCTCGAGCGCCGCGCGCTGATACAAGCGGTTACGAAACGCATCCAGAATTGTCGCGCGGTGATCGTTACCCTTGGGCTTGCCGAAGCGTGGCGTGACGTCCGCGCCAATTTGTTCGTCAATTGCACGCCCCTTGACGTGGCGTATGCATTGGATCCGATTGCGGCGCCGCCTCTTTTTGCAGGTCAGCCCAGCCGATACGAATTTCACCTCATGAGCTTCGCTGAAAATTGGGCTAATCTGGAAGCGATACACGCGTTACTGTCGCGGTATGGACATCCTGACTTTCACGTTGTGGTCACAGTTTCACCCGTGCCTTTGATGAACACCTTTTCAACTATGGATATTGTGGTAGCCAATGCCTGGGCCAAGTCGCTTTTAAGAGCAGTCGCCCAGGAGTGGGCTGCCGCGCATTCTAACGTGGATTACTTTCCAAGTTATGAAATTGTGCAAAACTCCGATCGCACAGCGATGTGGGAACGCGATCTGAGACATGTCACGGGCGCCGGAGTGCAGCACATCATGCAATTGTTCCTGCGTAACTATCTCAAGTAAGATCGGTGATATTCGATTCCCGGAACAGTTTGCAGAGCTTTGAACGGAATTCCTTGGCACATACAATTCTGCGCAGGTAACGGCCACCGAGTGTGAAATTCCGGGTACGTTGCACTGTGTCTCGTTCTGATCTCCGATAAGCACGCGGCGGCTCAAAGATGGACCGAACAATCGTCACGACATCGATTTCGCCGACAAAATTTGCATCAACACAGTTCTGGGGTGGGATATTGCTTCTGCTCGTAGCGCTAACGTTCTATTATTTCGCGGTTCTTAGGATCGATTACAGCAAGACAATGCTCCTCGACCTCGCTCCACATCCCGATGCGACGGAGTACTTCGCTCAGGCGCAAGGACTGCGCATGGATGGCTGGCCTTCCATACAAATTGGATACGAGAAACTGCCATCAAGGTATCCTTTTGGTTATCCGGCGCTGATGCTTCCCTGGTTGAAGGTCCTGCCGGAAGCCGATGCCGTGCTGGCACCGTTTCGCACGAGTCAAACAATGGGGCTGCTCCTGCTTTTGGCGGTGTTTGCTTTTTACGCGTATCTCGCAATGCCGCTAACGGCAGGTTTTGCGGTGCTGTTACTGGCGACGCTACCCGGTTTCTTCACCTTCTGTCGTTCCTCACTGAGCGAAGTGAGTGCCTCGCTGCCAATCGTACTGGCATTCATGTTTGCCTACCTTGGCATCAAGGAAGAACGCCGCTGGAAAATTTATTTATCGGCGATTCTTCTCGGCCTTTCCCTTAATATTCGAATTCAGTCGGTCTTGCTCGCGCCCTTGTTGCTAGCCATGGCTCTCTTCCCAGTAGGAGGAAATAGACTTCGCTGGTTTCTCCATTGCACTGCGGTGCTGGTCGTTTTCGCACTGGTTGCGAGCCCGGTGCTGGTGATGAATACAATACAGTTTCATTCGCCGTTTAATACAGGCTACGACTTCTGGGCCTCATACTCGAGCGTGAATCGCCTCCTCTTTTCCCGTGACTATATTCCAGTCAATTCCGCCGCGCTGTGGAAGGAGTTCACTCTCCAACCTTTTGGATATCACCCGGCTGATGTTTTCGGCACCGGCACCTCCTTTGTCCCTGCATTTATACTTCTAGCTGCCGCAGGATCATTCTTGATTCGGGTCGATCGGTTCGCCGTCTGCGGCTTTCTAGCCAGCTTAAACTTTCTAGCAGTAATCCTAAGTCATCATTACCGACTTGTGGACGCAAGATTCTACCTGCCGCTTTTCATCCTTCTAGTTGCGGTGGCTGTCCTGCCCGTCACGTGGGCCGCAAAGAATATTCTTTCCGGAAAACGGATCGTCCCCGCCCTAATAGTACTTGTATTATTTGCCGGAGCTTGTCTCGGTTACCCTTCCCGCTCCGGTTATAACACACGGGATATCGACCGATCACAAGCGTGGGACGCTCTCCATTTTGTAACTCCACCGTCTCAATCGATTGAGTTCGTCGCTCAAAAGGATTTTGCCAGACGACTAGGTCGCCAACCTGGAATCGTTCTTAGTGATATTGATCCTGTTTACTTGAACGCTCTTTTGCCGCGTTCATTCGTCGCGGCCCCGATCGATGGAAAGCATCACTACAAGTGGAGCTATCTTTGGCGTTATGATCGACCGCAGGCCCTGGCTTTGGTCGAACGCGGTTTGGAACAGTCACTTCCAGTTTATGCCTTGTTTGTCTCCCAGGACCAGATGACTGCGCAGCAGTCGCGCCTGCCGAATGTTCCTGGCTACGAATGGCGAATTTTAAACGACTCCAACGACAAGGTGGCAATCCTAAAGCTTACTGCCATCGGGCCAGATCAAGCGACACCACCACCGGAATGACGCGCTTTATAGCTCCTTTTCGATAAACGGCGACCGGACGTCGATTCATGCACAAAGCTCTTCGAGTCGCCTTATTCTCAGGCCTGCTTTTGCTGGCAGGCTATCTCCGAGCGGTGGGATTGACCTGGGGTCTCGACAGTGGCTACGGCCACGATCTACAATTTCAGCCCGACGAGTTTGTAAGCCTTCAGGGCGTACTCGAGCTAGATTTATTGGCAGGCCGTATTACGGCTCCGGGCTCATACTTTGAGGGAACGTTCAACTATTACTTGTGGGCCGTTCCACAAGCAGTGCTTAAGCTCGCCGCTAATAAGCGTACCTCTTTTGGCAGTCCAATGAGCACCACAGAGTATTCTAATCTTTTGCATGTCTGTCGAAGCATGTCCGTCGTGTTCGACCTCTGCACCCTTGTCATCGTGTTTCTTGCGATTAGAGAAGCAACTCAGAAGTTCTATGCATCTTTTGTGGGTGCACTTTGTTATGCAGTCATCCCAATGCAGGTGATTTATGCGCACTTTATGAGGCCTCACGTTTTGAGCAATTTATTGTGCGCCTTGGTTATTTGGTTGTCATTAAAGCTTAGGAATTCCCAACGCTGGCACCTGCTTTTTCTCGTCGGGCTACTTTCTGGTTTGGGAGCAGCGACTCGGTACCCGGTTGGGTTGATTCTGGTGATTCCATGCCTATACCTGCTATTTGGTGGCGATGGCTTACCGAATCGGAAGATCCAATTTGTAGAGCGCGTCAAAAACTTCGCTACACGGCAGATTTGGTTGGTTTGTTTAGGATTTGGCATTGGGCTGTTTCTGGGCCATCCAATGCTGTTCTTAGATCCATCGAGCGTAACAAGAGCAATCACCGGCCAAACGCTAAGATATGCATCGTTACACGAGTTCAGCAGAGGTCAGTTGATTAATCTATCTGTTCCCTGGAGGTATGTCACATACGTGATTCCGTTCGCGATGTATCCCATACTGTGGTTGGTTCCTTACTGCGCAATTTTGTATGTTGTTTTCAGGCGAAGCCTTTACAGCCTGTCCGTTCCGATACTGATCTTTTCGCTTCTGTATCTGTACTTCATGGGAAAAGGCTACCTTGGGCCATATTTCGGTCGGATAACCATGCTTTTGTTTCCAGGATTTTGCGTGCTCATTGGCATAGTTTTGGGCAACCTACAATTGGAGCTAAGAGAGAAGCGAACGCTGGCCGTTGTCTCAACCATCACGCTGCTGCTTGTGGTTGGGCCGTCGCTTCTTTTTGATGTCGCGTACGGTCGCGCCTTGGAGCAAAAGGATGCTCGCCAGGTTGTTCGAGAAGATCTCCAAAAATTGATTGGCCAAGCGCCAACGACCATTGGCGTCTGGCGTTTGCCATCTTATTTTTACACCGTAATGCCCGCCGCGAAGCCATTGAACAGCGAAAGAGTGGCAGTTCAGTTGCAGGATCCCGGACGAGACGCTGACTTCTTTCTGGTCGGCTTCCCAAGTCAAATCACTCCGGCAAAAGTTGACGCAACTATCAGGCAAGTTGAGGCGCAGGGAAAATTTAAGTACGAAAAAAGCTATCGCGTTCCCGTAAAGATTTTTGGACACGAGTTTGGACTCACGCACTTTCCTCTAGACATTACCTATCCCTTTCCAACGATTTTGCTTTTTGTGCGCAAAACTCCAGCATGAGTTGAGCATTAGCTGATTGGAACGTCGGAATCACGTCGACGACAAAACTCAATGCAAAAGAGTCAACAGACCCTGCTGGCTTCCGAGGGGCTCGAATCCCAGGCTGGTGATGTTCTACTGCTGCCGATAGCGCTACTCGCATTTTGGACCCTCGCGTATGACTTTGTTCTTGTCGTCCGATGGCCAGCGGAAACGATTACGTGGTTCTTCTTGGTCATTGTTGTTTCTGGCTTCTTGTTGCTGCGGCGTCTGTGGAAACAAACAAACGCAATCCCTGGCAAATACTATCGGTTTCACGTGTCTCACGTCCTTTTACTGGTCCTGGGCATAGCCTATGCATCTACGCCTCTCTTCGTACGCCGACCGAATCAAGATGACGTGTTCTATTTTCATAGAGCTCTCTATCAACTCTCGGCCCTTAACCAGCCCATCTTTCTGCGTCAGACGGGTGTGGATATGGACGCCGCGGCATTATCACCAGTTCATTTAGCAAGCAGCTATGAGATGCTCATGGCTTTTTTGGGTCATTATCTTCGAATCGATCCTCTATACTTTTACCAGGTGATCGGCCATATAGCTGCTGCGTTTTCTCTCCCCTTTGTTCTTTATTGGTGCGCTCGAAGATTCGGATTGGATCGCTGGGCGGCAGCGATCGGGGCGTTACTCGGCATAGCATTTCTGCTTGTCGCCGACCCGTCGCCGCTCGGAGCGTTGCTTGGAGTGGAGTTTCCGCGTATCGCTAACCAGCCGCTGAGCTCAATCAACACCGCCGGCCTGTTCGGGTTTGCGACCGTTGCCGGCTATTTCTGGCAAGGCAAGCCGATTCTTTGGATTTTGCTGCTACCGATCGGGCTTTCGCTCAGCTATCGTTACCTCACGCGAGGCAATCACAGTGATGTGGCATGGCTCACGTTGTTGGGCGTGGCCGGCGTGGGTTTAAGCAACTCGGCCCTTTACTTGATCCCAGCGGTTATTGGCTGCTCATGGGTAGCCTTTTTCGCGCTCGAGCTCATTCAACGAAAAAAACAACTAGAACTTTGGGCACAAATTCATCGCGGCCTGTTCTTAATAATTCCGATGATCTATCCGATCGGGATATTGGCCTTGCTGGCTTTAAACATAATTCCGAAGCCAATCGACACCCGGGCGTTTGGACCAGAATACATCCCGTGGCGCGAAGCTGTGGATTTCGTGATGGGCGGGCCTGCTGAGCACTGGCGCGATGCTATTTTGATGATTACGGTGCCTTTGCTAATCGTCAGAGGAAAGAATGGGTTTTTCCTGTTCCTTTATCTGTGTGCTGTGTGGCTTCTTTGCTTGAATCCATTATTGGCGCATTTGTGGATGAAGAACATCCTCGCTTCCTGTTACTTTCGGCTTGTCTATCTTCTGCAAATACCGTTGCTATGTGCCATGTTGGCAGCTGCGGGTTCCCGGCTAGCGCAGCCAGGCAGCTTTGTGAAAGACCGATTAGCAACCCTACTAGCGCTTTTTGCGGTTCTTGTGAGTTTCCTTTACGCCTATCGCGGACTTTCAATCGTGCCGCGAGATTCAAAGCTAGGCATCGGGTGGAAGTCCCCGAGTGAATTCCAGCTGCTTCCGGCAAACCTGGATTTTGCTAAAGCTGCTGGCAGATACATCGCCCATGCCAAGCTACTCGCACCAAACTGGACCGCCAGTGCTGAGTTACCTCTTCTGTTCCCGGAAATGAAAATTGTGGCTCCCAGGGTCGTTACACATTACTTCGCCAATGCCGGAAATGCGGACGAAGGCATTCTCCGCCGCCAGGCACAGGCTTTTGTCGAGGGCGACAAATCCGGAAACCCCCAACGGCTTCGATCCTTGGAACCGAAATTTCGAAAGGTAATAGAAACCGGCCGGGCAAATGCCGTCGCCACTCCCGAATCTGAAAGCGATCGAGTGCTGGCGACGCTCAAGTCGATTGAGCCCGGCTGGCATCGCGTCCTAGAAGCTGGCGGGCTGGTTTTGATGTTGCCAGGTAATGCCGAACCAGAGGCCAGAATCAGATTGAATACGATGGCGTGGGTCAGTAACCACTAAGATGTTGCCTCGATAATACTAACAAATTCATATACCATTCCGGACGCTCGCTTGCTGACTCGAAGCAGAAGGGTGCGAGCCCATGTTTATGGGCGATGGCGGCAATTACTTTTCGCATTCGAGAACGACCGTAACATAAGGGATACGCATCGGCTTCATGTCTACGAACGAAGTTACGTTTTGGAATACATGCTCGGCCAAATGACGGTACGCTTGCTCTGTCCGAACATTCTGCCCTCGGTCCTTTGACATAATGTATCTGGAAAGGCGCCCCTGGTTTGGGACCCAGCAAGCATCCAGGGAAACAAATCGGCCCCCTTTTTTTAAGGCATGATAGGCAAAGCGCAAGCAATGCGCAGCCTCCTCATCGTCCAAGTGATGTAAAATTCCGAGTGCTGTGACGATATCGGCGTCACGAAATCGCAGATCGTCCCAAACCGCCTTCGTGTCGCCTGCAACAAAGATCCCCTTGCCACGATACTTCCGTTTGGCTGAGACAATATAGGCTTCACTGACGTCGAACCCAAGGTACTCCACTGCCGGGAGCCACGGCATTATCTGCGCCGGGCCACACCCAATATCAATGACTTTATCGCCAGCTTTGGCTCGGACGTGGCGTTTAATGAGCCTGCGACGCAGCGCGTTACCCCCGATGCAGTCCTGAACCAGATTGTAAAGAAACGGTACCTTTAACAAATCCAGTAATTTAAAGTCAGTTTGCAATGATGAACTCCTGTTAAAGGTGATCGAGCCGCACCGATATGAGGTATTACAAAAGCGGGACCACTCGCCCTACTCATCGCTTCGACACCCGACAGCTAGCAAAGAAGTGCCGACTGGCATCGGAAACGGCATGCTTGTTTCCACCCATTGGACCGCGCGCAAAATACGCCGCGCCATCGCATTTGGCTGTGCAAAGCCCGTACGAATCACACGGTCACGTGAGATAAAGCGAAGGACAGCCTTTCGCGCAAAAAGAATAGGCACCAGCGAAAATCCCCAATGAACGATACTAAGCCGTCTTACGCCTGTCCGTCGGAAGAGCGATTCGATTTGAGCTATATCGTACCGACGCTTATGCCCAGCTACCTGGTCGTATTTTCCGTAGAAAACCATATGAGCGGGGACATTGATTGCCACGAGGCCGTTGGGTTTCAAATGTGCGAGCGCTGCTTTTAGAAATGCCACGTCGTCGTCGAGATGCTCTATCACGTCCATTAGGAGAATGAGATCGTACGCTTGCAACATCGCAGGGTTTTTGTCGAAAATATCATAGACAAAAAGTCTTCCCCTTCCGTTTTTCGCCAACTGCAGTGCGCGCCGGTTCAGGTCGCAGCCGTCCACAGAGATGTCTAAATCGCGTTCAGCCAGTTGTCGCACCACGCCGTGGCCACAGCCGATGTCTAACGCAGCCCGAATCGGTCGATTTGCGCGCTTAAGTTGCTGAAGTAGCACCTGATGTCGCCATTGCATCCAGAAATGATCCGCCGTTGCATAATCGAACCATTCATCCGCCATGGAGACACGCGTAGCGGGTGAGAGAAACTCGATCTCGCTCATCGGTCGCTTTCGGGCTTTTCCAAATTGATAGTGCGCTCGACGACGAAGGATGGACGCGCCTTCACTTCCAGGAACATCTGGCCAATGTACTCGCCCAGAATCCCGAGATAAAGGAAGACAACGCCTTGGGAAAAGAGAAGAACTATCACAAGAGTCGTAAAGCCCGGCGCTTCGATGTGCACACTTGTGAAAACGGCGACGCCGGCATAGATCAAGGCGGCCGTCATCGCAAGAAAACAGAGTAACGCGCCGCACATAAGTCCCACGCGTAGCGGTTTGATCGAGAAAGAGGTGAGTCCCGATGTTGCCAACTTCACCAGTGTTCTCGAGGAATACTGCGGGGCACCAGCCGCGCGCGCTGGGCGCGCAATAGGTATCGCTTTGCTGCGTAGCCCCAGCCAGGCGCGCAAGCCCCGGACGAAGCGTAGTCTTTCCGGTAGGCCTAAGAGCAACTCCACACCTCGGCGACTGATCACGCAAAAGTCGCCGCTGTCCAAATCTACCGGGGTGTCAGCTAAGAATGCGAAAAGCCGGTAAAAAAGATAATAGAAAAATCGTTTTACCCTACCCTCGTTACGGCGGGTGCGAACGGCATACACAACGTCCACAGGCTCCGCCCGCAACAGACGATACATCTCTAAAAGCACTTCCGGTTCATCCTGCAGATCGGCATCCATGATTCCGACATAGTCGCCTGACGCCAAGGACAATCCCGCAGAGATCGCATACTGATGTCCGAAGTTGCGGGTCAGGATGATCAGTTTCACGCACGAGTCGGCTTTTGCCCACGCTTCGATAAACTGGGCACTGCCATCGGTCGATCCATCACTGACAAAAAGTAATTCCCATCTCGACGGTCGATCAGCGAGTTTTTCCAACCGTTCTCGCAACAACGGCAAAACCTTCGCCTCGTTTAAAAAAGGGATGACTATGCTGAGTTCGGGCTGCTTCATGGCGCTGTATTGCGAGTCATCCGATCAAATAACTTTTGTGCCGATTACAAATTGTATCTTTCGTGGAACACCGTTGCAAACAATCCCGCATTCTGGAGAATTCGAGGGTGAATCCGATTCTGATTTCCAAGGGGTCCGCCGACTCGCATGCCGGTGACGTTCTGCTACTGCCGATTGCCGGACTCGCATTTTGGACACTCGCCTACCAACTCGTACTCATCGTCAGGTGGCCGGCGAACACGATCACGTGGTGCTTCTTAGCTATCGCCATTGCCGGTTACTTTTTGCTGTTACGCCTGTGGAAGAACACGAATGCAATTCCTGGCAAAGGATACCAGTTTCATCCGTCTCACATCTTTCTGCTACTGCTGGGTGCAGCCTACGCCACCACGGTTCTCTTCGTGCGTCGTCCAAATCAAGATGATGTCGTGTATTTTCATAGAGCTCTCACTCAGCTTTTGGATCTTAACCAGCCCATCTACCTGCGTCAGACGAGCGTCGACGTTGACGCCACGGCGTTCTCACCAGTGCATTTGGCAACCAGCTATGAAATGCTCATGGCTTTTTTGGGTCACTATCTTCGAATCGATCCTCTGTACTTTTACCAGGTGGTCGGCCACGTAGTCGCCGCGTTTTCGCTCCCGTTTGTTTTCTATTGGTGCGCTCGGAGGCTCGAATTGGATCGCTGGGCTGCAGCGATCGGGGCGTTGCTTGGCATAGCATTTCTGCTCGTCGCCGACCCGTCGCCGCTCGGAGCGCTGCTTGGAGCGGCATTTCCGCGTATCGCTGGCCACTCGCTAGCATCGATCAACATTGCCGGCACCTACGGGTTTGCGACCGTTTCTGGATGCATGTGGCAGGGCAAACCCATCGTTTGGATTTTGTTCTTGCCGGTTGGCCTTGCGCTTAGTTACCGGTTCCTTTGTCAGGAGAACACCAGCGATTTAATATGGCTTGTCCTTTTGGCGATTGCTGGAGTGGGTCTAAACAACAGCGCTCTTTATCTGATCCCCGCGGTTATCGGGTGCGCATGGGTAGCTTTTTTCGCGCTTGAGTTATTCCAACCCAAGAAACCACAAGACTTATGGATGCAGATTCGACGCGGTTTACTCCTGGCAATTCCGGTGCTTTATCCAGGTGCGATACTGGCTTTGCTGGCCCTTAACATAATTCCCAAACCAATCGACACCCAGGCGTTTGGACCAACATATATGCCGTGGCGCGAAGCTATGGATTTCGTCATCGGAGGACCTGCTGAGTACTTGCGCGACGCCGTACTAATTATTGCTGTTCCGCTGCTCATTGTTAAAGGAAGAAACGGACTTTTTCTTTTCCTTTATCTGTGCGCTGTGTGGCTGATTTGCTTGAATCCATTATTGGCGCACTGGTGGATGACAAACATCCTCGCTTCGAGTTATCCTCGCTTTGTCTATCTTCTGCAATTACCGCTGCTATGTGCAATGTTGGGAGCTGCGGGTTCGCGACTGGCTCGGCCGGACCAGCTCTCAAAAGGCCGATTACCAACTGTGTTGGCGCTCCTCGCGATTCTTGTGAGTTTTCTTTACACCTACCGAGGACTATCGATTTTGCCGCGAGATCCGAAGCTTGGAATCGGATGGAAGTCCCCGAGGGAATATCAACTACTCCCCGCGAACCTTGATTTTGCCAAAGCTGCCGGCAGATACATCGCACATGCCAAGCTGCTGGCCCCAACCTGGACCGCCAGTTGTGAGTTACCGCTTCTCTTTCCTGAAATGAAAGTGGTAGCTCCCCGGCTGGTTAGCCATTACTTTTCGAATGCTGGCAACGCGGAGGAGGGCCTTCTCCGCCGCCAGGCGCAGGCTTTTATCGAGGAAGACCGCTCTGGAAATCCCAAAAGCCTTCAACCGTTAGAACCGAAATTTCGGGAGGTCATCGAAACCGGTCGCGCAAATGCGGTCGCCGTTCCCGAAGCTGAAAGCCAGCGGGTATTGACGACGCTTCAATCGATAGACCCCGGTTGGCATCGCGTGTTGGAAGCTGGCGGGTTGGTATTGATCCTGCCAGGTAATGGTGAACGACAGATTGGAATCAGAAATGTCGAATGCGACAATTTGGCAACGATATCGCAGGACAGATGTTACTTTGACGATGCGAACAGATTGACGTACCACTCTGGATTCTCGCTAACTGAGTCGGACTGAAAGGGTACGAGCCCATGTTTTGTTACTCGGTAAATCGCCATATTTTTTCCCTGCAGAGTCTCGATAAGTTCAAGCCAGTTCGCCCCGGCTTTTTTCAGACCGTAGGGCCACAATTCAAGGAGTAATTTTGCAGCGGAGTTGTCTGCCAGCACGCGATTTGCCCCGCGCAACGCATGAAGCTCATAACCTTGAATATCCATTTTAATCAGGTCAACACGTTGGCCCGGTTCGAAGTAATCGTCCAGCGCTACGATATCGATTGGCACACCAGAGCGCGAATCTCCCTCGGTCATGTACGTTCGGTGATCGACATTTAGCTTGTCCGAAAGATAAAGCGTCGATCTTCCACTACGCTCTCCCACTCCAGCTTGGCACACGCGCACATTTGAGAGCTTACGCGTGGCACACCGCAATCGCTCAAAATTTTCTGGCGAAGGCTCGAATGAGTTAACAACACCGGTCGGACCAACACGCCGGGCGAGAAACTCGGAATAAATACCGATGTTCGCGCCCGCGTCCACGACAACATCTCCCGCGGACAAAATTGTTGTTAAGAGCCGCCGCTCTGCGTGATCAGTGTAAGCTTTGAAACCGCGATAACACAGTCGGTAGATAGGAAAGGCGTGTTGGTAAATCTTATTGCCAACTCCGCGAATAACAGAGACCAACGGCATCACGAGCGGGTTAAAGGAATGCGGCAAAGACCGGCTCCCAGCGCGATTGCGCGAAAGCTGAACCCGACGGCAGAGAAACGGAACTCAATCACGATCACCTTGCCTCCGGATTCCGAGTTCGCTGTCGCAGGACCGAGGAATGCAATTTGGGCTTCATCGCGACTGGGTGGGCTTGGTGTATTATAACATTGGAAAAGATATTCAGAAACCCATACGTTCGCCCAAATGCGGCTTCGATGGAGAGAGCTGTTTACGTCAAAGGTGGACGTGGAGGTGCGCTGGGATCGATGGGATTCCATCGCTCTCGGGCTAGCTGCATTCACTGCCGTTTGGGTGTTCGTGCTTAAACTTAAGACATTCTACGGTCTTGGCTATACATCTGACCTCTTCGTGCATGTTCAGCTTGCTCGAAGCTGGCTGGAGGGTCGCGGATTGCTTCAGGACAACTGCTATGGCAATTACCTTGCAATTCACACCTATTTTCTGGTTCTGCCGCTCGGATTTATAGCAAAGCCGTTCGGCGCTCCCGGTTTGCTTTTCGTGCTCGCCGCGTCGGTAGGAGCGGTATACTTCTGGGCAACGCGTATCCTGCGTCTTCTGGGGGTTGAAGGACGCGTTGCAGTAATCACAGCTGGGCTAGTTCTAATTTCACCGTTTTCGGTTGAGTTCTATCAACATCCAGGATTCGGATTTCAAGTCGAGATGCTTGTGCCGGCGTTATGTTTAGTTCTGTTCTATTTCCTGCTTCGGCAGCGGATTATCCCATCAATCATTACAGCACTAGCTGTCATTAGCGTGAAGGAGGATGCGCCAATTGCGGCGGCTATCGTGGCCATCGTGGCAGGCGTTGAGACATGGACTTCCTCAGCAGGCAAACCCCCGCGCTGCCGGTTTAACTCGCCAGCAGGGATCACACTTCTCCTGTCCATTTCCGCGATCCCACTCTTACTCGCGATTTCTTGGTCACAGCCGGCAGCAATGTACGCTCATCATTCGGTCGATCGCCTTGGTATCGTAAGGCCTGGAACCTTATCCAGTCCCGGCGCGCTTTTCGTCTTTATCGCCTCCAACACTACTCATTGGCTTGGTAGCAGCGTTGTCCGTCACTGGCTGTGGATCATGATCGTAGGCAGCTTTGGCACAATCTTGTTGCGTCCGTATTATTTAATTGTTGGTCTCCCCGCAACGGTGGTGGCATGGCTCATGGGTCGAAACGACTTGCTGTGGGCGCCACGATTTTTTTCAACCGATGCACTGCTTTGGTGTAGCACGCTGGTAGGTTTTGCTGCGATTGCGCGTGCTGCACAGTACTGCAGCAAATGGACGCGTACAGCAGTGCTTACGACCGTAATTGCAATCGCGGCATTTTCCGGGTTCGCGCAACTCGGGCTTGCGCCGTGGGCGCGCTCGGCATACCTCCTTCGTCCCGCCACCTTTTATTCCAGGCAGGACCGAGAACAAGCAGATGCAGTGTTCGCGCGTTACCGCCGTGAGGGCAAGCCAGAGGAACCTGTTATTGCCTCGACTTGGCTGTTCCGTTACGCGCACGATCGGAACCTCTTCTGGCTCGACCGACTGCAGGGCCGGCCTGCGCCGATCTGGATCCTTGGCGATAGCGAGGACGTTTATGTTCCTTTCAGGATCAGCGCAGATACAATAAACGCAAGTTCTGGGATCCGAATGGATGACTACAAAGTCATTGATCGTCGCGGCCGTTTCGTCTTGCTCAGAAAGAAGGACTAGCGAAGAGGGAAACTGAGGTGCCCCAGTTAGCGTCGTGTGAGAGTCGCCGTAAAGAAAGCTGCGCAGAAGTGCTGAAAGCGGCGACTAAGGGCGAGGTCTACAAAAAATAACATGCGATAAAGAAAACGCGGAACTGGTAGCCTACGCGATATGCCACCGGTAGCCATGTAGGATAGAGCGCTGAAAGGCCTTGTGGAAAAACTCGTAAGATCGAAGTTAGCAGTCAAGCCTTGCAGCCACTTGCGGTTTCGGAAAAAAATTAGCCATGGCAACGCAATGTTCGCGGATCCCAGTGGTCCCTGCACATAGCACAGTTCCGGTTCGGAAATCCTGAAATCGACCGGTTCATGATGTAGATACTTGAAGATCAAAGTAGATACGACTGAAAAGAAAGGCTCAGTAGCAATGACTTTGCCGCCGGATTTTAACTTGCTGGCGGCGCGGTTCAGAAATGCAATCGGGCTTTTGAGGTGATGCAACACATTAGTAAGCGTAATAACATCAAGGCTATCGTCCTCAATCGCGTCCAACTTGTCGATTTGGTGACAGTCAAACACAAGGTCGAGGTAGTCCAGATCAAGCACGTCACTCGTGATGACGTTTGGAAGAAACTGTTTCAGCGGCGAAGTGCCGCTTCCTATTTCTAATATCGAAAGCGCCGCCGGATTGGGAAAGTCCTTGAACTGATCACGGTAAAGCTCGCGATACCAGAAAAGAAGATTTTGATTGGCGCCGAGTCGTGCCCGATTGCGCAGTGTTGCAGCGCGATCTTTCGCTTGCTCGCTCCCGTGAATCGTCGAATGACTCATTTGAGTGCCCGGATGTAAAGTGAGCCGGCAAATTCCGAGATCACTGGCACGCTTTCGAGAAATCGGCCCAGAGCGTCCAACCGGCTAACAAAAGCCACCGGTGTTTTGGGGTGGAGAAAATCAAACGGCTCAATCGTAATGTCTTGGTATCCTGTTTCCTCCAGCAGTCGCCAGAGCGGCCAGCGAAAGAATGCCGTCTCATCCGGAGAGTCGCCAAGTTTTCGCTTAACCCAAGGCACGTTCTTCTGTACCGCGATCTGAGGGTTCAGCATGTTTGGCTCTGTAAAGTAAATTGCACCGCCGGGCTTCAATACCCGGAAGATTTCGCCCAATGCCGCTTCGACCTCGAGGTGATGCAAAACCGAGCTGCCCACCACAGAATCAAAGACGTTATCCTGGTAGCTCAGTTCATAGGCGTTCTGGATTTCGTAACGAACGTTTGGCGCAGAACAATTCGCCTTCGCGATTTCCAGAAGCTCAGGTGAGACGTCAATCGCGACAATCTGGGCTCCCGAGCGCGCCAGCTCTCGAGTGAAATAGCCAGTGCCGCATCCTAATTCAAGCACGGTCATTCCCGGGCCGAGGTGCTTGCTTAGCATCTTTACCCGCCGTGCCCAGCGCAGTTTGCCGGCCGGGCTCTCCCAATTCCAAATCTCGCCAGCCCCATGTTCGGCCAGGAACCGGCCGTGTTGAATTTCTTTGGCAACGCGATCTTGCACTAGAAAATGTCAGGTAATGTGAGTTCGAAATTGACGCACCTTGTCGTGTCCGACCCATCCGGAGAGCTAACAGGTCTTAATATCCAAGCTTTAGGTTCAAGAATCCGTGCCAGCACATCTTCAGCATGACGAGTCCGTTGCGAAAGACCCTGGTCATCTTTGTGGAACCATAGATGCGTTCCTGGTAATGAACGGGCAAATCCAGAATTTTGAGGTTGAGCTTTGAAGCGCCAAATAACAGTTCATAGTCCCCCCAGCGATCCTCGACCCCCCAGCTTCCGAGCGTTGGCTTAATTCTTTCCCAATCGCTTCTCCAGAGGACTTTCGTGCCGCACAGGGTGTCCTTCACTCGTTGTCCCAGCAGATAGGTGAAAGTTACGCTGAAAAATTTGTTACCCAGCATGTTTGCTCCGTTCATCGCGCCTTTTGGCACGGGGTAGACCAGGCGCGATCCGTTAACAAACTCTGCCTGCCCCGAAACCATAACATCGACGAAGTAAGGCAGCTCCTCAGGAATCGTGGTCAAATCGGCGTCGAGGATCATCAAAATGTCGCCTGCTGCAGAGTCGAAACCTGTCCAGACGTTTCGCGACTTGCAAATTCCCGGTCCATGCTCAAGACGAATATTCTTTTCCGGGTAAAGTGACTGCACGCGCAACACTTCTTCAGCGGTTCCGTCAGTCGATTGGTCATCACAGAAAATTAACTCTGTGCGCCCCGCCAGGGCCGGAATTCGGCGAACGGCATCCTCCACGTTTCCCTTCTCATTTTTGCATGGAATGACCACTGACACCGCAAGCTTTTCCCGCAAAACCGGCATCGGCAGCATTCGTGCGACGACTACCTGCGTCATGCAGAGTTTGCTTAAAAGTGGCAGGCGCGCACAAAAACGGTTAAGGAAACCAGAAAACAACGGCAGGTACTTTGGCAAAAGCACGATTCGATGCGTCTCGAGAGCTTCAAAGCCGGCGAGCTTCAACAAGTTTCGGATATCGCTGATGGAAAGCCAGTTCTGCTCGGTGCGTGGCACCTTCATCCCGATCCATTCGGCAAAGGTAACGAACGGTTCCCAAAGGTGGTTGTAAGTTGTTATCAACACGCGCGTGTGCCTCTGGCAAAGCGGCCTCAAATTTCGCAGCGCCTGAAGCATATCTACGGTATCGCCGATATCGTTGAAGAAAATGTAGTCGAATTTCTCGTCCAGATTGAAAGCCTGCTGGAACTCCTGCTTGTCTGGAAAGGCGACCGCGAATTCAAAGGATGGGTTTCGTTGCTTTGCGATATCCACGATCTCATTGCAGATCTCGATACCTTTCCCACTACTAGGCCGGACAACGGCCAAGAGGTTGCCAGTGCCGCAGCGAACCGACAGGACCTTTTTCTCCGGTTCTACCAGGAACCGGAACAGCCGGTTTAGGAGTTCATAATAGTACCTGTTGCGATTGATCCAGCTCTCGCGACGAGCGGCGATTTTCGCCAGATGATCACGTGTTCGCTCGCGCCTTTGCTCAAGCGCAGCTGGTCCCCATACATCCCTGCTAGTCTCCCGCTCCTTCGGCACAACGTCCACAACTGCCGTTGCCGGTTCCACCTTGATCGCAGATCTCATTCAAGTAACACCGTTTCGCTGGAGGAAAACAATCGTTGTGCTTGGGTATTCCTACGCCAGCCCGTAGGGCGTTGCAACGCAAGACGATTTTCTCACGCTGCACACGCCACTCTCGCTGACTTCCCACTTGGCGACTAATCGCTGATTAACCATGGGATCAGTGCGGCATTTCCGCCGCAATGGGCACTGTTCGCCACAGGGCTCGTGTACTCCCGATATAGCAATTTCGCTGGAGAAAAGAAACGGCTGTGCTTGACTGATAGGTTCGACATCCCTCGTCAGAATGCCTGCGCAAGTGATCAAGATTAGTGGTGCCCGCCAGCACAATCTCAAGAACCTCCATGTGGAGATTCCACGGGAAAAGCTGGTCGTCATGACGGGGCTAAGCGGCTCCGGGAAATCCTCGCTGGCTTTCGATACTCTTTATGCCGAAGGGCAACGCCGATACGTCGAAAGCCTTTCGGCTTACGCGCGGCAATTCCTCGATCAAATGGAAAAGCCAAATGTCGATTTTATCCAGGGGCTGTCTCCTGCCATTGCCATCGAGCAGCGGAGCGCGGGGGCCAATCCAAGGTCGACGATCGCCACCACTACTGAAATTTACGATTATCTCCGGCTTCTCTTTTCTGCTGTCGGTCAGCCGCACGATCCCGTGACTGGGCGGCGCCTGAACCGACAAACACCTCAGCAGATTGTCGATCAGATCCGTGCGTACGAGGCGGGGTCCAAAATCATTGTGCTAGCGCCGCTGATCGAAAATCAGGCGGGAGAATTCCGGGACGTAATCGAAAAGCTCAAGCGCGAAGGATTCGTTCGCGCGCGGATTGACGGTCAGCTGATTGAGCTGGATCGGCCGGAGCCGATCCGGCTCAATAAGAACAGGCGACATACGATTGAGGCGGTGGTCGATCGGTTGATCATTCGCGACGGAATTCGCGTGCGTCTGACGGATTCAATTGAGACTGCTCTCAAATTGGGCGGCAACAGCATATTGATATTGCAATCGAAACAGAAAACAACGAACGCCCAACATCCAATATCGACCACCGAACCAGAGCAGTGGGCGGAACTGCGCTATTCCACCGATTATGGGAACGCGGAGACGGGATTTACCCTGGGCGACCTAACTCCCAGACATTTTTCTTTTAACAGTCATCTGGGAGCATGCCCGGCTTGTCATGGCCTCGGCACGCAATTGGTCTGCGATCCAGATTTAATGATCTCCGATCCTGGCAGAACCTTGGCCGAAGGGGCAATCACGCCCTGGCGACGCGGGACGAAGCGGATGCAAGCATACTATCGGCATCTGCAAAAGGCGCTCGTGAAACATTTTCACGTCGATGAAGATGTTCCTTTCAGCGATTTGCCGGAGGAATTTAAGCGCGCGCTTTATTTCGGCACGAATGGCACGCCGATTGAAATGAATTTCAGCGGCAACGGAGAAAAGAAGGTCGCAAAACCGTTCGAGGGACTGGTGCCACAGATGCAGCGACTTTATGAGCAAACGCAAAGCGAATTTACTCGTAACCGCATTCGCTCATTCATGAATCGCGAGCCATGCAAGGTCTGTAATGGAGCAAGGCTCAAGCCAGAAATTCTTGGCGTTACGATAAAAGATCAGAATGCGCGCGAACTGAACATTCACCAATTTAGTGAATTGACGATCGAGGCGGCGGCCCGTTTCATCGCAGCTCTCGACCTGACCGCGCAACAACAAGTTATAGTGACTGACGTAGTTCGTGAAATTCAATCGCGGCTGCAATTCCTCGTCGAAGTCGGGCTGGGCTATCTCACACTCGATCGCCACAGCGGAACACTCTCCGGTGGCGAAGCACAGCGAATTCGACTGGCCACACAGATCGGCTCTGGTCTTGCGGGAGTACTTTACATTTTGGACGAACCAAGCATTGGATTGCACCAGCGCGACAATGGACGATTGCTGGAGACGCTGCGCCGCCTCCGGGATCTGGGAAATTCCGTGATCGTAGTTGAGCACGATGAAGAAACAATCCGAGCGGCCGACCACATCATCGACCTTGGTCCGGGCGCAGGCCCGCGCGGCGGTGAAGTCGTCGCGCAGGGAAAACTCGACGACATTTTGTGTGCGAAGAATTCTTTGACTGGCGATTATCTCTCCGGTCGGGTGCGAATCCCAGTGCCAAGGCAGCGCGCTAAACCGCGCCCGGGCAATCAGTCCGAAGGTTGGCTAACGCTGGTCGATGCAACGGAGAACAACTTGAAAGGCATTACGGTGTCTTTTCCGCTCGGCTGTTTGACTTGCGTCACCGGTGTCTCCGGCAGCGGCAAGTCCACTCTTGTTGACGACATTCTGCGACGTGCGCTGTTTCGGCGGTTTTATAACGCGAAGGAAAAACCGGGCGCGCATCGCGCGATTCGTGGCGTTGAACAGATAGACAAGGCCATCGTGATTGACCAGAGCGCTATTGGCCGAACGCCGCGCTCAAACCCAGTTACCTACACTGGTGCGTTCACACCGATCCGCGAGCTGTTTAGCCAACTGCCCGCGGCGCGGGTGCGTGGTTACGACGCGGGGCGCTTCAGTTTCAATGTTAAAGGAGGCCGCTGCGAAAACTGCGAAGGCGATGGATTAATCAAGATCGAGATGCACTTTCTGCCGGATGTGTACGTCGAATGCGAAGTATGCCACGGCAAGCGGTACAACCGCGAGACGCTGGAGATTACTTACAAAGGGAAAAATATTGCCGATGTTCTCGATCTGACGGTGGATGAGGCAGCGCGCTTTTTCCGGAACGTGCCCAGCATTTCGGAAAAGCTAAACTCATTGCTCGACGTGGGTCTTGGTTATCTGCGACTTGGCCAGGCCGGAACCACCCTCTCCGGCGGGGAAGCGCAGCGGGTAAAACTGGCCACCGAGCTTGCAAAAAGAGCGACCGGACGGACTCTTTACATTCTTGATGAGCCGACGACCGGATTGCATTTCGCCGACATTGAGAAATTGCTGCAAGTGCTGATGAAGCTGCGGAACGCGGGCAATACGGTAATTGTGATTGAACACAACCTGGAGATGATCAAGTGCGCTGATTGGATCATCGATTTGGGGCCTGAAGGCGGCGAAGGTGGCGGCGATCTCGTCGGAGCCGGTCCGCCGGAGAAGATCGCAACACTTCCCGACAGTCATACGGGGCGATATTTGCAACCAGTGCTGGAGAAGAAATGAGTCTGACAAAAATAGGACTCAGCTGTCTGCTGGGCGTACTCGCGCAATTCGCCCGCGCGGACATCGCCACTGAGATTGCCGAAGCCAGCTTGCCGCTTACTGAAGGCGTGCCGGAGGTAGCGGTAGCGCGGTTGCAGACATTGTTAAACAAAGATCTGCCCGAAACTGAGTGGCGCCTTGTCGCGGAGAAACTTGCCGAAGCACAAATCGCTGCAAAGGAGCCGGAGGCCACTCTCGTTTTATTGGCAGGGGCTCGATTACGCGAACTGCCATGGGCCAAATTCTGGCGAGCCCAAGCCCTGGCCGGTCTGAACCGATGGGCTGACGCGCTCCCGTTGTATGAGGACGTGGCGAACGATCGCGGCTCGCACTTTCATGGAGCGGCTGTATTTGGCACAGCGGAAATGCTCCGCGCGTTAGGAAAGCGCCAACAAGCTTTGAAGAAACTGAACCTTCTGTTCCATGATAAGGAATGGGCTACCCGAGCGCAGTTGCGAGCAGCCGAACTGTACATTGAGCTGGGCGATGCTCCCAATGCACGGAGCCTGTTGGCAGAAATGCGGCCAATACTGGTGGCGGAGCGAAGAGAGCGCCGGGTATTACGCGGGCGGCTGGAGCTGATCTTGCAGCGACCGGAGAGGGCAATCGGCATGTTCCAGGCGCTTCTGAAAAAGCCGGAGGGATCACCTCATGCCACACTGATCGCGGCGCTCTTCGGCATAGCCGATGCACACGTGCAGCTAAAGACGCCCGAAGCTGGAGACGACGTGATCGAACAATTTATCGACCATCATGCTTCAGACCCAGATCTCCCTCTTCTTTTCGAAAAATTAGATTCTTTGTATCGCGCGGAGCACAAACCGTCGCGGAACGAACTGGAGAAATGGGTACGCAGGCCGGAAGAGCCACGGCGAACATTTGCGCGATGGTATCTTGCTCGGCTGGAAGTTCGAAACGGACGCAGGGAACGAGCCCGGCAATTATTTTCAGACCTGCGACGCAGCGGCATCAAATCCCCGGCGATCGCACAAGGTTTCCTTGAGTTTGCTCAATTTGAAGTGGACGACCGGAATTTCGATGAAGCGATCGCCATTTTGAACGATGCGCGTCTGCTGCATCCCGATCCGACTTTGCTGGCCCGAATCAATTTCTTGTTCGCTCAAGCGAATTATCTGGCGAAGCGATTTGACACGGCGACTGCGACTTTTGAACAAATCGCGCATTCCAATTCGCCCTGGCCAAAAACTGCGCTGTTTAATGCATCCAGCGGTTGGCTACAAGTTGGCAATCACGCTCGGTTCCTGGCTGATTACACAGAGCTGGATGCGCAAGGGGGCGACGAAGAGGCACGCGCCAATCTACGATTGGAGGAAGCTTTGGTCCAGGCAGCGAAAGGCGATAGGAAAGCGGCGGGCTCGTTGCAGCAGTTCATTCGTGATTTTCCTAAAAATCCCCGCCTGTCGGAAGCCTGGGTGGGTCTGGCCGAGGTGGCCTTTCATTCCTCACCACCGCGGATTGATGAAGCGCGAAAAAATCTGGCTCGTGCGGCTGAGTCGAAGCCAACCACCGCTGCAGCCGAGCGCGCCGACTATCTCATTATCTGGGTGGAGGAATCAGCCGGTGGAAACGAGCCGAAAGTCATTGGGCTTGCAAAGAAATTTCTGGAGCAGCATAGCCAATCACCGGTTGCTCCGGAAGTTCGACTGAAATTGGCCGAGCTTTATTACCGCCGGCAGGATTTTGCAAACGCGCAGACGGAGTTCGAAATTATCGCGCAACAGAATCCCGACGACGCTCTCGCAGAAAGAGCACTTTTTTTCGCGGCGGAATCGGCCATGTCGAGCATGGGCGAGCATTCTCTGGACCGCGCGATTGTTCTTTTCGATCAAGTCGTGCAGAAAAACGGTACGCTGCGGTGGACCGCTCGCAACGAACAAGCCCTGATCGAACGGAAGCTTGGCAAATTGAAAGATGCTCTTGCCTTGTACGATGAGGTACTAAAGAGCGATGCCGCTCTACCAGAGAAACGCGAGGCGCTGTGCGCGAAAGGCGACATTTTCTTTGAGGCAGGCGCAACCGAGCCGAACAGTTACCAGCGCGCAATTGAAACCTACGATCAATTAGCCTCTGAAAAGGACGGGCCGACTGAATGGCGTAACCAGGCGCTCTTCAAAAAGGGTTTATGCTTGGAAAAGAAAAACGATCGAGACGCCGCCCTTGCGACGTTTTACGAGATATTGGAGGAGGAAGCGCGCCCCGATCAACGGCGTGACCTGTTTTGGTACTACAAAGCTGGATTTAACGCGTCTCGATTACTGGAGGAAGATTCAAAGTGGGAATCTGCCGCTGCTATCTATGATAAGCTCGCGGCAGCCGGAGGCAGCCGAAGCGAAGAAGCAAAAGCGCGTCTGAATAATATTCGGCTCGAACATTTTCTCTGGACGGACTGAAGCATTCCTCGCGGAGGCTGGTGGAACTGGGCAGGCGTAAAAATACGAAGTGGATAGGGAAATAAGCTTGCTTAAATTCACAGTGGGATCAAGCTCATGGCATGCGAAAAGGAACCAGGCTGAGTCGCGTATGCGGCTGGTCGGTCCGAACTGCAACAGGGATCTTCGCCCTTGCATTCTGCGCATCAGCATTCGCTGATCCGAGCAAGAATGTGGTAGCGCTGCCATCGCAGCCACTGCCTGCCAAAGCAACAAAGAAAATTTGTTACGTGGTAACGGGTGGCTCGCGCATTCCGCAGCGATGCGATCGTCTCTCTGCAATTCCGACCACTGCCCATGCGATGGACATTTACGGTCATCGTCCGGGCAGTTACTAAAGAGATCGGACGATTATCGGTGGCGAATACCATGCTGCCCGTACGGCGACATGGAAGGGAGATTACATTTTTCCGTCACCAGCCCATCACCGCACTGTTCACCTGAACCGTCCGGCGGCATGTAAAGCGAGTTAGCGAAAACGTTTACGCGGCCGTCTTGGCACTCCCACTCGTTAGGCAAGATTTTGCTGCCGCGAGTACTGCTTTGTCATCATTATCTGTCAGTCCCGCCAGGAAACCGCGAATTCGACGGAACGATTGACGCAAAAACAAATCTGCCGCCGAGTGGTCCGGCGATGCTGCATTACCATTTCGGCCTCCAAATTGAATCTCGCCATCGAAACGGCTCAGCACACATGTTGAAGCAAAGAGATCCATGGCCGCGTTCGCGATCCGCTCCTGGAGAAGCTGCATATCCAGAATCGGCTCGCGATACGTGATCAGCGCCCGGTTAACCGCGACGTTAAACCGCCAGATCAACCGGCCGAGCTGCCGCGCATCCGCACGAAGTTGCTCGCTTCGCACCGGCACATCAGGCACGCGAATCGTCGCGCCCAGCCGGCTTTTTCCGGCCGCCCATGCTTTGCTCATCCGATCGCGCGACGGTTTCATCATCGTGTCGTAAATTTCTTTGAACTCCATCCCCGGCCCGCGCATGCCGACAAGCGCGATGAATGAGGTGAGGACTTCGTTTGCGCCTTCGCCAATCTGGTTGATGCGCGCGTCGCGCATCATCCGCTCCAGTGGAAGATCGACAAAGTATGCAGAGCCGCCATAAATCTGGAACACATCATTGATGCACTCCCAAAGCCGCTCGGTCGTGAAGACCTTCAGCATGGCGGTCTCGAGCATGTAATCCTCCAGACCGCGATCAATGAACGCCGCTGTAACGGTGGTCATCGCTTCCATGGCGTAAGCGTCCGCAGCAATGCGCGCGATTTTCTTTTTGACCAAATGAAAATTGCCGAGCGTTTTGTCGAATTGCTTTCGGGTATTTGCGTGCTGGATCGCCAGCTCCAAACAAGTCTTGGCCGCGCCGGTGCAACACGCGCCGAAAGTTGTGCGCCCGAAATCGAGCACCGTCAGCGCGACTTTGAGCCCTTTGCCCAGCGGTCCGAGAACGTTTTCCTTCGGAACTTTGACGTCACGCAAGGCGAACCGCCCGGTCGCCGTGCCGCGGATGCCCATCTTCGGCATTCGCTGCTCGAGCATCTCGAATCCCGGCATGTCCGGCGTGACCAGAAATGCCGAGACCGCCGTCTTGTCCGACCCCGGCACCGGCGTGCGCGCCATTACGGTGAGCTCGTGGGCGATTGCCGCGTTCGTGATGTACCGTTTTTCACCGTTCAAAATGAAGTGCGAGCCGTCCTCACTTGGGCGTGCCTGCATCTGCACATTGGCGGCATCGGATCCGGCTTCTCTTTCGGTGAGCGCGAACGCCCCCAGCTGCTCTCCGGTCACTAATTTTGGAAGCCATTTTTGCTTTTGCTCGTGTGTTCCAAATAGCAGTAACGCACGAATCCCAATCGAGTGATGTGCGTTTACGAAAACCGACGTCGATGCGCAACGCCTTCCGATTTCTTCCAGAACTTTGCAATTGGCCATTTGCGAAAATCCGCGCCCGCCATACTCCTTTGGCGCGGTCATACCGAGCACACCGACGCGGCCCAGGCCGTCGATCACGCTGCGCGGAATGTCTGCCTGCCGATCGATCTCCGCAGCGTCGAGATGCTCATCCAAAAACTTGCGGAGTTCAGCGAGCGTTTCATCCAATTCGGTTTGTTGCGCCGCCGGAATGCGCGGATAAGGCATCACCCAGTCCGCCACGAAATGGCCTTGGAAAAGACCTTTCGCGAACCCCAGCGCCTGCGGTCCCGCGAAAAGCAGTTCCTCCGCTTGTTGAATCTCTTTCTGTCGCTGCGCGTCGAGTTTGTTCATTCAGTTGAGCTGTCGAAAAAGTGGCGACGCACTGTAGCCACGCGTGCCCGCGTGTCCAATCAGGCGCAGCAATTACGCCTTAATAATCCGAACATCAGTAATCTGAAAACCTAGGCGTTCGAGCTTGGGATTCGAAGCTTCAACTACACCCTTGGCTGGTGCCGCATTCAGTGCAAACGCCGCAGGCGCCTGCGCGAATCACTTTGTCGCTGCCGCATACTGAACAAGTAATGCCCATGAAGATGCTGCCAAGCGCGACCATTACGCGATCGGCATGGCCATTGCCATTGCCACTGTGTCCCCCCGCCGAGCCGGGATTATTATTTGTGATCACGTCGATGACTTGTTTGTCGGCGGTGTGCGCCAGATCGGTGACCGGCCGGTTCACAGCCTTTTTCTCGATCTCGCCGATTTTCTTCAGCGGCAAGTCGGGCTGGGCACGACTCGGCGAAGTCGCTTCCTTGTAGCCTTCGATGAATTCGCAGGCTAACCAGCGGAAAACGTAATCGGTAATGCTGGTCGCGTGACGGATGTGGGGGCTCTTTGTGAACCCGCTCGGCTCGAATCGTTGGTACGCAAACTTTTTCACCAAACTCTCGAGCGGCACCCCGTACTGAAGCGCGATCGAAGTAAGCGTGCCGACAGTGTCCATCAACCCACCGATGGTGCTGCCTTCCTTTGACATTGTGATGAAAAGCTCGCCCGGTTGTCCGTCTTCGTACAAGCCGACGGTGATATAGCCTTCGTGCCCTGCGATCTCGAATCGGTGCGTCTTGGAACTGCGCGTATCCGGCATTCGATGTCGGACTGGTTGATCGGCTTGACTACGCAGCGTGTCGAGTTCTTGTTCGAGTTCGAGAATTCGCTTTTGCAGCGCGTCTGCTACGGCCTCAACGGAAAGACCGTGACTAGGGTCGGTAGCGGTGCCCATGTCTTTCGTCTTGCGCGTATTCAAAGGCGCAGAGCGCTTTGAGCTCTCGCGGTAAATCGCGATCGACTTCAAACCGAGCCGCCAACCTTCGACGTACGTGGTCATGATGTCGTCCACAGTGGCTCCTTCCGGCATGTTAACTGTCTTCGAGATCGCGCCGCTCAGGAATGGCTGGGCTGCCGCCATCATTTTAAGGTGCGCCATGTAATGCAACGCCCGCTCGCCTTTGAACGGCTTGAACGCGCAATCGAAAATCGGCAAGTGTTCAGGTCTCAGGCCGGATGAGATTTTGGTTCCGTCGGTATCGGTGACGTCCTCGATTGTGTCGAACGCATCGATGTGCGCGATAATGCGCTCGATCTCGTCAGAATTGTAACCGAGTTTTTCGAGTGCAGGCTTCACGGTCTGATTGACAATTTTGAGCATGCCGCCGCCTGCCAGCAGTTTGTATTTTACCAGTGCGATGTCGGGTTCGATTCCCGTGGTATCGCAATCCATTAGGAAACTAATGGTGCCCGTCGGCGCGAGGACGGTTACCTGCGCGTTGCGGTAGCCGTAGCATTTGCCGAGGTCGGCCGCGCTGTCCCAAACTTTTGCAGCTTCCTTTTTCAAATGGGCGAACTCGGTCGCGTCGGAAATCTCGCGGACTGCCTGGCGATGCAGCTTAATTACTTCCAACATCGATGCGACGTTGTCTTTGGCCACCGGCTTCGACACGCCGCTGGCACGCGCGTCGTGATAGCCAGGGAATGGTCCGAGCGCTTGCGCCATGCGGGCGCTTTGTTCGTAGGCTTCGCCGGTCATGATCGAGGTGATCGCTCCGCAAAGCGCTCGGCCCTGCACGCTGTCGTAGCCGAAACCGTAACTCATGACCAGCGACCCGAGGTTCGCGTAACCGAGTCCGAGCGTGCGGAAAATGTGGGAGTTCTCGGCGATTTCTTTAATCGGATAGCTTGCGTTATCGACAATGATCTCCTGCGCGGTGATGAAAACGCGCACCGCCGCTTTGAATCGCTCGACATCAAAATCGCCATCCGCAGTCTTGAACTTCATCAAATTGAGCGACGCGAGGTTGCAGGCAGTATTGTCGAGGAAGAGGTATTCACTGCATGGATTGGTGGAATTTTGCCGATCGGTGCCTTTGCACGTGTGCCATTTGTGGATGGTGGAATCGAATTGCATGCCTGGGTCCCCACAGATGTATGTGCCCTCGGCGATTTTCCGTAGCAGCGTCCGAGCGTCTTTGCGTTCGCAAGGCTTGCCGTCTATTACGCGGCGCGTCCACCACTCACGACCCTCCAGCGACGCGTCCATGAATTCGTCGCTTACGCGCACGCTCACGTTTTCGTTCTGATACATCACCGAGCCGTACGCATCGCCGTTATAGCTGCCGTCATAGCCGTGTTCGATCAGCGCCCATGCTTTTTTCTCTTCCTTTTGCTTCGCGTCGATGAACTCTTCGATGTCTGGATGCCAATCCTTGAGCGTGTTCATTTTCGCCGCGCGCCGCGTTTTGCCGCCGCTCTTCACCACGTTCGCTACCTGATCGTAAACTTTCAGGAACGAGAGTGGCCCGCTTGGCTTGCCGCCGCCGCTCAATTTTTCTCGCGTTGATCTTAAGGAAGAAAGGTCGGTGCCTGTGCCGCTGCCATATTTGAAAAGCATCGCCTCGCTCATGGCCAATCGCATGATGTCTTCCATTGTATCGCCGACGCTCTGGATGAAGCAGGCACTGCCCTGTGGATACTCGTATTGCGAAAGCGCACGCTGCGCTTTGCCCGTCTCACGATTGTAAAAATAATTTCCTGCGCCTCTGTCCTTGCCGACGCCGTATTGATGATACAAACCCACATTGAACCAGACCGGCGAATTAAATGCGCCGTGCTGGTTCAAACACAGCCAGGTCAGGTCGTCGTAAAAGATTTCCGCAGCTTCTTGATCGGCGAAATAGCCATCCGCAATTCCCCAGTCGGTGATCGTCCGCGTGACTCGATGAATCAGTTGCCGCACCGACATTTCTCTTCCGCCTTTGTATGGATCAGTGCCGTTCGCGATATCGCCGTAGAAATATTTTGAGACTGCGATTTTGGTCGCAAGCGCGCTCCAGCTTTTCGGTACCTCAATGTCTTCCTGCTTAAAAATGACCTTGCCGCTGTCATCATTGATTTCCGCGGTGCGCCGCTTCCATTCGATTTGATCAAAAGGCGCGACGGCAGCGTCGCTGAATACGCGCTCGAAATGCAGGCCGGCATTTTTCGTCCTCTCGGACCTGAGCTTGCGGTGTTCGGTTGGTTTAGGCGATCGTTCCAGCGAGGCGGGCGGAATTCCAGGTTTTAGTTGAATCATTGGCGGTGAGGGAGGGTTGAGGGTTCGAATAAGGTGCGAATACTCTGTGAATACCGGTCAACAACAAGTAATAGCGTGGCTGCCCGGTGGATATACAATATGCAGTAACCCAGAACGGCTTGGCAAGCCCAAAATTGTAACATTTTTTGATCCAAAAGTTCAGGGTTCCGGATTCAGGTTTCAGACGTCAATTTGTCGCCGCAGCCCTGAACCCTGAATCCTGAACCCTTAGCCTCGTCTGTTGCAAAGGCCAAGCCACAACTAATATTAAGCGGCTCTTTGCGCAGCGCTGGACTGTTGCAAAAAGGAAGGGTGGCTGAGTCCGGTTTAAGGCACTCGACTCGAAATCGAGCGTGGGGAAACCCACCGTGGGTTCGAATCCCACCCCTTCCGCTGGTTAATTGTAATTAGGGGTTGGAGTCTGCCCGCAAAAAGAGCGATTGCGCCATATGTGTTGGGATTCAAATCCAGGACTGGCACCAGTTTGGCGATCCGTTCCAAAGGTAAAAGTCTAATTGTTTCGCAATCGCACCGACGCTCTGCTTGCCGACAGAACACCTTGCTGTAGAAACTCTTCGGAGGCCCGCCGATTACTCAATTTGTAGGGAATCTCAGACAAAATCAGTGTTGAGCGGCGTCTTCATTATGACCTCCGAATGCCGCCTGCGAGACGAAATCACAGTTGCATCCCGTTCGTTCAACGGCAGCTTGCTCGCTTCACAATTTTTCTATGAACGCTCTCTCCCGGTTTTTCGCTCTTTCATGTTTGATCGTTGTCGCTCTGATTTCAGTCCGAGCGGTTCCCGCACAAAAACCACCTGACACAACGCGCCTGTTGCGTTTCCCAACTACAAATGGAACACAAATCGTTTTTTGTTACGCAGGTGAGCTTTACACAGTCGGCAAAGACGGCGGCACGGCACGCCGCCTGACGAGCGGACCGGGTTACACTTCGTTTGCGCGCTTCTCGCCGGACGGAACGCAGATCGCGTTCACTTCAGAGTATGATGGCAACAGGGAAGTTTATGTAATGCCGGCTGAAGGCGGTACGCCGAAACGCCTGACGACTTCGGCGACTCTTGGCCGGGACGATGTTTCCGACCGCATGGGCCCGAACAACATTGTGATGACCTGGGAAAATACCAAGCCGCTCGTGGTTTTTCGTTCGCGTATGAAGTCATTCAATGATTTTATCGGCGCACTATTCGCGGTTGGGCTCGATGCGGAATTGCCGCAGCAATTGCCTGTGCCGCGCGGCGGATTCGTTTCGTTTTCGCCGGACGACTCGAAGATGGCTTACAACCGCGTGTTCCGGGAGTTCCGGACATGGAAACATTATCGCGGCGGAATGGCGGACGACATTTGGATTTACGATTTCAAGACAGGCGCCACCGAAAACCTGACGAACAATCCCGCGCAAGACATCTGCCCAATGTGGGCACCGGATAACAAAATTTATTTCCTCTCCGATCGCGACAACCGCATGAACTTGTTCGTTGTCGATCTTGCGACAAAAGAAACAAAGCAGCTCACGCACTTCACCGATTTCGACATCAAGTTTCCGTCCATCGGCAAAGACTCGATAGTATTCGAGCAAGCGGGATACATCTGGCGCTACGATCCTGCCACAGGCCAAGCCACGCCTGTGCCTATAGACATTAAGGAAGATTTCGCGCTCGGGCGCTCGGCGCTGGTTGATGCGTCCAAGCACCTCGAATCGGTGAACCTCGCGCCCGATGGCGAGCGCACCATCGTGATTGCGCGCGGCGATCTTTTCTCCGTGCCCGCTAAGAATGGCACACCACGCAATTTGAGTAAAACATCAGGCGCGCACGAACGGGACGCGGTCTGGTCCCCCGACGGAAAATGGATTGCCTACAACTCGGATGTGACTGGCGAGAACGAACTGTATGTGCGTTCACAAGACGGCAAAGGCGAGCCGCAGCAAATTACAAACAGCGCCGACACCTATTACTACGCGCCGAAATGGTCGCCTGACAGCAAGAAGCTGCTATGGAGCGATCGACTGCAACGATTGCGCTATGTCGATGTTGCGAGCAAGTCGGTGACGCTGGTCGATCAGGACAAATACGGCGAGATCGAAAGTTATAACTGGTCGCCAGATAGTCAGTGGATCACGTGGGTGCGTCCCGAAGAAAATGGGATGCCGCGTGTTTACCTTTATTCAGTCGCGAACAAACAGCAGACCGCGGTGACTGACAACTGGTACGGCTCCGGCGAAGCGGTCTTCAGCGACGACGGAAAATATTTGCTGCTCAGCTCCGCGCGTGATTTCAAACCAACTTTTGGTGACGAGGAATTTGCAAACGTCTATCGCGACATGGAACGGGTCTACCTCGTCACGCTCGCAAAGGACACCGCAAATCCGCTTGCGCCAAAGAGCGATGAAGTCGGCAAGGCTGAGGAAAAACGACAAAAGGAAAAGGCAAAGGAAGCTGAAGAAAAAAAGCCGCAGGCAAGCCCGAGCGCGGCAAAAGCCGAAGAAAAGCCAAAGAAGCCAGTGGTAGTGAAAGTTGACACGGACGGCATTCAGGACCGCATCCTCGGTTTGGAAATCACGCCCGGAAACTATCGCAACATCCGCATGCTGGATGACAATCGCATCTTCTATCTGCGCCGGACTGCTGCTGATGAAGTCGGCGAAGAGGACGAGGGACTATTCGCTGAGCGAGACAAGAAATCGCACCTCTGCGTTTACAACGTCGATGACCGCAAGGAGACCGTGCTCGGAGACGCGAACAATTACCAGATCACGTTCGACGGCAAAAAGATGCTGCTGAAAGTCAAAAAAGACTACGCCATCATCGATGTTCCAAAAGATAAGCTCGAAACCAAGGATCACGAACACAAGATCGAAGGCCTCGACATGCAGTTAGACCGACATGCCGAGTGGCGCCAAATCTATTTCGAGTGCTGGCGGCAAATGCGCGACTTCTTCTTCTCGCCCACCATGAACGGCATCGATTGGAAGGCTGCGCGCGACAAATACGCTGCGCTCCTGCCTTTCGTGAATCATCGCAACGATCTCACCTACATGTTGGGCGAGCTCATTGGTGAATTGAATAACGGCCACGCGTACGTGGGCGGTGGCGAACGCCCGGACACGCCGCGCATCAAACTCGGGCTGCTCGGCGCCGAGTTTTCGCGCGATCCCGCCACGCGCGCCTATCGTATCGAGCGCATTTTACCCGGCGAAAATTGGGACAAGCATACGCGCTCGCCGCTGATGGACGTTGGGGTAAATGTGAAAGCCGGTGATTACATTCTGGCGATTAACAACACGCCGGTGTCGAGCCTGCCGAATTTGTACGACGCGCTCATCGGTACCGCCGGAAAACAAGTGATTCTACGCGTAAATGCCAAACCAACCGATGCCGGCGCGCGCGACGTGACCGTTGTACCCACTGACGATGAAGCGCCGCTGTACTACATCGATTGGGTGCAAAAGAATATCGATTACGTGAACAAAAAAACCGGAGGCGAAGTCGGCTATCTGCACATTCCGGACATGAGCCAGGCCGGCTTGAACGAGTTCACGAAGCTTTACTTTCCGCAAATCCGTAAGCACGCGCTCATTGTCGATGTTCGTGGCAACGGCGGCGGATTCGTATCCCCGTTGGTGATCGAGCGATTACGCCGCGCCCTGGTGATGGTCGGCATCGCGCGCAATGGCGCGCCACAAACGGATCCGCCGCAAACGTTTGTTGGCCCAATGGTGACGTTAACCAACGAATTCTCCGCGTCCGATGGCGATATTTTTCCGTATCGCTTTAAAGCGCTTGGGCTCGGCAAACTGATCGGCAAACGCACCTGGGGTGGCGTGATTGGCATTCGCCAGTCGCTGCCGCTCGCTGACGGGGGCCAATTTTTCAAACCGGAATTCGCGCCCTACTCAATAGATGGGAAACAATGGATCATTGAAGGCAGCGGAGTCGATCCCGACATCGTCGTCGATAATGATCCCGGGAAAGAGTTTAAAGGCGAAGATCAGCAACTCGACCGGGCACTTCAGGAAATACAGGAAGAATTGAAGACCAAACGATACGATCTGCCTCCGGTCCCGCCGTATCCGAACCGGAACCCAGTTAAGGGTAGCTAGACTCAGCGCGTCTTTGGTCCGGCGCAAAAGAGGTGGTGCTAAGTCACTGCGACGAATGCTCGGGGAAACTCAGGCGTCAGTTCGTCATAGAGCAGCTCCGTGAGCGTGTCGACGAGGACCACTGCCTCTGGCCATAGTCGTTCCTCAGACTTTACGCGATCGGTTGTTTCTCGATCTGGTGGTGAAATGAAAAAAGTAATGCATAGTTTTCCTCGCGACTTGCACTCGCTACTGCCCGCGCTCGCTGCAGCAACAAGTTGAAGCGAGGCGGTTCGCCGCATGGAACGCGCTTTTGCAAACCGAACAGAAGCCGGCCGGCAACTGGCGGAAAAGCTGGATAAGTATGTGGGACGCGACGATGTGATTGTGCTCGGTTTGCCACGCGGTGGCGTCCCCGTTGCTTACGAGGTTGCAAAACGCCTGCGCGCACCGCTCGATGTTTTCATCGTGCGCAAACTTGGCGTTCCCGGTTTTGAAGAACTGGCTGCCGGCGCAATCGCGTCAGGCGGTGTGCGCGTCTTGAACGAAGATGTCGTGCGCGCCATACCGTACGCAGACGACGCGATTGAAGCTGTGACGGCCAAGGAAATAACCGAGCTGGAACGGCGCGAACAAATTTATCGGGAAGGACGTCCTCCACCCGAGCTGCGAGGCCGGGTTGCGATTCTGGTCGACGACGGATTGGCCACCGGCGCAACGATGCGTGCAGCAGTGAAAGCGCTGAAACAGCGCGGTGCCGCAAAGATTGTCGTGGCGGTGCCGGTCGGTCCGCCAGACACTTGCCGCGAACTCGCGGAAGAAGCCGATGAAACAATCTGCCTGAGCGCGCCTGTATTCTTTCAGGCGGTTGGCCAGTATTACGAAGATTTCTCGCAGACCAGTGACGAAGATGTACGCGAGTTGCTGAGCCAGGCCGCGCAAAACACGTCCTCGAGCTGAAGCCAAACTTGTTCGCGAGATGGAGGAGCCACTCTGGCAACCAAATGATTGCGACGGGCTGTTTGAGCTGATCGGTTTAAGCCTGTGCTCTTAATCTAAATCCTATTCTTAATCTTACTTTTCCTCGCAGACATTATTTTAAGATGAGGAATACGAATACGAGTACGAGCTAAATCATGAGCGAAGTGCAAATTCAGGTCGGGCGCGAAATTCTTCCCGGAAATTTAACGATTCCGGAAAACGCAGTTGCGCTGGTGCTCTTTGCGCACGGCAGCGGGAGCAGCCGGCGCAGTCCACGCAATCAATTTGTCGCCCGCACGTTAAATGGTGCCGGACTGGCCACGCTGCTTTTTGATTTGCTCACGCCGGAAGAGGAAGCAACCGACATACGTAATCGTGAGCATCGATTTAACATCGGTTTGCTTGCGGAACGCCTTGTTCACGCCACAAGGTGGGCAAAACAAAAAGAGCAAACGCGCGATTTGCAGGTCGGGTACTTCGGCTCGAGCACGGGCGGGGGTGCGGCGCTCGTGGCAGCGGCGGAAATTCCACAAGATGCCGGCGCCGTCGTTTCACGAGGTGGACGTCCCGATCTCGCCGGCGACGCGTTGCCAAACGTGCAGGCGCCGACGTTGCTCATCGTTGGCGGCAACGATGACATTGTAATTGAACTAAACGAAATGGCGCGGGATCGCATGCGCGGCGAAGTGAAGCTGGAGATCGTTCCCGGCGCGACACATCTCTTTGAGGAACCAGGTGCGCTGGAAAAAGTCGCCAAACTCGCGGCTGATTGGTTTGTTGATTACCTCGGCAGCAACGTCGCGTCGAGCGAGGAATGACGAAGCACGAATGACGAATGTCGAACGAAGTCCGAAGCTTCAAATGACGGAAGGGGGCGGGAAATTTTCCTGATTCGGATTTTGTCATTCCTTCGTCATTAGACATTCGTCATTCTTTGTATGTCGCCACTCGTCCCCATAAACTTTTGGTTCCCCAGATGCCGGCGCGTAAACATTCCAGTTGCACGATCTGGCTGTGATCGACAAAGAGATTCACGTCTGCGCCGTAGTTTTTGATGTACCAGGCGAACACATCCGGATCGGCGGCTTCGAACATCAGTTTTTCCATGCCGATCTCGTTGATAAATTTCGCCGGCACATCTGTGCGCCACGAATCCACATTCTCCGTGATGCCTTCGCTCTCGATCATGATGATCTCGGCACCGGCTTCGAGAAATCGCTTTGCCTGGGCAATCGCCCAGGTGGGATCGCGCGTGCCTTCCGCCTGTAACTCCGCCGCCGCTGTTGCCCCGCCCGCGCCAAATTGAATTCCAACTTCCGGTTTCGCTTTCAATCCAGCTTTGCGCACTAATTCGATCAGCCGCAGCCAATCATCGGTTGGGATGGAAACGAACCCGGCCGAGATCTCGATGATGTCGAACCCAAGCGTTTTACACTCGGCAACGTAGTCTCTAACAGCATCGGCACCCTGGATAAGCACTCGCTCCATGAAACCACCAGTGGAAACGACCACATCATGTTTATGGCAGACTTCGATGATATCTCGCACTGCTCGCTCCGGCATGAGCGTAAAGGAGCCACCCGCGAACTTTAGCGAATCAACGTACGCACCCATCATCTCAAACAAATCTTCGAGATATCGCCGGCCGACGACGGAATAATACGGGCCACGTATTTCCGTTACGCCGCGCTTCCGCGGTTTCCCTTCGCGCTCGTTGATGCGCAGAAACGAAAAGCTGCGCTCGGGCTGTTTTGCTTTCATTCCTCAAATAAGGAACGGAGCAGAAAGCGGCAATGGTCGTCTGAATAGTGCACGCGTCTCGCGTGTTGGTTGCGGCAGTCGCGCCGAAACGCCGACCTGCGCTATTTATGCCGGCAACACGGTCGAGAGCGTTACTGTCGATGGTCTGCTTCGAGACGTCTTCTACAGTGGCGCCGAATCTTAATCCGTCGCGAGATCGGCGAGAGCATCGTCTTGCCAACGTAGCGCTTGCCCCAAAGGGTTAAGCGCTACGCTCGGCGACGGTTTGGCAGAGGCCTGCCAACGCTCACTGTCCTCTTACGACGATGGTGCCGCTGATGGTACCGCTGCTCTCGCCGGTCGCAAGATTCACGCATCGGTCCACGGTGAGGCTGCCTCTAGCACCAGCGTACCGGCCCGTTCCGCCAACAATGGTCCCCCTTGACACAACGTGAAGATCGCCGTTGGCGCATGAACCAGGAGCATTCGAAAGAAACCACGTTAGAATGCTGTCACCGTTAGCGGCGTCTCCCACTATCAAACGACTTCCCGCGATGTCCCCGGGTGGCATACCCAGGAAAGCGAAGGCCAATGGGGCCGAAACAAACAGTGTGAATGGACCAAGCTGCGTGTCGGTTGACGTGACGCTCCCATTGACATAAAACCCTTCCGCTGGATCGGGGAAAGGCGTGTCACTTTCGCTCCCTGCGATAGTACCATTAATGGGTATCACTCCCGCTTCCACCGCGGAGCTGACGAGCGCCACAGTCAGGAATATTGCTGTCATTAAGCTGATTCTTTTGATGTTATTCATTGTTTAATTTCCTTCTTGTTTTGGCCTTCCTTGACTTTGCGTCATTGCGAAATCATTTCTGGCCTTTACTGAGTACAGAACGGAAACCACAAGTGGGTTACGCGGAAAGTTGGTTCGCCGCGCGAAATGATTGAAGCGTCAAAGGGTTGAACCGTTGAAGCGGAGAGACCGCGGATTGCATGGATGCCACGGATCGGATTTGACACAGGAGGAAACGAAGGCAGCGAAGATTTACGGTCGCCCAGTCGCGATCGACAGAAACACTCCCTTATCTTGTTGGTTGTCTTCTGTTCGGAAAAGTTCGTTCGAGGCGCGCCACTGTTCGGCTTAGCTCGGGGCAAGCTTGGCAGCGCCCTACTCATCCGTGTTATCAGTGTAATCCGTGGTTAATTCTCCTTGGGCGCGAGAGAAGCCACGATTTTTTCGAAGCGGGGATCGCCGCGGAGCGGGTCCCAGGACGGATCCAATTTTAATTCTCCATACGTTACACCGCCAGGGGTACGCGCTGAGAGCGCGAGTTGGTCAAACGCCAGATCTTTTTCACCAACCCACGCGGCAATCATCGCCAAATAATGGATCATGAGCGCACCATTGACTGAGTCCTTTTCCACGGGAAGCAGCTCGACCGCGCGCCGGCCTTCGCGCAAGGCCTCATCCTTCCGGCCGAGGGCGGCATCGATTACACCAAGCACGCACAATGCCGGACCGTAATCTGGTTCAGCCTGGACGATTTTCTCCTGTCCGTCGCGCGCAGCAGTAAAAGCCAATTGCGCTTTTTGCTCGTCGTTTGTGATGCGCGCAATAACGCCTTCGGCGAAATCGCGCGTGAAATGAACCGCGTCTATTCCTAACGGGAATTCGCCAGAGACGAGCAACGCCGTTTTGGCGGCAGCGACGTCGCGTTCGGCCAGTGCGCAAAACAGCCACTCATGGGCGATCTGCGGTATGGCAGCCGGATTTGTCGCCCGGATTTCGTCAATCAATTGATGCAACGGCCGTGTATCAGCTTTCCAATTTACTTCCACAAATGCGCGGTCTGCCTTTACCTGAACATCATTTGGTTCGATAGCCAATATGCGATCCAACATCGATTTTTGCTCAGCATAACGCCGGAGGCTTGCGTAACTACTTTCGATGTTGTCGAGCGTGGCGACGTTGCGCGGGTCGAGCTCAAGTGCCCGCTCGAGATTTCGAGTGGATTCTTCCCAGCGCCCTTGACGCCTTTGGATGAAACCCGTTACTCGAAATATCCGCGGGTCATTGGGCAGCGTCTGGCGAGCAACTTCGAGTTCAGCCAGAGCGCCCTCGTAATCGAGGTATCCATCGTAAAGATGATATGCTCGCGACCAGTGTGCTTCGCCGGCATTTGGACGGATGCGGAATGCTTCCTGAATGGCTGCTTCTGCTGACGCCAACCGCGCAGGAGTATGGTCATAGCCAAAGAAGTAAAGCTGGTCATGATGCACGGCGAGCTCGCAATACGCTTGGAAAAACGACGGATCGCGCGCCACAGCCTGGTTTAGCAGATCGATTGCCTGCCGTGCCGAATCGGCGCCGATGGCGCGCGGTATTTTCTTTAAACTAATGGCGCGCGAATAGAGCTCGAAAGCGACGAGATCGGTCGTTGGTTTGCCCTCAATGGCTAGTTTCTCAGCCGATGTGACTTTGGCGTTGAGCCGTTGTGCGACCTTTTGCGCAATCTCGCTTTGGATTGCGAACAGATCATTCAAATCGCGATCGTATTGCTCTGCCCAGACATGGGTGTCGGTGCGCGTCTCGATCAACTGCGCATTGACACGAAGATGCGTGCCGGCTCTGCGGACGCTGCCCTCCAGAACATGCGATACGCGCAGATCATTACCAATCTGACGGAGATTCCGTTTGCCACGGTAATCCATCACGCTGGTCCGGCTGATGACTTT
>Ga0137407_10000261_pt1 | contig 37977 bp, 32 predicted proteins | sample CZOMad2_2_16fung_FD_108410 | JGI IMG/M metagenome (GOLD analysis project Ga0137407, IMG submission 108410) | Vadose zone soil fungal communities from Angelo Coast Range Reserve, California, USA - CZOMad2_2_16fungal (Illumina Assembly) | ecosystem: Environmental > Terrestrial > Soil > Vadose... | reverse complement strand
GATCGACGACACTCACTACTTATGCGATTCACGTCAAAATAACTTTGTTGCATAAATAAATTAAATCAAACATTTAAAATTAAAACAATGAAAAAGTATTTTTCAATTTCTTTACTGGCAACCGGAATTTTATTTGCAGTTGCGAGTTGCAATGTGACGAGCCATGTGGAGGTAGCACAGGGAGTTAATTTCAAGAATTATAAAACATTTGCGTGGGCTAACGATAGTAGTGTAAAAAAAGCAGATCGTACGAACAGTGATATAGTAGATAATAATATCAAAAACTCTGTGGGCTCTGAACTCGAAGAGAAAGGCTGGCAGGAAACTGATCAACAGCCTGACGTATTGTTGGATTATAATGTAACTGTGAAGAAAGGGGTAAAGCATGAAACAGCACCGGTTTACGGTTATCCTTATACAGGATATTTCTACAGCCCCTGGAGGCACAGAATGGGGTATTATTACAATCCCGGTTTTTTTGGTGGCTACACAACATATAATGTGCCGTTCAAAGATGGTACCCTAACAGTGAACATGGTCGATGCAAAAACCGATAAGCTCATCTGGCAAGGTTGGGCAACTGGAGATATCACAAGTAAAAATGTTACTTCAAAGGAAGCGCAGGCGGACGTAAAATCAATCTTCAAAAAGCTCGACCTGCCCAACGAATAATTTATAAGGCGGTTGATATGGTCGGGATCCCGTTTAAAAACGGGGCCTTTATTCCTACGATGCAGAATAATTTCTCACAAACTAGTATTCGGCTATTTGTGAACGTTAGTATGCAGCTCAATAAAAAAATATAGACAATTTAAAGCGCACAAAATGAAAAAAATAATAAATACCAGGCTACTGTCGGTCATGCTGATAATCATATTTTCAAATTGCAGCAGCAGTCAGATCGCGGCACAAGGCACTCCCGCAGACGCGATAACCTACCAAACTTTTTATGACAGTTTATCCCCTTATGGCACATGGATTGAGTACCCAGGTTACGGACATGTATGGAACCCACGCGCTGACGGAGAATTTAGACCTTATGCCACCAATGGCAATTGGGAGTATGCCACTGATGGATGGACATGGGAGTCCAATTATAGTTGGGGATGGGCGCCCTTCCATTATGGAAGTTGGTTGTATGATGATATGTATGGATGGTTGTGGATACCAGGTTATGATTGGTCGCCTGCCTGGGTGACCTGGGGGTTAGCAGATAATTATTATTGTTGGGCGCCGGTAATGCCAGGAGTACATACTGATCTTCAATTCGGATCATGGCGCCCAAATGCTTTTTACTGGAATGTATGCGACCGCGCTCATATATATGACAGGAATCTTAGTAGTGAAATTTTAGGAAGGCCCTATGTCAACAATATTGCAGGTCACATTTCAATCATTAATAATTTCAATGCTACTCGTCTCCACAATTATTATGCAACAGGTCCGGATCTGCATGAGGTGGAAAAATATACCAATAGGAAAATAACCCCCATCACTTTTAATGATGTTCATCACTTCAGTAGCATCAGGCATCAGGGAAACATAATGAACGTATACAGGCCATCGGTTCAATATTCACGGCCACATGAATTTCGAAGGGTAGATCCAGAAAACATGAATCCTATTCAAACCTATGTGCAGCACCCCTTGATGAGAAGCACTCAGCAAAGAAACAATATTGGCTCGTTGCCAATACACAGAGATGGAATATCCGGATTCAACAGAAGTTCATTTGCTGGGCAGGGAAGAGGCGGAGTACATCATTAAATATTTGAGAAAATCAATCAAGAAATAAAACAAAATCAAAAAACAAATTTTTAAAAACTTAAAAAATAAAATATCATGGCAAAAATTCTTTGTGTTTTATATGATGATCCTATTAAAGGATACCCTAAAACATCTATTCGCGATAGTATCCCGGTATTAAACGGATATCCCGACGGACAAACCTTACCCAGTCCATCAAAAATTGATTTCGTTCCCGGACAGCTCCTGGGTAGTGTTTCAGGTGAACTCGGTCTTCGTAAATTTCTGGAAGATATGGGGCATGAATTTATAGTTACTTCTGATAAGGATGGAGAAAATTCAGTATTCGAAAAGGAGCTTCCCGATGCAGACGTAGTCATATCCCAGCCTTTTTGGCCAGCCTATTTAACAGTGGAACGGATTGCTAAAGCGAAAAAATTAAAATTAGCAATTACAGCCGGCATAGGATCTGACCATGTTGATCTGGATGCCGCCATGCAAAACGGAATTACTGTAGCTGAAGTTACTTTTTCTAATAGCATCAGCGTGTCGGAGCATGTTGTGATGATGATCTTATCCCTGGTGCGCAATTACATTCCATCCTATCAATGGGTAATTAATAAAGGATGGAATATTGCAGATTGCGTTGAGCGGTCATACGATATCGAAGGTATGGACATTGGTACTGTAGCTGCCGGACGTATCGGCCTCGCTGTGTTGCGACGTCTTAAACCATTTGATGTAAAACTTCATTACACAAATCGTAATCGTCTTCCCAAGAACATAGAAGAGGAACTTAACCTTGCTTATCATGAGCATATTGATTCAATGGTTAAAGTTTGTGATGTGGTTACCATTAATGCTCCGTTGTATCATGAAACAGAAAATCTTTTCAACGATGAGCTTATAGGTAAAATGAAACGCGGCGCTTATTTGGTGAATACTGCCCGCGGAAAGATATGCGACCGGGATGCCGTAGTGCGTGCACTGGAAAGTGGACAGCTTGCCGGCTACGCGGGAGACGTGTGGTTTCCGCAACCAGCTCCTAAAGATCATCCATGGCGAACGATGCCTCATCATGGTATGACACCGCATATTTCAGGGACCAGCCTTTCCGCACAGTCACGTTATGCTGCAGGCACAAGGGAAATTCTCGAAAACTTTTTCGCTGGAAAACCATTGCGTACAGAATACCTGATTGTTGATCGCGGTCAACTCGCAGGAACCGGTGCCAAATCCTACGGTGCAGGCAATGCTACTGGTGGATCGGAAGAGGCTGTGAAATTTAAGACAGCCAGTTGAATGATTTTTCATTTTGTTTACAAGCATCGCTCAATCTGCAAATGAATAGGAAATTTTATAAAAATAATTCTGTGCCGGGTTGTGAAATGCTCATTGATAAATTGATATAAAACTATTAACAAACAATATAAAAATAAGAATTATGAATAAGATCATAAATAAGATGTATACAGCTACGGTGACTGCCACAGGCGGTCGTAACGGGCATGTGCAATCTCCCGATAAGTTAGTGAATTTTGATTTCAGGTACCCAAAGGCGTTAGGTGGTTCCAATGACGATTATCTCAATCCCGAATTGCTTTTTGCAGCGGGCTATGCTGCCTGTTTTGACAACGTTCTGAACCGTGTTATCAAAGAGGAAAAACTAACAACGGGTGCAACAGTCGTCACTGCTCATGTCAGTTTTGGAAAACTTGATGAATCCCGGTTTGGCCTGGCTGTTGACCTGGAAATAGAGGTGCCTGGCGTAGACCATGCCAAGGTGGAAGAACTCGCACAAAAAGCACACTCCATTTGTCCTTATTCAAATGCAACGCGTGATAATATCGAAGTAAATCTGATAGTAAAGGAAACGGAGCCGGTAATTGCCAATTAAAGTAGTGTTTGAAAGTATTGTTGTCGCATTGCTTTTGTTATTGGTACTTCATGAGTGATGCAACGAATAACACAATTGTAAAAGCAGTGAAAGCAAACAGGATGGTTTTTTATGATGATTGGACAATAGACGAAAAGAGTCCTGCCTTAGGCAGGGCTTTTTTATTTTGAGCGCTACATAAAATCTTTCACGAACAAAAAATATATGTCGATTGAGACGATGATGGCTTACGATAATTCTATCTCGCCGATAGTTTTTGCCTGTTAGGCTTAACCAGGAGGGAAACGAAAATTGACAACATCAACTTTGTAGTACAAAAGATAAAAATTAAAAAAATCAAAAAATGAAAAGTAACAAACAGACAGCAATCAAAAATCCTGTTCAACCCGTTAAGGGCAATTTAGGCGCACCGATCATTGGACCTACCAATCCGGAACGTGAAGAGCAGAATCCAGACACACTAGTGCCGCCATCTACTGACCATGGCACGTTAGCAAATTTAAGATGGTCCTTTGCCGATAGCCACAACCATTTAACAGCAGGCGGTTGGGGACGGCAAACAACAACACGTGAATTACCAATCTCTACAGAGATTGCCGGCGTTAATATGCGGCTGAAAGCTGGTGGAGTGAGAGAGCTTCATTGGCATAAGGCGGCAGAATGGGCGTACATGTTAAAAGGAAAGGCACGCATTACTGCTATCGACCAGGATGGCCACGCCTTTCAGGATGATGTTGGTGAGGGTGACCTTTGGTATTTTGCTGCAGGTATTCCGCACTCCATTCAAGGGATAGAGGGCGATGGTTGTGAGTTTCTGCTCGTCTTCGATGATGGTAACTTCTCAGAGGAAGAAACTTTTTTACTCTCTGACTGGCTCGCACATACGCCGAAAGAAATTCTCGCAAAAAATTTCGGCGTGGCGGAAAGCGCTTTCGCATCCATTCCCGAGAAAGATCTTTGGATCTTCCAGACAGAAGTTCCAGGCACGCTTGAATCAGATCGTATTGTTGGAGCAGGACCAGTGCCAATGAATTTGAGTTACCACATGCTGGCACAGGAACCGATACGCACGAAGAGTGGCACGGTTCGCATCGTCGATTCATCTGTATTCCCCGCATCGAAAACTATTGCGGCGGCATTGGTCGAGGTGGAACCCGGCTGCATGCGTGAGTTGCACTGGCATACGAACGTGGACGAATGGCAGTATTACATATCAGGTAAGGCGCGCATGACAGTGTTCGCTTCAGAGAACAATGCACGCACCTTTGATTTTCAGGCAGGCGACGTAGGTGCCGTACCATTTCCCATGGGTCACTATATTGAGAATATTGGAGATACCACGTTGCGGTTTCTTGAGATATTCCGGAGCGATCATTTTGCGGATGTCTCGCTCGCACAGTGGCTGGCATTTACGCCCCATGTGTTAGTGAAGGCTCACCTTGGTATTGATGAATCGGTGCTTGCGAAGGTCACCACGCAAAAAACTCCAGTGGTTGGCCTTTGAGCTTAGCTGTGCAAAACATGACCACCAAAAAATTACGTGGTGGTCATGTTTTTCCAGCGGATTCAAATTACATGCATTAATAATAAAATTCATTCAAAGATGAACAGGATAATCACAAATCAAACAGTAAAGCCCAGGGTTCGTGACTTGCTTTTAAGCTCGCTGACAATTTCATCGGGAGCAATTGACGCGATCAGCTTCCTTGCCTTGGGTAAAGTATTCACCGCATTTATGACCGGCAACATCGCTTTTCTCGGTCTTAAGGTTTCAGGTAACAGTGCGCCAGACATAGTTTCCATTCTGGTCTCGATGTTGGCCTTTGCTTTTGGGGTTGTTGTATCAACAAGAATTGTAAGGTCTATTAAAGATCCAGTGTTCTGGTCGCATCTGGTAACTGTTGCACTAAGCGTATCGCTGATAGCTCAGGCTATTTTTGTTGCTGTCTGGTTTGGGGTTGATGGACGCCCTTCAACTAACATCATTCACTACCTTCTCGGCTTTTGGGCTTTCGCTATGGGAGTGCAAAGTGCCGCAGTGAGAAGACTTCATGTGGAAGGTGTGTTTACTACAGCTGCGACCGCAACCTTCATATTTCTTGCGGGCGACATTACGAATTGGTCAGCGACAGCTGTAGAGAGAAGGCGTCTTACAGGCATACTTATCTCATTGTTCATAGGCGCTACTGCTGGGGGATTGCTTTTGATCCATGCTCCGATCTATGCACCTGTCCTGCCATTCGCAATCAATGTTATCGTAGTCACAATTGCGGCGATCTTTTTTCGCCGGCAAGTTGAGAGTCATGTCCCGCAGGTCCGGTTATCTAAAAGTTGAGAATTATTTATATGAACCTGCACTGGAATCTTAAAACTCCTTTGGATAAAATACAATAAAAAAGATTTCTTAATCTTCGGTTATTGTTCTCCGGTACATCTTGTATTAATACATAATAAAAAATACTATGAGACAAATTGCAGCACTCATCGTCAATTTGATTATTCTTTTAGGGTGCAATCAAAAAAATGAAACCAGTACAGAACCATTAAAAAATCCGGAGGACATATTTAGTAAAAATGGTTTGCTGGAAATTACATTGGTGCCCACCGAAGGCAAAATACAATTAGCGGCTAAAACCTACACTGCGTGGATGTATAATGGAAGCTATATACCTCCTTTGTTGCATGTAATACCTGGTGATACACTTAGGGTGCATTTAATAAACGGGTTAAATATGCAAACCAATTTGCACTATCATGGTATGGAGGTTTCACCTGCGGGGAATAGTGATAATATTTTTAGAATAGCCAATCCGGGTGATACGCTGCACTACGAAGTAATAGTGCCGAAAAATCATGATGCGGGAACTTTTTGGTACCACCCACACACTTGTGGCAACAGTGAACAACAAGTTTCTTTAGGTATGAGTGGAGCTATTATTGTAGAAGGTTTGTTTGGCAAATTACCTCCTGCATTTAAGCATGTGAAAGATTATACAATGCTGCTGAAGGATATTCAATCAACAGAAGACTTAAAGAAAATATTACTATGCAGTGCTTCTAAAGGAGTACAAGAGGTATATAAATTCGATAGCGAAAAACCAAGGCAGTGCACTGTAAATGGGCAAGTCAATCCGTTTATTAGTATACAGCCAGGCGAAACACAAATTTGGCGTGTATTCAATGTTAGTGCAAATATGTATTATAATATTCAATTGGAAGGCCACCAGCTTTATCAAATTGGTGTAGATGGCAAGTATTACAAACTGGTAAAAGCAAGAGACAGTATTTTAATGCCACCAGGTTCAAGAATTGAATTGTTGGTCCAGGCAAAAAAAACTGGCGAGTTTAAGTTAAAAACACTGGCCATGAGAACTAGCAATGATGGGGATTATTATCCTGAGAAAACGTTGACCACAATGATTTGTAAAGGTCCGTCAGTTCAACCATTATTCATACCCGTTAATGTGAATGATAATCTTATTGATTACCGAACTAAACCCATAACCCGTAAAAGAACTTTTACATTTTCCGAAAAGCCGGGAGCCTTTTACATTAATGGCAGGCAGTTTAATCGGGACTCTGTTGATACAAAAGTAAAATTGGGCAGCCTTGAAGAGTGGACAATAATAAATGCAAGTGATGAATGGCATTGTTTTCACATTCACCAATTTAATTTTCAGGTGGTAGAAATAGATGGCAAACAAATAGAATTTAATGGTACAAATGATATAGTAAATATGTTACCGCGAAGTACCATTAAATTACTCATGCCATTTACTGAAGAATATATGGTTGGCAAATTTGTTTATCACTGCCATATTCTGTCTCATGAAGATAAAGGTATGATGCAGGTGATTGAAGTAATTAAATAAATCATCTAATAAGTAGCAAAGCATTTTCAGAAGGCTTGCCAAGACTTTTGATCAGTGCTTCACAAGTTTTAAAGATGAGATCGTTATGTGCCGATATACTGGGATCTCAGATGCCAGATGCCTGATGACGGATGATGCAACAAGATGCACTATGCAGGATCCAGGATGTTGAGCACTATTTAATCACCGCCGTCACATGAGACAGATATATTTGCGAAAAGAAATTCGCTTTATTCATTTTCTCACCAAAATTTTCCAATGAAAATATTTTGGGTTGTCAGCATTCTAATCAGCTCATTTTATCGTAATTTAGAAGTGTCAAAAGTTCTTTCTAAAACGCTATAAAGTTCACTGTTTTCCGAGGTTAGCGATTCGGTTACCTCACAGATATAAATTCACCAAACTCAATACAAATAAGGCATTCAGCGGAAGGTTCAAAGACCGTCCGGTCCGCTTTTCGCTCTAAAAGCCTTACTCATGTAAGGCTTTTTTCATTGGTTTCCTGCTCAAAATGAAAAAAAGCAATCCAATTAGTTTGTTTTACTCTGCGAAATCAGTTACCTCTTTCTAGTCGTAAATTGGTAACCGAATTATTCAGAAAATAATTCCTCACAATAGGCTTAATTTTTATTTGTTAGGCACAGTATCTTATCAATGTTATTTAGATACCGTAGCAAAAAAATCACGAAAAAATTGTGGTGTCGATTTCCGCGCAGCATCAGGAATTGTGTATAATTCCATTTATAAATAATACTGGAAAAGAAATTCTTCCAGGTTATTGCAAAAAGGAAATTCAAATAAAGCTAAAAAAATATGGGTATTCAACAAAATGCAAAAAATTCTTTTACTCTGTATGTGATGATATTTATCACATTGTTTTTGGTAGCAGGTGTCATTATGTACCTTTCCTATTTTGCAACTACTGAGGAAACATTGCGCACCGATAAAAATATCACAGCACTTAACGGTCCGTGGAAATTTATAGTTGGGGATAATATGCACTATGCCCAGTCCAACTATGATGATTCGGTATGGGAAACCATGGACCTTACTGCCTCGCCGGGAGCACATGATGACGATGTGGGACTTTCAGGCTATATACCGGGTTGGACTGCCAAAGGGCATTCAAACTATTCAGGTTATGCCTGGTATCGCCTGAAAGTTTCATTGGATAGTTTACCAGGAAACAATTTAGCTTTAACCGCACCACCTGCTGTTGATGATGCCTACCAGTTATTTATTAACGGATCACTTTTAGGCAGTGCAGGTAATTTCTCTGGTACAGTTCCAATAGTTTACAGCATTCAACCTCGTATGTTCCTATTGTCGAAAAATGTAAAAAAAGAAAAGAATTTTACAATTGCTTTTAGGGTGTGGATGAGTTCAGTCAGTCAAGGTCCCGATTTAGGCGGTATTCATATTGCCCCAGCTCTTGGAGAAAAAACGCATATCGAAAAAAAATACAGGTTTCAATGGGCACAAACCATAAAAGGCTATATCGTGGAAGTTGCTTTGCCAATAATGTTTATTTTGCTGGCAATAACTATGTTTTTACTGAATAGGAGCAGAAAACCAACACAATCATGTAAATGGTTTATCACGGCGTTGGTTTTGGTAGGATTGATGCGACTTAATCAGGCTGTTTACTTCTGGTTTCAAATAGAGAATACACATCAATCCGCTATCATAGGACCGGTTATCCTCAGATCATTGGTGCTTGGCAGTTGGTTGATGGCCTGGCGGGAATGGTTTGACCTGCATCAACCGAAATGGCTACCTAAAATTATTGCAATACTGTCTTTACTATACATGGTAGCTCAATTGCTCGGCCTTTCCTGGGTTTCAAACTCTATAATCCATACACATTTTCTAACAATTGCAGATTATATCAGATTGTTGTTGTTGGCATTGATGCTATTTACCCTCTACCAAGGAATCCATAAACAAGGCATGAAAGATTTATTAGTTTTATTAGCGGCATTATTGGTGTCAATTGCCTTGTTTCCAAAAGAAGTATCTGAATTGCATGTTATTCCAGGCATTTGGTTTCCATATGGAGTAGGCGTATCCCGTGGTCAATTTTTTTATGCGGCTTTTGTTTTTGTGATGTATGTAATATTGATTCAGAAAAATAGAAAAGAGAAATTAGAATAAAACAAAAAAAGTTCCAGTATTACGACAACCACTTCAAAATTCATTCTCATTCCATTGACAAATTAACTTTAGTTTCTTTACCTGTTTGGCAAATGCCCCAATTGAGTTAGCAAATCGCATCTTACTTTTTACAACTGTTTTATCAGTTCATATTGTATTTAAAAAATTCGTAAACTACACGAAAAGAAAGGAGAAATTTTTTTTGTAATAAATTAACTGGAAAGAAATCCCGCACAATAGAACAAGCATTTTTTTCAAAATATAATGATGGAACCGGAAGATTCGAAACATCTAGATGCTATATTTCATCAAATGTTTGATATGATACTAATATGTACTTAAGAATTTGAAATAAAATCGGTCTATTTTTTCGTAGTTTAGAGGTTTAAAGTTCTTTCTAAAACGCTATAAAATTCACCGTTTTCCTAGGTCAGCTATTCGGTTAACTCAAGAACACAAACTAACCAAACTCAATACAGATAAGGCATCAGCGGGCTATCGGCAGATAGACCTTGCTTGTTCATCACAATGAGGGTTGCTCTTCCGACAGTTTTTTGTTCATCACTGCTTTTATTATTGTGCCGGCCTTGACGTATTTTTTGAACGCCTTCTTCGATTTGTGACCGCTGATATATTTATGCTGAGAAACCTGTTAAAGATGAAATGCTCTAGTGGCGGTTTTTGTATTTTAGCTGTATTTGATCTGGCGCGGATGAACTGAAAGATTAAGATGATACAATATAGAGAGTAGAGAGTTCTTTTTGATCCAAAAAAATCCTTTCTGCGTTAAATAGTTTCATTCTGCGTCTTGTAAGTACTGAAATTACATTTTTTAGCACTTAGTGTCCTTTTCAAAAAAAATCGCTGGAGTAATTTGTCGCTTTGTTGCAATTACCAAGGTGCGATTCGATCAAACGTTTTTTATTATTCACCAGGTTTCAAGATAGGATAAAGGTTCAACGCTTCCCGGAGTAGCTTAATCTTTCCGTTTTCTGCTACAAGCCGCCCCATATACAAATTCTTATATGGTTTGCCATTAAATAAGCAATCCACTTCGTATTCGGCAAAAACCTGATCGGGTGTTTCAATGAGGAATTTTATGTGGATGAATTTGAAATCCGGGGCCATTTTGAGAAGGCCAGTTATCATGCTTTTGATGTTTTCCGGACCCTCAAACCGCCACGGCTGACCGAGTGAAGCAAAATAAGGAAGTTCAATTGCACCGTCTATGGCAAACAGAGACGTTACAGCATCCGGATTTTGAATATTGCTGTGATAAGATTGCAGTAATTCTTTAGCTGTTTTCATTGTTTTATTATTTGTTTGATTTTGCGAATGAACATTTATAGCAGTAATAATTAATATTAAAATAACTATTAGTTTTTTCATAATCAATTGTTTATTATCCAACAGTATTATTTTGTCCTGGCGGCGATAGTAACAAGAGAGTTGCTGCCATAAAGTTCTGATCATCGTCCATCTTCAGCATTGATATTTGATAAATAAAAAAGTGACAAATATCATGTATTCAAAAATGAAAAGTTATTAGCAAAATCGTTGATCCATGTCACATTTTTATGTGCCTTTAATCAATTTTTACCCCTCGACGTACAGGTACATTTGTAACATGAGAATACCGAAAAAAAGCTTCATTGGGGCAATCAGAATAAGGGTGATTTTATCGATGGTTATTGTCCTGGTAACCCGCTCCTGTATTTATGCACAGGATCCCACACTTCCCCCGACTAACCTTGGATTGGCTAACATATACGATGGTGTCGCAGGAAAACCTGGATTTGTTTATCAGGGGTATGCCCAACTCTACCAGACAAACCGGATCTACGATGCAGATGGGGATAATACAGGTTCATTCCTTAAACTAAATTCTTTGCTATCATTGCATCAACTTATCTGTCTCACTCCAGCGAAAGTTTTGGGAGGGAATCTGGGATTTACTACGCCTGCAGATTTCCGGAGTCGTACAATGGTTATTTGATTTTCATAAAAACACCTTTACTAGTAATAACAAGATGACCACACTGCAAGGCCATCTTTATTGTGTCCATGAAACAATAACACAAAAAACAAAACCAGGGAATTATGACACTCACTACTAAACAATTCTCCGCTCCATTAGAAGTGGGGGCTTTTCTTGATCCAGTTCAAAAAACATTTGGAATAGTGTCAACCAATGGAGGAAGGATAGAAAAATGCGGGCACCAATATTTTCTCAGTAGCATTCTTTTCGCCGGAAAGTTTTAAAAAAGGTTTTTCCCAAACAGCTTGGTTCACAGTACCTGACTATTCTTTTCGGTGGTTGTCTCTATAATTTTTACCTTTAAGAAAGATTGATAACACTATGACAATCATCAACACGCAATCTAAGGAGTTGGAAAAAGAATTACTCTTCTCTAGCTTTACCCTTGAAAACCTGCAAGAGGCAGTTTTTTGGATAAACTCTTCGGGCATTATTATTCATGCCAATGACTCTGCGTATCGAATGACAGGATATGAAAAAAATGAGTTAGCCGGAATCAGCGTGTTGCAATTAAATCCGTCAATTATCGTGTCGGATTTCCCCAATTTCTGGAAAAGATTAAAAAAAGAGAAGAAAATTGTTTTTGAAGCTCAACATCGACACAAAACTGGTTTTTTGTACGATGTTGAAATTACCGGCAATTACATTGAATTTGAGGGACAGGAGTTCTCATGTAGCATCGTAAGAGATATCCGAAAAAGAAAAATAGAAGAACAACTTTTCCGGGATGTTTCTGAAGCAACTTCCGGATTAACTGGTCAGGATTTTTTATTTGAAATAACCAGGAAGATATCGAAGATACTCGGCATGCAGTATGTATTTATTGCAGAATGTGCAGACGAACAAAAAACGAGATTTCGCACAATAGCATTTGCCTGCGGCGAAAATATCCTTGACAATATTGAATATGATGTAAAAGGATCTGCCTGTGAAATGGTTTTAAAGGGAGAACCTTTTTTTTTACCATCGGGTACACAAAAACTTTTCCCAGCCGCAACCGGGATTGAATCTTATATCGGCGTTCCCATAATCAGTCCAACTACAGGTGCAATGATCGGGCATATTGCCGCATCGGATCCTACATCGGTTACTGAAGAAAAAAATCAAACGGTCATTCTAAAAATTTTTGCCGGCCGCATCGGTGCAGAACTTGAAAGATTAAAGGCTGAAGGAGCGTTTGAAAAAAAGAATGAAGAGCTGAATGAACGTCTGAATGAAATTGAACTATATAACAGTACAGTAAAAAATTTACGCGACCAGATTTTTTGGATGGATAAACAGGGGAATTTTATTCGTGTCAACCAGGCTGTAACCCGGGAGACCGGCTATTCATCAGAAGAATTAAAATCAATGAATGTATTCCATTTAAATCCTTCACTTACGAAGGAAGAATGGAAGAGAAAATGGGAAGAGACAAAGATTACCGGACAGGAAATTCTGGAAACTGAACACAAAAACAAAGATGGCAGTCAATATGCCGTGGAAGTCACAAATAATTTTATTGAGCATGAAGGAAAAGAATATTTCTGCAGCTCAGTTCGCGATATCCGCATGCGGAAACTGGAAGAAGAATTATTGCGAACCGTTTCGGAAAGCACTTCTTCCCTTACCGGGGAAGACTATTTCAGAGAAGTCACAAAATTTATTACGCTTACATTGAATGTGCGCTATTCAATGGTTGTTTCCTGTTCCGATGATGAAATCACGCAATTAAGAATGCTTTCTTATGTTGACCGACAAGAGGTACTTGAAAATATTGAATATGACACTAAAGGAACACCATGCGAGATTGTAATGCGGGGAAAAGATTTTTTTTGTGCAGACAAACTCGAAGAAACTTTCCCGCGCGAAAAAGGGATAAAATCCTGGCTCGCTGTACCGATTTACAGTCCTTCAACCAGAAAGGTAATTGGAAATATTGCCGCTTTCGACAATGTTCCGATGAAAAATGAAAAAAATCAGCTTGCCATACTTCGCATTTTTGCTTCGAGAGCGGGAGCTGAAATTGAAAGAATAAAAGCGGAAAAGAAATTAAAGATCGCTAACACCCAGTTGCAGCACCTGCTCAATGAAAGTGAAGAACGTTTTCGTGATCTTTTTGAAGAGGCTCCGATTGCATATGTTCATGAGGGGCTTGACTCAAAATTTATCAAGGCAAATCGCGCAGCGTTGAGAATCCTCGGAGTAAAGCCCGAACAAGTTCCATATACTTATGGAAAAACAATGGCTCCTGATACGCCTGATGCGCAGCGCCGCATGAAGGAAGCATTTGAATCGGTTGGCCGCGGTACGGATACAAGTGGCGTGGTCCTGGAGTTGAGACGCAGGGACAATAACCAGCCAATATGGATTCAATGGTGGTCAAATCCCGATCCAACGGGCACGTTCACCCGAACAATGTTTATAGATATTACTGACAAGGTATTAATGGAACAGGAGCAGGCAAAATTGCAGGCGCAGAATCAGTATCTCCGTGAAGAAATAAAATTGAATAATAATTTTGAGGAGATCATCAGCAAGAGTAAAATCTTTCATAAAGTTTTACAACAGATCGAGCAGGTTGCATCCACGGATGCAACCGTATTGGTTTTGGGAGAGAGTGGTACGGGAAAAGAATTGATATCAAGAGCCATTCATAATGTGAGCAACAGAAGTAAGAAACCATTGGTAAAAGTGAATTGCGCAACGCTACCTGCAAATCTCATCGAAAGCGAATTATTCGGTCACGAAAAGGGCGCATTTACCGGCGCATTAGAAAGAAAGATCGGGCGTTTTGAACTTGCAGATGGCGGCACTATTTTTTTGGACGAGATCGGTGAATTGCCGGTAGAATTGCAGGCAAAGTTATTACGCGTATTACAGGAAGGGGAATTTGAACGGCTCGGAAATCCAAGAACGATGAAAGTCAATGTACGCATCATCGCAGCAACAAACCGCAACCTGAAAATTGCAATTGAAAAAAAGGAATTCCGTGAAGACTTATATTATAGGCTAAATGTTTTTCCCATTATCAGTCCCCCACTCCGCGAACGAAAAGAAGATATCCCGGTTCTTGTAAAACATTTTTTGCAGAAATATGAAGGCAAGATGGGTAAAAAAATAAATGATATCTCTCCAAAAGTAATTGACTCGCTGATGAAGTATGATTGGCCGGGGAATATTCGTGAACTGGAAAATCTTGTGGAAAGAGCAATGATAATAAGCACCGGTAATACGCTTGAACAAGGTGATTGGCTTCCCGCCGCACACGTTTCAATAAATGCAGATGGCAAATCATCTTTGCAAAAACTGGAGGACGTCGAAAAAGAACATATCATTGAAACATTGAAGAAGGTAAACTGGAAAGTGAGCGGAGAAAAAGGAGCAGCAAAAATATTAGGATTGAACGCTACCACTCTCGAGGCGAGGATAAAAAAATTGGGTATAAAAAGAGAGAACAAATAATTTGTTACAATCAGTATAACTACACCAGTGATTTTTGATTGTTATTTCACCATACAAAAGCCTCCTGAGGGTGAGTTTCAGGACCAGGGCCTGTATCAAAAACGATCAGTTTATGTATTAAAAGCGAACATTATTATATATTTTATATTTCCGACTTATAGGCAATCAAGCATTTATAGAATGGCATATTTTTTCAATAGAGAATTATACATATTCCTTGTCTTTTAGTCACAGTTTAATGAAAGATAATAAATGTAGAATTTGATTGCAAGGCTATTAAAGCGGCTATTGCAAATCCCGTGAAAAGTCTGGGACTAGAACAAAAATTATTAATCATGATTAAAAATTATTTCAAAATCGCCTGGCGAAATCTTTGGAAGAATAAAACATTCTCCGCGATTAATATTTTAGGCTTATCAATCGGCCTTGCCTGTTGCATTCTCATGTTTCTTTTTATTCAGCATGAACTCAGCTATGATAAATTCAATGTGAATGCCAAGAATATTTACAGGATCACTTCCATTTTCACTGACAGTAAAGATAAAAAAGAACTAGCTGTAACGCCCCCGCCTTGGGCTCCACTGATGAAAAAAGATTATCCCGAGATAAAAGACTTTGTGAGATTGTTGAAAAGTGAAAAAACAATCGTTGGCAAGCCGGGCGAACAACATTTTAATGAAAAGGATGTTCTATTTGCAGATTCTACTTTCTTCAATGTTTTTTCTGTCGCATTTGAAAGAGGAGATCCAAGAAAAGCGCTTGAACGTCCAAATTCAATCATATTGACTGAAGAGACGGCAAAAAAATATTTTGGCGATACAGACCCAATTGGCAAAACACTTGAAATAAATTCTTTTGGCCGCAGTTTTAATGTAGAAGTAACTGCGATTGCAAAAAAAATTCCGGATGCCTCGCATTTCAAATTTACTTCACTTATTTCATTACAAATCTTCGGCGATCTAAGCAATATGTGGTCATCTCACTTTCTGCAGTCTTATGTATTGCTGCACGATAAAGTCTCAGCAAAGGATGTAGAAAAAAAATTCAGAGGCTTTAACAATAATTACATTGCTAACAATCCACAGGCAGATGGCAAGCAAGACATCTTTCTTCAACCACTGCTTGATATTCATCTTCACTCCAAAATGGCGGGAGAGATTGGTGTTAACAGCGATATTGTTTATGTATATGTTTTTGCCGGGGTAGCTATGTTCATTCTGCTTATTGCCTGTTTCAATTTTACCAATCTCTCTATTGCCCGCTCCTTGTCAAGAGCAAAAGAAGTGGGGCTTAGAAAAGTAGTGGGCGCCAGTAAAATTCAGTTGATTAAACAATTTTTAGGTGAAACAGCTTTCTTTGCTATCATCTCACTTGTGTTTGCTGTTATTATTGCTTTTTTGATTTTACCTTTTTTTAACCAGCTGTCTGACCGGCAACTCAGTATTGATTTTAGCCAGAACTATCCGCTTATGATTATGTTGCTGTTGCTGATATTATTTGTTGGATTCTTAGCAGGCTTATATCCGGCAGCTGTTCTTTCTTCTTTCAAACCTGTCCAGGTACTAAAGGGAAAACTTTTTAAGACTCGTAAAAACGTTTCTTTTGGAAAAATATTAGTTACCCTTCAGTTTGTTGTTTCCATTGTTCTTATTGCCAGCACTATTTTGGTTAACCAGCAATTGAAGTTCCTGCAAAATAAGAATCTTGGTTTTGATAAAGAGAATGTTGTGGTATTGACATTGCCGCAGAATTCGGATTCTGCAAAACTGGAGACATTTAAAGCAACTCTAACAAACACTACCGGTATTCTTTCTGCTGCAGCAGCAGCATCCATTCCGGGTCCAATTATTCCTATCAACATGGTAAATGATGGAAACGCTGATTTGAGTAAAGCGCAATCAATGCAAATGCTTTTTACTGACAATGATTTTGTCAGTACCATGAATATGAAATTAGTTGCAGGAAGAAATTTTTCTAAAGACCATCCGATAGACCGAACAGAAGGCTTTATATTAAATGAAGAGGCAGTAAAAACGATGGGATGGAAATCTGCGGCAGAATCAATCGGTAAAACTTTTCAATGGGTCCAGCCAGGTGTTGTTATTAAATCAGGAAAGGTAACAGGAGTTGTGCAGAACTTCAACATTACACCATTAAAATCTGCTGTACAGCCTTTAGTAATGCACATATACCCATTGCGGTTTCAATACCTTTATGTACGATTCAATCAATCGAAAGCAGATAACATTATAGGTTCAATTGAAAAAAAGTTCAAAGAGTTTTATGCCAAGCAATCTTTCGAGTATTCCTTTCTCGATAATACACTTGCCATGATGTATAAGAGTGAAAAAAGATTAGGTATCATCTTCAGTTACTTTTCCTTTCTTGCCATACTTATTGCTTGTCTTGGGATTCTCGGTCTGTCTCTTTTTTCAATACAGCAGCGGATCAAAGAAATTGGAATCAGAAAAGTAGTAGGTGCATCTGTTGCCGGGATCACCGTTCTAATAGTAAAAGAATTTGTGCGACCCGTGTTAATTGCAACTCCAATTGCGGTGCCCCTTGTATGGTATGGAATGAATAAATGGTTGCAGGATTTTGCTTATCGTATAAATATTAGTTGGTGGGTTTTTGCAATTGCTGGTATCACGGCATTATTAATTGCAATTCTTAGCGTCGGTTTTCAGGCAATAAGAGTTGCTATTGCAAACCCGGTAAAAAGTTTAAGAACAGAATAATTCAATGTGCCAGGTTAGCTGATGAGCATCATTCATTAATTGTCAAATCAAGTAATAGGTTTTACAAATAATTATTTTATCTCTGCTGCGGTAACACCTGAAATTTGAAAATTGCTTTTGTCCTGCACATAGGCACTGACATAAGTACGAATATCGATTTCATATTTATGTATTCCTATACCTGAACAATGCTGATTTGCTCATGATCTTATACAATTGTATAATCGCTGTAACGAGCAATACGGCGCCGATTACCCAGTTCATGATATACTGTTTATCTTTTATCGCCGATACCAAATAATTCCCTCCGAAAATAAATATCATGAAGCCAGCAAGGGTGCCGATAGCAATCCCTGCGACATAAAAATTATAATTTGCATTGCCTGGCATAAGAATTCCTTTATTCAGTAGTACCGTGCTCCATCCAAACCAGAAAATAAAATGCAGCGGATTGACTGCACTCAACAATGCACCATATAAAAAATGATTTTTTGAGAATTCCGGCAATGCACTTCCAAGCCCTGTCATCTGTGAAGCCGCCGTAAAACTTGCAATCGCCATTGACAGAAGTATAATAATCGTGATCCAGCCCAATAGTCTGAATACCTTCGACTGTTTATAAACCCAGCCCATTGCTTCAACAATAATTCTCACGTAGATCAATTCCACCGCCATCGATCCAAATGAATAAATCAAAGCGGCATTACTGCCATCACGCACAGTAATCTGGATCGATGCAACATTCATTGATCCTAACGGGAGCGACCCAGCGAAACTGATGAACATGCCCCAGAAAAAAATCCTTGCAAAACGGTACATAAATTTATTTAATTAAGGTTTCCCGGTGCCCGACCGTTGATCCTGCGACGCCATAACTTTCCGGCAGACTGAAATCAGCAATTGCATTGATACCAATCCTGATTAGCGCCATATGATGAACGGTATGTTCAAGATTATACACGATTTCTCTGTAATAATTGCTGCTAATACGAATGGTCTGATTACTATATTCATCATAACCGGTTTCCAATAACAATTGCTTGTTTTCCTTTGACAGATTCTTAAAGATTTTCTTCAGCAATGAATTTGCAAAATCTTTGTTGGTCTCAATATTAATATCCCTTTCACGTTTCTCATAGTTAACCACTCCTGTTTCATATCCTTTTTCGAGACAAAGAAATAATTCGACGGTATGCCGCACATGCTGCCCGATAGTTGCGTTGGACAACAATGGAATCTTCGTCGTATACTGTTCGTTTGTTAATTGTTCGATTGAACCGCTCAATTGAATAAATACCTGCTGAACGCCTTGTAAAAGCTGCATAATTACAATTTAAAAGTTAAGCTATTTTATGGACGCAATACCAAAAACATGATTGAACTGCTGACAATGAATAAGCACATATTTATATACAGTGAAATCAGGATTTCCTGGGATAACATAAACCTGGTTGCCGGCAGTCGACTTCAATTTTCCCAGCTCGATAAAATGAATCGGTTCAGCTTCCTGCGAAAGATATACGTGCAGATCTGGTCCGTTAGATGTGTTAAAATCAATCAGCGCGAGATTCAAAGCGACAGCTTCATCATAGATTTTAACTCTGCCCGTTACATGTCCGTGCGGACCGTCGGAAAACTGCGCATCATAATTGATATTCGCCGCTGTTGTATCCGGTATTTCATTCAGTGGGGTGGTCGAGGTGTTATTACTTTTCGAGCAAGCTGAAAGAAAAATCACGCAAATAAATAATACCGATAAAATATATTTCATAAAACTTTTTTAAAAATGATAGGAAACTCCTAGTCCGAATAAATTCGCTTTATTACGGAACCGGTCAACTTCTGTTCCATCTGGTGCAATTTGTTTGATGGTTTGTGTTTTATATTCTGCAAAAAAGAATTGGTACACTGCGCGCAGATCCCAACGCCCGGATAATTTATATTTCAGAAAGAATTCCGAATTCAGGCTTCCATAGTCATTATCACCTGTCAGCAACACGTTGAAGGATGCCGGCTTTGCCGATGGATCTGTCGTGGTGGTGCCATTGCTGTGGAGTATTCCGCTTGTTGTGCGACCAACAGTGAATCCAATCAGGTCAATATTAAAACCTGCAAACCATTTCTTACTGAGGTAATAGCCGAGATTGACGGACAAATTCAAGGATGTTGTAGATGGCCTTTGCAGTGTAAGTGTATCCAGATTTTTTTCTTCATGGCCTGCAAACACGATAGCAAAAGGAACGGTAGTGGAGCGCGCCAAACGTGCTGGAGCTGTATAAAATTCTCTTTTTGTTCCGAGATATGATGTCAGTCGCAATCCTAAACCAGCTTCGAGACGGCGGCGTTTTCCAAAACGCCAATCATGCACGTATGAAAAAGCAGCTGTGCCTTCTGAATTTCCAACCGCCGCTGCAAAATCAATATATTGGTTAATATGGGGAAGAGGTTTTTGTTGGCTCTGCGCGTTTATCAAACTTATGTTTATGCTCAAAACAAAAAACAGGAAAAGTTTTTTCATATCAACTAGTCATTTTTAACCGAGCGACTAAATATCGCCCGGAACACATTCTTTCATTTTAAAACTTGCACAAAGCTAACCGGCCCCGATCCCGGGCGCTGTCATGCGTGTGACAAGTCGCACGATTTAAATATCGAGACATAGACATTTAACAAAGGCCTATTAATTTCTTCTGTCTTCACAAATCCACGCAACAGATTTCCCAAAAAACCCAATAATCTATTCCCAATATATTGGGATTGTCACAATCTATTGGGAAAACCAGCCGAGCTCCTCTTCAAAAAAAGCGATCGCCAACATTTCCTGAAATCCTTACTGGCAAAGGTTTTCAGGTGACCAATGGAGGCTCCAAAAATTTTCTGGCACGCCGGTTGGCTATATGTATGCCGACAACGAAAAAATATGAACAAAATAATCGGGAAAAAAGAATTCGCAAACGAGGTAGCAGGAAGCGCAACATTAAGCCTGGTACATTTTAAAACAGAATGGAACGGCGCCTCCCAGATTGTGTCGATGATGTATGAGGACCTGGCCAAATCATATGGGGGTGTTGCAAATTTCTTCACCGTGGACATGGAGACCGAAAAAACTTTGGCAAAAGAATTTGGAGTAAGTGAAATACCTGCCATTCTATTTTTCAGAAACGGAGAGGTCATTGACCATGCAAAAGGGCTTATACCAAAAAATGCTTTGATTTCTAAAATTGAAATAGCATTAACATCAACAAAAAGCTAATCAAACATCATTTATTAAACGTTTAAATCTTCATGTATGTACGACGAAATAAAATATGCTTATCTTAAAAGTCATCCGCTTTTTGCTAATGCAACTGAGCAAAAAATAATAGATGTTTGCTCGCAGGTAAAAATGAAAACAGTTTTCCGCGGTGAAACACTCAACTACGGTGAAAGAAATTACAGTAAGGTGTACCTGCTGATCAAAGGGAAAATCAAGATCACCGAGTGTGATTCAATGGACAATGAATTGATAAAAGATATTCTTACTGCACCCGATCTTTTTGGCGATCTCAGTCTGTCCGGCAATCCATCTGCAGATGAATTTGCCGAAGCACTGACTGCGAATACAATTGTCTGCGTATTCAATTCAGTTGATTTCAGACAATTGCTCAGCGAAAACACCATGATTGCAATAAATTATGCGAATGTCGTAAATAACAAATTGAAGAAACTGGAAAATCGTCATGCTGATCTGGTATTCCGCGACGCAAAAAGCCGACTGATCCGCTTTATGAAAAACTGGGCAATATCCGATGGCAATCGCATGGGCGACAAAATCGTCCTTAACAATTATCTTACGCACAGTGATATTGCAAGCGTGATTTCGACATCGCGTCAAAGTGTAAATGTCCTTCTCAACGAATTGAGAGACGCAGGCATGTTGTTCTATGACAGAAAAAGAATTGAGCTGACCAGCGCGATGGTGTGGAACTGAACAATTGTGAAATCAAGTTCAAATAGGCAACAGGCAACGAGCAAATAAACAACAATCAACAATCAATGTTCAACTTCAGAAACCGGAATTGCAAATTGCTTATCGAGTTCAATACTTGAGTATTGATTGTTGAAAATCGATTATTGAATATTTCTCGATTTGCCTATTGTTAATTGCCTATTGCCCATTGCTTATTCCAGGTGTATCCAACCGGATCTATAAACCCAATTAACAATCAAAATCAAAATGGAAAAGAAATTATCGGGACAAATCGCAATAATAACCGGTGCCAGCAGTGGCATTGGAGCCGGTGTCGCAAAATGTATAGCGGCAGCCGGTGCAACGGTGGTAGTCAACTATCCCGTACCAACTACAAAAGATGCAGCGGAGACAGTTTTAAATGAGATTATCGCCGCCGGTGGGTCGGGTATTACCTACTCCTGTGATGTTAGCAAGGAAGACGAGGTCATAAAAATGTTTACCGAAGTAATCAAAAAATATGGAACGGTAGACATTCTCGTAAATAATGCCGGTCTTCAACGCGATGCAAAGTTTACCGAAATGACGCTGGAACAATGGAACTTTGTGTTGGCAGTGAATCTTACGGGGCAATTTCTTTGTGCAAGGGAAGCGATCAAAGAATTTTTGCGGAGAGGTCTGGATGAAAAAAGAAGTAAAGCTGCCGGAAAAATCATTTGCATGAGTAGTGTGCATGAGGTCATTCCCTGGGCGGGACATGCCAACTATGCTGCGTCAAAAGGCGGAATCATGATGATGATGAAAACCATAGCGCAGGAATTTGCGCCAAAGAAAATAAGAATTAACTCAATTGCACCCGGTGCTATAGCAACACCGATTAATCATGATGCCTGGGATACAGCAGCGCACCTGGAAAGTCTGTTAAAATTGATTCCCGAAAAAAGGATCGGCCAGGTCAACGATATTGGCAATGCAGCGGTATTCCTCGCGAGCGACGATGCGGACTATATAAATGGAACTACTTTATTTGTCGATGGTGGAATGACGCTATATCCGGGCTTTGAAGATAATGGATGAGGTGGTCAATAAGCAATAGGTAATGAGCAATAAGCAAAAAATATTCAATAATCAATAAATCAATTATCAATAATCAAATCATTAAAATTTATCAGCGATCAGGAATCCGACTTGAACATTGATTGTAGGATTAGGTAGTATATTCACAAATTCCGTCCGCCAGTTGGCGGACGCCTGGTGCGCACCAAACGTTCCTACGGAACGTCGGATCCTGCATCGGATATTTTCTACCCACGAGATGTCCCTTCGGGACATTTAAATCATAACTGGTTTTCTTATGCGCTTGTTCTACCTAATCCTACATTGATTGTTGATTGTTGAATATTGAATATTTTTTGCTTATTGCTCATTACCTATTGCATATTAACATTCACTACCAACCTTCCAAAACATCATAAACCATCAACACCATGAACGCTGAAGAAAAACGTTTAACAGAAGCAAACTGGAAAAAATGGGGTCCCTATTTGAGCGAAAGACAATGGGGCACAGTTCGCGAAGACTATAGTGAACACGGTGAAGCCTGGGATTATTTTACGCATGACCATGCCCGTAGTCGCGTCTACCGCTGGGGCGAAGATGGTATCGCGGGCATCAGTGACGATATGCAGCGCATCTGTTTTGCAATCTCATTATGGAATGGAAAAGATCCAATTCTTAAGGAACGCATGTTCGGGCTCACCGGTAACGAAGGCAATCACGGGGAAGATGTAAAGGAACTCTATTACTATCTCGACAATACGCCGAGCCATTCATACATGAAGCATCTTTACAAATATCCTCACGCAGCATATCCTTATGCCAACCTGGCGAATACAAACAGAAACCGTTCAAAATTTGAAAGCGAATATGAACTGCTCGATACCGGGTTGTTTAATGATGGAAAATATTTTGATGTATTTACTGAATATGCGAAGAACGATGCCGAGGATATTTTGATAAAAGTTACGGTGCATAACCGTAGCAATGAGTCAGCGCCGCTTTCTCTTCTCCCTACATTATGGTTCCGGAACCTGTGGAGTTTCGGTTTGGCTGAACAAAAGCCGTCAATGCATTTAAAAAAGATAAATAGTAACTACGGGGAATTAAAATTAATGGGCTACTCCGCGGATGAATATAATTTTTACTTTGAAAAACCTGTTCGTACCCTTTTCACAGAAAATGAAACAAATACGGAAAGGTTGTTTGGCCAGCCAAATGAGACGCCTTTTGTGAAAGATGCGTTTCATACTGCGGTCGTGCAGCAAAATTTTGGATGGCTGGAGAAAAAGCAGGAAGGAACAAAGTTTTCGCCGATGTATGAATTTACGATTGAAGCGCAATCTTCGGTAACAGTCAAACTCAGGTTGACCAAACAAACAATAGAACAAAATCCATTTGACCAGAATTTTGATTCGGTGTTTGAAGCGAGGATTAAAGAGGCTGATGAATTTTATAACGAAATAACAAAAACAAAATCCAAAGATCAATTTAATATACAGAGACAGGCATTTGCAGGAATGCTCTGGAGTAAACAATATTTCAATATTGATATCCCGAAATGGTTGAATGGCGATAAGGATCAGGTAGCACCTCCACAAAGTCGAAAGACTGGCCGTAATCATGAATGGCACTCGCTGAATAATGAAGACATCATTTCTATGCCAGACAAATGGGAATATCCCTGGTATGCTGCATGGGATCTCGCATTCCACTGTGTCCCATTGTCGATGGTTGATCCGCAGTTTGCAAAAGATCAGCTCATATTGTTTCTTCGGGAATGGTATATGCATCCGAATGGACAACTTCCGGCTTATGAATGGGCGTTTGGCGATGTAAATCCTCCTGTCCATGCCTGGAGCTGCATGCAGGTGTATAAAATGGAAAAAGAAAAAACGGGAAAAGGCGATGTATCATTTCTCGAAAAAGTGTTTCACAAGCTGCTTATCAATTTCACGTGGTGGGTTAACCGAAAAGACAATAAAGGAAACAATGTATTTGAAGGCGGATTTTTGGGGCTCGACAATATTGGCGTTTTTGACAGAAGCAGCGCTATTCCCGGTGGTGGTGTTTTGGAACAGGCCGATGGCACCAGCTGGATGGCAATGTATTCGCTGAATATGCTGGAAATGGCGCTGGAGATTTCTCAGTACAACCCGAGTTATGAAGACGTCGCAACAAAATTCCTTGAACATTTTATTTATATAGCAGAATCATTGAATCGCATTGGCGAAAACTGGACTGGCAGTTGGGATGACCAGGAAGGATTTTTTTACGATGTGCTGTCATTGCCCGATGGAAGATATATTCCTTTAAAGGTGCGATCATTAGTAGGTCTCACAACACTTTTTGCTGTATTGGTTTTGAAAAAAGATGTCTTAGAAAAATTACCAGATTTTCATAGAAGGTTAAAATGGTTTCAGCAATATCGGCAGGACAACGGTCAATATCTTGTTATTGAAGATTTGAAAGATCATGACGATATTCTACTGTCATTGGTTCCGAGGGATCGTTTGGAAAAATTGTTGAAAGCATTGTTAGACGAAAAGGAATTCCTGTCACAAGGCGGGATCAGGTCGATCTCGAAAATTCATGAACACGGATATTCTGTTAACATAGACGGACAGGAATTTGGGCTGGACTATCAACCTGCGGAAGGAAATACTTCATTGTTCGGTGGCAATAGCAATTGGCGTGGACCTGTCTGGATGCCGATGAATTACTTGATCATTCTTGCTCTTGAGAAATATTGCGACTATTATAAAGAAGATTGCAGAATTGAATATCCTACTGGCTCCGGTGAAAAGATCAGGTTGTCAGAGATTTCTATTGAACTCGCAAAACGACTTGTATCCATTTTTCAAGACGATGACAATGGCAGGCGCCCGGTCAATGGCGATGAATTCATCTACCAACATGACAAACATTTTAAAGATCTGATTCTTTTCTATGAATATTTCCATGGTGATACTGCAAGAGGCGTCGGCGCATCGCATCAGACAGGTTGGACAGGCGTTGTCGCGGAATTAATAAACAGGATAAACAAAGGTTCAAATTGAAACAAAAAGCAATCAGCATATGCTAAAAATAGATAAATCCACACTACAGAATTTTTCAATTGCCATTCAGAATGAATGGCTGGAAACAAATGGTCTTGGCGGTTGGAGTGGTTCGACTGTAATCGGTTGCAATACCCGTCGATATCATGGCTTGCTTGTTGCTGCTACGCCACCAGCGGAAAGAATGGCGCTCGTTTCCAAGTTGGATGAAACAATCATCATCGGAAATAAAAAATACGAATTAGGTACAAACAATTATGGTGCAGCTATTCATCCGAATGGATTTATTTACACAACGAGTTTCACCAAAAAAATATTCCCTGAATTTATTTATGAAATCGAAGGCATAAGGCTGAAGAAAACAATCGGCATGATCCACGGTGAAAATACGGTAATCATTTGTTATGAAGTATTGGAGGCGAAGGAACAGTTTTCAATGGAATTGCTGCCATTACTTTCAGTTCGTGGTTATCACGGTCTCATGCATGCGAATAACAGCGTCAACGCAAATTTTAATTTTGAAAATGATGTCTTCAGATCAAAATTGTATGAAGGGACACCTGAAATATTTATAAAAGTTCCAGGCGGAAAATACTACCATAATCCAAATTGGTTTTACAATTTCAACTATAGTGTTGAACAATATCGTGGTTTGGATTTTGTCGAGGATCTTTTTTCACCGGGCAAATTTTCCGTCGAACTGAAACAGGGAAGTTTTTTGGATATCATCGTATCTATCATTGATCCGGAAATCAGAGATGCACACGAGTTATTATTATCGGAAAGCCGGCGCAGGTATTCTTTACTAAAGGGTCAAACGGCAGATGAAATAACCGGGCAGCTTTTATTGGCAGCGGACCAGTTTATCATAAACCGTGGAGAAGATTTAAAAACTGTAATTGCAGGATATCATTGGTTCACCGATTGGGGCAGAGATACTATGATCTCACTCCCAGGTTTATGTTTATCCACCCGGCGTTTCGAAGATGCAAAAAAAATACTAAAGGCATTTGCCAATAGCGTAAGCATGGGCATGCTTCCCAACCGGTTCCAGGATAATGCCGAACTGCCGGAATACAATAATGTAGATGGAACACTTTGGTATTTTATTGCTGTATATAAATATCTGCAGGCAACGAACGATAAAGATTTTGTATTAGGAGACGTATTGCCTGTATTAAAGGAAATTATTGATTGGCACTTTAAAGGCACCCGCTATAATATTCATGTGGATGATGACGGCTTATTGTACGCTGGAGAAATCGGTCAGCAACTAACATGGATGGATGCACGAATCGGTAGCTGGGTCGTTACGCCGCGGATGGGAAAACCGGTCGAGATACAGGCGCTTTGGTATAACGCGCTGAAAATATTTTCCAGGCTGTTGCGATTAAATGCTCAGGATGGTGATGCGTCACTGGTAGACATAAACGCAGAAAAAGCAAAACAGACTTTCATTGAAAAATTCTGGAACGCAAAAGGACATTATTTGTTTGACGTAATCGACGAAAACGGAAATCCAGTCGATGAAATGAGACCTAATCAACTCTTCGCTATTAGTCTTCCATTTACTTTGATTGACGGCGAAAAAGCAAAGTCAGTTTTACAAATTGTAGAACAGCATTTGTATACGCCCGTTGGGCTGCGAAGTTTGCCGAAAAGTGATGTTCATTATACACCTGTTTACGGAGGTGATGCATATCATCGGGATTCGTCGTATCATGAAGGGACGGTTTGGAGTTGGTTACTGGGTCCATACACCGATGCAATCATCAAGGTGTACGGTTCAAAAGAAAAAGCAAGAGAGGTCATTAAAAATTTTAGTTATCACTTAAAAGAAGGTTGTATCGGTTCTGTGTCGGAAATATTTGATGCGGATATGCCACATCATCCGCGCGGCTGCGTCGCACAGGCTTGGGGAGTCGCGGAAATACTACGGGTGATAAAGGACTATCGGTTATCCAATGATCCAAAATTTCCGATAATAACAAAACAAAGAGTAATAGAAGAACTGCTGTAACCAGGGCCGGACAAATCCCTCCTTATCAATTGTGTCATGAAAAATTTGTTTCAACGATATTCGATTGGTCATTTCGTTAATCAGTCATCCAATGCTATCGAATTTGAAATAACCCATTTTGAACAAATGAAAGTCCCGGATGTCCATAGAAATTTGATCGTGCCAGGAATGGACTAGCGGTCGCAGACGGATTATTATTTGGGAATGATGTCAGCCTTGATATCAACATTGAACTGATGAAGAATTAAATATGGTGATCAAGCGCACAGCCTGGTAATGTGCTTCATTTTAGTTTTTTTAAATTTTGATTTCAAAAAATATTTGAGAAATTTTCTACGAATCAGAGCGTCGTTATAATAGAAATCGATTTCAGTTTTTAATTACAGCACAAAGGTTGGAAGATAAGAGTTGGAAAAAAATGGAGAAAGAGGGCCAGGGGATAGATAATTTGCCCAATTTGTGAAGCTTCTATGCAAAAGCTATCCAATAAATCCACATTACAAAACTTAATACCAGTGCAACAATCGGGTTTATAAAAGCAATTCCCATGATTGCGGCATTGCTTACAAGTCCAATATTTTCATTCTTTGTCGTCCTTTTAATTTGCGAAGCCGTAATTCCCTCTATCATTAAACGGGGTTCTCTCGAGGCGGTCCACCACAATATGCGGAATGCCAGACTTACAAGAACAAAGTAACCGGTATAAAAAACCACCGCAGTTTGCAATGCATCACTCAGCAAAAACAGACCCAAGGTTTTTGTAGGAAAGGGAACCAGGGCAACAATCAACAACAGGATGCCGTTGGCAATCATCACCGAATTGTTTGTGTTTCGCAGATTTTTGAAAAGGCCGTGATGCCCGATCCATGCGAGCAACACATTGATAAAACTGATGACATACGCGAGGCAGATTGGCCATTTCTCCACCAATGCATGCAGCAAATCCCGATTTGTTTCGTGGTCTTTTAATTCAACTCCAATTTCAATCGATAACAAAGTAACCGCAATACAAAATACGCCATCACTAAAAGTCTCGATGCGTATCGTATCCTTTTCGTATAGTTGCTCTGTTAATATTTCTGCCTTCATAAATAATTTATAAGTACCTGTAAGTTGGCAGGATTCCAACATCCATTTAGTATGCCAGTTTACAATTGGCACATTAATTATGCTTTCTACGTGCAATAGTCAAATGAATGACAACCCGGTTTTTTTCTTTGTATTCAATTTGCAAAATAAAATCTTGATCATGACCAATCATTATGATATCATCATTATCGGCACAGGCAGTGGCGGCAGCACAATGGCATATAAACTAGCGCCAACAGGTAAAAGAATTCTGATTCTTGAAAGAGGAGGATTCATTCCGAAAGAAAAACAAAACTGGGATCCACATGAGGTAGTGACCGCAGGACGATATCGCCCAAATGATACATGGCTCGATCAGGATGATAAACCATTCAAACCATTTATTCACTATAATGTCGGCGGCAATAGTAAAATGTATGGCGCCGCGCTGTTTCGTTTTCGTGAAAGCGATTTTGAGGAGGTTAATCATTATGGTGGCACATCGCCAGCATGGCCATTTGCCTATGATGTGCTGGAACCGTATTATGAAAAAGTTGAAAAATTATATAGCGTACACGGTAAAAGAGGTGTCGATCCAACGGAGCCACCGGCAAATGCAGAATATCCTTTGCCACAAATTCCGTATGAACCTTTAATACAGGACCTCAATAATAAAATGGAGCAACTTGGGTTGAAGCCTTTCCCACTTCCGATGGGCGTAAAGTTGCCACAGGATTTTACGGTAACGGAAGCACCCGTGATGCTGGAAAATTTTGACGGTTTCCCTGATCCTACCGATTCAAAAGCGGATGGGCAAACAGTTTGCCTGCGGCCTGCATTGATGAATAAGAATGTAACATTGATGACGCATGCATATGTTGAAAGACTGGAAACCGATTCAAGCGGCAGAAAAATTACAAAGGTGATTGCAATCATTCATGGTGAAAAAATTGTCTTCGACTCGGATATTGTAATCATTGCATGCGGCGCCGTAAACAGTGCCGCGCTGATGTTGCGCAGTGCCAGTGAAAAGCATCCGACAGGTTTGGCAAATACCAGCGACCAGGTTGGAAGAAACCTGATGCTCCATCACAATGGTTGTCTCGTTGCTTTTACGAAAGATAAAATCAATGATTGTGTATTTCAAAAAAGCCTGGGGCTCGCCGATTTCTATCACGGAGCCGACGACAGCAAATTTCCCCTCGGAGAAATTCAGTTGATGGGACGGAACGACTACGATACCATACTGTGGCTTGCAGAAAAAATCTACCCTGTAAAAACATACGACGAATTAAAACAGATGACGATTGATTTTTGGTTAACAGCCGAGGATTTACCTTCTGCAGAGAATCGCGTCACGCTGACAAAAGATGGTACGATAAAAGTCTTCTATCATCGAAATAATTATACTGCTTATGAAAAACTAAAGGCAAAACTAAAGGAGGTGTTCATGAAACTTGGAGAACTGGATGAAAAGTATAACGACATTCAATGGGCCGGGTACGATTTAGATATCAGCGGAATGAGTCATCAGAATGGAACCTTGCGTTTTGGTACTGATCCAAAAACGAGCGTGTTGGATCTGAATTGCAAAGCCCATGATCTTGAAAACCTCTATGTAGCAGATGCCAGTTTTTTCCCCAGTTGCGGAGCTTTTAATCCATCATTAACAATTGCAGCGAATGCACTGCGTGTTGGCGATCATATTATCAACAATGTATTAATGCCCGGTTTCCGTCTGACCGTCCCGGTCTGACGGCTAAAAATATCGGCTGGCCATTACCGTCAGACCGGGGCGGTCAGACGGACTCAACAAAAAATGGAAGAGATTGCAAAAAATATCACGATCAATGTAAGTCACGCTGTAGAAATACTAGCGGCTGTCATCATTGGTGTTGCAGTCATAAAAACCTTGTATAATTATTTCTCATTTTTAAAAGCAGGTTCACCAAAAACTACAAAAGAAGAAATCAGGGTTCAGTTCGGTAGTTCAGTCGCCGTATCACTGGAATTACTGTTAGGAGCCGATGTGCTGGCCACAGCCGTCGCGCCAAGTTGGGATGATATAGGTAAACTCGCTGCCATCGCGGTCATCCGGACATTATTAAATTATTTCCTGGAGAAAGAGCTGACGCGTATGCATACAAATAGGTAGAGGGTAAGGGGTAAAAGGCATGACATACCTTTTACCTTTTACCTTTTACCTTTTACCTTTCACCTTTCCGCTTACCTCATAAAATTATCGCCAATTTTTCCTGATTCGTCAATCAATTGACAGTGCTATCGCAGGCTTATGTCTCTATTTGTATCATGAGAGCGATGCCCATAAAAGTAAATACCGGCAAAAGTGGCATCATACAAATGAAAGCTTCTTTCAGAAAGAATTGGAAGTATTACCTGCAGGAAGCACTGGGACTTGCCATTTTTATGATATCAGCTTGTTTTTTCGCAGCGTTGCTCGAATCAAATTCGTCCTCCATCCATCACGCGATACCTGATAGCTTTTTAAGAACCGTGATCATGGGAATATTGATGGGGTTAACGGCACTGTTTATTTTTTATTCTCCATTCACGGGTCCTTCGGGTTCTCATATCAATCCTGCTGTAACGCTGGTGTTTTTGCGACTTGGTAAATCATGTCACTGGGACAGCATGTTCTATATCATTTTTCAATTTATCGGTGGAACGATTGCCGTATTCATCATGCAATTGCTGATGGGAAAGTTATTGACCGCACCACCAGTTAACTCAGCCGCAACCGTTCCCGGCAAGGGCGGCATCCTTCCCGCGTTAATCATTGAATTTGCCATTGCATTCATTACGATTACAATGGTATTGTTTACTTCCAATCAGCATTCACTAAAAAAATACACAAGAATATTTTCAGCCTGCCTCGTATGTGCATGGGTGATAGTTGCAGGCCCGGTATCAGGATTTGGTATGAATCCGGCGAGATCATTTGCAAGTGCACTGCCATCCAATACCTGGACAGCCTGGTGGATCTATCTGTTTATTCCTTTTGCCGGAATGCTGAGCGCTGCCGAAGCTTTTTTATATTTTAACAAAGATCGAACGAATAAGGAAATGTGAACTATAACCACTCCTCTTGCTACAGGAAATATAAAATAATTTTTAGTTAATATTTAACCAGACAATATTATGAAGCATTTATCCAAAATCTTGTTCCTGATTTTTTTCACAGGCATTTTGCAGTCAGGGTTAGTGGCGCAGGTAAAGAAAATAGATGCTATTGGTATAACCGTAAGCAGTATGGACAGATCGGTAAAATTTTATGCCGATGTACTCGGCTTCAAAAAAATCAGCGACGAGGAATTGTACGGAGCGGAATATGAACAACTGGAAGGTATTTTTGGTTTACGCATGCGCGTGGTTCGCATGCAACTTGGCGACGAAATCATTGCGTTGACCGACTACATCACCAGTGGCGGCAGAAGCATTCCCGAAAACGCCATGAGCAACGACCTGATCTTTCAGCATATTGCGATTGTGGTTAGTGATATGGACAAAGCTTATGAGCAATTGCGCAGGCATATGGTGATGCATGTGTCCACCGCACCACAAACTATTCCGCGGGATAATATCGCGGCGGCCGGGGTTAAAGCATTTTATTTTCATGATCCGGATATGCATAACCTCGAATTAATTTATTTCCCAAAAGGAAAAGGACAACCGAAATGGCAGGAAACAAAAGGAAAATTATTTCTCGGCATCGACCACACCGCCATTGGAATAACAAACACCGATAGCAGTTTAAAATTTTATGAAGGCCTGCTTGGAATTATGCGCAAAGGTGATAGTTGGAACATGGGCATGGAGCAGGCGCATTTAAATTTTGTCGAAGGCGCTAGTCTCCATATAACAGGACTACGATCACCAGTTGGTCCAGGTATTGAATTTCTCGAATACCTAAAACCGGGCCCCGGCAAAGCATATCCATCAGACACAAGAGCAGATGATATATGGTATTGGCAAACCACGTTGATTGTTGATAATGTTGCGGCAATATTTATGAAACTAAGTGACGCCGGTTATTCTTTTAGGTCAAAAGGTATGATTGATCTGCGCAATAAAACTGGCGGCCACAGTAAAGCATTTATTGTAAAAGACCGTGATGGTCATGCAATGCTTCTTAGGGAAGAATTTAAATAAGGTAATTAAACATAAAATTGTTGCAATACCTCGTGAGACGTCAGATTTCTACTTCTCACGTCTGACGTCTCACGATGCTGGATTTTTCAGATAAAACTCCAACAATCAGTCAACGGTAAGACATTCCATGATTTCAATTTACTGTTGCTTTGTATAACATGAGCACTACTCCAACGATAACATGTCCATTATGCAATGATGCGGTCGATAAATTGTTTTATCGTTTTCATTTTGACAGCGAACGCGAGATCATCGAGCGTCTCAAAAAAAATCATCCGGAATGGACAAAGAACGACGGTCTTTGTGGTCGTTGCGTGGACTACTATCACACCGAGGTGGTAATGTTGCACAGAATGATGCCGGAAGTGGGACCTTACTTCCCTGTAAAAAGCGCGGACGATTTTATCATTCTGCCAACCGGACTAAGATTGAATGCAGACCCGAGATTTACGGGTAAAGGAGTAACGATTTGTTTTATTGACAGTGGTTTTTATCTCCACCCGGATCTCATTGCTCATCGAAACAGGATCAAAAAAATAATTGACGTCACAGATCCGAAACGCGATATAAATTATTTCTTACAACCACATGAAGAAAGCTGGCATGGTACGATGACCACTGTCGTATGTGCGGGCGACGGTTTTCGAAGCAATGGATTGTACAAAGGAATCGCCTCCGAATCTGAATTGGTTTTATTAAAAGTGCAGAACGATGGGGGAAAAATTGTCACGGAAAATATTGTTGCAGCCTTGCAATGGGTTCTTGACCATCACGAAGAATATGAAATAAAGATTGTAAATATGAGCCTGGGTGATGACGCAAATATCTCGTACAAGGAGAGTAAGGTTGACCAGCTCGCGGAACGGCTGATCGCAAAAGGGATCGTGATCGTGGCTGCTGTTGGTAACGACGAGCACGGAGCCATCAAGCCACCGGCAAATTCACCAAATGTAATTTCAGTAGGTGGCATTGATGACGAAAATAGCCTGATGCTGGAAGCTGGTAAGTTATATCATTCTTCCTTCGGGAAAACCGTGGACCAACTCATGAAACCTGAATTGCTGGCTCAGGCAATATGGATCGCTGTCCCGATATTGCCCGGAACAAGCGAAGAAAAGGAAGCTGCAATACTATATGGTTTATTAAATACAAAAGACGATGCTCTAAAAAAAGAACTGGTGTATAATTTCTCTGATACAAAGCTAAATGATGAAATTTATCAGGCTAATGATGTATCTTTTATCAGGCAGGGAATTGTGCAAAGGATCCAGGATGCAAAATATATTTCACCGGCTTATGTGCATGTAGATGGTACTTCCTTTGCGGCGCCAATTGTAACTGCTGTGATTGCGCAGATGTTGGAGGCAAATCCCGGGCTGACAGCGCCGATGATTCGCGAGGCACTTTTCAGTTCCGCAAAAAGAATTGCCAGCCAGGCTCCCGAGCGCCAGGGATTTGGCGTGATCCAACCGAGAAAAGCGATGCTGAAAGTTTTAAAAAGAAATGCTGTAATGAAATCAAATTTATCACCATATATCAATGAACAGCAAAACACCATCGGGTTCTATATACAAAACGATTGCGCTTCGCAGATCTCACTCTCCGGAAGTTTTAATCATTGGGCAGATGATGTATTGCTGATGGAAGCAGGAAAGAATGGATTATGGAAAATTGAAATCCCGATGTTGCCGGCGGGACGATATCATTATAAATTTTTTGTGGACGAAAAAATGTGGATGGAAGATGTGGATAATCCTTATCGCGAACCCGATGGATTCAATGGTTTCAATAGTATATTAATTATTGAACACGGAGCAAACTAAAAACAAAAAATGATTATTCAAATACTATTACTGATCGTTGCAGCTTACCTGTTCTGTGGATTGATATTCGCAATCCCATTCATCGCAAAAGGAATTACCATTGTCGATGAAGGAGCTCATGGAAGCAGTATCGGGTTTCGAATCATTATTATTCCCGGAGCAATCGTACTCTGGCCATTCCTCCTAAGGAAATGGATAAAAGCAAAATCAACTGGCAATGATAAGGTCGCTTAGAAAAAGACATCTTTTTATTTGGAGATTGCTTGCATTTTTATTGCCTGTAGGAATTATTATTGCCTGGTTATCCATTCCGAAACAATCCACTCAACCCTTACTTCAACCTGAAACAACCACCCTCCTACCCGTTGTTTTAGGCAAAGCCGAAAACAATTCCTACAGTGTTTCCATCAGGAGCAATGCAGATACTTCCAAAATCCAGCTTGAATGGATCAACAAAAAAACTTTAGAATATCCAACGGCAACAATTTACGCAGGTAGCGAAAACGGGAATATCAAAGATGCGAAACTGATCGGAAGAATCGAGGCACGTGGCAATTGGTATTTTCCGCTTGATTCAAATTTTAAGAACGGATCTGGTCGAAAAAATTTTATTCTCTACGATTTTATCCGCCAACAGGTGATTGACAATATAAATTTAAACCCATGAGCGCTTCATATTCTGCAGTAGGCTGGAACCGGCAAAAAAAGCACTACGACTGGCTCATTTTTGCTTTCTGTGTTTTATATCTCAGTGTATTTATTTTATTAACGACGATATTCAATCCACAGTACACATTTGAAACGGTGTTGATCCGCTCAACGTCCACCCTGGCTTTTTTATTACTGAATGTAATTTTAGCAATCGGGCCACTCACAAGGATCAACAAACGATTTCTACCGCTATTGTATAACCGCCGTCACTTGGGCGTCACCATGTTTACGATTGCGCTGGTTCATGGAGGTTTCAGTATTTTGCAATTTCATTCACTGGGCAACACGAATCCATTTGTTTCGCTCTTTACATCAAATACACAATTCAATTCTGTTGCGCAGTTTCCATTCCAGGCATTGGGCTTTTTGGCATTGGTCATCCTTTTCCTTATGGCTATAACCAGTCACGATTTCTGGTTGCATAACCTGTCGCCAAAAATTTGGAAAACATTGCACATGTTCGTTTATGTCGCATATTTTTTAATCGTGATGCATGTAATGCTTGGCGTTGTCCAATATGAAACAAACCCGGTATTTTTCGTACTGATTTTAGCCGGTGCCGCCTCGCTTATTACACTTCATTTAATTGCCGGAACAAAAGAAGTAAAAAAAGATCAGCTGCCTTTTGATTTCAAGAACGATGGTTTTTTCTACGTATGCGAAGTGGATGAAATCGACGAAAGCAGAGCAAAAATATTCTGCGTCGATAAGGAAAGGATCGCAGTGTACAAACACGAAGGTGTATTGTATGCAATTCATAATGTGTGTAAGCACCAGGGCGGGCCGCTTGGTGAAGGCAAAATCCTCGACGGATGTATAACTTGTCCCTGGCATGGTTATCAGTACCTGCCGGAAAATGGCCAGTCGCCTCCGCCATTCAACGAAAAAGTAAACACGTATGATCTCAGGATCACCGGCACGAAAGTCTGGCTGAATCCAACTCCTTATCCGGAAGGAACAGAAAGACCGGGCGCAGCCATTTAATAGGAAGGATAAAACAAAGACAATGAAAAACGATGATTTTTTTATAGGATGGATGCCCAAGGCACCAAAGACATTCGCCAGGCACATAAAAAAAGTGATTTTTATATTAGTTCCAATTGTAGTCGTCACCGGTATATTACTATCGCTGTCCCAAAAGCCTTTTTCTACCGGCAATTTCGAATTCGGAAAATTGACGGAAGTGAAGGGAATATTTTTTCGTGAGCCCGTTCCGCTTTTAAAAGCGGTTAATGGAAAAAATATTTTTGGCAATCCTTCTTTTATTACCATTCCTTTGATCGGTTTTGGAAAATCAGGCGCTGGCGGAACCATAGCAGATATTGAGAAACAAAAAAATATTTCACTCGATAAAAAAGAAGTGACCATAAAAGGAACACTACTCTATAATGACGGAAAATTATTAATGCAGATTGATGCGAATGATCAATTTCTTACAAGTGTTGGCGGAAATACCGAAGCTTCCCTGTTACCCGTCGTAAAAGACTTGGGCGAACAAACGATCAACGGCGAAATTGTGGATCCAAAATGTTTTTTTGGTGTGATGAAACCAGGACAAGGCAAACCACATAAGGACTGCGCCATACGTTGCATCCTTGGAGGTATTCCTCCTGTTCTAAAAGTAACTGATGAAAAAGGAAATGAAAATTATTACCTGGTTGTCGGTCCAAATGGCGAAAAAATGAATGAAGCAGTAAAAAATTTTGTTGCAGAACCCGTAAGTGTACATGCAAACGTCAGAAAATATGATGACTGGATTATACTGTATGTTAAAGAAAAAGGTATTGCACAATATTCATACATATCAGAACATTTTGGTGATGAAGTTGCATCATGCGGTAAAACCTGCGTGAAATAAGTGAGAAAGAGCACTGTGAAAGGCGAGGAAATGGAGGAAATGCCTTGTAGAAAAGGTAAAAGGATGTAGGGTAGAGAGCGTGGTTTGTGCTGGAAAACAAAAGTAAGACTGTCACTTCGAATCCCCGCTGCAGTAACTTACATCCTTATGCTGATATGCGGGGTGAGAAATCCCCCGCCATTTTAAAAACAATTATTACATCATAAGTCTAATTAATAGCAGGGGATTTCTCACCCCGCGAAACACCGTGAAGTTGTAAACCACTGCAGCGGGGATTCGAAATTGTAAAGGTTTAGTAATTCGGTAACAAAACAAGATTAAAAAAGTCAAAGAGATTGCTATGTTCTTTTGACAATTTTTTTTCGCTTTGGAGT
>Ga0137407_10000260_pt1 | contig 38024 bp, 35 predicted proteins | sample CZOMad2_2_16fung_FD_108410 | JGI IMG/M metagenome (GOLD analysis project Ga0137407, IMG submission 108410) | Vadose zone soil fungal communities from Angelo Coast Range Reserve, California, USA - CZOMad2_2_16fungal (Illumina Assembly) | ecosystem: Environmental > Terrestrial > Soil > Vadose... | reverse complement strand
TACTTGTCCTCGCGCGCAGAGGTGCCGCCGTGGGCTTCGAGCACCTCCTCGATATCCTCGACAATCTGCGCGAGCAGCGGCAGCAGTGGAACGAACGGCCGCACCCTCGCCGACGTGCGCGCGGCGGCGCCGCCGCGCGCAGCCAGCACCGCCACCGCCGAGAGGTCGCCGAGCCGAAGCGCCGCCCGCCGCGTGCTCTCGAGCGGCGCGGCGAAGGCGCGAGCGATGGCGTCGAGCACGAGCCCGTCCGAGACTCCCGTGCGCATCTCCCCCGTGATGATCCGCTGGAGCGTCTCTCGCTCATCCGCCGACGCCCGAGCCGCGAGCGAGCGCAGCAGGTCGTCCCGGGTCCGCCGCGAGCCGGCGCCGCCGGCTTCGGCGACCTCGGCGAACGTGGCCGCAACGTCACCGAGCGTCAACGACGCTCCCGCGGTGGACACGTCGGTGAGCGACGGCAGCCCGCGAACTCCGAGCACGCGCGGATCGGACTGGGGAAACGCCCGGCCCGTGAGGAACGCCACGGCGGTGCCCACCGCGTCCGGGGGAAGGGCCCGAAGATAGTCCGCGAGCAGGGCGAGCTTGTCGAGCCGGCCCGGGCTCGTGCGTAGCCGCCGGCAGAGATCCGCGAGCCGGGTGAACTCGACCATTCCGAAAATCATTATAAGTATTCTTGACTTGGCCTCCGGCGCGGCCCTACTTTCGTTCCATGCGTCGCCGCCGTGTCCTCTACGACGCGACTTCGCGCGCGGCGGCGACCGCCGCCGAGCTACTCCGGAGCGAATTCGACGTGGCGGGGCTCTCCGTGGCGGCGGATCCGACCGCCGACGGGCCCGTCGTCGTCCTGGTCGGTCGCGACGCCACCGATCCGCGCTGGGACCAGGCGCTTCTGCGCGTCGTCGCGCTGGTCGATGGACAGGGCGCCGGTCCGTGGCCCGCACACTGGTACGCGGTGCTCCCGGAGGGCGTGAGCGCGGCGATACTCGCGCGCGCGATCGACAACGCCTTCGCCGACCTCGATCGAGCGGCCGAGGCGGCGCGGCTCGACCGCGAGATGGCGCGGCTCGATCGCGAGCTCTCGGAGCTGAACGCGATCGGCATCCGGCTCTCGGCCGAGCGCAATCCGCGCGACCTCATCGAGACCATCCTGACCAAGGCGCGCGAGATCACGCACAGCGACGCCGGCTCGCTCTACCTGGTCGAAGAGGCGCCCGACGGCGCGCGCGATCTGCGCTTCGTCCTCGCCCAGAACGATTCCGTCGACATCCCGTTTCGCGCCGCGCGCCTGCCGCTGACCAGCGAGAGCGTCGCGGGGCACGTCGCGTTGACCGGCACCATCCTCAACCTCGAGGACGCCTACCGCCCGCCCGGGGGCGCCCCGTTCCACATCAACCAGTCGTTCGACGAGGAGACCGGCTATCGCACGCGGTCGATGCTGGTCGTGCCGATGCGCACCCCGGAGGGCGAGACGATCGGCGCGCTCCAGCTGATCAACTGCAAGCCCGACTTCTCGACCCGCTTGAGGCCGGGCGACGGGCTCGAGACCGCGGTGGAGCGCTTCACCGTACGCCACGAGCAGCTCGCCAGCTCGCTCGCCTCGCAGGCGGCGGTGGCGATCCAGAACCGCCGCCTCTACGAGAACATTCGCGAGCTCTTCGAAGGCTTCGTGACGGCATCGGTCACGGCGATCGAGTCGCGCGATCCGACGACCTCGGGCCATTCCGCCCGCGTCGCGAGCCTCACGGTTAGTCTCGCCGCGGCGATCGACCGCTCCGACACCGGGCCCTACCGCACCACGCGCTTCAGCCCCGAGGAGATGACCGAGCTCCGCTACGCCGCGCTCCTGCACGACTTCGGCAAGGTCGGGGTGCGCGAGCAGGTGCTGGTCAAGGCGAAGAAGCTACTGCCGGGCGAGCTGGACCGTATCCGCCAGCGCGTCGAGCTGATCAAGCGGGGTCTCGAGCTTCGCTACGCCGGCAAGAAGATCGAGCACCTCGTGGAGAAGGGCCGCCGCCGCTACACGACCCAGGCGGCGGCCTTCGACGCCGAGCTCGCCGCCTACGTCGCCGAGCTGGAGCAGAACCTCGCGCGCATCGTCGCGGCCAACGAGCCGGCCGTGCTGCCGCGCGACTTCGCCGCCGGCATCGAGCGCCTGGCGCTCAACCTCTTCGAGGATCATCTGGGCAACCGCGAGGCCGTCATCACGCGCGAGGAGGCAGAGATCCTCGCGATTCCCCGGGGCAGTCTCACGCCAGCGGAGTTCAAGGAAATCCAGTCCCACGTGATCCACACCTACGAATTCCTCACGCGGATCCCGTGGACGCGGGAGTTCCGACGCATCCCGGAGATCGCCCGCTCGCACCACGAGAAGCTCGACGGCACCGGCTATCCCGAGGGACGCCGCCGCGACGAGATCCCCGTTCAGTCCAGGATGATGACGATCGCCGACATCTACGACGCGCTCACCGCCGGCGATCGCCCCTACAAGAAGAGCATCGCGAAGCAAGAAGCGCTCGACATCCTGGACCACGAGCGACGGGCCGGCCACCTCGACGGCGCGCTGCTCGATGTCTTCGTCGAGGCGAAGATTTACGAGCAGGCGGAGGTACGGGTCGTCAACCCCGCAGTAACAGACAGACGCCTCCCCATGCGATGAGCGCGCCGAGCGCCACGAGCGCTCGCAGGACCTCTCGCCCGGCCCGCAAGCTCTGCAGGTGTTGAGTAGTTCTCGCCAAAAAAAACGCGCGCGATCCACGACGGTGAAGCAACGCGTACGTGAGGGCATGCGAGCTCATCACTCGACCTCCTTCGAGAACTTCCTGACTCGGCGGGCTCGCTGAAATGCGTGCGCCGCTTCGAGCGCCGGCTTTGCCGGCGTACCGATCTAACCATTTCACCGAGAACCAATCCCGGTGGGGGGTCTTCGGGGGGAGCGGCGATCGCTCCCCCCCCGATCAAAATCAGAAGCCGCGGAGCAGGCCGATGACTTTGCCGAGAATCGTGACCGAGCGACGGGCCGGATCGATGACGATCGGCGCCATCGTCTGGTTCTCGGGCTTGAGCACGACGCGCGATCCGTCGCGCAGAAACCGCTTCACGGTCGCCTCGGTCTCACCGCCCGCCTCGGATTCGACCATCGCGACGACGATGTCGTTCGGCTGAGCCGAATCCTGGCGCCGGACGAGCACGAGGTCGCCATCGCAGATATGGGCCTCGATCATCGACTCGCCGCGCACGCGGAGCGCGAAGACGTCCTCGCCGTGCCCAGGCAGCGACGCCGCGGCGATCGGCACCTCGCCCTCGCGGTTTTCCTGAGCCAGAAGGGGCGACCCCGCGGCGATCCGGCCGAGGATCGGTACCGAGTGATGCGTCCGCCCCGACCCAGCCATGTCGGGCAAGGTCAGAGCCCGCGACGTCCGCCCCACACTCGGGCGCCTCTGCAGCTCGCCTTTGCGCTCGAGGGCTCGCAGGTGATCGAAGGCCGCGCGCGGCGTGATCCGGAACCGCTCGCCGAGCTCGCGCACGGTCGGTGGCAGTCCATGCTTGGCCTGGAAGCTTCGCATGAAGCTCAGCACTTCCCGCTGCCGGCTCGTCAGCTCACGCATCGTCTTCCTCCGTGCCGGGCAGTATCACTCAACTGGTGTTGACTAGTCAACAAAAAGCGAGTGCCTCGGTCGGGGGTCGAAACCGGGATCAGGAGGCGAAGGTTACGCGGGCTCCCAGGGCTCGCACACGGGGCACGTCGTGAACCCCTGGTCGCGAGCCTCGGCGACATGCTTGAAGTACGCGCGCTCGGCCTCCGGAATCCGCGAGACCCAGGCGCAATCGCTCTTGTGGAACAGGCGCGAGGACCGCTGAGCACAGTACGGCTCGCCCGGCTCGACCGCGACGGAGGACGTCGGCTCGACGGCGGTGCTCACGGCGCCCGTCTCCGATGGCAGCGCCGCCACCGGCGCCGGTTCGACGGGCGCGGACGCGGGCGGGATGATCGGATCGGGATCGTTCAAGTGCAGATTCGTCTCGACGGTCGATCTGAACTCGTCGCTCGCGCGGCGGAACTCGCGGAGAGCACGACCGATCATCCGTCCGAGCTCGGGGAGCTTTCCTGGCCCGAAGACCAAGAGGGCCAGCACCCCGATGACGAGCATCTCCTGAAACCCGATGTCGAACATCGCGGCTTAGAGTAACACGCGCTCCGAGGCTAGCCGACCCCGGCGAGCCTCGCCAGCTCGGCGAACGAGCGCACGATGACGTCGGCCGCGTCGGCGGGCACGCCACCCGCGGGCGCGTAGAGCACGGTCGGCATGCCGACCGCTCGGGCGCCTTTGATGTCCGACGGAATACTGTCGCCGACCATCGCGGTCGTGGCCGCCGTGAGGCCGAGCCGCTCGAGGGCCATCCGGAAGAGCGGGGGCTCGGGCTTGCCGACGACGACCGGCTGGACGCCGGCCGCCACCGCGACCGATTGCACGATCGACCCGCAGCCCGGAAGAAAGTCGCCGCCCTCGATCGGCAGGCGTGGATCGATGTTCGGCGTCACGAGCGGCGCCCCGCGCGCGGCGGCGCGCGCGGCGGCGGTGAGGCGCTCGTAGCTCAGATCGAAGTCGTTGCCCACGGCCACGACGGTGGCCGCGTGATAGTCCTTCACGTCCACGAGCTCGTGGCCGGCGCGCGCGATGACGGCCCCCATCTCGGGCGCGCCGATGGCGAGGACGCGCGAGGGCCCGTAGCGCTCGCGGATCACCGCCCCGATGATCTCGAGCGGCGTCAGCACGTGCTCGGCGACGCCGACCCCGAGCCGATGCAGCCGCGCGCGGAGGTCGCCGCCGGTGGCTCGCGAGTTGTTCGAGACGAAGGCGAGCGCGCGCCCGCTCCGGTGGAGCGCGGCGAGCGTCTCGGCCGCGCCGGGGTTGAGGACGTCGCCGTTCCAGACGCAGCCGTCGAGGTCGAAGACGAAGCCGCGAAGGGTCGAGAGGTTCAGGGCCGGCACGCCGCTAGGTCTCCGTCCGCGCGAACTCGTCGATCGCGGCCGCGTAGACCTCGCGGGTGCGCTCGGCGACGCTGCTCCAGCTGAAGTGCGCTTCGACGCGAAGCCGTCCCGCGCGCCCCATCGCGCGGCCGCGCGCCGGATCGTCGAGCAAGCGGCGGATCGCGGCGGCCAGCGCCTCGGGTCGGGCGGGCTCGACGAGCAGGCCGGTCTTGCCGTCCTCGACCACCTCGAGAATGCCGCCGACCGCCGAGGCGACGACCGGCGTCTCGCACGCCATCGCCTCCAGGTTGATCAGGCCGAAGGGCTCGTAGACCGACGGGCACACGAAGACCGCCGCGTGGCTGTAGAGCTGCACCACTTCGCTCACCGGGATCATCTCGCCGATCCAGAGGACGTTCGGGTGCTCCGGCAGCGCTCGCTTCAGCCGCGCCTCGATCTCGGGCGTGTCGGGCGCGGAGGCGCACAGGACCACCTGGATGTCCGGCGGAAGCTTCGGCGCCGCCTCGAGCAGATGAAAGATTCCCTTCTGATCCGTGATGCGCCCGACGAACAGCACGTAGGGCTCGCGGACGCCCCGGCGCGCCAGGACGTCGCGCGCCTCGGTCCGCCGGAACCGGTCGGGATCGATGCCGTTGTGGATGACGACCACCTTGGCCGGATCCACTTTGAAGTGCTCGAGGATGTCGTCGCGCATGCGCCGCGAGACCGCGATGACCCGATCGGCCCCCTCGACCGCGGTCTTCTCGATCCAGCTCGAGAGCAGATAGCCGCTGCCGAGCTGGTCGGCTTTCCAGGGCCGGAGGGGCTCCATGCTATGCAGGGTCACGCACAGCGGGATTCGATGGAGCATGCGGATCCAGAGGCCCGCCATGTCGGCGTACCAGGTGTGCGCATGGGCCACCTGGGCGTCCACGGGATCGCGCGCCATCGCGAGCGCGATCGAGAGCGTCTCGAGCGCCGGCGCGTAGAGCGGCTTGTCGCGCCCGGGGCCGACCCGGTCCCACGGCGTGTAGCCGCGCAGCGCGATGCGATCGGTCGACTCGGTCGCGGCGCGCTCACCGAAGCAGCGGACCTCCACCGGCATGAGCCGGCCGAGCGCCTCCGCGAGCTGCCCGACGACGACTCCCGCGCCACCGTAGATGTGCGGCGGATATTCGCGGGTCAGGAGGAGGGCTTTCACGAGCGGTCGGTGCCCTCCGCCTGATCGTCCTCGCGACGCTCGAGCTTCCGCGCGACGGTGCGCACGTCGATGCCCAGGAGCTTCGCCGCCTGCGTCTTGTTGCCGCCGGTGATGCGAAGCGTCTCGTCGAGCAGCCGCTGCTCGATGTCCGCGAGCGGGGTGCCGACCAATTCGAGAATCGCGTCGCGCGGCGGGCGCTTCACGCCCGCGACTTCTTCGGGCAGGTCCTCGGCGTCGATCCGATCCTTCCGGGCGAGCAGCACCGTGCGCTCGATGAGGTTCTCGAGCTCGCGCACGTTGCCGGGCCACGCATAGGACTCGAGTCGCTCGAGCGCCTCGTTCGAGAAGCCCTCGAGCTTCCGGCCGTTCTTGGCCGCGTAGACGCGCAGGTAGTGTTGGGCGAGCACGCGGATGTCTTCGTGGCGCTCGCGCAGCGGCGGCACGCGCACCGTGATCACGTTGAGACGGTAGTAGAGATCCTCGCGGAAGCGCTTTTCCTTCACCATCTCCGCCAGGTCCTGATTCGTCGCCGCCACGATGCGGACGTCGACCTGGAGGGTGCGAGTGCCGCCGAGCCGCTCGAATTCGCCCTCCTGGAGCATTCTCAAGATCTTGGGCTGCGTGACCAGTGACAGGTCGGCCACCTCGTCGAGGAAGAGGGTGCCCCCGTTCGCCAGCTCGAAACGCCCTTCCTTGCGCCCGGCGGCGCCGGTGAACGCGCCCTTCTCGTACCCGAACAGCTCGGATTCCAGGAGCGTCTCCGGCAGCGCCGCGCAGTTGACGGCGACGAAGGGGCCGTTGCGCCGGCCCGAGCGCTCGTGGATCGTGCGCGCCACCAGCTCCTTGCCCGCACCGCTCTCGCCCTGGATGAGGATCGTCGCCGAGCTGTCGGCGATCTGATCGACGAGGGTCAGCATCCGGCGGAAGGCGGGACTCGCGCCGATCATCTGACCCTTGGCGCGAATATCTTCGAGCTGCTTCTTGAGGGCCTTGTTCTGCTCGATCAGGTCTCGCCGCTCGAGAGCCTTGTCGACCAGCTTGACGAGTTGCTCGCGCCGGAACGGCTTGGTCAGGAAGTCGTAGGCGCCGTCCTTCATCGCCTTCACGGCTTCCTCGACGGTGCCGAACGCGGTCAACAGGATCACGTCGACGTCGGGCATGATGGCTTTCGCCGCCCGCAGGAGCTCGAGCCCGGTCAGGCCCGGCATCCGCAGATCGGTGACGATGAGGTCGACGCCGCCGGCCTGCACGCGCTCGAGCGCGGCCCGCCCGTCGGAGGCCAGCACGACCCGGTAGCCCTCGCGGGTCAAGGTTCGCTCGAGGCTCTCGCGCAGCCCGGGATCGTCGTCGGCAACCAGGAGGGTCGCGGGCTCAGACATTCGCGACTCGCTTGATCGGGAGCCGGATCGTGAACGTCGCGCCCCGTGGGGGACGGTTCGCCCAGCGGACCTCGCCCCCGTGCTCCTCGGCGATCTGCCGTGTGATCGACAGGCCGAGGCCGGTCCCCTGCGGCTTCGTCGTGAAGAACTGCTCGAACAGCCGGGGCCCGACGTCCTCGGCGATGCCGCCGCCGGTGTCGGAGACGGCGATCTCGACCGCCTCGCCGTCGAAGCGGCTGGCGATCGTCAGCTCGCCCCCGCTCGACAAGGTCTCGAGCCCGTTCTTGACGAGGTTCAGCACCGCCTGGCGCAGGAGACCGCGATCGATCTCCATCACTGGAGCGTTCGGATCGACTTCGACCCGAAGCGTGAGCCCTTGACGCGTCGCGACCGGGCGCACGAAGTCCGCCAGCTCTTGCACGAGGTGGTTGATCGACTCTTCCTCGAAGTGCGGCCGCGGAAACCGAGCGAACGCGAGGTATTCCTCGGTCAGCGCGTCGAGCGCCGTGACCTGCTCACGAATCGCGCTGACGAGCCCGGCCGCCTCTTTCATGTCGGGGTCGGTGCGCTCGCGGACGATGTCCTCGAGCATCTCGGCGTTGAGCTCGATGGCGGTGATCGGGTTACGCACCTCGTGGGCGATCCTGAGCGAGAGGCGTCCCACCGTTGCCATGCGCTCGGCCACCACCAGATCCTGCTGGGCCGTCTGGAGCCGGCTCAAGGTGCCCGTGACCTCGTCGTTCAGCCGCTCGATCTCGCCGCGCGCCCGCCGCTCGCGGTCGGCCACCAAGCCCAGGGTGACCGCGGGGAGCCCCGCCAGCGCCGCGAGAATCAGGTGCGGCGTCCAGCCGACCCACGGGGGCACCAGCACCGTCGACCAGGCGTAGAGTCCCCCCGCGACCACCGCCGCGCCCAGCCCGACCCAGGGCCCCAGGTAGTAGGCGTTCACGGCGACCAGCGGAAAGAACAGGAGGTAGTAGACGCTGTCGCCCGCCCCGGTGAGGCACAAGAGGACGAAGACCAGGAGCAGGTCGATGGCGAGAGCGCCGATGAAGTAGGCGCGAGTCGCGCGCGGATTGACCGTCACCAGGGCGAAGATCCCGACCTTATAGGCTGCGAAACAGAACACGAGCCAGTAGAGGTCGATGTCGCGGTAGCGGCGCGCCAGCGGAAAGAAGCCCAAGGCCGCCAGGCCACCGACCATCACGACGGCTAACAGGACCGCGAAAACGCGCTCGTCTCGCTCCAGCAGCCGAAAGCTGGCGTGCCACGGTTTTCGCTCGACGGCGATCACGGTCATCTCCACGCCGACTATAGCATTGGGGCCAATCAGGGCCGCTGGCCGCGGCGCCGCGCCGCGAGCGTGACCCACACCGCGACGATGACGAGGGCGCCGAGGACCACCCAGCGCTCCACGCGGTGCACGTCGGCGAACACCTGTTCGACCTGGTCCGCAAAGAGGAAGGCGAGGAAGAACCCGAACGGAACACTTACGAGAGCGGCTCCGGCATCGACCGCCAGGAACTTCCAGAAGGGAACGCGGGCGATCCCCGCCGTCAGGAAGGCCGCGGCTCTCAGGCCCATCACGTGTCGCGCCGTGAAGACGATCTTGACGCCATGGCTCCGGTACGCGGCCTTGAGCTGCTCCTCGCGAGCCGGGCTCAGTACCCAGCGGACGGGACGCCAGGCGATGACCCGCTCCCCCCAGTGGTGCCCGACCCAATAGAGGGCGACGTCGCCCGCGAGCACTCCGACGAAGCACACGGGCAGCGCGATCCACCACCGGAGAACCAGCTGATGTGAGAGGACCCCGCCGGTGATGATCGGCAGCTCTTCTGGGATCGGAACGCCCAGACCGGCGAGGAAGAGGACGAGGAACAGGCCGGCGTAGCCAAGCTGCTCTATGAGTGAGACGACCAGGTCGCACCTCGGGCAAGATTCGGTTTCCGGAATCGTGACCACAGTGTATACTCCGATAGTCCTGTGCGGTCAGAAGGAGCCCTTCCATGGCGGTGAAACTCTTCGTCGGTGGTTTGTCCTTTTCCACGTCCAACGAGCGCCTGCGCGAAGCTTTCGCGGCGGTCGGCAGCGTCGAATCCGCGAGTGTCGTGACCGACCGGGACACCGGCCGATCGCGTGGCTTCGGGTTCGTCGAGATGGCGACTCCCGAGGAGGCCGAACAGGCCATTAGCCGCCTCAACGGCACGAACCTCGACGGCCGGACTATTCAGGTCGAGAAGGCGAAGGCCCCAGGGTCAGGCGGGGGAGGCGACCGGCGCGGCGGCGGTGGCGGCGGTCGCGGTGGCTTCGGCGGCGGCGGTGGTGGCGGCGGTCGCGGCGGCGCCCGCGGCGGCCGCTGGTAGCCCCGCTCTCACTCACTAGCGTCTTTTCACTCGCGCGCGCGGGGCGGTAGTCTGCCTTCATGCGGACCGTCCTGCACACCGAGTCTTCCCACGGCCACGGCGGCCAGGAAATCCGCACGCTTGCGGAGGTGCGCTGGCTCCGGGGTCACGGTTGGGGAGCGCTGATCGCCTGCCAACCCGACAGCCCCCTCTTCGCCGAGGCGAGGGCATCGGCGATCCCGGTAGAAGCGGTTCGCATGCGCGGCGCGACCGATGTCGGCGCCATCCTTCAGCTGCGGCGACTCGTGCGCGAGCGCGCCGTGAGTGTCGTCCACACCCATAGCTCCGTCGACAGCTGGCTCGCGGGCGCCGCCGCGAAGTCGCTCGGCCGTCCGGTCGTGCGCACCCGCCACGTCTCGATCCCGATCGGTCGCCGGCGCGCGCTCGTCTATCGGCTCGCCGACCGCATCATTACCAGCGGCGAGAGCGTTCGCTCGATCGTGATCGCCGCGGGCATCGCGCCCGAGCGCGTGGTGTCGATCTCGGCCGGCGTCGATGGCGAGCGGTTCCACGCGGGCGTGTCGGGCAAGTCGGTCCGCGAGGAGCTCGGCCTGGGCCAGGAGCCGGTCATCGGGCTCGTCGCCAACGTGCGGGGCTCGAAGGGCCACAACATCTTCCTCGAGGCCGCGCGCGCGGTGATCGCGAGCGAGCCCGGCGCGCGCTTCCTCATCGTCGGCGACGGCGTCGGCTTCGACGAGGTCGCGCGGCGCGTGACGGAAATGGGGCTCGACGCGCGCGTGCGGCTCACCGGATTTCGTCGGGACATTCCCGAGGTGATGGCGGCGCTCGATGTGCTGGTGCTCCCCTCGATCAGATCCGAGGCGATCCCGCAGGTGATCCCGCAGGCGCTGGCCGTCGGCACACCGGTGGTGGCATCGACGGTCGGCGGCAGCCCCGAGCTGATCAGGGACGGTGAGAACGGCCACCTCGTGCCTCCTGGCGACCCGAAGGCGCTCGCCGACGCGGTCCTGGCGCTGCTCAGAGATCCCGAGCGCGCCCACGCGATGGCGCGGGCCGGCCAGGCGATGGTGCGGGAGCGCTACACGATCGACGCGACGATGGTGCGAACCACGGCCGTGTACCGCGAGCTACTCGAGCGGTAAGCGCGCGGCCTGGGAGTGGCGGCTAGTGCAGCGGCCGCGCCGAGAAGCGCCGCATGTCGGCCATCTCGGATCGACCCGGAGCCTCGATCACGAAGCCGGCCGTCTCGACCGCGCGCTCCGTGTCGCGATTGGGATGACACCCGCCGCTGAGCCGCGTCCAGAGCGGCTGCACACGGTCCTGGAACTTCGCCTTCCACGGTCTGCGCGAGCGCACGTGCTCGAGCATCCGTAGCCGCCCGTCCGCGCGCAGCACGCGCTTGATCTCGGCGAGCCCGCGCGCGGGCTCGGGCACGCTGCAGAAAACCAGGCTGGCGACCACGGTGTCGAAGGTCCCGTCGCGGAACGGCAGCGCCTCGGCGCTCCCCTGCACCAGCGGCACTGCCGGCGCGCGGCGCCGCGCCCGACCGAGCGAGTCCCATGCCGGATCGAGCCCGACGGCGCGGACGTCACGGGTGTAGAGCGTGAGGCCGCGACCGGTTCCGCATCCGACGTCGAGCGTCCGCCCCCGCGCACCACCCGCGAGCCACCGACGCCAGGAGGCCAGGCCCGTACGCTCCAGCACCGCGCAGAGCCCGTCGTACAGCCACGGGATCTGCTCGAGGCCGCGCATTCAGGCCTCCGGAAAGATCACGAGGGCGCCCGTGTAGTTGTGGAAGAAGTTACGGCGGCCGATCGGCGCGAACTCGCCGTTGCCGAAGAATCCGACGAGCGGAAACTCGCCGAGCCGCTCGCGGATCAGGGTCACGTCGTGATCGGGGACGCCGAAGAGCCCACGGCCCCGTCCGGCGCAGTCGAAGTAGCAGCCGAACGCCGGCCGCCGACCGTCGAGCCGCTCGGCCAGCTCGTCCAGCATCTCACGCAGGTCCTCGCGCGACGCCTGGGCGTCGCGGATCTGGAATTGTAAGGTTTGTCCCACCCGCACGTGCTCGGCGACGGCCAGCGCGCCGCTCGACTGATCGGCGCCGACGAGATTGCGCACCAGGAAGTCGCCGCGCTCGAGCGGCGATTTCGCGGGATCCATCGCGAGCCCCGCGAACACGCCGGCGTGGCGAATGCGCGCTTCCGTGTCGGGATTCGAGCGGATGGCCTCGGTGAGCATCTCCAGCGCCGGCCGGCTCCCGATCCGCTGGATCACATTCGCCTCGGCGTGCGTGATGACGTAGGGCTCGCCGATCGGCGTGCAGCCTTGCGTGACGCCGATGACGGGCGCCAGCCCGGAGAGCGCGACGCCGACGAGCGCGCCCTCGGTGGCGTCGGTGTTGTAGAGCTCGAACATCGGCGCGCCCGCCGCGACCGCACCGAGGACGGGCACGAAGCCGAGCGACTCACCGAGCTGGGTGAGGAGCGCGGACGGGTTACACCCCATGGCATCCGGCAGCACGAGCACGCACCCGCCTTCGGCCACGGTCGAGCCGATCTTCTGGGCGAGCTCGGTGCCGAGATCGCGCCGCTCGCCCTGGCGCCCGAACGAGAACGGAGTCGCGACCAACCGCTCGCAGCGCACCACCAAGACCGCGACCGCCAGCTCCTCCTCGACTTCGCGGCGCTCGGTCAGGATCCCGGTGCCGCTGCAGCCGAGGACGACGGGCGCCCCGGTCACGCGACGGACCGCGTGCAAGGCTTCGTGGGCGCGCGCGTGAACGTCGCCGGTGACGAAGACGAGGGCGAGGTCGGCGCGGTCCGTCCCGCTCCGCTCGATCGCCTCGAGCGATGCCTCGAGCGCGGCATTGTCGGCCGAGCCACCGACGGCGAGACCGGTTCCTGCGGCGATCATGCCGGGACTCTAACATCATTGCTGCTTACACTTTTCGTCGGCATGGGCCTCACGATCACCCAGGTCGACGCGTTCACCGCGGCGACCCCGCTCTGGGTGACGATCACCTCCACCTTGAGCCGGATCATCTCGGCGACCAGGTCAGGAAGCTTCCCGGGCCTTCCTTCCGCGTATCGGATCTCGAGCACCACGTCGCGTCCTTCCTGATAGCCCAGATCCCGAAGGCCCTGCCGGAACGCGTCCAGATGCGGGTTGTCGACCGGCCCCGAGCGCAGGCTGACGAAGCCGATGCGACGCGCCTTCCCCGCGGACTCTGCCGTGACGGCGAGTGGCGCGACGAGAAAAACGAGAACGACGACCAGGACCGCCAGCCGCGACTTCACCAGGAGCGTTCGGGGGAGCCCGATCACGATGGGCGCTCAGAGCCGATACAGCATCCAGTAGACGAGCACGCCGGTCACCGACACGTAGAGCCAGATCGGGAGGGTCCAGCGCGCGATCCGCACGTGCCGCGCGAAGTTCCCCTGGAGCGCGCGGTAGACGGTCGTGAGCGCCAGCGGCACGATCACCGCGGCCAGGATGATGTGCGAGACCAGCATCGGATAGTAGACGAGGCGAATCCATCCCACGCCGGCGAACGGCCGCGAGCCCGCGAGCGAGTGGTAGGTGACGTACGAGACCAGAAACACGGTCGAGACCACGAGCGCCGAGACCATGCACGTCTTGTGGGCGGTCACGCGCTTGCGTCGGATGAACACCCAGCCGGCGCTGAGCAGCGCGGCGCTCGTCGCGTTCAGGCACGCGTTGAGCAGCGGCAGCGCCGCGACCAGTGCCCCGGCCCCCGCTTGCGGTGTGTGGCCGAGCAGCAAGTAGCCGACAACCAGCACGACCGCGAACGAGACACCGCCGATCACGACGAGCGCCGAGCGATCGGCGGCGACTGGCGCGGTCATACCAAGGTCACGAAGAAGGCCACGGCGGCCAGGAACATGAGGGCCGTCGCCAGCCAGCCGAGCAGGTTGAGCCACGGTCCATTCGCGTGCTCGCCCATGATGGCCCTGTTGTTCCCGACCAGCATGACGAGCAGGAGGAGCGGCGGCGCCAGGAGCCCGTTGAGCACCGCGGAGAGAAACAGCATGCGGATCGGGTTCGTTCCGGCGAGGTTCAGCGCCATGCCCGCGACCACGGCGCCCGCGAAGACGAGGTAGAAGCGCCGGCCGCGCCGCGGTGTGAGATCGAGCCCGGAACGCCAGCCGAACACTTCGGCGATCGCGAACGAAGCCGACCCGGCCAGGACGGGCACCGCCAGGAGCCCCGTGCCGATCAGTCCCACGGTGAAGAGTAGATATGCGCCGTCGCCGGCCAGCGGTCGGAGTGCCTCGGCGGCCTGACGCGCGCTCTCGATCTCGACCCGGCCCGACCCGTGGAGCGTCGCGCCCGTTGCGAGAATGATGAAGAACATGACCAGGTTGGAGAAGAACATGCCGGTGGCGACGTCGAGCCGCGCGTCGGCGAGCTCGTGCGCGGTCGCTCCGCGCCGCTGGGCCACGGTGCGCCGGCCCCGGGCCTTCTCTTCCTCCACCTCGTGCGAGGCCTGCCAGAAGAAAAGGTAAGGCGAGATCGTCGTGCCGAGCACCGCCACCATCGTCGTCACGTAGAGCGGATCCCAGTGAAGCCGCGGCACGAAGGTCGCGAGCGCGACCTGCCGCCAGTCGGGCCGGGCCAGGAACGCGGTGACGATGTACGCGAACAGCACGGCGGTCAGCCACTTGAGGTATTGAGCGAAGCTCGCGTAGGTCGCGTAGATCGTGGTGAGGAGGATGAGAAACCCGAGCACCGGCACGGACGCGAGCGGCGGCACGCCGGTGAGCATGTGCGTGACGTCGGCCATGCCCGAGAGGTCGGCGGCGATGTTGAAGACGTTGGCGACCAGCAGGAGCAAGCACGCGCCGTAGATGAACGGCCGCGGGTAGTGGCTGCGGATCGCGGCCGCCAGGCCGCGGCCGGTGACGAGACCGATCCGCGCGCAGATGAGCTGCACGGCCACCATCAGGGGGAAGGTGGCCAGCGCCATCCAGAGCATCCCGTAGCCGAGCGAGGCCCCCGCGACCGAGTAGGTCGTGATCCCGCTGGGATCGTCGTCCGCCGCGCCGGTGACGAGCCCGGGCCCGAGAATCCTGAAATAGCGGACGAGCGGATTGTGGCTGTGCCGATCGGTTTCCTGAAGGCCGCTCATGAGGGCCCTTAGTTTACAGGCGTCGAGCCCGCCGATTCGGCTAACATGCCCCGCCGCGAATGGCGGGAGACGAACGTGAGCGGATTCATCGACTACGAGCGGTACGACGCGACCGGTCTGGCCGACCTCGTCCGCCGCCGACAGGTCACCCCCACCGAGCTTCTCGCTCGCCCTTCACCGTTTGGTTCAACCTCACCGGCCAGCCCGCGATGATGCTACGGCGACGAAGCGACCCTCTTCCGCCTGGCCGCGCAGCTCGAGGCCGCGCGTCCGTGGTTCGCGAGGAAGCCCGCGCTCGGCTCGTGAGCCGCGCGTAACGCTGCCGCCTACTCGGCCGGAGTGAAGCGGTGGCCGCCGTTCTCGCGCACGATGTAGCCCGCTCGCGGGAAGTGCCCGGCCAGGATCAACGTGCCCGAATCGGCGTGGCGCTCGACGAACGCGCGCCGCGTCACGCGCGCCTGGGCCGGGTCGTAGCAGAACCGGCTCGACCATTGCGGCTCGGCGACCTGCACCGTCCGGTGCATGAGATCTCCCGAGAAGATGGCGTTGCCGTCCGACGTCGTGAGGCGGACGCACACGTGCCCCGGCGTATGGCCGACCCACGGCTCGAAGCGGAGGTGCTCGCCGATCTTGAAATCACTGTCGACCAGAACCGCCTGGCCCGCCTCGACCACCGGCACGACGCTGTCGGCGATGCAGCCCGATTCTTCCTTGCCGGATTCGTTCTCGTACTTCCAGAACTCCCACTCCGCGCCGGCGATCACGTACTTGGCGTTCGGGAAGGTCGGCACCCAGCGCCCGTCCTTCCAGCGCGTGTTCCAGCCGACGTGATCGACGTGCAGATGGGTGCACACGACGAAGTCCACGTGCGCGGGCGTGACGCCGACCGCGGCGAGATCGTCGAGATACGAGCCCGTCCGCATGTTCCAGGCGGGCGCGCCGGAGCGCGCCTTGTCGTTGCCGACGCCGGTGTCGATGAGGATCGTGTGACGCGGCGTCCGGACCACGTAGGTCTGGATGCGCGAGGCGAGATCGCCCGTGCGCTCGTCGAAGAAGTGCGGCTTGAGCCAGCGGTGATGGCCGGCGATCACGTCGGCCTGCGAGTCGGGCAGCATGGACGCGGTCGGGAACGACGAGCGGTCGATCTCGATCACGCGGGAAATCGTCACCTCGCCGAGCTTCATCGTCTGCATCGCGCTCCCTCCCCGATCGTTGCCGCCTCTGAATTGGTGATAGGGTAGCCGCAAAGGAGGCCGTATGCGGGGCGTAGTTTTCCTCGGTAGCCGGAAGCTTGAGCTGCGTGAATTCCCCGACCCGTCGCCCGGACCGGGCGAGGTCGTCGTCGCCATGAAAGCTTCGGGGATGTGCGGGAGCGATCTGCATCCCTATCGCGCGGTCGGCAACGCGGCCGCGGCGCTGGGCCTCGGCGGCGGCCGCGGACCTTTCGTGGCCGGCCACGAGCCGTGCGGCGTGGTCGCCGCGCGCGGCGCCGGGGTCAGCGAAGCGGACGCGCCGACGGGCCAGCGCGTGATGGTCCATCACTACAAGGGTTGCGGGCGCTGCAAGCACTGCAAGGTCGGCTGGGCTCAGCTCTGCCGCCAGGGCATCGTCGTCTACGGCATGACCGGCCACGGCGGGCACGCGGCCTACATGACGGTGCCGGCCTACACGCTCGTCCCCCTGCCCGACTCGCTCAGCTTCGAGGAAGGCGCGGCGATCTCCTGCGGCACCGGAACCGCGTACGGCGCGCTCAAGCGCCTGGATGTCTCCGGTCGCGACACACTCGCGGTCTTTGGCCAGGGCCCGGTGGGACTCAGCGCCACCCTGCTCGGACGCGCGATGGGCGCACGGGTGATCGCGATAGACGTCGCCCCCGAGCGGCTCGCGCTCGCGCGTGAGTTCGGCGCCGAGACGGTCGTGAACGCGAAGGAGACGGATCCGGTCGCGGCGCTGCGCGAGCTCACGCACGGTGAGGGCGTCGAAACGGCGATGGACTGCACGGGCAATCCGGACGCGCGCGTGGCCGCGGTGCGGAGCGCCACCACCTGGGGACGCGTGGCCTTCGTCGGCGAGGGCAACACGACGACGTTCGACATCAGCCAGGACATGATCCGCCGGCAGCTCACGATCCACGCCTCGTGGACGTTCTCGAGCGTGGGCCAGGCCGAGTGCGCGCGCTTCGTCGCCGATCGCCGGGTGGGACTCGGGCGCCTGCTCACGCATCGCTTCCGTATCGAGCAGGCGGAGGAAGCCTATCGGCTCTTCGACACGCAGACCACGGGCAAGGGCGTGTTCATGTTCTGAGTTTGGTCGGGACCACCGGCGGTGCCGAAGGCGTGTTCGCCCTCGGCACCGCCCGGTGACGCGAAACTACCTCTTCGGCAGGACCTTCAGGATCGGCTCCAGGTTCTTCGGGTCTGGCTTCAGCTTGCCGACGCCGTAGCTGCGGACCGCTTCTACGACCGCGTCGTTGACCGGCGTCTTCACGCCGCGGTGGCGCCCCTGCTCGCAGACGTAGCCGTTCAGGTAGTCGATCTCGGTGCGCCGCCCGCGCATCACGTCTTGAAGCAGCGAGGGCCGGCCGCCGCCTCGCCGCGCGCCTTCGGCCGCGACCTCGGCCTCGACCTCGGCGAGCCCGCGGCCTTCGTACGCGTCCACGAACCGCTGTGAGGTGATGCCGTAGATCGGCTCGACCTCGTAGCCGCAGGCGCGTCCGACCTTCACGACCTCGCCGCCCACGTAGATCGCGATCAACCGCGGCTCGGGACGGGTGCGCACCTCGGCGGTGCCGAGACCGGAGAGGCCGGCCAGCGGGTTCGCCATGCAGTTCACGGTGAGCTTCGACCAGCGCTCGCCGAAGAGGTTCGTCGTCACCTTCGTCACCGCGACGTCGCTCATGATCTTCGCCAGCTCGCGCACGCGCTCTGTCTCTTTGCCGTCGAGCTCACCGATCTTGAACCCGATCGCGCCGGTGTCGGTGCGCATCGCGTGGCCCGGCTCGTACATCCCGGCACCGATCGTGATGACGCTGCCGAGCGTGCGCTCGCGCCCGGCGATCGCCGCCACGCGCTCGTCGTTGATGCCGTTCTGGAAGTCGACCACCACCCCGTTCGGCTTCTTGAGGTACTGGATGCCCAGGGACGTCGCCCACTCGGTGTCGTACGACTTGACCGAGATGAAGACCGCGTCGAAGGGCTCGCTGATGGCCTGGGCCTCGTAGATGTGGAGCGCCTTGACCGGGATCGTGTGGTCGCCGCAGGTTCCGCTCAGGCGCAGGCCGTTCTTCCGCATCGTCTCGATGTGCTCGGGCCACTGATCGATGAGCGTCACGTCGTGGCCGGCCTTGGTCAGCATGCCGCCGACGACGCTTCCGATCGCTCCGGCTCCGATGATCCCGATTCGCATTGCCATGGGTCCCCTCCCGTTAATCGGCGCGCCTCCGCCGGCGGGGCCCCAGCCCCGCGACGGCTTGCGGCGCGCACTACCGTTTGGCCGGAGCATGATAACTTGAACCGCCATGACCTACGACTTCGATCGTCTCGTCGATCGGCGGCACACCGATAGCTCCAAGTGGCAGAAGTACGGTCCCGATGTCCTGCCGCTCTGGGTGGCGGATATGGATTTCCAGTCGCCCGAGCCGGTGATCCGCGCGCTCCGCGAACGGGTCGAGCACGGCGTCTTCGGCTACCTGGCCTTCGAGCAGCCCGAGTTCCACGAGCTGTTCGCGGACCGGCTGCTGAAACGCCACGGCTGGCGGGTATCACCGGACGCCGTCGTGATCATCCCCGGGGTCATCCCGGGATTCAACGTGGCCGGCCGGATCCTGGCGGCGCCGGGCGACGGGCTGATCCTCCAGACACCGGTCTACCCGCCCATCCTGCGCGCGGCCAGCAGCATCGGGCTCACGCGCGAAGAGGCCCCCTTGGCGCGCCGGGCCGACGGGCGCTACGAGGTCGACCTCGACGCGTTCTCGGCGGGGATCCGCGAGCGGACGCGCTTCTTCCTGCTCTGCAACCCGCACAATCCGGTCGGCCGTGTCTTCTCGCGCGACGAGCTGACGAGTCTCGCCCAGATGTGCCTCCGCCGCGGGCTCGCGATCGTGGCCGACGAGATCCACTGCGAGCTGACCCTCGGCAGCAATCGCCACACGCCGATCGCGTCGCTCGATCCGGAGATCGCCGACCGGACGATCACGCTGATGGCGCCGAGCAAGACCTTCAATCTGGCGGGGCTCAAGTGCTCGGTCGCGGTCATCCCGAACGCGACGCTCCGCGAGAAGTTCATCGCCGGGCGCATCGACCTGGTGCAAACCGTGAACGTGTTCGGCTACACCGCGGCCTTCGCCGCCTACCGCGACGGCCAGCCCTGGCTCGACGAGCTCCTGCGCTATCTCGAAGCCAACCGCGACTTCGTCACCGAGTACGTGCGGACGCGCCTGCCCGGAGTTGCGATGTCCCCGCCCGAGGCGACCTATCTCGCGTGGCTCGACTTCCGGAACGCCGACGGCCCAAGCCGCGACCCTTTCACGTTCTTCCTCGAGCGGGCGCGCGTCGCGCTCAACGACGGAGCCCTGTTCGGTCCGGGCGGTGCCGGATTCGTCCGGCTCAACTTCGGCTGCCCGCGCACGATGCTGGCGCAGGCGCTCGACCGGATGCGGGAGGCCCTCACGGGCGCCCGAGCAGCGCGCGTCTGAGTTGATCGAGGTGGTTGTCGTCGTGCCAGGCCATCACCGACAGAAACTCGTCGATCGTCCGCCGGCCTCGCGAATCGGCGTGGACCCCGGCGCGCGCCCAGGCGTCGGGCGCGAGCTGACGCAAGAACTCGAGGGTCTCCCGGCGGCGGCGCGCGAACGCGGCGAGCGCGACGGCGGCGTCGTTGGTCAGGTACTGGCGCTCGTCGGCCCAGCGGTCGGGATTGGTCGCGACGAACCGGGGCAGGTCCATCACCACGATCAGTCGTATCCGCTCGAGGAACCACTCTTCGTTGTCGCGCAGATGACAGATGACCTCGGTCGGCGCCCAGCTCTTCGGAGCCGGACGGCGGGAATGCACGGCGACGTCGGTATTCCGCACCGCGTCGGCCAGTTCGTCGGGCGTGAGCGCGATCCGCGCCAACCGCTCCTCGCGCGGACGGCGCGCGTAGTCCTCGATGCTCGGCATGCCTCACCTCCGCCGGGCTCATGGTAGCGCGAGCCGACGGCGATCTCGCCGGCGTCGCGCGCGCCCGCGCGCACATGCCCGAGGGCACCACCGCGATTCTCGACGCCCGCTCGCTGGCGACCGCGCACCGGCGGCTCGCCGGACTGCTGAGCCCGGGGCTCGCGGTGCTCGACGTCGGCTGCGGCACCGGAGCGATCACCCGCGGCATCGCCGAGGCCGTGGGTCGCGACGGCCGCGCGGTCGGTGTCGACGTCGACGCCGCGATGATCGAGAAGGCACGCGCGGCCCACGGTGGCGTCGCGGGCCTGTCGTTCGAGGTGGGCGACGCCTGCGGGCTGCCGTTCAGCGGCGCGTTCGACATCGTCACCGCCGCGCGCGTGCTCCAGTGGCTCGCTGATCCCTTGGGAGCGGTGCGCTCGATGACGGCCTCGGTGAAGCGAGGCGGCGCGTGGTGGTCCTCGACTTCAACCACGAGAAGGCCGCCTGGACGCCGGACCCGCCGGCAAGCATGCGCCGGTTCTATGCCGCGTTCCTCCGCTGGCGCGCCACCGCCGGGATGGACAACGCGATCGCCGATCACCTCGCCCGGTTGCTCGCGAAGGCCGGCCTCGCCGAGATCGACACGACCGAGCAGCACGAGTTCATCCGGCGAACCGACCCCGAATTCGAGGCGCGCGCCGGGATCTGGGCCGCCGTCGCGGCCACCCGTGGCCACCAGATGGTCGCCGACGGCACGATCAGCGAGAGTGAGCGCCGGAACGCCGAGGTCGACTACCGGGCCTGGCTTCGCCACGGCGCCGAGTCGCACGCGCTGTACCTGCTCGCCGTCGAGGGCGTGCGGACGTAGCGGCCCGCGCGCGCGCGAGCGCCTCTCGCACGGGACCCGCCGTGGTGTCGAGCGCCACGGCGCGCTCCAGAAACGGAATCGCCTCCGCCGGCCGCCCGAGCTGGATCAGCGAGAGTCCCAGATTCGTCAGCGCGACGACGTTCCGCGGATTGTCCCGGCTCGCGCGCTCGAACTCGCGGCTGGCGTCCGCGAGCTTGCCCTGCTGGGCGAGCGCGAGGCCGAGCCGAATCCGCGTCTCCACGTCGGTGGGCTCCGCGGCGAGCATGCGCTCGAACTGGGCGGCGGCCTCGGCCGGACGGCCGGCCTTGAGCAGTGCAAGCCCGAGGTTGCTCCGAGGGCGGACGTTCGCGGGCCGGAGCGCGACGACGCGCTCGAAGTGAGTGATCGCGAGGCCGAGCTCGCCGCGGTTACCGAGGAGGGCCCCCCACTGACCGTGGCAGAAGGCGCAGTCCGGGTCGAGCTCGAGGCTATGCCGCCAGATCTCCTCGGTGTCACGCCAAATCGGAAGCTGATCCAGGGTCAGGGCCGCGAGCCCGACGATCCAGCCGAGGGCGACGAGGACGACCGCGGCTCGTAAGGGTCGAGCGATCGCCGCGCTCGAGACTGTGACCGCGACGGCGGCGCCCACGAGCAGCGCGAGGCCGAGGCACGAGAGATAGCTGTAGCGATCGGCGACGAGCTGCGGGCCGTTGTGAACGATGCCGCTCACTGGGGCGAGCGTGAGCCCGTACACGAGCCACGCGGCCAGCGCCGCGGGCCATGGTCGGCGGGCGAGGACCAGCACGACGCTCACGCCGACCGCGACGAGCGCCGCGGCGAGGAACCGCGGGCTCGTGAGACCGACGCGGGCGGGTAACTCGTACATCGGCGAGAGCCCGAGCGGCAGCAGCGTCTTCCAGGCGTAGAACATCAGACTGTAGAGCGCCATCGCGGCGCGCGCCGGCAGCGGATACTCCGACGCGGAGGTGAGCCCGACCTTGGCGATCACGACCGGGACCGAGACCACCGCGGCCGCGACGGCGAGGCCGAGATACGGAAGCTTTTCGAGGAGGACGCGCCGCCAGTTCCCGCGCGCACGGCGGAGCGGATACACGTCGAGGATCAGCAGCACGAGCGGAAGCGACATGATCAGCGACTTCGAGAGCAGACCCAGCGCGTAGGCGACGATCGAGGCGAGGAGCCATCGCCGGCGCCAGCGGTCGTCCGCCCCGCACGCCTTCACGTACGCCAGCACGGTGAGGAGATAGAACAGCGCCGAGAGCACGTCGCGCCGCTCGGTGACCCACGCGACCGACTCGACTCGCAGCGGATGCACCGCGAAGAACAGCGCCGCGACGACCGCGCCGAGCGTGATCGCCCACGGACGCGCCGCCGGCACGCTGAGCCCCAGCAGGCGACGCCCCAGCAGATAGAAGAGCGCGGCGTTGGCCCCGTGCAGCAGGATGTTCGTGAGGTGATAGCCGAACGCGTTCATCCCCCAGAGCGCGTAGTCGAGGCCGAACGTGAGCCACGTCACCGGGATCCAGTGGCCCATGACGGCGCTCGTGAAGGCCCAGCGGAGCTGAGCCCAGCCGAGGCCCCGATAGGACGGATTGGTCAGGAGGTTGCGATCGTCGTCCCAGAGGATGAAGCCGTACTGGAGCGCGGGCGCAAAGACCGCGAACGTGACCGCCGCGATCGCGAACGGAGCGATCCGGCGGACCAGCACATCGACGCTCGTGGTGCGAGGCTCCCTGTCGATCGCCTCTTCACTATATGGGGGTCCGAGCCGGCGGCCAAAAAACGGCGGCTCAGCGCTTCAGCAGATACGGCACGTCGGCGACGACCGTGTTCCTCCGGAAGAGCAGCGCGCCCTTGACCAGAAGCGCCGTCTGGTTGTGCAAAACGTGCTGCCACCAGTGCCGCGGCAGGAACTCCGGGAGCACGATCGTGACCATCTGCTCGTCGCCGCGCGATTGGATCTGGTCCAGATAGTCCAGGAGCGGCCGTAGGAGCGAGCGGTAGGGCGAGGTCAGGACGACCAGGGGGACTCCGAGCCCCCACTTGCCCCACTTCTCTTCGAGGCGGGCGGTTCGCGTCGGGTCCGTCTCGACGTACACGGCGCGAACCACCGCGGTCGGCGCGAGCGTCCGGGCGTACTGCACGGCCCGGACGACGCCCCGGTGCACGTCGCCGATCAGCACCAGGACGGTGTGCTGGAATTTCGGCGGGCCCTCGAGGCCTTCGAGCGACAGCTCGTGCGCGACCTCGGCGTAGTGACGGTGCATGACGACGAAGGTCGCGACCAGGAGGGGAACGACGACGACCACGATCCAGGCCCCCTCGACGAACTTCGTCACCGCGAGCGTCAGGAGCACGACGCCGGTCACCACCGCCCCGACTCCGTTGATCCACATCCGCCAGCGCCAGCCCTTCTCGCGCAGGCGCAGCCAGCGCCGCACCATGCCGCTCTGCGAGAGCGTGAACGAGATGAAGACGCCGATCGCGTAGAGCGGCAGCAGCGAATGCGTGTCGCCCTGGAAGACGACGATCAAGAGGATGGCGAACCCGCTGAGGATCATGATCCCGTTGGAGAAGACGAGCCGGTCGCCCTGGTTCGCGAACTGCCGCGGCACGAAGCGGTCCCGCGCGAGAATCGACGAGAGCCGCGGAAAGTCGGCGTACGAGGTGTTCGCGGCGAGGACGAGGATGAGCAGGGTGGACACCTGCACCAGGTAGTAGGGCGCGCCGTCGCCCCAGACCCGGTGCGCGATCTTCGACACGACGGTCTCGGCGCCGCCCGGAATGATGCCGAAGTCGTACGCGAGATACGTGATGCCCAGGAACATGACGATCGAGATGACGCCCAGCGCGGTCATGACGGCCTGGGCGTTGCGCCCCTCGGGCGCCTTGAGCGCCTGGACGCCGTTGGACACGGCCTCGACCCCCGTCAGCGCCGTGCACCCGGCGGCGTAGCTCCGCAAGAGCAGGAACAGCCCGAGGCCTTCGAGCCCCGGCGGATGGGGCTCGTACGGCGCCTTGGGCAGCCAGTTGAAGATCGCGCCGACGAGGCCGTACGAGACCGTGCCGAGAATGCTCACCACGAAGAAGTAGGTCGGCGCCGCGAACAACCGGCCGGACTCACGCACGCCGCGAAGGTTGCCGAGCGCGATCCCGACCACCGCGAGGACGCTGAAAACGATCCGATACGGGTGCAGCCAGGACACCGCGGACGTCAAAGCCGCGATGCCGGCGACGACTGAGACTGACACCGTCAGCACGTAGTCGACCAGCAAGGCCGCGGCGGCGATGAGCGCCGGGTACTGTCCGAGGTTGTCCTTCGCGACGATATACGCGCCGCCCCCCTGCGGGTACGCCGCGACGGTCTGACGATACGAGACAACCACCACGGCCAGGAGCGCGGCGATCCCCAGCGCGACCGGAAGCGAGTAGCTGAGCGCGGCGGCGCCGCCGAGCGTGAGCACGAGCAGGATTTCCTCGGTCGCGTACGCCACCGAGGAGAGCGGGTCGGAGGCGAACACGGCGAGGGCGACCGTCTTGTTGAGGCGCTCGTGCCGCGCTTGAGCGAGCGGCATCGGCGCGCCGAGCAGCAGACGCTTGACGAGGACCAGTCGCATATCGTCGAGCCGACTCTACGCTCACCCGAGCCGACTCGCGCCGCCCCGTCGTGATTTTTACGGATTTTTAACGCGCGGGTCCCGAGTCTTGACACGCGCTTGAGGCCGTTCGTGGCACGGTGGCGTTGGTGCATCGATGTGCAGCATGACCGAGCGTTCCAGCGGGGCCAACACGCCTCCACGGCCGTCCTGGAGTGGGCTCTACGCCCTGGCCGGGCTCATGCTCGGCGCGCTGCTGCTCGTGCAAGTTCTGGTCGCGGCGGGCCCTGAGCTCACCGTCCTCGAGTGCGGGCTGGTCCTCGGCGGCTTCGTCGCGTTGGTCCAGTGGACGCGCCGCAACCGCGCGGCGCTCGATCTCCTGGACTGGTGCGACTGCGCCAGCTCACGGGTGACCGTACGTGTGATCCCATCTGGTCGCGGGGAACCGACGAACATACGATACGCCGACGCGTGGACGCCGCTCGAAGCGGAGCCAGTGGCGGCGACACTGGAAGATGTCCCGCGGTAGAGGCCCGCGCGGCGCGCGGTCGTTCAGCTGAGCCAGCGCAGGAGCGCGGTCGCCAGCGAGAGGAAGATCGTCACACCGAGCACGTCCTGCAGGGCCGTCTCGAAGGGGCCCGCCGTGATCGCCGGATCGAACCCCAGACGCTTGGACAGCATGGGGATCATCGTCCCCGCGAAGCCCGAGAGGTTGACCGAGGCGAACATCGAGACGGCCACCACGAACGCGAATGCCGCCGAATGCCAGACGAGGCCGACGGTGCCGACGACCAGCGCGCAGACCCCGCCCAGGATGCTCGAGGTCTGGACTTGCCGCCGCAGCGGCTCCCACCAGCGGCTCAGCTGCACCTGACCGGTCGCGAGTCCGCGGACGACCATCGTCACCGACTGAAGCCCGGTGTTGCCGGAGATCGCCTGGATCACCGGCATGAAGGACGCGAGGAGAATGACCTTGCCGAGCGTCTGATCGAAGTAGTGGATGACCGCGCCCGCTCCCATCTCGATGACCAGGGTGGCCATCACCCAGGGTAGTCGCATGAGGGCGATCTCGCGTGGCGAGCGCCGCTCGAGCTCGGCGGCGTCCGACCCGGCCATGCGGAAGATGTCCTCCGTCGCTTCCTCGCCGACGATGTCGACCACGTCGTCGGCGGTGATCGTGCCGACCAGACGGTGGCGTCCGTCGACGACCGGAACGGCCACCAGGTCGTACTTGGCCACCACGCGCGCGACCTCCTCCTGATCCATCTCGGTCGGGACGCTGACGACGTTCTCGTCCCGGATCGCGAGCACCGGGGTGGCAGGATCCGCGATCAGCAAGCGGCGCAATGGCACCGAGCCCACCAGATGGCGATGACTGTCGACGACGTAGAGCTCGAAGGCTCGCTCGGCCGCGACCGAGTCCCGGATGTGCTTGATCGCCTCTTCCACGGTCGCGTCCTCGCGCACGGCGACGAAGTCCGGGGACATCAACCGGCCGGCCGAATGCTCGGGATACTCGAGGACCTCCTGGACATCCTCGGAGTGCTCTTCCTCCATGAGCTCGAGGATCTTTTCGGCCTCGTCCTGGCGCAGCTCGTCCACGACGTCGGCCGCGTGCTCCGGCGGCATCTCGTCGAGGATGCGCGAGACCTCGACCTCGTCGAGGGCGCGGACGAGGGCCAGCAAGGCGGTGTCGTCGAGCGCCGGCAGGACCTCGGCAGCACGTTCGGCGGAGAGCCGCCGGAAGAGCGCGACCTGTTGCTCGAGGGGCAGGTGCTGCAGGATCGCGGCGAGGTCCGACGGGTGGGCCGCCTCGAACGCCTGGTCGTCGCGCGCGTCCTTGCCGCCCTCGAGCAGGCGTCGCGCGGAGTCGAGGAGCCGCTCCTGATCCTGTTCCTGTTCGCTCATGACGACAGGGTACGCCAGGTTTCCTGGCTTCGCTGCGGCCGATCGCTCGCGGGAAGCCGAGCCGGCGGCGGGGGCTTCAGAGGGCGCGCTCGCCGTGCTCGCCGGTGCGGACGCGAACGACGTCGTCGAGGGAGGACACGAACACCTTGTGCGGCTTGATGATCGCTTCGACTTTCTTCATGGTGTCCTCCTGAGCCGCCGCTGGCTACCGCGAATCGAGTGCCAGATTGAGGACGAGGACGTTGACGCGGGGTTCGCCGAACAGGCCGAGCTGCCGGCCCTCGGTGTGCTGCGCGACCAGGCTTCGGACGACGGCCTCGTCGAGCTTGCGCGCCTTCGCCACGCGACTCACCTGGTAGAGAGCCGCCGCCGGGCTGATGTCGGGGTCGAGCCCACTGCCCGAGGCCGTGACGAGATCCACCGGCACGGGCGCTGTGTTGCCGGGATCGGCGGCTCGAAGCGCGTCGACCCGGCCCTGCACTGTCTTGATCAGATCGGCGTTGGTCGGGCTCAGGTTCGAGCCCGCCGAAGCGCCGGCGTTGTAGCCAAACGGGCTGGTCGCGGAGGGACGGCTCCAGAAGTATTTCGGATCGTCGAAGGGCTGCCCGATGAGCGTCGAGCCGACGGTCCTGCCGTCCTTGACGATCAGGCTGCCGGTCGCCTGGTGCGGGAAGACGAGCTGAGCGATGACCGTGACGACCACCGGGTAGGCAATGCCGGTCACCACGGTGAACACGACGAGCGAAACGACCGCGGCGCGGACGTGAGTTAGCATGGCATCGGCTCCTTTTTCGTTCGCCGCACTGCTACACCAGGTGAAGGGCCACGAGAATCATGTCGACCAGCTTGATGCCCGGGAACGGAAGGATGATGCCGCCGACCCCGTAGATCCAGACGTGACGGCGCAGGACGGCCGCGGCGCCGATCGCCCGGTAGCGGACGCCCTTCAGCGCGAGCGGGATCAGCGCGATGATGATGAGCGCGTTGAAGATGACGGCGGACAGGATCGCGCTCTGGGGCGTCGCCAGGTGCATGATGTTGAGCGTCTCGAGCACGGGATACGTCGTGGCGAAGGCCGCCGGGATGATCGCGAAGTACTTGGCGACGTCGTTGGCGATGCTGAACGTCGTCAGGGCACCTCGCGTCATCAGCATCTGCTTGCCGGTCTCGACGACCTCGAGCAGCTTCGTGGGATTCGAGTCGAGGTCGATCATGTTGCCGGCTTCCTTGGCCGCCTGCGTCCCCGTGTTCATGGCGACGGCCACGTCGGCCTGAGCGAGCGCGGGGGCGTCGTTGGTGCCGTCGCCCGTCATCGCCACCAGCCGTCCCTGGCTCTGTGTGTCCCGGATGAGCTTCAGCTTGGCCTCGGGCGTCGCCTCGGCCAGGAACTCGTCGACACCAGCCTCCGCCGCGATCGCCGCGGCCGTGAGCGGGTTGTCGCCGGTGATCATCACGGTCTTGATGCCCATGCGGCGGAGCTCGGTGAACCGTTCCTTGATGCCGCCCTTGACGATGTCCTTGAGCTGGATGACGCCAAGCACATTGGCGCCGTCGGCGACTACCAGCGGCGTCGCGCCTTCCTTCGCGACCCGGTCGACCGTGCCGCGGACACTCGCGGGTACGCTCCCGCCCAGTCGCTTCACGTGGGCCTCGATCGCGTCGGCGGCGCCCTTCCGGACCTGGCGGCCGTTCAGGTTGACACCGCTCATCCGCGTTTGCGCCGTGAACGCGACGAAGGTCGCGCCCATCTTCTCGATGTCCCGCTCGCGCAGGCTGTACTTCTCCTTCGCCAGCACGACGATGCTGCGGCCCTCCGGTGTCTCGTCGGCCAGTGACGCGATCTGCGCCGCGTCGGCCAAAGCCGCCTCGTCGATGCCGTCCGCGGGAAAGAACGCCGTGGCCTGCCGGTTTCCGAGCGTGATCGTTCCGGTCTTGTCGAGCAGCAGCACGTCGACGTCGCCGGCCGCCTCGACGGCGCGCCCGGACATGGCGATGACGTTTTTCTGGATCATGCGGTCCATGCCGGCGATGCCGATCGCCGACAGCAACGCCCCGATCGTGGTCGGAATCAGGCACACCAGCAGGGCCACCAGGACCGTCACGGTCACCGGCGTCCCCTGCCCGGCGGCGCCCACGCTGTAGAGCGAGAACGGCAGCAAGGTGGCCGTGGCCAGGAGAAAGATGATGGTCATGGCCGCCAGCAGGATGTCGAGCGCGATCTCGTTCGGTGTCTTCTGCCGCTTCGCGCCCTCGACCAGCGAGATCATGCGGTCGAGGAACGCCTCGCCCGGATCGGCGGTGACCTCGACGATGAGCCAGTCGGACAGTACCTGCGTGCCGCCGGTGACCGAGCTGCGGTCGCCGCCACTCTCGCGGATGACCGGCGCGCTCTCGCCCGTGATCGCCGACTCGTTCACCGACGCGACACCTTCCACGACGGTCCCGTCGGCCGGGACGAAATCCCCGGCCTCGACGAGCACGAGCTGGCCTTTCCGAAGCGACAAGGCCGAGACGATCTCGTACCCGGCGTTATGCTCGGGTGTGGCCAGTCGCTTGGCCTGGAGATCGCGCCGTGCCTTCCTCAACGACGCCGCCTGGGCCTTGCCCCGCCCTTCGGCCATCGCCTCGGCGAAGTTCGCGAAGAGCACCGTGAACCAGAGCCAGACCGAGACCCAGAAGATGAACCAGGCGGGCGCCTCGCCCTTCCCGACAACCGCCTGAGCCCACAGGAGCGTGGTCAGGATGGAGCCGACGTACACCACGAACATGACGGGGTTCCGCACCTGGCGACGAGGCGTCAGCTTGCGGAAGGAGTCGACGATCGCCTGCTTCATGATCGTCGCGTCGAACAGCGAGTGGGCTCTCACAGTAGCCATGACCTCATCACCTCATTTCGCCGCGATCAGCGTGAGATGCTCGACGATCGGCCCGAGCGCCAGAGCCGGGACGAACGTCAGCGCGCCGACCAGCAGCACCACACCGACCAGCAGTCCGATGAAGAGCGGCGTGTGCGTGGGCAGGGTGCCGGCGCCGACCGGAACGATCTTCTTGCGCGCGAGCGCGCCGGCGATCGCCAGCACGGGGACGGCGAGCCAGTAGCGTCCGAACAGTATGCAGAGGCCGAGTGCCGTGTTGTAGAACGGGGTGTTCGCGCTCAAACCCGCGAACGCGCTCCCGTTGTTGTTCGAGGCCGAGGAGAAGGCGTAGAGGATCTCGCTGAACCCGTGGATCCCGGGGTTCGCGATCCCGGCCTTGCCGGCGGCCGTGACGACGCCGATCGAGGTCCCGATGAGCACCAGCGCGGGGGTGATCAGGATCACGAGCGACGACATCTTCATCTCGTACGATTCGATCTTCTTACCAAGGTACTCCGGAGTGCGCCCCACCATGAGCCCGGCGACGAAGACGGCGATGATCGCGAACATGAGCATCCCGTAGAGTCCGGAGCCGACGCCGCCGTAGACGACCTCGCCGAGCTGGATCAGCCACATCGGCACGAGCCCGCCGATCGGCGTGAAGGAGTCGTGCATCGCGTTGACCGACCCGTTCGAGGCCGACGTGGTCGCCGTGGCCCACAGCGCCGAGTTCGTGATGCCGAACCGCACTTCCTTGCCCTCCATGTTGCCGCCCGACTGCAGGGCGCTGGCGGTGTGATCGACGCCTTGCTTCACGAACACATGGCCGTTCTGCTCGGCCACCACGCACACGACGAGAAGCGCGACGAAGATGACGGTCATCGCCGCGAGCACGGCCCAGCCCTGGCGCGTGTCACCGACCATGACGCCGAAGGTGTAGCAGAGCGCGGCCGAGATCTGCAGAATCGCCAAGAGCTCGAGGAAGTTCGCGAGCGGCGTCGGGTTCTCGAACGGATGCGCCGAGTTCACGTTGAAGAAGCCGCCGCCATTCGTCCCGAGCTGCTTGATCGCGATCTGCGATGCGGCCGGCCCCACGGCGATGACCTGCTCGGTCAACGTCGAGTTCTTCGTCTTCGGCTGCCCTTTCTCGTCGAGCACCGGCTTGCCGTCCTTGTCGGTCACCGGCTCGTCGTACGCGGTGGGCTGCACGACGGCGACCTTCGCGTATGGGCCGAAGGTCTGCACGACACCCTGGGAGACGAGAACCAGCGCGAAGACAAACGACAGTGGCAGGAGGATGTAGAGGGTGGTCCGGGTGAGATCGACCCAGAAGTTGCCGATCGTCTCGGCCGAGCGACGCGCGAATCCTCGGATCAGCGCGACCGCGACGGCCATGCCCGAGGCCGCCGACATGAAGTTCTGCACGGTCAGCGCGAGCATCTGCGTGAGGTAGCTCATGGTCGTCTCGCCGCCGTAGCCCTGCCAGTTGGTGTTCGTCGCGAAGCTCACGGCGGTGTTGAACGAGGAATCCGGCGAGACGGCGCCGAGCCCCGCCGGGTTCAGCGGGAGCACGCCCTGGAGGCGCTGGAGCGCGTAGACAGCCAGGATTCCGGCGAGGTTGAAGATGAGCATCGTCAGGGCGTAGGTCTTCCACCCCATCTCCGCCTTGGGACTGATCCCGGACACTCTGTAGATGAGGCGCTCGAGCCAGCCGAGCGCCCGGTCGAACGCGACCCGCCGGCCTTCGTAGACGCGAGCCATGTAGGCGCCGAGCGGCTTGGCCAGCACCAGCAGAACCACCAGATAGAAAACGAGCTGAAGAACGCCGTTGGCTGTCATGCGAAGTACTCCGGCTTGAGAAGCGCCAGCACGAGGTAGATCAACAGGCCCAGTGAGACGAGACCGCCGACGATGTAGAGCAGTGGCATCGCGACCTCCTACACGCGCTCACAGAGCCTGACGAACGCCCAGGTGAGGCCGAAGAAGAGCACGCTCAGTCCGACGTAGAGAAAATCAGCCCAGTCCATGCTGAACCTCCATTGAGAACGGTAGCGCCCATCCATCTCAAGAAACCGTCAAGATCCCGCGCTGGGATGTTAAAGACCCGTCAAGACGTCCACACAGTCACGGAGCGCTGCCGTTGACGCCGCTTTGACGAGAAACGTACTTCGTCCTCGGCTTCGGTCTCATGCTGGTCTGGCGCCGTCACAATCGGGTCGCCCTGGAGCTGGCGACACCGGCTCCACATCCAAGCCGTCAACAGCCTTTAGAGTGCGGGCGAGCCCCGAGCGCTACACTAGGGCCGTGGGCACCGACCGGCCAGATCCCGAGGCGCTCCTCGCCCGTGTCAAGGCGGAGGAAGCGCGTCAGCGTCGAGGAAAGCTGAAGGTATTCCTCGGCGCCGCCGCCGGGGTCGGCAAGACGTACGCGATGCTCGAGGCCGTGCGTGAGCAGAAGGCCGACGGAGTCGACGTGCTCGTCGGATATATCGAGACTCACGGCCGGGCGGAGACCGACGCGCTGCTCGAAGGACTCGAGCTCCTCCCCGCGCGGATGGTCGACTATCGCGGAACCGTGCTGCGCGAGTTCGACCTCGACGCCGCGCTGGCCCGCCGTCCCGCTCTCATCCTGGTCGACGAGCTGGCGCACACGAACGCGCCCGGCTTGCGACACGCCAAGCGCTGGCAAGACGTCGTCGAGCTGCTCGACGCCGGCATCAACGTCTACACCACCATGAACGTCCAGCACCTGGAGACCCTCAACGACGTCGTCGCGAAGATCACCGGCGTCGTGGTGCACGAGACGGTGCCGGATTCGGTCTTCGAGCAGGCCGACGACGTCGAGCTGATCGACCTGCCGCCCGACGAGCTCCTCGAACGCTTCAAGGATGGCAAGGTCTACATGGCCGAGCAGGCCGAGGAGGCCGTCAGGCACTTCTTCCGTAAGGGCAACCTGATCGCGCTACGCGAGCTCGCGCTGCGCCGCACCGCCGAACGGGTCGACGCGCAGATGCGCGTGTACATGCACGAGCACGCGATCGGGAAATCGTGGCCGACGGCCGAGCGGCTCCTGGTGTGCATCAGTCCAGGGCCGGAATCGGCGCGGCTCGTGCGCGCAGGCAAGCGCATGGCCGATCGGCTCGGCGCGCCGTGGGTCGCCGCGTACGTCGAGACTCCTGCACAGCTTCGCCTACCGGCCGTCGTGCGCGATCGGGTCACGCAGACGCTCCGCCTGGCCGAGCAGCTCGGCGCCGAGACGGCCCGGCTGCCCGGAGAGAAGATGAGCGAGGCGATCCTGGCCTTCGCGCACGACCGCAACGTGACGAAGATCGTCGTGGGCAAGCCACGACGCCGGCTCTGGACGCGGATCTTGATCGGCTCGATCGTCGACGCGCTCGTCGTGGGCAGCGGCGACATCGACATCTACGTCATCAGCACCGAGCGCGAGCACCAGGGCGTGCCCCAGGCGCCCGTCGGCCGGCGCGCGATCCCCTCCGACTGGGCACCCTACGGCTGGGCGATGGCGGTCGTCGCGCTGGCCACCGGCGCGGCATGGCTGACCTTGCCGTTCTTCGAGCTGGCCAACCTGGTCATGGTCTACCTGCTCGGGATCGTCGTGGTGGCCACGCGCTACGGGCGCGGGCCATCGCTCGCGGCGTCCATCTTGAGCGTCGCCGCGCTGGACTTCTTCTTCGTGCCACCGGTTTTCACGTTCGCGGTCACCGACGTCCGCTACCTCTTCACCTTCGTGGTGATGCTGGTCGTCGGGCTCGTGACCAGCGGCCTGGCGGCACGGATCCGCATGCAGGCGGAAGCCGCGCGCCAGCGCGAGCAGCGGACGGCCGCGCTCTACGCGATGAGCCGAGAGCTCGCGAGCACGCGCGGCCTGGACGAGCTCCTGGCGATCGCGGTGCGGCACATCAGCGACGTCTTCCGGAGCCAGATCGTCGTGCTCCTTCCCGGCACCGGCGGCGAGACCCTGGTCTCCTGGAGCGGCGGCCAGTTCACGCTCGACTCGAACGAGCTCGGCGTGGCCAAGTGGGTGCACGAGCACCATCAGCCCGCGGGGCTCGGCACCTCCACCCTGCCGGGCGCCGCCGCGCTCTATCTGCCGCTCCAGGCGCCGCGCGGGCCGGTCGGCGTACTCGGAATCCACCCCGCCGACCGGCACGCGCTCGACTCGCCCGATCAGCTCCACCAGCTCGAGACCTTCGCCAACCAGACCGCGCTGGCCATCGAGCGTGCGCACCTCGCCGACGAGGCGCAGCAGGCCCAGGTGCGCATCGAGACCGAGCGCCTGCGCAACTCGCTGCTCAGCTCGGTGTCGCACGACTTGCGGACGCCGCTGGCGACGATCACCGGCGCCGCGACCACCATGCTCGAGAGTGGAACGAAGATCGACGCGCAGACGCGTCAGGAGCTGCTCGAGTCGGTGCGCGAGGAGGCCGACCGGCTGAATCGTCTCGTTCAGAACCTTCTGGAGATGACGCGGCTCGAGTCCGGCGCGCTCCAGCTGCGAAAGGAATGGCATCCGCTCGAGGAAGTGATCGGCGCCGCGCTCAGCCGTCTCGGCAAGCAGCTCGCCGACCGGCGCGTGGACACGCACGTGCCGTCCGACCTGCCGCTGGTGCCGATCGACGACGTGCTCGTCGAGCAGGTGCTGGTCAATCTTCTCGACAACGCAATCAAGTACACACCCAGCTCCAGTCCCATTCGCATCCTGGCCACGTCGACCGGCGAGGCGGTCACGGTGGAAGTCGCCGACCATGGTCCGGGGCTGCCGCGCGGTGAGGAAGACAGGGTCTTCGAGAAGTTCTATCGCGGGCCCTCGAATGGTCGCGGAGCGGGCCTCGGTCTCGCGATCTCTCAAGGCATCGTGAACGCGCACGGCGGGCATATCTGGGCACAGAATCTGCCCGAGGGCGGCGTGGCGTTTCTCTTCACGCTTCCGCTCGCCGGCAAGCCGCCGGCCTCCGTGCCCGCGGATGCCTGACCCCGTCGTCGTCGTCATCGAGGACGAGCCCCAGATCCGCAAGTTCCTCCGGGCCACGCTCGAGGGCCAGGGGTACCGCCTCTTCGAGGCGACGACCGGCGGCGACGGTGTGGTCGAGGTGGGCTCCCGCCAGCCCGACGTCGTCATCATCGACCTCGGCCTGCCCGACATGGACGGCCTCGAGGTGATCCGGCGCGTGCGCGAGTGGACCGCCGTGCCGGTGATCGTGCTGTCGGCCCGCGGCCAGGAGCGCGACAAGGTCACCGCGCTCGACGCGGGCGCCGACGACTACGTGAGCAAGCCGTTCGGCGCCGGCGAGCTGCTCGCGCGGATCCGCGTGGCGCTTCGCCACACCGCCGGCGCCTCCCACGAGACCGACGAGGCCGTCTTCAAGGTGGGCGAGTTACGCGTCGACCTCCTGCATCGTCAGGTGATGGTCGGCGACAAGGAGATCCATCTGACCCCGATCGAGTACAAGCTCTTGACGACCTTGGTCCGGCACGCGGGCAAGGTCGTCACGCACCAGCAGCTGCTCCGCGAAGTGTGGGGCCCGTCGCACACCGAGCAGGCTCACTACGCGCGGGTCTACATGGCTCACCTGCGGCACAAGCTCGAGGCGGAGCCGGCGCGACCGCGCTATCTGCTGACGGAGTCAGGCGTCGGCTATCGGCTGGCCGCGGAGTAGACGGCTACTGAGTCGGCGCCGGCGGCGGAGCCGCGGGCGGCGGGGGCGGATTCGGGATCCACACCCACTGGTACGCCGTCGTGACGCCGTCTCCACGCAGCTCGTAGCGCCCGTGTGGATACCACACCACGTTCGAATATCTCGGTGCAGGTGTGGGCGCCGGCGTCTGGACGTACGCAGTTTGATAGTAAGGGCGCTCGACGACCACCGGATACGTCGGATACGCCGGATAGTAGTAGGCCGGTGCAGGCGCCGCGTAGGCGTAACGCGGGTAGAAGAACGGCGCGACGAAGAGCGAATTGAACACCGCGAACGAGGCCAGGCCGAGCGCGATGTTGGTCGCGGATCCACCGGCTTCAGCGGCCGGCACCGCCGTGATGACCACGAGGGCCACGACCAGAGCGAGCGCGATCATTCTGCGCATGGTCTGCGCCTCCTGAGTACGTCATTTGCCACCCCCGCTGCCGGGTTGTCAAGCTATCAACCGTCAGGATTGACACACCGCGCCCAGAAGTCGGCCCGCTCGACGCCGTCGTGGGCCCTCGGTTGCTTGCCGAGTGTTCGAGAATGCGGTATCAGCGTGAGGCGAGAGCCCGGGGACGCCGGCACGACCGGGCCCGCGCCGCGTGAGAGGAGACTCTGATGCCCCGCTATCTGAAAGTCGCCGCCGCCCAGATGGGTCCAAATCAAGAGGGAACGCCCCGCGAGGCGATCGTCGAGCGGATGCTGGCGCTCCTCGAGGCGGCGGCCCGCGACGGTGTGGAGCTGATCGTCTATCCCGAGATGGCGCTGACGACGTACTTCCCCAAGCGCATCCGCCAGGACTTCGACCAGTTCTTCGAGACCGAGGTGCCGCCCAAGGCGCTCGAGCCGCTGCTTCGCCGCGCCACCGAGAGGCGCGTGGCGGTGCACGTCGGCTTCTGCGAAAAGGCCGACGGCAAGTACTTCAACACGGCGCTCCTCACCGACCGGGACGGACGGCTCTGCGGCACGTTCCGCAAGATCCACCTGCCGGGCACCAAAGCGGTCGACGGCTTCGCCCAGGTCTACGAGCCCTACTACTTCGCCCACGGCGACACGGGCTATCGCGTCTTCGACGCGGTCGGCGCCAAGGTCGGCGTCGCGATCTGCCAGGACCGCCGCTATCCGGAGAGCTATCGCTCGCTCGCGCTGCAGGGCGCCGAGATCATCCTGATCGGGTACAACACGCCGATCTCGGCGCTGGCGCTCGACCTCAACGAGCTCTGCATGCGCGCGGGCGCCTACGCGAACCTCTGCTTCGTGGTCGGCGTCGCCAAGGCCGGCGTGGAGGACGGCGTCGAGCTGATCGGCGGCTCCTGCATCATCGATCCGCAGGGCCAGGTGCTCGCGAAGGCGGCGACGCGCGGCGACGAGCTCATCGTGACGCGGATCGACTTCGAGCAGATGGGTCCGCTTCGAAAGCGCTGGAACTTCCTCGGGCGACGGCAGCCGCAGCACTACGGCGACATGCTGAAGCCCGTGACCGAGAAGGAGCCACATCGATGAGCGCCTCCTCCGGCATCGACGTCGTCGTTCGCGGTGGACGGGTCGTCACCAGCACGGACGTGGTCGAGGCGGCAATAGCGATCCGCGGCGACAAGATCGTCGCGATCGGGCCTGATTCGCTCTTGCCGAAGGCCGACCGGGTGATCGACGCGTCCGGCAAGCTCGTGCTGCCGGGTCTCATCGACTGTCATCTGCACATCGGCCCCGAATACGACGACTGGCGCACGGCGCCGCTCGCCGCGGCGCGCACCGGGCTGACGACCTTGCTACCTTTCGTGACCTACGACGAGGGCGAGACCTTGCCGAAGGCGGTTGCGCGCCTGCGCGAGGAGGCCGAGTCGCTCTCCGTGCTCGACTTCGGTTTTCATTTCATCCTGAACCACGAGCCGTACATCCTCGAGGGCATCCCCGAGGCGTTCCGCATGGGCGTGTCGTCGATCAAGCTCTTCATGACCTACAAGAAACGCGGCAAGCGCATGGTCTCCGACGAGTTCATCGCCAAGACGATGGAGCGGCTCGCCGAGCTCGGCGGCCTGTGCCAGCTGCACTGCGAGAACGGCGACGTGCTCTGTTACCTCGAGGACAAGGCGATCGCCGCAGGCCGTACGGCGCCGACCGACTTCCCGCCGACCTGCCCGGACTGGACGGAGGAGGAAGCGATCAACCGCGCGATCCTCATCGGGCGGCTCACGGGCTGTCCGGTGTACGTCGTGCATCTCTCGACGCGGCTCGGTCTCGAGCGCATCAAGCGCGCCCAGGCCGAGGGCCAGCGCGTGTGGTGCGAGACCTGCCCGCAATACCTGCTCCTCACCGACAAGGAGATGGAGCGCCTCGGGCCCTTCGCCAAGATCGGCCCGCCGCTCAGGCCGTTCGACGGGCCGGATCGCGCGGCACTCTGGGAGGGCTCGGCGCAGGGCTTCATCGCCAATCTCGCGAGCGACCACTCACCGCGGGTGCCCGCGGCGAAGGAGCCGGGACGGAAGAACATCTTCGTCGACGCGCAGGGCAAGCCGATTCCATTCGGCGCGCCGTCGCTCGAAACCCTGGCGCCGCTCGCCTGGAGCGAAGGTGTCGCGAAGCGCGGGTTGCCGGCCACGTGGCTGGCGCGCGTGATGGCCGAGAACCCGGCGCGTGTCTTCGGCCTCTGGCCGCAGAAGGGCGTGATCCGGCCAGGCGCCGACGCCGACTTGACGATCTGGGATCCGACGCCTGAGTGGACCATCCAGCAGTCGCAGCACCTCGGCATCGCGGGCTTCACGCCCTACGAGGGCTGGAAGGTGCGCGGGCGCGCGTGGATGACGCTCGTGCGCGGCCAGGTGATGCTCAATCCAGCAGGCGAGCTCGAGCAGAAGCCGGGCTATGGCCGGTATCTGCCTCGCCGCGGGCCGACGCCG
>Ga0137407_10000258_pt1 | contig 38133 bp, 41 predicted proteins | sample CZOMad2_2_16fung_FD_108410 | JGI IMG/M metagenome (GOLD analysis project Ga0137407, IMG submission 108410) | Vadose zone soil fungal communities from Angelo Coast Range Reserve, California, USA - CZOMad2_2_16fungal (Illumina Assembly) | ecosystem: Environmental > Terrestrial > Soil > Vadose... | reverse complement strand
GCGCCCCGACTTCAAGCGCTTCGCCCGCACCTCCGACCAGCTCGTGCGCGCGGCCAACGCCGAGGAAGAGGCCGCCCGGAGCGAGATCGAGGCGCTGATCAAGACGCGCGACCGCGACGAGTGGTACGAGCTTCTCGTGAAGGCCGACGTGTGCGTCGGGAAGGTCTACGACATTCCCGAGATGGTGGCCGATCCGCAGATCAACCACCGCCGGATGATCGTCGACGTGGAGCACCCGACCCAGGGTCGCGTGCGGCAGATCGGGGTCGCGATCAAGCTGTCGGACACGCCGGGCACGATCCGGAGCGCGGCGCCGATGCCCAACGAGCACACCGAGGACGTGCTGAAGGATCTCGGGATGTCGGCCGCCGAGATCGCGGACCTCCGACGAAAGAAGGTCGTCGAGTAGCGACCGCGTGACGCGAGCCTCGGGTCAGCTCGCGCTGCTGTCGCTCGCCGAGCTGCTCGCGCTCTCGCTCTGGTTCAGCGCCTCCGCCGTTCTGCCGGCGCTCCGCCGCGAGTGGGGCCTGGGCGACGGCGGCGCCGCCGGGCTCACGATCGCGGTGCAGGCCGGCTTCATCGTCGGCACCCTGCTGAGCGCGCTCACCAACCTGCCCGACGTCTTCTCGGCACGCCGGGTCATGAAGGTCGGCATCGTGCTGGGCGCCGCCACCAACGCCGTGCTGGCCATCTGGGTCGACAGCCTGTGGCCGGCGCTGGCGCTTCGGTTCGCGACGGGGATGTGCCTGGCCGGCGCCTATCCCCCGGCCATGAAGATCATGGCCACGTGGTTTCGCGAAGGTCGTGGGCTGGCGCTCGGCCTTCTCGTCGGCGCCCTCACCGTCGGCTCGGCGGCGCCGCACCTCGTCTCGGGGCTGACCGCTCTCCCCTGGCGCGAAACTCTCCTGGTCGCTTCAGGGCTTGCCGTCGCCGGCGCGGTGGTCGTGCAGCTCTGGGTGGCCGACGGTCCGTTTCAATTTCCGTCGGCACGGTTCGACGTCCGGATGGCCGCCGCGATCTTCCACGAGCGCGCGCCGCGCCTGGCGTGCTTGGGCTACTTCGGCCATATGTGGGAGCTCTACGCGATGTGGGCCTGGATCGCCGTGTTCCTCGCGGCCAGCCTCGAGGCGCGCGGCGGCGGAAGCTACGGAGGGCTCAACCCGAGCGCCGCGACCTTCCTGGTGATCGCGCTCGGCGCCCTCGGCTGCTGGGCCGGCGGACTCGCGTCGGATCGGTGGGGACGGACCACGCTGACCATGATCGCGATGGCGCTCTCGGGGGCGTGCGCGGCGACGATCGGCCTGACGTTCGGTGGTCCACCGCTTCTGACCCTGCTCGTGGCCGGCGTGTGGGGCGTCACCGTCATCGCCGACTCCGCCCAGTTCTCGACCGCGGTCACCGAGCTCTCACCGCCGGCGTACGTGGGCACCGCGCTCACGACGCAGACGTGCGTCGGCTTCGCGCTCACGATGATCTCGATCTGGCTGGTCCCGCCGCTCGTCGCGCGCGCCGGCTGGCGCTGGGCCTTCGCGACCCTGGCCATCGGCCCCGCGCTCGGAGTGCTCGCGATGGGAAAACTCCGCGCGGCGCCCGAAGCGCTGAAGCTCGCCGGCGGCCGCCGCTGAAGCCGAGTTCGAGGGGTGCCCCGGCTACGCCGGGGCGTCCCGAGCGCTGGGGGTCTTAGGGGGCCCCTCGAGGCCCCCTATCAAAAGGCTCGTCGTCTGGAGCCGACGCAGCAGCGGAAGCCCCTGGTCGGTGAGCCACTCCTTGGTCGACTCGTAACCGTAGCGCAGCGCCGCCCGGCTCGCCTCGAAGCCCATCGACGGCCCGAAGAGCACGGTCTCGTCTCGCGTCGGCTGAATCAGGTGGAACTCGGTGCGCGGGTGCTTGATCCGCAAGGTCGACAGGCCGAGCTGCAGGAGGTTCTGGCTGTAAATGCGGCCGGCCTGCTCCATGATCGTGTAGAGACCGCGGCTGCGCAGCGGAACGACGCCGCCATCGGGGTTGGGCACGAGCGGGTTGACGACGATCACGACGTCGGCGCCCGCCTCGGCCGCCAGATCCGCGTGTCCGCTGAAGCCAACCCCTCCGTCGACATAGTCGCGGCCGCGCACGGTGTAGGGCTCGAAGAACCCGGGAATCGCCGACGACGCCGCGACCGCCTCGCTGATCGGGACGTCGCGGAGGCCGTCGCGTCCGAAGACCACGCGCTGCGCCCGATCCAGGTCGATCGCCGGGATCATCAGCACGCGCTCGAGCGCCGTGAAGGAGTTCTGAAGCCCGACGGCGGCCAGGGTCTCGCGCATGTAGAGCTCGAGCGCCCCGAGCGAGAAGAAGCCGGCGGGCAGATCGCGCTCGGCGGCGGCCAGCATGTCGGGAACGGAGCCGCGCATCGCGGTCATCGCGTTCTTGCCGACCGCCCAGAGGAGCCGGCCGAATCGGCCCGCGGCATGGCGGAACGAGTTCGACGCGTAGATGGCGCCGCGCCGGAAGTTCAGCGGGTGCTCCAGGTCCTGGTCGATGATGCGGTAGATCTCGGAGGCGCGAACGCCGTTCGCGAGCAGGGTGGCCACGACGGACCCGGCGCTGCAGCCCACGTAGATATCGAAATCGCCCGCGCCGTTGAGCCGCTCCTCGAACGCGGCGATCACGCCCACCTCGTACATGCCGCCGATGACGCCGCCGCCCGCGAGGGCCAGGGCGTAGCGCGGCCGTCGCGACCGCCAGCGTCCGACCACGCGTCTCAGGATGTTCATGCTTGCCCTCAATTGTAACAACCTTGTCAGCAATCGAGTTGCCAGCCCACCCGGTATCCGGAAACGGCTAATTTCACTGACGAACCGTCGGGCCGCGGTATTCGTGGCTTCCAGCCAAAGCGGCAAGTTCCTTGACACCTGGTCGACCCACAACCAGATTGCCGGTCAAGTCCATACCACCTATACGGAAGAAACTTTACGGCGCGGACGGCAGAGCCGATTCATCGCTGAAGCGAAAATGAGGAACGACGCGCAGTTGCAAATGGCGGTCCACTTGGTATCCGCCTTGCTCGCAAAAAGCGCCATGAACGTCGGGCTCCGAGCCGACCTCCACATCCACACGCGTGAGGCGGAGCCCTTCATCCCTTACAACGCCCGCGAAGCGATCGTGCGGGCGAGCCGTGAGGGCTTCCGGGTGCTCAGCATCACGAACCACGACACGCTGACCTTCAACACCGACCTCGCCGCCTACGCCCGCGATCACGGTGTCGTCCTGATTCCTGGTGTCGAGGTCACGGTCGAGGGCCGGCACGTTCTGATCTACAACGCGGACGTCGATGTCGACAAGATCGCGACCTTCGCGGGCCTCAGGCGCTATCGGACGCCCGAGTGGCTCGTGGTCGCGCCCCATCCGTTCTTTCCGACGTCGTACTGTCTGCGCGAGAAGCTGTGGCAGGAGATCGAGCTGTTCGACGCCATCGAATTCAGTCACTTCTACACGCCGCGCGTGGACTTCAACCGGGCGGCGGTCAAGCTGGCTCGCGCGGTCGGGCTGCCCCTGATCGGAACCTCCGACAGCCACTTCGAGCAGCAGTTCGGCACGACGTTCTCGCTGGTCAACGCGGAGCCGACCATCGAATCGGTGGTGTCGGCGATCAAGGCGGGACATGTCAGCATCGTGAGCCGCCCGCTGAATGTCGCTCGGTGCCTGGGCATCCTCGCCCGGCACTGGATGGGCGCCGGCCGGGAGCGCGCGCAAGCCTTGCTGCGGCCGAGCCCCCCGCGCCCGCAGACCATCTTCACGCCTCGCTAGCGCGCGGCGTCGTCGCGAGCGCGACCGCTAGCCCAGGTCGAAAACCAGCACGTCGGCGGGCTCGAGCCCTATGAGCCGGAGCGAGGCCTGGGCGCTGACCGCCGCACCGTCACCCTGCCAGAGCGGCTGGCCGTTCAGCGTGACGGCGCCGCGGGCCACCTGCACCCACCCGTGGCGCTCGGCGTTGAGCTCGTGGACCACTTCCTGATCGCGCTCGAGCAGCACCGAGTAGAGGCGCACGTCCTGGTGGATGGTGACCGCTGAGCTCCCGCCGCGCGGACCGGCGATCAGGCGAAGCACGCCGCGCTTGTCCGGGTCGGCGATCGTCTTCTGCTCATAGCTCGGTTCGTGGCCACGACGATCCGGCACGATCCAGATCTGAAGAAAATGAACGAGCTCGTCCGGCGACGGATTGAATTCGCTGTGCGTGACACCCGAGCCGGCGCTCATCCGCTGGACCTCGCCGGGCCGGATCACGGAGCCGGTTCCCAGGCTGTCGCGGTGCTGCAAGGCGCCCTCGAGCACGTAGGTGATGATCTCCATGTCCCGATGGCCGTGGGTCGGAAACCCATGACCGGGCTGCACCCGGTCCTCATTGATCACCCGCAGGGTGCGGAACCCCATGTGGCGGGGGTCGTAGTACTCGCCGAACGAGAATGTGTGCGAGGTGTCGAGCCAGCCGAAATCGAAATGGCCGCGGTCGGCCGCGGCGCGGCGTGTGATCACAGCTGGGTTCCGGTCTGCCCGGCGTCCCGGATCCGACGCAGCCGCTCCAGCTCGGGCTCGACGTACTTCTCGCGGCACTCCGGACAGATCCCGTGCGTGAACTGGGCGTCGGAGTGCCCCTCGATGTAGGTCTCGACCTGCTGCCAGTAGTTTCGGTCGTCGCGAACCTTCTTGCAGTACGAGCAGATCGGCAGGAGCCCCTGGAGCTGCTTGACCCGCGTCAGCGCCTCTTCGAGCTCACGGACCCGCTCGGCGACGGCGGCCTGCAGCGCGAGCATCCGGAACCCGACCTGCACCCGCGCGCGGAGCTCCTCGCGCTCGAAGGGCTTCACGATGTAGTCGTCGGCGCCGGCGCCGAGCCCGGTCACGATGTCCTGAGTCCGGGCCTTCGCGGTCACGAAGATGAGATAGGGCTTCGGCTCGCGGCCCATCGCGCGGACCTTCGTGCAGAGCTCGAGTCCGTCCATGCCCGGCATGGTCCAGTCGAGGATCGCGAGCGCCGGCGGATCGGCCTGCTGAAAGAGATCCCACGCCTGCTCGCCGCTCGAGGCCGAGACGACCTGGTAGCCCCAGCCCGTCAGCGACGCCTCGTGCAGGCGACGGACGATCGGCTCGTCGTCGACGATCAGCACTCTCACGTGGTCGCCTCGAGGTCGAGCCGGTCCGTCCAGGTGGGATCGGCGAAGAAGGCCATGACCTTCTCGAGCTCGCCCGCGATCTGCGCCACCAGCGCGGGCCCGTTCTCCGTGTGGCCGTCGTGAGCCGCGTCCTCGAGCGCGAGGGCCGCGGTCTGAAGCCGCGTCGCTCCCAGGATCGACGCGGAGCCCTTCAGGCTGTGCGCCACCTGCTCGATCTGCCGGACATCGGACGACGTCAGCGCCGCGCGAATCGCCTGAAGCCGCTTGGGCCCATCGTCGACGAAGATCCCGACCAGCTCCGAGAGGAGATCACGATCACCGCCGAGCCATCGCATCGCCACCGAGAGATCGACGGGCCGTTCGGCCGCGCGATCCACGACCTCACACCTCCGCGAGATCCTCGCCGACGGCGACCGTCCCGGCGAAGTCTCGTCCGGCCGCGGCCGCAAGCTCGGCGGGCACCGATCCGGGCATCAGATGGGTGATCACGAGCTTCTTCGCGCCGGCATCGCGCGCCACACGGCCCACGTCGGCGGGCTGCGTGTGATAGGACGCGAGGTCCTTGACCTTCTCCTCCAGGCTCGCCCAGCCACAGCCCGGATACCAGCCGGTCTTCGCCATCTCGCAGCACTCGTGGATGAGGCAGTCGACGCCGTGGCTCCAGCGCACGAGGTTCTCGCACGGGCGCGTGTCGCCCGACACGACGATCGTCCGGCCGCCGCCCTCGAACTTGAACCCGAAGGCTGGCTTCACCGGGTCGTGCTCGACCAGGAACGCGCTCACCCGCACCGCGCCGGTATCGAGAATTTTCCCTTCCTCGATCTCGGTGACACGGACCTCGGGTGGTCGCCGCTCGTGCATGTGCGAACGACGCACCTCGATGTCCCAGGTCAGGTAGTCGACCAGCTTCTCGACCTGACGCTTCGTGCCGGCCGGGCCCCAGATCTCGAAGGGCGCGTTCTGGCCGGTGATCCAGCGCGTGATCAACAGGTGGCCGAGGTCGATCGTGTGGTCCGAGTGGTGATGGGTGATGAAGACGCGCGGCCAATCCCACGGGCGCACGCCGGCCTGGACGAGCTGGGCGCCGACGCCGGAGCCGGCGTCGACCAGAAATCGCTCGTCGCCGAGCGAGAGGAGCGTCGCGGGGCCCCGTCGCTGGGGGTTGGGAGGTGGACTTCCCGTGCCGAGAAGAACCGCGCGCATTCTGCGTTCGATCCTAGCATAGGCGCGCAGCGGTCCCCCTGTTCAGAACAGGCCGACGACGTTGCCGCTCGCGTCGATATCGATCCCTTCAGCACCGGGCACTTTCGGGAGCCCGGGCATCGTCAAAATGTCGCCCGCGTAGGCCACGACGAAGCCGGCGCCGGCCGAGAGCGAGACATCGCGGACCGTGATCGTGAACCCTCGCGGGCGGCCGTGGCGCTTGGGATCGTCGCTGAGCGAGTTCTGCGTCTTCGCCACGCACACCGGCAGGCGGCCGTAGCCCAGCGACTCGTAGCGCTGGAGCTTCGCCGCGGCCGTCGGCGCGAGCGCGAGACCGTCGGCTCCGTAGACGCGCTTGGCGAGCGTCTCGAGCTTCGCCGCGAGCCCGAGCTCGTCGGGGTAGACGTGGCGGAAGCTCGAGCGGTCGCTCCCGCCGATCGCGTCGAGCACCATGCCCGCCAGGTCGGTGACGCCGGCGCCGCCGAGCTCCCAGCCGCGCGAGACGCCGCAGGGCACGCCGAGAGTCTTGCAGCTGGCCATCACGGCGCTCACGGCCGCGTCCGTATCGTCCGTGAAGCGGTTCAGCGCGACCACCGGTGGCAGACCGAAGAGGCGCACGTTCTCGACGTGCTTGGCCAGGTTCTCCTCGCCGTGCATCGCGAGCGCGCGCGTGGTGGCGACGATGACCGCGGCCGAGGGCACCAGGCCACCGGTTCGGCACTTGATGTCCACGAACTTCTCGGCGCCGAGGTCGCTGGCGAAGCCGGCCTCGGTGACCAGGATCTCGCCGAGCTTGAGCCCGAGCCGCGTGGCGATGAGGCTGTTGCAGCCATGGGCGATGTTCCCGAAGGGCCCGCCGTGGACCAGCGCCGGCGTCGCCTCGAGCGTCTGGACGAGGTTCGGCTTGATCGCGTCCTTCATGAGGACGGCCATCGCGCCCGCGGCGCGGAGCTCGCGCGCCGTGACGAGCGTCCCGTCGCCCTTCTCGGCGACGACCACGCGCTCGACGCGCGCCTTGAAGTCCTGAAGATCGCGCGCCAGGCAGAGAATGGCCATGATCTCCGAGGCCACCGTGATGTCGAAGCCGCTCTCGCGGGGCACGCCGTGAGCGGGGCCGCCCAGGCCGATGATGAGGCGGCGCAGGGCGCGGTCGTTCATGTCGAGGACGCGCTTCCAGAGGATCCGCCTGACGTCGAGGCCCAGCGTGTTGCCCTGCGTCAGATGGTTGTCCAGCATCGCGGCCAGGAGGTTGTGCGCGGCGGTGATCGCGTGCATGTCGCCGGTGAAGTGAAGGTTGATGTCCTCCATCGGCGCCAGCTGGGTATGGCCCCCGCCCGTGCCGCCGCCCTTCACGCCGAACACGGGCCCGAGCGACGGTTCACGGATCGCCACGATGGCGCGCTTGCCGAGCCGTCTGAGCCCGTCGGCGAGCCCGATCGTGGTCGTGGACTTACCCTCGCCCGCCGGTGTCGGCGTCATGGCGGTCACCAGGACCAGCGCCCCGTCCGGGCGCGTGCGCGCGCGCTCGATCGCCTCCCAGCGAATCTTCGCCTTGTAGCTCCCGTACGGCTCGAGGTCGGCGCCGTTCAGTCCGAGGGTCTCGCCGATCGCCTGGATCGGCTGCAGCTTCACGCCACGGGCGATGTCGATGTCCTGCTTTCCCATTACGAAGTCCTCATGTCGGTCGCTCCAAGCGCGTCGCGGATCGGCCAAGCAGCGACTCCGGACGAATCGGGAGCGTGGTGATCTGCACGCCGAGATGGCGCACGGCGTCGGCGACGGCGTTCGCGATCGTCGCCGGCGCGCCGATCGTTCCGCCCTCGCCCATTCCTTTGACACCGCCGGGCGTCACCGGCGAGGGCGTCTCGAGATGACCGATCTCGAACAATGGTAGATCGTCGGCCCTGGGAAGCGCGTAGTCCATGAGTGTCGCGGTGAGCAGCTGGCCGTCGTCGTCGTAGACGATGGACTCGAGGAGCGCTTCGCCGATGCCCTGGGCGACCGCGCCGTGGATCTGACCCTCGACGATCAACGGATTGATCACGCGTCCGCAGTCCTCGACGAGAGCATAGCGCCTGACCGTGACCTTTCCCGTGGCCGGATCGACCTCGACGACCGCGACGTGGACCGCGCCCGAGAAGGTCGGGCCGGGAAGGTCGAAGTACACCGTCGCCTCGAGACCGGGGGCGAGGCCATCGGGAAGTCCGCCGAGCGGCGGCGAATACGCGATCTGCGTGATCTCGGCCAGGGCGATCGAGCGACCGGGGAAGCCGCGCACGAACGCGCGCCCACCGGCGAGCTCCACGTCGTGGGCGGCCGCCTCCAGCCGGTGCGCGGCGAGAGCCCTCAGCTTGTCGCCGACCCGGTCGGCGGCGACGGCCGCGCTCCCGAGCATCGCGACCGTGCCGCGGCTCGCGAACGTACCGCTGCCGCGCGGCGACTCGGCCGTGTCGACCCGCTGCAGGCGAATGTCCTCCAGCGCGAGCCCGAGACGATCGGCCACGATCTGAGCGATCGTGGTCGCGTGCCCCTGGCCCTGTGTGGGAAAGCTCACGGCGCACCGGACCGTCGCGTCCGCATCCACCGTGACGGTCGCGGCTTCGATGCCGGGGACCTCCACCGCTCCGCGACGACGGAAGCCCGCGGATCCCATCCCCGTGTATTCGGTGTAGCACGCGATCCCGATACCGACGAGTCGGCCCGCGGCGCGCGCCGCCTCTTGCTCGTGCCGCAGCTTCTCGTACTCGACCGCGGCCAGGGCCTCGTCCAGCGCCTTGGGAAAATCGCCGCTGTCGTAGGTGTAGCCGCTCGCCGACGTGAACGGATAGGCCTCGCGCGGAATGAGGTTACGCCGCCGCACCTCGGCCGGATCGAGACCCAGCCGCTCGGCGAGGAGATCGAGCATGCGCTCGGTCACGAACGCGCCCATCGTCATGCCGACGCCGCGGTAGGCGCCGAGCGGCGGCTTGTTGGTCGCCAGCGCCAGCGCCTCGAACTCGTACGCCGCGATCCGGTAGGGGCCGGGCATGATGCTCGCCGTGCCGAGGGGCTCGAGCACGCCGGTGGTCGGGTACGCATGGTAGGCGCCATTGTCCGACATGACGCGCGATCGTAGCGCGAGAACCGTGCCGTCGGCCTCGGCCGCGACCTCGACCGTCGTACGCTGCGCGCGCGCCTGGGACGCCGCCCCGAGATTCTCGCGGCGCTCCTCGAGCCATTTCACCGGCCGACCGAGTCGTCGCGCGAGCGCGGCCACCGCGACGTCCTCCGGGAACACCTGCATCTTGAGCCCGAAGCCGCCGCCCACGTCGGGGCTCACGATCCGCACGCGCGCGTGCGGCAGCCCGAGCGCGTCCGCCAGTGCCGTGCGCATGATCGACGGGGACTGGTTCGGCGACCAGACCGTGAGCGCCTCGCCGTCCCAGTCGGCGAGGATGCCTCGGGGCTCGAGCGGTGAGGGCGCGCACCGGCCATGCTCGAAGGTCTCGCGCGCGACGATCGGCGCGCGCGCGAAGGCGCCGTCGACGTCGCCCTGCCGGTGGCGGCGCTGGAACAGGATCTGGTTGGCCGCGAGCGCCTGGTCGATGCTCGCGACGGCCGGCTGCGCCTCCCACTCGGCGGTGACCAGCTCCCGCGCATCGGCCGCGACGTAGGGGTTCGCGGCCACGACGGCCGCCACCGCTTCGCCGCAAAAGCGGGCGACGCCGTCCGCCAGAGCCGGCCACGCCGTGGGCGTGAAGCCCGCGCCATCGAACCGCGGCGCGAGCGGTTTCGTCACGGCGCGCAGGTCGTCGGCGGTGACGACGGCGACGACCCCGGGCAGGGCGCGCGCCGCCGCGGCGTCGATCCGGATGATGCGCGCGTGCGCGTACGGGCTGCGAACAAAGCTCGCGAAGAGCATGCGCGGGAGCCCGAGGTCGTCGAGGTATCGTCCCCGGCCGGTCAGGAGCCGCGGGTCCTCGAGCCGCTTGATGCGCATGCCCGTATAGCGCAGCGGCGGCAACCCCCGCGCGCTCATTCGCCCAGACGATGAAACACGAGGCCGTCGAGCAGCTTCGGGTAGAAGTGGGTGGACTTCTGGGGAAGGAGCTCGCCACCCCGAACGACCGCTTGAAGCTCGTCGGCCGTCGTGGCGGCGATCAGGAATGCCGCCTGGTACTTGCCGTCGCGGGCAAGCTGGATCGCCTCGGCCCGGTCCGCGGTGTAGTCCACGTAGGTCTTGGCGTCGAGCTTCGCGTCGGTGATACCGAGCAGCGGCCGGAGCAGTCCTTCATGGAGAATCGACACCGCCAGCCCCCGCCAGGCGGGCGACGTCTTCTCGGGCCACCGGATGTGCCCTTGGGCGCCCGGCTTCAACGTGAGAAGGGCCGAGTCCGGTCCGCTCACCACGCCGATCGTCCGGTTCTCGAGCCGCGCGTGCAGTGGGTCGGCGAGCGGTGAGACGTCGAACCATCGGGCCGCCATCTGGACGAAATCGTCGAAGTCGAAGGGCTGGATGCCGTGGACGAGCCGATGGTTGGGCAAGATCGTGAGGCCCGGAGCTTCGAGCGCGAAGAACGCCATCAGCTTGTGAGCCGCGTCCGGATGCCGCTCGGCGTACGCCACCGCGGTCTCGTATCGATGATGGCCATCGGCGATGATCACCGGACGCGCGGCCATCAACGCGCGAACTCGGCCGACCGTGGCCTCGTCGGTGACGCGCCACAGACGATGGAGCTCGCCCTTCAGGTCACGCGCCTCCGCGATCGGCTCGCCGACCGGGGCCGTCGCGCGACCGAGCTCGCCGGCGGGATCGGAGGTCAGCATGAACAGAAGTCCGATGTCGGCGGCGGTCGCCTCGAGCAGATCCATGCGATCACGCTTGGGTCCGGCGTGGGTCCGCTCGTGCGGCAGGACCGCGCCGCGCGCGTAATCGCTCACCTCACCGAGGGCGACGACGCCCATTCGCGTGACCGACTGACCGGCGACGGTGTAGCTCTGATGATAGGGATAGATCGCGGGCCGCTCGTCGCGGCGCCACACGCCGTGGGCCAACCAGGCATGGAGCACCGTGCTCGCTTCGCGGTACTTGTCGTCCGCGTCCTTCGGATACGTCACGCGGACGATATTGTGCGGGCTCATCGCGTAGAGGCGATCCTGCATCTCGGGGCTGATCTGGTCGTACGGCGGCGCCACGACCGCCGAGATATCACGCGCGGCCTCGCCGCCGTAACGATAGCCTCGAAAGGACCTGATCTCCATGTCTCGTGTCGGTCGCGAGGCACTGTCAGTCCAAACTCGCGCCAAGTCAAGAGTGCCGGATCGCGGTAAACTGTCGGCCACGTGTCACGATCCGAGGAGAGGTTGCCGATGGACGAGACCGCGGTCGCCACGACGACGGGCGTGGCCCAGGTGTTCGATCTCAACAGGCTGAAGGCGTTTGCCGCCGACAAGCGGGTGCGGAAGCTCCTGTTCAAGACCGACCAGCTCTGGTCGGAGATCGCCTGCTACGAGCCCGGCCAGTCGACGGTCATGCATAGTCATCCCCGCGAGGAAGAGGCGATCTACGTCCTCGAGGGCGTCGCGAACATGAGCATCGGCGGCGACGAGGTGGTCGTGCCCGCCGGCGCGATCGTGAAGTTTCCCGCGAACGTGCCGCACGACGTCCGGAACCTCGGCAGCGAGCGCTGCGTGATCATGTTCCTCAAGATCAATCCCAAGCTGCTCCGAGCCGAGGGAAGCTGAATGGGCAACGTGGAGCGCTGCGACAAGACCCTGCCGCTCAACGAGATGATATTTCACGTCCGCCGCGATGCCGCGCTGCGCGCCCGCTTCCTGAGCGACCTCGAGGGGCTGGCGCGCGAGTTCGGGCTGAGCCGCGCCGAGTACGAAGCCGTGCGCGACAAGGACCCGCGCCGGATGATGGACCTCGGTGTACATCAGTACTACGTGCCGCAGATCCTGCGCCTGTTCTTCGGCGCCGCGCACAACAGCAACGCCAGCGCCGCGCTCGAGTGCTATCAGCGTGCGTATCCGGAGGAGACGGCCAAGGCGATGGCGCTCCAGGCCCGGCTCGAGCGAGGGCGGTGATGGCGGAGCTCGTCGCCGCCATGGCCATGACGCATTCACCCGGGCTCACCGGCTGGTTCACGCGGGCTTCCCAGGACTATCAGCAGCTCGCGCTCCAGGCGACGGCCGAGATGCGCCGCCGTCTGGAAGCGGCCCGACCGGACGTCGTCGTGATGTTCAGCAACGATCACCTGCTCAACTGGCCGATCAACAACGTGCCGGAGTACACCGTCGGCATCGCCGAGGAGCACGTCGGGCCCGCCGACTGGTTCGACGAGTGGCTCGCCATGGAGCAGTACCGCGTGCCCGGTCATTCAGCGATCGCGCGGTGGCTCGTCAACGAGGGCGCGCGGCGCGGCGTCGCGCTCGCCTATCTGCGCGAGATGCAGTTCGACGACGGGATCTCGGTGCCGACCCACTATCTGAATCCCGACGCGCGGTTCCGGCTGGTGCCCGTCACGATGAACTGCACGGTGCCGCCGATCCCCACGCCCGAGCGCGCGTACCACGTCGGAACCCTCATGCGCGAGATGCTCAAGGCCTACCCCGGCAACGAGCGCGTCGCGGTCGTCGCCACCGGCGGGCTCTCGCACGAGCCGGGAGGACCGCGCTACTTCTGGGTCGACGAGGAGTTCGACCGCTGGTTCCTCGACTTGTTGAAGCGCGGCGACCACGCGGCCTTGCTGCGGGAGTGCACGCTCGAGCGCATGGAGGCGGCCGGCTCGGGGGGCACCGCCGAATTGCTCGCGTGGGTGCTGGTACTCGCCTGCACGCGCGGCCCGGCCGACGTCCTCGCCTACATGCCCGCCGTGGCGTGGCGCTCCGGCACCGGGATGGTCGTCTGGAACGAGATGGCGTGATGGCCACCCACCATCTCGACCGCGAAACGATCCACCGGGAATGGAACAACTCGCTGGCCCCGCGGCTCACGATCGACCCGGGCGACACCGTGGTGTTCGACACGCGAGACGCCGCCGACGGGTACTACTCGCCGAAGTCCACGCATTCGGACGTCGTCGCGCGTGGCCCGTTTCGCGGTCACCCGCTCACGGGCCCCGTGGCCGTCAGGGGCGCGCGCCCGGGCGACGTCCTGACCGTGGAGATCCTCGAGGTCAAGCCCGCGGCCGACTTCGGCTGGACGGCGATCCGTCCGGGACGAGGTCTCATGCCCGAGGCCGAGTTCCCCAAGCCGTTCCTCACGATCTGGGATCTGACCGCCGGAACCCACGCGCGGATGGGCCGGGACATCAACGTCCCCCTCGCGCCGTTCCCGGGCGTGATGGGCGTCGCGCTCGACGAGCCCGGCGGACACAGCACGATGCCCCCGCGGAAGAACGGCGGCAACATGGACATCAAGCAGCTGGTGGCTGGCACGACGCTGCTCCTGCCCGTGTGGGTCGACGGCGCGCTCTTCAGCGTGGGCGACGCGCACGCGGCGCAGGGCGACGGTGAGGTGTGCGTCACGGCGATCGAGATGATGGCGCGCGTCACGCTCCGCTTCGGCCTCGAGTCGGGGCGGGGCCTTCGCGAGCCTCGCTTCCGGACCCGCGGACCGCTCGTGTCCGCGCTCGAGCGGGGCCCCTGCTACGTGACCACGGCACACGGCCCTGATCTCTTCGCCGGCGCTCAGCAGGCGATCCGCTACATGATCGAGCATCTCGTCGAGGAGCGGGGGCTCAGCCGCGAGGAGGCCTACATCCTCTGCAGCGTCGCGGTCGACCTCAAGATCAGCGAGATCGTCGACGCGCCCAACTGGATCGTATCGGCGTTTCTTCCCGAGACCGTCTTCGCGTGAGCTTCATTCTCGCGCGACACACCCCCTAGGAGGAATCATGCACCACGGCGTCTTCATCTTCCCGACGGACTATTCGATTCGGATCGACGAGCTGGCGCGGGCCGCCGAGGAGCGCGGCTTCGAGTCCTTGTTCGTGACCGAGCACACGCACATTCCGACGAGCCGCCGGTCACCGTTCGGGGGCGGCGGCCCGCTGCCCAAGGAGTATTCCCACACGCTCGATCCGTTCATCGGGCTCACCGCGGCGGCGGCCGCGACGACACACCTGAAGCTCGGGACCGGCATCTGTCTCGTCATCGAGCACGACCCGATCACGCTGGCGAAGACCATCGCGAGCCTCGATCTGCTCTCGAACGGGCGCTTCCTGTTCGGCATCGGAGCCGGATGGAATGCGGAAGAGATGGAGAATCATGGGACCGTCTTCAAGACCCGTTTCCGGCTCCTTCGCGAGCGGATCCTCGCGATGAAGGAGATCTGGACGAAGGACGAGGCTCAGTACCACGGCGAGTTCGTCAACTTCGATCCGATCTGGTCGTACCCGAAGCCGACGCAGAAGCCGCATCCGCCGGTGCTCTTGGGCGGCGAGAGCGGCCACACGCTGCAGCGTGTGGTGGACTTCTGCGACGGCTGGTTCCCGCGCGGACGCAACGCCGACGCGATTGTCCCCGGTCTTGCCGACCTGAAGGCGCGCGCGGCTCGCGCCGGGCGAGATCCGGGCAAGATCTCGGTTTCGGTGTTCGGGGCCAAGGCGGAGCGTGCCACGCTGGACTCGTACGCCGCCGCCGGGATCACGCGCGCCATCCTGCGCTTGCCCTCGGAGGGCCGCGACGCGGTGCTGCCGCTCCTGGACCAGTACGCCAAGCTGATTCGGTGAACGAGCTCCCCGCCTACGCCGCCGAGCTCTTGTACGAGAGCCGCATCGCACGGCTCGGCACGGCGGACCGGGCGGGGCAACCGCTCGTCGTGCCGGTGTGCTACGTGTTCGACGGGCGCAGGTGCTTTTCCGCCATCGACGCCAAGCCCAAGCGCGTCGCGGCCCGCCAGCTCCGGCGCCTGCGCAACATCGCCGACAACCCGCGTGTCTCGTTGACCGTCGACCGCTACGACGAGGAGTGGTCGCGGCTCTGCTGGGTGATCGTCCAGGGGCGGGCCGACGTGCTCACGGAAGGATCCGAGCGGGCGGGCGCCGTGGATCTTCTTCTGTCCAAGTACGCGCAGTATCGGGCGATGGGGCTCGATCGCGAGGCCGCCACGGTGATCCGGATCTCACCGGAGCGCACCCTGTTCTGGCGGTGGGAGAGCTAGCGCGCCGAGGAGAGCTACCGCTTCTCGATCTGAAGTCCGGCCTGCGAGACCAGCACGCCCGCCTGGCCGGCCTGCCGCATCGCCTGCGCCAGCCGATGCTTCTCGATCCACGCCCTGATCTCGAGATCGCGGTGGCTGTCGAAGAACTCCGCGGTCATCGTGATCAGCTGCGTCACCTTCCCGTGGTTGTCCTGCAGCTGGAAGACCTGGGCGTTTCGCTGGAAGTCGTAGAAGTCGTAGACCGTGCACAGCGGAAACTCGCGCTGGAGATATCCACGGACGACGGCGATCTTGGTTTCGTCGAGCGCCGGATGATCCAGGAACTTCCGCCACTGGGGCGCGAGCTCGCCGTTGTCCGGGAGCGTGAGCCCTTGTAAGGCCCGCCGCTGCTTGTCGGTCAGCTCCGCGACCGACTCGTGGGACTCGTCGATCACCTCGTCCGGCGCGACCTCGTGGGCGTTGACCTCGATGTCGGCGGCAAAGGGCTGGATCACCAATGGAGCCGGCGCGGCCGGCGTCGCCGGTGGAGCGCTCGCGCGTGGGAGCTCCGCCGCTTGTGTCGTCGGACGCGTGTCGAACGTGCTCGTCAGCCGATCGAGGAACTTCCGCCAGGTCGGCGCCAGGTCGCCCTTGGGCACCGCGCCGTTCTTCGGGAGATCCGCCCTGGCTCCATCGCTCTTCGCCCGCGGCTCGACTCCCTGGTGCGGCGCGCGGGGATTGGCCGCCGGTGGCGTCTTCGGCTCGACGTGGGACGCGGTCGAAGCGGCGGGCGCGGCCGGCGCCGGCGGCCTGGAGGCCTCGCGCGGGCTCAGCGGCTTTTGTTCGGTGGCAGGCCGCAGAAGGTCGGGCACCTCGCGCGAGCGCCGTCGCGGCGGACCTTCCGTGGGTGGCCGCAGTCCCTTGAGGACGACGGGGCCACGCTCCACCCGCTCGTTCGTGCCTTTGCCGGCGGCGCCGTTCGTCGGCGCCGGCTCGACCTTGCGCGGCGCCGGCTCGATGCTCCGCGGGGGCTCGTGAAGCATCACGATCCTCGGCTCGTCCACCGGGACGAGCGGGACCACCCTCGACTCGTCGCGCGGCGTGACCCGCGGCGCATCGGCCGGCTCCTCGAGCTCCTCGCGAACCTCTTCCTGAGGCTCCTCGCGCAGCAGCACCAGCTTCGGCTCTTCTCGCGGCGCGACTCTCGGCTCCTCGGATGGCGCGACTTCCTCCTCGACCTCCTCCTCGAGGACGGTCGGCTCGATACGCTCGGACCTGGCCGGGACCTTCTCAGGGACCGACGCAGCCGGCGCCCAGTCGACCCGATTGAGATAGAAGCCCGTCGTCCCGTTGGCTTCGACGTAGCGGAACTCGAAGCAATCGACCGAGGAGAAATTCAGGAGACGCAGTTTTCGAACGAACGCCTCGAGCAGCCGCTCGGCGACGAAGACGATTCGCGGCGGCCATCCGAGTTGCGTGTTCGCGGGGACGAGGCGCTGCACCGACTCGGGATACTCGAGACACCACGCGTAGGCTTCGAGCGCTCTCACGAGCATGGCGTCGTCAGCGGTGAGACCGAGAACGAAAAGCACCGGGGCGCGCCGCGCGTCGAGCGCGGCAAGCTCGATGTTCGTCCGCCCGAGATTCAGGTTCGACGCGAGGATCTTGAGGTCGGGCTCCATCGCGTCTGCGTTATCGGCGACGAGAGTCCTGAGATGTTGCAGGTCCGTGACTTCGCGGCGCTTGAATGCCTTCATCTGAGCATCCCCGACCGATCACGCAACCGCTATGCCAGGGCACAACCTGGATTCTCACCAACGAAAACGCCGCGTTGCGCCGTCGCTTGACACGACCACTCGCCAGCCTGGCATGTTTGGACGACTAGCTGTCACTCGCTGGCCCCGATGCGACAAAGAATTTGTCAACAGTGATAATTTACTTGGTCAGAGGAGTTCCCATAGGGGGTAATCACCTGCATGCCCATTTTTTGATCCCGGTGATTTCAAAGTGATTTCCATAAATTAATTGTGCGGGCCTTATTGGCACCGGTATTGCTTTGTTGTGTATCGTATTAGTGTGGATCGAGGGCCTGTGACGGTGGGTTTCTGGAGGCGGCTGATGCGGCCGGCGGACACGTTGGCGGGCTCGAAGCCCTGGAGCGACCGGAGCGACCGACGTTGAACATGACCCAGGCGTTCCGAGAGCTCGTGCAGATCGGGATCACTCTCACGAGCGAGCAGGATCTCGGGACTCTCCTCGAGCGCATCCTCACCGAGGCCCGTCGCTTCACCCGCGCCGAGGCCGGGACGCTGTTCCTCCGCGAGGGTGATCAGCTCCGCTTCTCGGTCGTGCAGAACGACAAGCTCGCGCGAGAGCTGGGGCAGGAGGAGATGCGGCGCCGTCTGCAGGCCGATCCCCTGAGCCTCCGCGAGCTGAGCCTCGCGGGTCACGTCGCGCTCACGGGCGACATCCTCAACCTGCACGACACGTACATGATTCCGCCGGATCGGCCCTACTCGTTCGATCCGCGGGTCGACGCACGCCTGAACTACCGTACCCAATCGATCCTGGTCGTCCCGCTCCAGGATCCGGCCAACAACATCCTCGGCGTGCTCGAGCTGATCAACGCGCTCGACCGTGGACGCGTCGTCCCCTTCGACTCGCAATACGAGGGCCTCGTGCGCTCGCTGGCCTCGCAGGCGGCCGTCGCGCTCCGCAACGCCAGGCTGGAGGACCTCTCCTTCAAGGACGCGCTGACCGACGTGTACAACCGTCGCTACTTCACGATCCGGATGGAGGAAGAGTTCAAGCGGCACTGCCGCTTCGGTGAGCCGCTCTCGCTCGCCCTCATGGACCTCGATCACTTCAAGGAGGTCAACGATCGGTTCGGTCACCGGGCCGGCGATCAGGCATTGCGCGAGGTCGCCCAGCTCCTGGTCAAGCATTCGCGCAGCTTCAGTATCGTGACGCGGTACGGCGGTGACGAGTTTGCCATCATCCTCGTGAACACGGCGAAGGCCGGCGGCACCACCTACTCCGAGCGCATCCGGGCCCTCATCGAGCAGCACGCTTTCCCGCACGGTCCGGTCACCGTCAGCCTCGGCGTCGCCAGCCTCCCGGAGGACGCCACGACGGTCGACGACCTCATCGTCGCGGCCGACCAGGCTCTCTACGACGCCAAGCGCCTGGGCCGGAATCGAGTCGCCCTTCAGTGAGCCCCCAGACGATGACCGATCGCGAACAGCTCCTGGAGGAGCTCCTCGGGATCGGGATCGCCCTCACGACCGAGCGCGACCTCTACGCTCTGCTCGAGCGAGTGCTGGAAACCGCCCGGCGCTTCACGCGGGCCGAGGCCGGCACCGTGTTCCTTCGTGAGGGTGACCACCTCCGGTTCGCGGTCGTCCAGAACGATTTCCTTCAGGAGAGGCTGGGCACGGCCGCGATGCTGCAGCGGCTCCAGTCCGCGCCGCTCCGGCTGACCGAGCCGAGTCTCGCCGGGCACGTCGCACAGACCGGTGAGATCGTCAACGTGACCGACGCGTACGCGATCGGCGTGCACGAGACGCGCGCGCTCAATCGGCGGTTCGATGCCGCCAACGAGTATTCGACGCGCTCGGTGCTGGCGGTCCCGATGCAAGACCTGACCGGCAGCAACGTCGGCGTCCTCGAGCTCCTGAACGCCCTCGACGAGTCCGGCGCGATCGTGCCCTTCGACCTCGAGGACGAGCGGGTGGTTCGAGCCCTCGCCTCCCAGGCGGCGGTCGCGATCCGCAACGCGCGGCTCGAGGACCTCTCGTTCAAGGACCTCTCGACGGAGCTCTACAATCGACGCTATTTCACGCTCCGGATCGACGAAGAGGTGAAGCGCCACACTCGTTTCGGCCACCCTCTGTCGCTCGTCGTCCTCGACATCGATCACTTCACGCAGCTCAACACGGATCACGGACCTGCCGCTGGCGACGAGGCGTTGCGAGAAGTCGGGCGCCTGCTCGTCAAGCACTCCCGGAGCTTCACGATCATCGCGCGGCTCGAGGGCGACGGCTTCGCGGCCTTGCTCGCCAACACGCCCAGGGCCGGCGCCGTCACGTACTCCCAGCGGATCCGCGGCGTCATCGCCGCCCACCCCTTCGCGCACGGCGCGATCACCGCCAGCTTCGGCGTCGCCGGGCTCCCGGCCGACGCGGCATCCGCGGACGACCTGATCGCGGCCGCCCAGCGGGCGCTCGCCGACGCCAAGCGCCTCGGCCGCAACCGCGTCACCGCGCTGTAAGCGCCCTCCGCCCGGCGTCCTCCCCGACCGCTGCTTGACTTGAGTCGGGATCGTGTGTCATTAGGTTCCGCATCGACGAGGAGGAATCCATGAGCAAGAGCCCGTTCCGCGCGCGGCTCGAAGCCGCGGTCATCGCCCGACACAGCCGCCTGAACCCGTTCACGGAAAAGTGGGTCAAGGGCGAGCTGAATCGCACGCAGCTCGGCTCGTGGGCCGCCCAGCACTATCAGTACGTCTCGCAGTTCCCGCGCTGGTGCGCCACGGTGTACGGTCAGTGCCCGGACCCCGACGCTCGAGATTTTCTGCTCGAGAACATCATCGAAGAGGAAGCCGGCACCAAGCACGTGGACCTGCTCATCCGCTTCGCGGAGGCGTGCGGCGTCTCCCGCCTCGAGGTCGAATCCAAGCAGCAACTGCCGACGACCCGGGGGCTCACCGCGTGGTGCTTCGAGATGTCCCAGCAGGCGTTCCATGTCGCGGCCGCCGGCCTCCTCGTCGGGCTGGAATCCCAGGTGCCGGGCATCTATCAGCGGAATCTGCCACCGCTCAGGACGCACTATGGCTTCACGGACCACGAGGTCGAGTTCTTCGCGATCCACATCGAGGCGGACGAGGTCCACGGCGAGCGCGGGTATCAGATCGTCGAGCGGCATTGCACGACCCCCGAGCGCCAGGCGGAGGCGATCGAAGCGGTGCGCCAGGCGACGGAAATGCGCTGGCAATACATGACGGGCCTCTACCGTGCCTTCGTCGCGAAGGAGGAGATGTGAGTCGGCGTCGCGTCGCCCGGCTGGCGGATCTCCCGGCTGGCCAGCCGACCCTCGTCGAGACCGACGGCGCGCGGGTCGTGCTGGCGCGGGTCAACGACGACGTCTTCGCGTGCAGCGACGAGTGCGCGCATCAGGGCGGTCCCCTCAGCGAGGGGCGGCTCGCCGGCAGCCGCTTGACCTGCCCGTGGCATGGCTGGATGTACGACGTGAAGTCGGGCACGTGCCTCATGCCGGCGCGCGGCGGACAGGTGACGAGCTATCCGGTGACGATCGAAGCCGGCGAGGTCTGGGTCGAGGTCCCCTGACGTGGCGCTCACGCGGGAGCGGGCGCGCGACAGCATCGAGCGCGGCTTCGCCAAGGCGCAGGCGCTCGGCTTCAAGGTCGCGATCGCCGTCGTGGACGACGCCGGTCATCTGGTGGTCTGCGACCGGATGGACGGCGCGCTCTGGGTGACGCCCGAGATCGCGCGGGCGAAGGCGAACGCGGCCGCGGCGTTCCACGCGACCACGCTCGATCTCGAGGAGCGGTTCGCCAAGCGTCAGCTCTTCGCCGACAATGTCGCGACGCTCGGCGACTACCGCTTCGTCTTCGGCCGGGGCGCGGTCCCGCTGGTCGAGGACGGTCGCATCGTCGGCGCCGTGGGCGTGAGTGGCGCGGTCCCCGCGGACAACGACCACACGATCGCCGACGCGGCGGCGGGCCATCCCACCCTTCCCCGTAGTCACTAGCCGCGACGAGAGCGATCCGGACGCGACGCTTCTGAGGTAAAGTGGCGGTCATGCAGTTCGAGGTCGAGGTGCACCGGAACGAGCTCGGCGAGTGGGTGGCCGTCGCCGTGGCCTGGAACGTCCAGGCGGTGGGGCACACCGAGAACGAGGCGCTCGCCCGAATGGTGGAAGCGCTGGCTCGGCACTTCAAGACCTCGCCACCGCAGTGAGCGGCGCGCTCGCCGGCCTCCGGGTCATCGATTGCTCGCGCCTGATCGCCGGGGGCGTGCTCGCGACCATCCTGGCCGACCACGGCGCGGACGTCGTCAAGGTCGAGAACCCGCGCGGCGGTGATCCGCTTCGCACCTGGCTCCGCGATCGGGGCGAGCTCTGGTGGAAGGTCTATGCGCGCGGCAAGCGCTCGGTCACCTTGAACCTCGCCCACGCTCGCGGGCAGGCGCTCCTCCGACGTCTCTGCGGTACGGCGGATGTTCTGATCGAGAACTACCTACCCGGCACGTTCGAGAAGTGGGGACTCGGGTGGGACGTTCTATCCGCGGAGAACTCCCGCCTGGTCTTCGCGCGCGTCTCCGGCTGGGGCCAGGACGGGCCGTATCGCGATCGGCCTGGATTCGGAACGATGGTCGAGGCGATGAGCGGCTTCGCGTCCTCAACAGGCCCAGCGGATCGGCCCCCCACGCTTCCGTCGTTTCCGATGGCCGACATGGTCGCGGCGCTGTCCGGCGCGGCCGCCGTGCTGGCGGCACTTCGACATCGCGATCAGGTCTCGGGCCGTGGGCAGGTGATCGACATCTCGCTTTACGAGCCGTTGCTCTCCGTGCTCGGGCCGGCCGCCGCCGAGTACGCGCTGGATCGCACGGTCCGGGCGCGTCACGGCAACCAGTCCGACAACGCGAGCCCTCGCGGGACGTATCAAACGCGCGACGGCAAGTGGGTCGCCTTGTCCGCTTCGACGCCGGCTTCGGCGGCCGCCCTCTTCGAGGGTCTGGGCCTCGGCCATCTCTTGAAGGACTCGCGATTCGCGACCAACGACACACGGGTCGCCCACAACGACCTCGTGGACGCCGCGCTCGCGGGGGCCATCGGCTCGCGGACGCTCGACGAGATGTCGCGTCTCTTCGAGACGCACGATCTCACGGCCTCGCCGGTCTACGACATCGCCGACATCACGAAGGACCCGCACGTGGTCGCGCGCGGCATCCTCGTCGACGTTCCGGACCCCGAGCTTGGAGCCGTGCGCATGACGGCGCCCACGCCCCGCCTCGGCGAGACGCCGGCGGCGATTCGCGGGACCGGCCCCGCGCTTGGAGCGCACAACCATGACGTCTACGAGGCGCTCGGCCTCGACGAAGCCGAGATTCAGGCGCTGACGCGCGACCGGATCATCTGATGCGAGCTCGACGGATCGTGATGAGCACGCTCGCGGCTCTCCTGGTGAGCCTGTGGCTCGCCGGCGCGCCCGCCTGGAGCGCCGACTACGGGGGGCCGTTGATCGACGCCCACTCGCACCTGCCCAACGCCACCGCGATCGACGCGTACGTCGCGGCGATGAAGCGCCACAACGTCCTGAAGGTCGTGCTGCTGGGCGTCGGCGGCCTGCAGAAGGAAGACACGGCCTGGCTGACGGCGGCCAGCAAGAAGTACCCGGATCGCGTCGTCGCCGGCCTGCCCCTGGCCGATCCGACGTCCGAGAGCGCGGCGAGCCAGCTCGAGCTTCAGCTCGACCGCGCAAAGCCGCGAGCGATCGGTGAGGTCCACCTGCGACAGGTCGGCCGGCGCCTGATCGATCGCGACCCGAACGGCCCCGTGTTCGGCAAGATCCTCGACGTCGCGGCAAAGTTCGGCGTGCCGATCGTGATTCACTACGAGCTGACCGACGCGGCCGAGACCGCCCTCGATCGCGCGCTCGCCGCGCATCGTCAGAGCACGATCGTCCTGGCCCACGGCGGCGAAGGGCCACCCGGCCGGCTCGACAGACTCTTGCTGCGTAACCCGAATCTGTTCGTCGACCTCTCCGGCATGCACTTCCAGCGGACGCCGGCGCTCGCGTCGGAGACCGGCCCGCTCGACCCCGGCTGGAAAGCGCTGATCGAGAAGATGCCCGACCGCTTCATGATCGGCGTGGACCTCTGGGCCGCCCGGCTCTTCGAGCCGGCGATGCTCGATCGGCTCTTCGTGTGGACTCGGCGGATCCTCGGCGAGCTCAAGCCGGACGTCGCCGCGCGCGTCGCGCATGGAAACGCCGTGAAGCTCTACCGTCTCGAGTAGATCACCCCGCGAGCGGAGACCTAGCGGCCCTTCGCCGTCTTCGCGGGCGCGCGCCGTCGCCGAAGCTCGACGGTGGCGCCCCGCACGCGTCCGGCGCACCGACGGCAGAAGTACTTGATCTCCACCGGATGACCGCACTCGGCGTGCACCAGCGCGGTCTGGCGGTGGACGTGGCGCGAGCCCCACGCAGCGAGCGCGCCCACCACCACGCCGAGCTCGCGCCCCTTGTCGGTCAAGGCGTACTCCGCGCGCGGCGGATGGTCGGAGTAGAACCGGCGCGTCACGAGGGCGTGCTCCTCCATGAGCTTGAGCCGATCCGAGAGGATGTTGGGCGGGATCCCCGGGAGGCTCTGCTGGAAATCCTGGAACCGCCGCGGTCCCGGCAGCAGGTCGCGCACGAGCAAGAGGGTCCAGCGGTCGCCGACCAGCTCGAGCGACTTCGCGACCGGACAGGCCTGGCCGTAACGCTTGGGCACGGACCGAGTCTACGCACGTCTTGACAGAAAAGCTAGTCACTATAAAATAGCAAGTCACAATGGACCCGGCGACCCGGCGACTGCTCGACGGCCCGATCGCCCCGACCCTCTTGCGATTGGCGGCGCCTAACGTCGTCATGCTCGTGGCCCAGGTCGCGATCTCCATCCTGGAGGCGTACTACGTCGGGTGGCTCGGGGCCGACGCGCTGGCCGGCGTCTCGGTCACCTTCCCGCTGGTCATGCTCATGCAGACCATGTCGGCGGGCGGCATGGGCGGCGGGGTCGCCTCGGCGGTGGCGCGGGCACTCGGCGCCGGCCGCCACGCGGCCGCGAGCCGTCTGGTGACGCACGCGATCGTGATCGCACTGGTCATGGCCGGCCTCTTCACCGTGGTCGTGCTCGTCGGCGGGGGCGCGATCTACCACGCGATGGGCGCGCGCGACGGCGCCCTCGCCGCCGCCCTCGCCTACTCGAACGTGATTTTCGCAGGCGCCGCCGCGGTCTGGCTGTTCAACACGCTCGCGAGCGCCGTCCGCGGAACCGGCAACATGCTGCTGCCGGCCGGCGTCGTGCTCGGCGGGAGCCCGTTCCTCGTGAGCCTCTCCCCCGCGCTCATCTTCGGCTGGGGGCCGTTTCCACGTCTGGGAGTCACCGGCGCCGCCCTCGCCGTCGTGGCGTACTACGTCGCGGGCGCCCTCGTGCTCTTCGCGTATCTGGCCTCCGGACGGAGCCTGATCCGGCTCTCGCCGACACTCCACTTCGAGCGGAGCGTGTTCGCCGAGATCCTCCGAGTCGGCGCGCCGAGCCTCGTCAACAACGTCATGACGAACCTGACCGTCGTTCTGCTCACCGCGCTGGTCGGGCCCTTCGGCACCTTCGCGCTCGCGGGCTACGGCATGGGTGTGCGCCTCGAGTATCTGCTGATCCCGCTGGTCTTCGGCTTCGGCTCCGCCCTCGTCACGATGGTCGGCACGAACTTCGGGGCCGGCCAGCGGGCGCGCGCCCGGCGCGTGGCCTGGACCGGAGCCTTGATCGCGGCCGGCGTCACGGAGGCGATCGGGCTCGCCGCCGCCTTCTTCCCGCACGCGTGGCTCGGTCTGTTCAGCAACGAGCCCGAGGTGCTCGCGGCGGGCGGCGCGTATCTGCGCGTCGTGGGCCCGGCCTACGGCTTCTTCGGCCTCGGGCTCGCGCTCTATTTCGCGTCGCAGGGCGCCGGGCGGCTCCTGTGGCCACTCCTCGCCGGCAGCTTGCGTCTGGTCAGTGCGGCCGCCGGAGGCTGGCTGATTCTCCACCGGCTGCCCGGCGAGCTCACGGCGCTCTTCGCGGTGATGGCGCTCGCGCTCGTCCTCTTCGGCTCGACTCTGGCCGGCGCGATCCGATTGGGCGCCTGGGAAGCGGGAAGGCGCTGAGGCGCCCGATGCCGCGATGGGTATGGCCTACGCCTCCACCCTCGACGACAAGGACCGCCTGGTCGCGCGCGCGACCTCGACCTGCATGACGCTCCGGGGCGACGAGGCCAGGGGCCGCTAGTCGCCGCCTGTCGCGGTCCCACGCAGTCCGCTACAATGGCCTATCCCGCTTATCGACAGGAGAGGCCCGTGAAGCTCGACGTCGGCATGCTGACGCACGATCTGAAGTCCATCCCCGCGTACGCGCGCAAGGTCGAAGCGCTCGGCTACGACTCTCTCTGGTCATCGGAAACCCAGCACGATCCGTTTCTTCCCCTCGCCGTCGCCGCCGGGGTTACCTCCACCATTCGGCTGGGCACGGCGATCGCGGTGGCGTTCCCGCGAAGCCCGATGATCCTCGCCCACATTGCGTGGGATCTCCAGAAGGCTTCGGACGGTCGGTTCATCCTCGGGCTCGGGACGCAGGTGAAGGGACACAACGAACGACGCTTCTCGGTCAAGTTCGAGTCGCCCGGACCGAAGATGCGCGAGATCGTCCTGGCACTCCGGCACATCTGGGACTGCTGGCAGAACGGGACCAAGCTCGCCTTCAAGGGCCAGTTCTACCGCTTCGATCTCATGACGCCTTTCTTCAATCCCGGCCCGATCGCGCACCCGAAAGTGCCGATCTACATCGCCGGCGTCAATCGGTACATGTGCCGGATCGCGGGTGAGGTCTGTGACGGGCTGCACGTCCATCCGTTCAACAGCCCGAAGTACCTTCGCGAGTACGTCCACCCGGCGGTGGAAGAAGGATTGCGCGCCTCGGGCCGCAAGCGCGCGGATTTCACGTACACGACCGCGAGCTTCGTCGTGGTGGGCGACACCGAGGACGAGCTGGCGACAAATCGTCGAGCGGTCAAGCAGCAGATCGCCTTCTACGCGTCGACCCGCACCTACGAGCCCGTGCTCGCGGCCCACGGCTGGCAGGACCTCACGCCGGCTCTCCACCGGAAGTCCGTCGAGGGCGACTGGCCGGGCATGGCTGACCTGATCACCGACGAGATGCTCGACACCTTCGCGGTCACCGGAACCTACGAAACGGTCGGCGCCAAGCTCAAGCAACGTTACGCCGGGCTCCTCGACAGCACGGCGCTCTATCAACCCTATCAGCCGGGGCTCGACGATCCCCGGCTCCCGCGGCTCATCAAGGAATTCAACGCATGATCGATCTCTGCGAGCTCGGCGAACGCCCGCCTCTCGGCGAAGTCCCCCAGCGGATGCACGCGTATCTCGTCCGCCAGAATCGCTTCGGCCAGCCCCGCGACGCCTGGCGGCGCGAGGTCATCCCGACGCCGACCCTCGGCCCGGACGAGGTGCTGATCTACGTCATGGCCTCGGGCATCAACTACAACAACGTCTGGGCCGCGCTCGGCACGCCGGTCGACGTGATCGGCGAGCGGCAGCGCGCGGGCGAGCCCGAAGATTTCCACGCCGGCGGCAGCGACTGCTCCGGGATCGTCTGGTCGGTCGGACGGGACGTGAAGAACGTCAAGGTCGGCGACGAGGTGATCGTGCACAGCGGATGGTGGCGCCCCGACGATCTGTGGGTCCGCTCGGGCAAGGATCCGATGCTGGCCGAGAGCACGCGCATCTGGGGCTACCAGACCAACTATGGAAGCTTCTGCCAGTTCGCGCGCTGCCAGGCCCACCAGTGCGTTCCCAAGCCCAAGCGCCTCACCTGGGAAGAAGCCGGGTGCTTCCTGCTCTGCGCCTCGACCGCGTACCGGATGCTCATGGGCTGGCCGCCGCACGTCATCGAGCCGGGTGACGTCGTCCTCGTGTGGGGCGCGGCCGGCGGCCTGGGCAGCATGGCGCTCGAGATCACGCGCGCCGTCGGCGGCCGCGCGGTCGCGATCGTCTCCGACGACGCGAAGCGCAAGTTCTGTCAGGAGCACGGCGCCGCGGCGGTGATCAACCGTAGCCAGTTCACGCACTGGGGCGCGATGCCCAACACCGCCGACACGAAGGCCTATGGCGAATGGGCGAAAGGCGCCCGGGCATTCGGCAAGGCGATCTGGGACGGCCTGGGCGAGCGCGTGAGCCCACGAATCGTCTTCGAGCACCCGGGCGAGGCGACCCTGCCGACGTCGGTCTTCGTCTGCTCGACCGGCGGCATGGTCGTCATCTGCGCGGGCACCACCGGCTACACCGCGACGATGGACCTGCGCTATCAGTGGATGCGCCAGAAGCGCTTCCAGGGCAGCCACCTCTCCAACGACCCGCAGGCCGCGGACGTCACCAAGCTCGTTGCCGAGGGCAAAGTCGATCCCTGCCTGAGCCACACCTACGCGTACGACGAGATTCCCGAGTGCCACCAGCTGATGCTCGAGAACAAGCACCCGTACGGCAACATGGCCGTGCTGGTCAACGCGCGTCAGCCCGGCCAGGGGGCGACGCGCTAGAAAGGCGGTACGCTGATGCGAACAGCCCTGGCCATCGGACTCTCGTTGCTCGCCGTCGGGGTCGTTCCGGTCGCCGCACACCACGGCTGGAGCGGCTACGACTCGACCAAGGAGCTCACGCTCACCGGCACCATCAAGGAAGTCGGCTACGAGCATCCCCACGGCCACGTCCGTCTCGACGTGCCGGGAAAGGTCTGGCTCGTCGTGCTCGCGCCGCCCACGCGGATGGAAAGCCGCGGGCTGCCGGCCGCCAAGCTCCGCGTCGGCACCAGGGCCACGGTCGTCGGCTATCCCCACCGCAGCACCGAGGACGAGATGCGGGCCGAGCGCATCACGATCGACGGAGCGACGGTGGAGCTCCGTTGACGCCGGCCGGCGCTGGCTGGACCGGGTGGCTCGAAGCGACCGCCGCGGCGACGGCGATGCGCCAGTCACTGTGGCTCTATCCGATCGTCGAGATCCTCCACATCATCGGATTCGTGGTCCTCGTCGGCAGCGCGGCGATGTTCGACCTGCGGCTCCTCGGGCTCTCACGACAGCTCCCGGTGACGGGGATGGAGCGCCATCTCCTGCCCTGGGCGCGGGCCAGCGTGCTCGTCATCGTGCCGACCGGCGGGCTGATGTTCATCGCTCACGCGAACGAGTTCGCCGGCAATCCCGCGTTCAGGCTGAAGCTTCTCTTCCTCGTGCTGGCCGGCCTCAACGCCGCGGTCTTTCACCTTCGTCCGTTCCGACAGGTCGCCGGATGGGATTGCGGCGCTCCCGCGCCGTTCCCCGCACGCCTTGCCGCGTGCCTGTCGCTGGCGCTGTGGACGGGCGTGATCGCCTGCGGACGTCTCCTCGCGTATTTTTAGAATGGGGGGCCACGAAGGGCCCCCCATACCCCCCCATCGCGGGACGTGTTTGAAACCCTCTACAGCTCTGCGGCTCGGCGGGTTGTCCGGCTCGGCGCGGGGCGTCGCCTTAGTAGTAGCCGGGTTCGCCCGGGAGAAGGACACGGCGTTTGTCGCCCTCGATGATGACGCGGGGGAGGATGGTCCGCACGTCGCGTCCGTTCAATCGCTCGAGCGCGGCGCCCACCGTCGGCGCGCCGTCGAAGAGCTCGAGGTTCTTCACCGTCGGGTTGCGCAGCGAGAGCTGACCGCGCACGTTCGCGTCGATCGCCTCGCGCGGGGCGAGCCATCGCACCTCGGTGATCTCACGCTCGTCGGCGACGGCCTCCTGGCCCTTGGGCATCGCGGCCGCAAAGAAGCGCGTGTCGAACCGGAGGGGCTGGATCTCCGGCGTGATCCAGTGGGCGAAGTAGACGAGCGTGTCGGTCGCCAGGGTGAGGCGCTCGGCGCGCAGCATCTCCCAGAACGTCCGGTGATCGGCCTGGCACGCGCGGCGGTAGTCGGCGTAGCGGCCACTCTCGACGCGCACCGGGCGGCCATCGGACGCGTAGGCCAGCAGAATCCCCACCTCTTCGAACGTCTCGCGGATCACGCCGACCCAATGGCCGAGCGCCGCCGACGGTGGCGAGGTGAGCTTGAGTCGGCGCGCGGCCTGCGCCGCGTCGAGGGTTCGACACCACGCCGCGGCATCGTCGGGGCCGTCGCTGGATTCGATCTTGCCGCCTGGAAACACGAAGTCGCCGGCGGCGAACTTGCTCGCGCTGTGACGACGGATCAACAGCACCTCGAACGCACCGGCTGAGCGACTGCGAAGAAGCACGAGCGTGGCGGCCGGGACCGGCGTCACCGGCGCAGGTTTGACGGGCACGACGTAGTGTGCCACGATGGCGCGGCCGCTGTCATGCACTTCGTGGAGGACAGATCACGATGAGCGCCGAAGCACGACTCAAGGAAAAGAACATCACGCTGCCGAAGCCGACCAGCCCGATGGCGAACTACGTGGGCGCCGTGCGCACCGGCAATCTTCTCTTCGTCTCCGGTCACGGCCCGGTCCGCGACGGCAAAGCGACGTCTCAGGGCAAGGTCGGCAAGGATCTCTCGGTCGAGCAGGGCTATCAGGTCGCGCGCGAGGTCGGGCTCGCGCTACTCGCCACGGTGCGCGCGAATCTGGGCAGCCTCGACAAGGTCCGTCGCGTCGTCAAGGTGCTCGGCATGGTGAATTCGGCGGAGGGCTTCGGCGATCAGCCCAAGGTGATCAACGGCTTCTCCGATCTGATGGTCGAGGTGTTCGGCGAGGCCATCGGCAAGCACGCGCGCTCGGCGGTCGGCATGGGCGGACTGCCCGTGAACATTCCGGTCGAGATCGAGATGGTCCTCGAGATAGAGTGAGCACATGGCGCTCCTGCTCGACCTCTGCGCGATGTTGATCTCGCTGGTCTTCCTCTCGATCGTCGGCCTCGTCGCCGGCGTGGCGATCCCGGGGCTCTTCATGGCCGCCGCCGCGCCGTGGCTCGACTGGATCCTACCGCTCAAGGAAGACTCGTAGCCGCCGGATCGATCAAGCGCGGCAGCATGCTCAGGGCTTCCGCGATCCGAGGCCCGTGCCACGAAAAGGGCTTGCCGTCCACGAGGTGGATCCGCCCATCGCGCACCGCGGGCACCTCGACGTATCCCGCGAAATCGGCCAGGTGCGCGCGCCTGAACCGGAACGGCTCGTCCGGCAGCAGGATGACGGCCGGACGCTCTACGGCGATCTCGTCCAGGGTCACGGTCGGGTAGCGCTCAGGCCGGTCGGCGAAGACGTTGCGCGCGCCGCAGACCCGGAGCATGTCGTGGATGTACGTGTCGCGGTTGATCGTCATGTACGGCCCGCGCCAGATCGGATAGAAGACGGCCACCGGCGGCCGCCGCGCCGCGGCGCTCCGCACCCGCTCGTAGAGCGGCTCGATCTCGCTCAGGATCTCCGACGCGCGCGCCTCGGTGCTCGTCACCGCGCCCAGCTCGGCGATCAGCTGGATCCCCTCGGCCACCGTGCGCGGGTACGTGACCCACACCGGAATCGACCAGGACCGGAGCGTCTCGACGTGATCGCGAAGGTTCTCCTCGATGTTCGCGATGACCAGGTCGGGCTCGAGGCTCCGGATCTTCTCGAGGTCGGGATTCTTCTCGCCGCCGATGCGCGTCTTGCCGCGCACGACCGCGCGGGGCTCGACGCAGTACACCGTGATCCCCGCCAGCGCGTCGGCCAGCCCTAGCGCGCAGAGCGTCTCGGTGATGCTTGGCACGAGCGAGACGATCCGCCGCGGCGGGCTGGCGAGCTCGACCGCGACTCCGGACGCGTCGACCCTCGCCTCCATCTGGCGTCCTCGCGCCGTCGGCCTACGCGTCCAGATCGAGCGCCGGCGACTCTTTCCACAAGGGCTCGCCCTCGGGCTTGAAGTTCCGAGTGTTCACGAAGTGCAGGCCGTGATGCAGGTTCATCTTGAACTTGCCGCCGCCGTATCGGCCGCCGATCCAGCGCGTGGGATCCTCGAGGAACGACTCCATCTCGCTCGAGGGCAACCGAACGAGCCACTTGAAGCGGATCGTTCCCGCCCACGGCTCCTGAACGCCGATGGTCGCGGTGAAATCGGGCCACACGCGGCCGAACTCTTCGAGGATCTCCCGGCGGCTCGGGCGCTCGACGCCCTTGTTGGTGAGATTGCGCTTGAGGTACGGCTCGATGAGGTCCCAGCACCACGGAGCAATCACTGCGGCGCGCAGTGTATCATGGCGTCGTGCGGATGACCTTCCGGCGTCGCGCGCTCTGGGCGTTGCTCGCCGCGAAGCTCGTCGGGGGCTGGGGCGTGGGCTGGGACATCCGCTGGCACCTCATCATCGGCCGCGACTCGTTCTGGATCGCGCCGCATGTCATGACGTACGCGTCGGTCGTCGTCGCATCGATGATCGCGCTCGGCGTCCTCGTCGTCGAGACGTGGCGCGCGCGAAGCGGAGCACCACCGCCCGGCATCGTCACGATCGCCGGGCTCAGCGGGACTCCGGGCTTTCACCTGGCGTGGTGGGGCATGGCGGTCGTCATCCTGGCGGCGCCGATCGACGACCTCTGGCACCGTCTCTTCGGGCTCGACGTGACGCTCTGGAGCCCTCCCCACGTGCTGGGCCTCACGGGCTCCCAGATCTCCAATCTCGGCGGTCTGCTCGTCGCGCTCGAGGTGTACGACCAGGGCTGGGCGCGGTGGTCGGCGCTCATCGCGAGCGGGATCTTCCTGCTCGGCACGTTCTATATCCTCGTCGACCAGTCGATCCAAACCGCGTTCCGTCGTGGCTCGATCTTCTTCTTCACCTTCCCCGTGATGGGTTCGCTCGCCTTCACCTTCGCGCTCGTCCTGGTGAGCCGCGTCGCGGAGAGCCGAAGCGCTCCGCTCGCGCTTGCCGTCGGCGCGCTTGCCGTACAGATCTCGATCCTCCTGATTGGAGACCTCGGCTTCGCGATCCTCGAGCCCACCTCGGGCATCGAGGAGGCGATCGCCGCCGATCCCACGTCGCCGATCGCCATCGCGCACGAGATGGCTCGCCGAAACGGATGGCGACCGGGGCGCTCGATGATCCTGCGCCTGATCCCGCTGGCACCGGCTGCGCTCATGACCCTCGCGGATCCGCTGAGACGGTGGCGGCTCGCCGCCGGGGTCTTTGGCCTGGCCCTCGTCGCCACCTCGGCGGCCGTGCTCGGGAGCTTGCCGGCGCTGAGCCACGCGCTGCCCTCGGCGGCGGACGCCGCGCTCGCTCTGGTCATCGTGCCAGCGGGCGCGATCGGCGCGGGATGGTGCGCGGTGAAGACCGCCGGCCTGTTGGCCCGGGCGGCGCCTCGCCTCCCCGTCGCTCTCGGTTTCGAGCCCGTCGCGGCGAAGAGCTAGAGCCTGAGCGGCAAGCCCGAGATCCGCGATCGCGTCTGGGCGCGGCTCACCGAGCGCAAGGTCGGGCGCTTTCCGTGGCCGCTTCACGACAGGATCCCGAACTTCGCGGGCGCCGAGGCGGCGGCACGGCGATTGACCGAGCTCCCGGAGTGGCAAGCCGCCCGGCGGATCAAGTGCAATCCCGACGCGCCCCAGCGCGCGGTGCGCCTGGCCGCCTTGAGGCAAGGCAAGACCGTGGTGATGGCCGTGCCGCGCCTGCGCGCCGAGCGCTGCTTCCTTCGCCTCGATCCGAGAGACCTCCAGGGAAAGCTCGCCCGGGCCGCGACGATCAAGGGCGCGTCCACGCTCGGCGTGCTCGTGTCGCCCGCGCAGATCGGGCGGATCGATCTGATCGTGGCCGGCAGCGTCGCCGTCAACCCCACGGGTGCGCGGCTCGGCAAAGGCGGAGGCTACAGCGACCTCGAGTTCGCGCTCGCGCGCGCGGTGGGTGTCGTCGACGAGACGACGCCCGTCGTCACCACGGTCCACGAGCTCCAGGTCGTCGACGACGCGATTCCGATGACGGCTCACGACGTTGCCCTCGACATCGTCGTCACCCCGGAGCGCGTGATCCGAGCTCGCCGGCGCCACAAAAAACCAGCCGGCGTTTTCTGGGAGGAACTCTCTCCAGCGCAGCTCGCCGAGATGCCGGCGCTCGCGAAGCTCGCCCAGAGGCGCGCGCGGCCGTCTCGGCGTCGCGCGTGACCAGACCGGGTCAGGCGCGCCGGATTTCGGGCGTGCGCCAGGCCGCGAGGCGGTCGAGCAGCTCGGTCGGCGTGTCGGCGAAGAGCAGGAGCCGGCCATAGTCCGGGCTCACGAAGCGCTCCCGCACGGCGTGGTCGATCACGGCCCGGAGCCCGTCCCAGTAGCCCTCGACGTTCAGCGCGGCGATCGGATTACCGTGAATGCCGAGCTGCGCCCAGGTCAGCGCCTCGAACGTCTCGTCGAGTGTCCCCAGGCCTCCCGGCAGAACGGCGAAGCCGTCGACCAGCGAGGCCATCGTCGCCTTGCGCTCGTGCATCGAGCTGACGACGCGGAGCTCGGTGAGACCCGGGTGGGCCAGCTCGCGGGTGGCGAGCGTCTGGGGGATGACGCCGATCACCTCGCCGCCGTGACGCAGCACCGCGTTGGCGAGCACACCCATGATCCCGACCGCGCACCCGCCATAGACCAGACCGAGGCCCCGCGAGACCAGCTCGGCCCCGAGCTGGCGGGCGGACTCGGCGTAGGCCGGGCGCGCACCCTCCGACGCGCCGCAGAAAACGCAGATCCGCTTCATAGGGAGGCGGCGAACTCCGCCGAGAGCGTCCCCTGGTAGACCTCCTCGACCGGGCCGTCAAGACGGAGCGACCAATCCGGCCGCACCTCGATCGTGAGCTGGCCGCCGGGCATGCTGACCTTGACAGCCCCGTGAGCGCACAGCCCATTCCGGACCGCCGCCGCGGCCGCGCCGCACGACGAAGAGCCGGAGGCGAGCGTGTATCCAGCGCCGCGCTCCCAGATGAGGATGTCGAGGGCGTCGCGCGCGGAGACGCGGGCGAACTGCACGTTGGTCCGGTTGGGAAACGCCGGATGGCGCTCGATGAGCGGCCCGAGCCGCCGGCACTCCGCTTCGTCGAGCCGGTCGACGAAGGTGACGCAGTGGGGATTGCCGACCGAGACGGCGGTCACCGACAAGCTCGTGCCGTCGCCGAGCTGGAGCGGCACCGCGACGACGTCGCGGTCCGGGCCGTTCATGGGGATTTCCGGCGCTCGGAAGGTCACCCGCCCCATCTCGACCGTGACGAAGCCCATCCGCCCGGCCTCGACGCGGCATTGGCACTCGACGACACCGCCCTTGGTGTCGACCGTGAAGGTCGTCTTCTTCGTTCGGCCGTGGTCCCAGAGATACTTCGCGAAGATCCGGAGTCCGTTGCCCGATTTCTCGGCCTCGCTGCCGTCGGGGTTGAAGATGCGCAAGCCGAAATCGGCGCGCGACGATGGAACGAGCAGCAGGATGCCGTCCGAGCCCACGCCCCAGTTCCGGTCGCAGATCCGCTCGATCGCCTTCTGGGAGAGCGGGGCACGAAGGTCCTTCTCCTCGATCACGATGTAGTCGTTCCCGAGCCCGTGACCCTTCGCGAAGGGAATCATGGCCGCGGCAGCTCCACGCGGCGGCCGCTCGCCGCCGACACGTAGCCCGCGTAGATCACCTCGACCACCTCGCGGGCCAGGAGCCCACCCGAAAGCGGCTCACGCCGCTCGCTGATCGCCCCGACGAAGTCTTCCAGCTCCTGAGGATATCCGCGCATCCAGTCCTCGTCCGGGCTCGGGAACTGCCAGCCCGCCTTGGTCTCGACCTTCTCGGTGAGATACTCGTCGCCCCACACCGCGGCATCGGGCGCATAAACGGTCAGCGTGTTGTTGGGGTTGATGTTCGCCTGGACCACCGCGTTCGTCAGGTACGCCGTCACCACGTTGCGGACACCGCCGAGCGTGATGTCGTTCGAATGGATCGTGGCCATCGTCCCATCCTCGAAGGTGAGCACCGCGACCGACCAGTCCTCGACGTCCTCGGCGCGTGTCGACATGTGCCGCGTGAGCCCCGCGACCGCCGGCAGCCGCGTGAGGCTGGCGACCTCGGCGAAGACCGCGCGCGACCGGATGGGCCGTCCGCGGCGCCGCATGCCCTCCCAGTGCTTGAGCTGCAGGACGGCGCCGATCGGGTGCGAGCCCATCCTCAGGAGGGCGCCGCCCCCGGCGCTCTTCCAGCGGCGCGCGTACGCGGCGTGGGAGCCCGAATGACTCTCCTCGGCCCGCAGCTCGAGAATCGCTCCGCCGCTCGCCTCGAGCAGGCGCCGGAGCTTCGCCACTGGCGGCGCGTAGACGAAGTCCTCCGCGTAGCAAAGGGTCACGCCCGCCTTGGCGACCGCCTCGAGCACGGCGTCGGCGTTCGCCAGCGCGGTGGCGAGCATCGCCTCCCGGGCCTCGGTGGCCTCGCAGAAGGCGCCGGTCAGCGGCTTCTCGACGATGACGTGCTTGCCGGCCCGCGCCGCGGCGATCGCGATCTCGTGGTGGCGGTCCGTCGTCGCGCAGATGTCGACGACGTCGACGTCGGACGACTCGACCAGCGACCGGTAGTCGGTGAAGACGCGCGGGATCGCGTGGCGCCGGGCGAAATCCTCGACCTGCTCGCGCGTGCGCGAGCACACCGCGGCCAGCTCGGCTCGCGTCCCCAGGAGCGGCCGGTAGTTCGTCGCGTGCAGCTCGGCGGCGAAGCGAGCGCCGACGATGCCGATCCGGAGCGCGCTCACGCCAGCCGCGCCTTGAACCAATCGCGGACGCGCTCGCGCGGGCCGCGCACATCGCAGGGAAGACGATGGCGATATTTCCCGGCGAAGCGCACGAGCGCCGAGTCGCGGCGCTCGCGGTCGGTCCGCTCGCGGCTCGGATCCGTGTCGAATCCGCGCGTGCGTGTCTTGCCGCCGTGGTGCCAGAACGGGGCGTGGACGATCAAGCACCGCCGGCCACGGTCCACGACGGCCAGCGACAGGTCACGGTCGATGCCGTGATAGAAGCCGTACCCCTCGTCGAGGCCCCCGATCGAGTCGAGAAGCTTGCGCGAGATGCACAGGCACACGGCGTCGACGAAGGCCACGTCCTCCCACGGCGCCCTGACGGTCGGCTGCGGGAGCAAGCTGTGCACGACCGTGCGCCCCACCAGCCGGCCGCTGGCGCGCAGCCGCTTGGCGCCGTAGAGCCCGGCGAGGCCGGCGTCGGGCTCCGCGAGCGCGGCGAGCAGGCGCGAGAGCCACGCGGGCTCGATCATCTCGGTGTCGTTGTGGAGAAGGCAGACGAACTCGGTGTCGGTCAACCGCCAGGCGCGATTGAGCGCCGCGATCACGTTGCCGTTGGTCTCGCCGCGCGTGGACGTCAGTGGGTACGGGTACGGAAAACGCTCGAGGAACTCCCGGGTGCCATCGCTCGAGCCGTTATCCGTGACGACCAGACGGAAGGGCTCGGTGGTCTCTCTCAGACTCTCGAGGCAGGCCCGCGTGTGCGCCAGCCCATTGAAGACGGCCATCACGAGGCTGACGCGCGGTGCTGCGCGCACAGCCTCGCTAGCGCTTGTCGATCGGGACGTACGTGGCGTGCGTCGGGCCGGTGTACTCGGCGCGCGGCCGGATCAGCCGGTTGTTCGCGTGCTGCTCCATGACGTGGGCCGCCCATCCGACGACCCGGCTCATCGCGAAGATCGGGGTGAACTGGTCGGTCGCGATGCCCATCGACGAGTACGCGGCGCCGGAGTAGAGGTCGACGTTGGGGAAGATCTTCTTCTGCTCGCCCACCACGCGGACCACCGTATCGAGGATCTGGACGGCGCTGGTGTCGCCGGCCTGCTTGCCGAGCTCCTGGGCCAGCCGGTGCAGGTGCTTGGCGCGCGGGTCCTCGACGCGGTAGACCCGGTGGCCGAAGCCCATGACGCGCCCGTGATCGGCGAGGGTCTTCCGGATCCAGGCGTCCGCGTTCGCCGGCGTCTTGATCTTCTGGACCATCAGCATCACCTGCTCGTTCGCGCCGCCGTGGAGCGGCCCCTTGAGCGCGCCGATCGCCGAGACGATCGCCGAGTGCAGATCCGACATGGTCGCGGCGGTCACCCGGGCGGCGAAGGTCGAGGCGTTGAACTCGTGATCGGCGTGGAGGATCAGGGCCACGTCGAACGTCTTCACCGCGAGCGGGCTCGCCTTCTTCCCGGTCAGCATGTACAGGAAGTTGGCGGCGAGGTTGAGCTTGGGGTTCGGCGCCACCGGGGCCTTGCCGCGGCGAATTCGGTCCCACGCCGCGACGAGCGTCGGCATCTGGGCGGTCACCCGAAGCGCCTTGCGGGCCGTGGCGTCTTTGGAGTTGTCGGCCGCGTCCGGGTCGTACGCCGAGAGCGCCGAGATGCCGGTTCTCAAGACCTCCATCGGCGTGGTCTTCTTCGGCAGGGCCTTCAGGAGCGAGACGATTCCCGGCGGCAGGCGCCGGTTCGCGGTGGCGCTGAGCGCCTTGGCATGCGCGTCCAGCTCCTTCTTGCTCGGGAGCCCGCCGTGCCAGAGAAGGAAGATCACTTCCTCGAAGGACGATTGATCGACGAGGTCGTTGACGTCATAGCCGCGATAGACGAGCCGGCCCTCGCGCCCGTCGATGAAACAGATATCCGATGTCGATACGACGATGTCTTCGAGACCGCCTCGGCCCCCGGTACCCATGGTCTTCCCTCGCCGAAAGGTGTGATGAAACCGGTTTGCTTTTACCATACCCCCGGCCATGCTTCAAGGCGCGCCCGGACGCGTACGGGAGTACTACGACGAGCATCCGATCAGCGAGGCGGGCGTGCTCGCGGCGCTCGCCGGCCAAGGGCACCGCGGTCCGCTGACCGCCGAGGACCTCTTCGAATTCGACCAGGACCACTATGG
>Ga0137407_10000253_pt1 | contig 38351 bp, 33 predicted proteins | sample CZOMad2_2_16fung_FD_108410 | JGI IMG/M metagenome (GOLD analysis project Ga0137407, IMG submission 108410) | Vadose zone soil fungal communities from Angelo Coast Range Reserve, California, USA - CZOMad2_2_16fungal (Illumina Assembly) | ecosystem: Environmental > Terrestrial > Soil > Vadose... | reverse complement strand
CACATAGTGCCCCCACCATGTCAGAGGATAAGGCGCCTGGTCGGGATGCTTTTTGTGCTGCATGTAAACGTCCACCATGCGGTCGTGGCCGTCCACTTCCACGATGGGCGTGATCAGCACAATGGAGTCCTGGCGGATTTTTTGTATGAACGGCGTTTCTTCCACCGCCAGCCGGTAAGCCAGCTCCATCAGCATCTCCGGCGCGCCGGTTTCCGGCGAGTGTATGCTGCCGTCCGCCCAGTAGATTGGCTTGCCTTCGTTGATGAGCTTCTGCGCATCACCCTCACTCAGCCCGCGCGGGTCGGCCAGCCGCGCCGTGATTTCCTTGTAACGGTCCAGCTTCGCCAGATTGGCTTTATCGCTGACCGCCACCACCAGCATCTCCCGGCCTTCTTCTGATACGCCGATGCTCCACACCTTCACCCGAGGGCTCTTGCTGGCCAGCAGGCGCATGTATGCGTTGATGTCCTTGGTGTAGTCCAGCACGTCCGGCGCGCCCACAATGTGATGAAGAAAGGCGTCCGGCGGCGGCACACAGGAGCTCAAAGGCAGATGGTCCACCAGCTCGGTGATAAAGAACGGCTCGGTGGTGAATTCTTTGATCTTCTTGGCGTATTCCGTGTGATCGGTAACGGTGCATGGGCCGGACGACTGGCCCAGAGCGCTTGCGCCAAACATGCATAAACAGAAAACAATGCCGAGCAGGCTGCGGTTCATCGGAAGCATTTTGGAACACCTCAGAACAGGATGTTTTAGAACGGGGGATTATATAGCGATGAAGTTCTCTACGACCAGCCGTCGTCATGATGCTTGTACGCCCGCGCCTGGGTTTCCGCAAGTTTTCTTGTAACGCATGAACGCCCCCTGACACTACACAGACAAGCTGCCTTGGGGGGGGAACGATGATTACTTTCCGGAAAACGCTCCACCAGACATAACGACTCGCGTCGTTGCGGCCAATATTCTTGGGCCCGGTTCGTATAGGAGTCTGACATGAAAAATTTGAACAACAACTCAAACCTTCGTCGCACCGCTGCATTCACGCTGTTTTGCACATGGCTGGCCTGGACCTTGCCCTGCCTTGCCTCCACTCCCCGGCCACCGGCGCAGATCGTCCTTACCGCGGACGCAAAAGACGCGATGATTCTTGAGTCCAAGACCTTGCCTTTCCGCATCAAGATCAACCAGGAAGGGGTCAATGCGGTGGAGATCACGGCCACGCAACAGGAGGTGGTCCCGGGCAGACTGAACTTTGACCAGGCTACCGCCGTGCGCTCCACGGAAGTATTAATGCAACTGCGTGAAACCGAGAAGCAGCAGTTGGAGGCCGTCCACACGCTGTCCCTGAAGATGCAACGGCCGGGCGCTTATATCATCGACATCCGCATCAAGGGCAAGGTCGGCCAGAATACCGGATTCTCCCATCGCCTGGTCCGCTACGTGATGGTTGATGAAAAAGGGACCCAGACGATGCTGACTCCGGTGGAATACATGCGCCGTGAAAACAAAGCTCGCGAGCAACAGTTCCTGAATGAGAACCAGAAGAACCCCAAGAACCATCCGATCCGGCTGCTGTTTTCGGACACGGTGAAGGTACCGGCTGCCATCGGCGAAAAGATTCAACGGATGCAAGTACCCAAAGAGTGGCAAATGGAAGTCCGGCCAGAGGGACCATCAGAGTTTCTGCGCAAGCACTCCGTCGATCATACCGCCACAAGCTGGTCGTCCCAGGACAACATCACGGTCCGCGGGCGGATTGTTTTTCAGGACTTTGACGGAGTTTGGAAACCGCTGGTGAACGTCAGCGTTAATCTTTGGGACTCAGATTTTCTATCCGATGAAAATCTTGCCTCAGTGGCAACCGATTGGAACGGCAACTGGTCGTTCACCGTCAACGATGATGACGGCTGGCTTCAGGACGGGCGGGACATCTACTACAGCTTCAAGCTGGAGAACACGCGCTTAAGCACCAGCAGCTGCAATTTTCTTGCCGGAGCCTATGAATGGAAGTCAGCCATCCACGGTGATCTCGCGGACGGGACGGTGCTTGATTTCGGCGATGAAACAGCCGGCGACCACATGGAAGCCCTTCAAGTTTGGAACACGCTCAACCTGGCATGGAACCATGCCGTGGTGGTGGGCGGCTGGGACCCCGGAAAAATCGATAGCTGCTATCCGCATTCCGGGACCTTCTACGACGGCAAAGTCAACGTGGATACCGCCGACAATGACGGACCCGACTCCATCACGCACGAGTATGGCCACGGGTTGATGGACCATGCCTATTCCGGTGGCGACCCTTCGCCCGGAGGAGACCACGGCTTTGATGATTGCAATCAGAACCATTCGCTCTCCTGGTCCGAAGGATGGGCCACCGGGTTCATGCTGTCCGCGCGCCCGGACGGCACCTATAACTGGCACGAAGGTGATGGCGGCAGGAACATTGAAAACTTCTCGTCCACGTGCCATTTGGGAGAGAGTTCGGAAGGACGCGTGGCGGGAGCGTTGCTCGACATGTACGACTCCAACAACGACGACAACGGCGGCAGCCAGGACCGGGGGCGGAATGCAAACACCGATCACAACACCGGCAACACCGTAGCCCTGGCTACCATGCTGCGTGACACCATGGTGGGCAGCCATCACAATGACGTACTGGAATTTTGGAACAGCCTCTCCGGTGAGCTGAACTCTCCGCAGCGCAGCGATGCCCATGAAATCATGTTTTACAACTGGATGAGCGTCACCGACCCCACTTCTTGTGTTGCCACCAAAGTCGCCACGCAAAAGGAGCAGAATCCTGAACCGTTGCTTACGGGGCTGCGCAAGTTCCGCGATCTTGGCCTGAAGAACTGGTCAGGCGGACGGGACCTGATCAACATCTATTATCGCAATAGCCCTGAAATTGGACTCGCGCTGTTGGAGCATCCCCAGGCTGTGTCGGATGCGTTGCTGGTAATGAAGCACTTCGCGGCCATCGGTGGGATGACCAGCCAGCATGCATCGTACTTGAAAGCGATGACGGAGAATGTGCCGGCCATTCCCGACGACGTTGCTGCTTCGATCGAACGTGTACTGCAAGTGCTGGAGCAAAAGGCCAGCCCGCAACTGAAAGAAGACCTCCTGAGCGTGCGCAAGAACCTGGGCCAGATTAAAGGCATGCATCTACAGGAGTTGCAGGATTACATTACGCGGCTCAAACAGCAGCAGAAGGGCCCATTGCCGGGGATTCGTCAGAACCAATTCTCTCCGGCCAGCCAGAAGGCATTGGAAGACGAACGGCTCAAAGGCATCCGGCACAAGAGCGTCCATCCTTAGCATCTGAACCTCTTGTTGGTGGCAGGCCCCGGCTTGGCTGGGGCCTGCGCCTGTTTTGGATGAAAGCGCCTTGAGAATCCCAACAAGGGCCACGCAGCACTCTCTGAAGTAGATGCAATTATTGGCGCAAAATGACCAAACTGCGGCGTTCTCTTGACAGAGGGGGGCGGGAACCCCTTTTCTGCCTGCGTTCCTATTGAGTGAAAGAGGGGGGATTTCATGTCACGTTGGTTTATCGTTTCTTTCATCGGGGCCATGCTCGCATCGGGCACGGTTTTCCAGAATACGCCTGCGTCACCACCGCCGAATCCAGCCCAGCGATACGAAGATGCGGAGGCTTACAAGGTCTACTCGGCCGCGCTTGCCAATTCTGACAAGCCAATGCTGATTCAACTGGAAACCTGGGCAGATATAAGATGTCTGAACTCCGTCCGGGCAGCCGACAAACAGGCCGCCTCGGCCTTTGACGATTATGTAAAAGTGAATGAAACCAAGTGGGTGCTACAGAACAAATTCAATTTCCCCAAGCCGCCCAAACTGGTAGGTCCTGAGGAAATAAGAGCAATGTTTGTGGAGCAGGAGAAGGAGTATCAGAAAGGCGGCCCGGTTACGCAGCGCGGCTACTTTATTTTGTCTGCCGTTGGCTTCAATGCTGAGAAGACGATTGCCGTGGTCAACATCTACTACACCTGCGGAGGGTTGTGCTCCGACGGCTTTCTGACGGTCTTGAGAAAAACAGACGGCATATGGACGGTGACCAAAGAGGACGGAGTCTGCGCAATCGCTTCATGAGAGGACCGTCGTTTGCCTTGCGCGGCAAGCGGTATGTATTGAGAGTCGGGTTACCGGACCACAACTGGTTTCACGCGTTACTAATTCTTGGTGAACCTACATGGACAGGGCTTTCCGCCTGCGTTCCTATTGAGTAAAGGGGGGATTTCAATGTCACGTTGGTTCCTTGTTTCTTTCATCGGGGCCATGCTCGCATCGGGCACAGCTTTCCAGAATACGCCGACGCCGCAATCCCTGGACCCAGCCCGACCCTATGAAGATGCGGAAGCGTACAAGGTTTATTCAGTATTGCTGGCCAATTCGGACAGGCCTCTGCTGATTTTCCAGGAAACCGGAGGAGACATGGGATGCTTGGACTCCGTTCGGGCCCATGACAAACAGGCCGCTTCGGCATTCGATGACTACGTGAAGGTCAACGAACGCGTATGGATGCTACAGGACAAATTCAGCTTCAAAAAGCCGCACAAACTAGTTGACTCCGCAGACACTAAAGCAATGTATGAGGAGCAAGAAAAAGAAGCAACCAGGCTCGGCTACCGTGCGGGGAGCGGTTACTTTATCCTGTCCGCCGTTGGATTCAATGCGGACAAAACAATTGCCGTGGTCAATGTCTACTACCACTGCGGGGGCATGTGTGGCGACGGCCACCTGAGAGTCCTGAGAAAAACAGACGGCATATGGACGGAAACCATAGAAGACCAGGTCTGCGTGGTCAACTCGTGAGCGGCGCCGGCCGCTTGTCTTAGACCGCAAGTAGTATGTAGTAAACGAAATCTGACGGGTCTGCCTGTGCACTTGGCGCTGCGGTTTGTCTTGATCCGCGCCATCCGTGTGAATCCGCGGTAAGTTTTTTGGTTTGTGAATTGCCGCGCCCTGCTTTCCCCTATAATTCCCACCATTGAAGACCGGAGCGCCGCTGATTGCCGCCAGCTCTCGCGCGAGCAGGCCGCAGGTGTACCCTCCGTTGCCGGAATCGGGCGGACCTCAGAAACGGGCCGGCACAGTAAGTTCTAACCAGAAGAGCGTGCAATAATCCTGAGGTTCCGCATTCTTTAGGTAAGGAGCTTCAGGAATGCGGCAACATCTGGCGCTTTTGTTCAGTGTTTTCATACTCTCGACTCAGGCCGCCACGGGGCCGGCAGCCAAGTCCTACGATGTCCCTGATGCCTACTACATCTACGCGACCGTTATCGCGCAAGATGTTCCCCAGGGAGAGGTGCTGATCGCCGATACCACCGTGCCCTTCCACGGCTGCCTGCACTCGCGTTCAGATGACGCAATCGACTCTGCCATCGAAGACTACAAGAAAACAAACCGGAAAAAATGGCATCTCGAGCAGAGACTCGACCCAACGTTCTACAAGCTGCTGTCTGCAAAGAAAATAGCGTCGCTCCGAAAGTCCGGTTCCACGGGTAAGATCACGTGGCAGCTGCCCGACGGAACCTTCCTTTATCGCTTCTCCGCGGTCGGCTTCAATGCGGACAAGACAGTCGCATTTCTCCAGTTAGAAGTGATATGTGGTCCCGATTGCATAGGCGGGAGAAATGTGCTCCTGTACAAAGGCGGCGCTCACTGGTTTCCTTTTTTCGATCCCGCACTTTGCCTCATTATTCCAAAAATGAAGTGATATCGTACTTGCTCCTGGTCCGGCCTTCTCTCGCTGTGATCTTCATTTCTTAGTCTCTGTCTTGCATGGCGGCTATAATTCTTGCCCATGGACCTGGAACAGAAGCTTGCAGAACTAAAGCGCCGTGACGCGCTGGCTGAAGCCGGAGGCGGCGAGGAGCGTCGCGCCCGCCAACATAAAGAAGGCAAGATGTCCGCGCGGGAGCGCATTGAATTCCTGCTCGACGAAGGAACTTTCGAAGAATTCGACAAGATGGTCACGCACCACTGCACCGACTTCGGCATGGCGGAGCAAAAGGTCTACGGCGACGGCTTTGTCACCGGCTACGGTCGCATTGAAGGCCGCCTGGTCTTTGTCTTCGCCCAGGATTTCACCGTCTTCGGCGGGTCGCTGTCTGAAGCCAACGCCGGCAAGATCGTAAAGATCATGGACATGGCCATGAAGACCGGAGCGCCGCTGATCGGGCTGAATGATTCCGGCGGGGCGCGCATCCAGGAAGGCGTGATGTCCCTGGCCGGGTACGCTGACATTTTTCTGCGCAACACGCTGGCCAGCGGCGTGGTCCCGCAGATCTCCGCCATCATGGGGCCGTGCGCCGGCGGCGCGGTGTACTCGCCCGCGATCACGGACTTTATCTTTATGGTGGACCAGACTTCTTACATGTTCGTGACCGGCCCGGACGTGATCAAGACGGTGACGCATGAAGAAGTTACCAAGGAACAACTTGGGGGCGCCGCAACGCACAATGAACTCTCCGGCGTAGCGCATTTTGAAGCCCATGACGACGCTGAATGCCTCTCCATGGTCCGCGAGCTGTTCAGCTTTGTGCCTTCCAACAACCTTGACGATCCGCCGCGGCGCGACTGCACCGATCCCATTGATCGCGCCGATCCTGAACTGGACACGACGGTCCCCGCGGAGTCGAACCAGCCCTATGACATCAAGGACGTGATCACGCGCGTGGTCGACGATGGCTATTTCTTTGAGGTGCACGAGCACTACGCTAAAAATATTGTAGTCGGCTTTGCCCGCATGAATGGCCGATCCGTGGGGATTGTGGCCAACCAGCCGGCGTTTCTGGCCGGCGTGCTGGACATCAATGCGTCGGTCAAGGCCGCGCGTTTTGTGCGCTTCTGTGATGCCTTCAACATCCCGCTCATTACCTTTGAAGATGTTCCCGGCTTTCTCCCCGGCACGCAGCAGGAATACGGCGGCATCATCCGTCACGGAGCAAAGCTGCTCTTCGCTTTTGCCGAAGCCACGGTCCCCAAGATCACCGTCATCACGCGCAAGGCCTACGGCGGCGCGTATTGCGTGATGTCCTCCAAGCACATACGCACCGATGTGAACTACGCCTGGCCCACGGCGGAGATCGCCGTGATGGGCCCGGAAGGCGCGGTGAACATCGTTTATAAGCGCGAGTTGGAAAAAGCGGGCGCTGCGGCCAAGTCAGAGGCCGAGAAGAACGAAGTCGTAACGAAAGCACGCCAGCAAAAAATTGAAGAATTCCGTGACCGCTTCGCTAATCCTTACGTGGCCGCCGAACGCGGCTACGTGGACGCCGTCATCCAGCCGCGCGAGACGCGCAAGAAGCTGATCGACGCGCTGGAGATGCTACAAACCAAGCGCGACAAAAACCCGCCTAAAAAGCACGGTAACATTCCGCTGTAGGTTTGGTTTGTCTCGATCGCAATGAGGAAACGCTATCCTACTTTCACCACGTGTCATCCCGAAACGCAGGCGAGGGATCTGCCCCGCTGTACTCGATGGAAGCAGGTTGCATTCCCTCATTGCAACGGAGCAGATTTCTCGCTGCGCTCGAAATGACACAACTTGAGCTCATGCTGAAGGGCAATCTAGAGCGGCCCCAGAGTTGCTGTGCTGGAAAAGACCCACCGCCGGGGGCGACGGTGCCACACGACTCTAGGAGCACCCAGCACTATGGACAACGAAAGTTTTGTGGCCCAGCCGCCCTCGGCTGGGGTTAGGCACCATAAAACTTAGGGTACACCAACGTAGGAACCGCTTTAGCGAAAGGATTCACGTGCAATAGAATTCACATTGACTTTTGTCGCGTTTACAGCTATCTAAGACAACGCCCCTAAACCGACCGGAGGTAAGTAAGAAATGGCTCTCTCAGGGTCTGTGCAAAGCGCCTCTCCCGGGCTGTTGGGTTTTGATTCCAACACCGTCATCACCGCCGCCGTGGCGCAAAAGTTTGTTGACCAGGGCTACAGTTTTTGTATTCGCTATCTGTCGCGCGGCGCTGAAGCCGCAAGCGATCTCAGCGCGGCGGAAGCCGAGGTCATCCTGCAATCCGGGTTGGCGCTCATGGCCGTGCAGCACGTCCGTAAAGCAGGATGGCAGCCCACCGGCGTCTTGGGACAGCAAGATGGCCAGGCCGCCGGCCAGAATGCCGTTACCGTCGGGTTTCCCGGTGGAGTGAGCCTCTGGTGTGACCTGGAAGGCGTGCTGGCAGGGACCAATGCGCAGGACGTCATCGATTACTGCAACTCCTGGTTCACCGCTGTGTCCGGCGCCGGTTACGTTCCCGGTATCTATGTGGGCGATAGCTGCATCCTCAATGAGCAGCAGCTCTTCAGTCTAAGCTTTCAGCATTACTGGCGTTCGCAAAGCAATGTGCCTAACGTAAGAAGCCGTGGATATCAGATGATCCAGCTGTTCCCTTCGGTGAACAAGAACGGCATCGGCATCGATTTTGACGTAACCCAGAACGACTACAAGAATGGACAGGCCCAGTGGCTGGCTAGGCCGTAGCTTTTGTTTTTATCCCGAAGCGGAGCGAGGGAACCCTTTCGCGCAGGTAATGCTGAGGTTTGCCCAAAAGCTAGGGTGCAGGTTTGATCAACTTCACGGAATCGAAAATACGGCTTACCTCTGCGGGAAACGGTGCACCAGAGGGCGCTTTTGCCAGGAGAGTGAGGAGCCTGGTTTTCACCATGTACACCCGCGCGCGGACGCGGACCGTATCGGCTTTGGCTTCAAACTCCAGGCCCGGGTTTCCGTCCAGCGTAATTTCTTTTTCTGAAGAGATAGTTGCGTTCATCGACTCGACAGCGCCGGCCTTTCCGGCTTGAAGAAGCTCTTTCGCCGGCATATCCATGGGAGGCAAATTGACGCTCGATACCTTGACCGCGCTGTTGTTACCAAGATCTATGAGGTAGTTGTGGATCTCGATGGTCCCTGATGCCGTCTCTGACTTCTCTTCCATAATCACGGGCTTCGATGGGGAGGACAGGGCAAAGCCGTCGTTGGGATAGGAGTATTGCTTCCAGTCCTGCGGCTGGACCAAAGCGCCAGCGGACAGCGAGCCTGCTAGAAGCCAACAAACCAGCACGCTCGCTAATCGTTTTTCCATGGACGCCCTCCGTTTTTGTTGTGCGTTCGCTTGCATAGACAGTGCCCGCAAAAGCCGTTTCTCTTCAACTTTAATAGGCCAGTATTTTCTATTGTCTCCTAGCTATCTGCTAGTAACTTCTTTTTTGCATCCGTCTCACTAATCGGCATACCGACGCCAATTCTCGATCATCTTGTCGATTTGAGCACGAGGTGTTCCCCCAATTTCATTCATGACTAGCCAAACAGCATTGTCGACCGTGATCCGACGATTTCTGTAATCTGAATAAAACTCATCAACACCATCCACAAGTTGCCCGTTGGTTACATTACTCACATATTTGTTCTTGTACTTGGTGTAGGACTGTATCGATCTGTCAGAGCAACTAGAGTTTTTTTCTTTTACCGTGTCCCAGTAACTAAACTTATTACCGAGCTCCATCCCATCGAAGAAGCCAGTCATGTAGTTTAGTTTGGAAATCACATCCTGAGTTTTCCACCAATTTCCGTCCCTCCGATTTTCCTCGGCGCTCGCAAAAACGGCTCGTGATACAACCAGCGTAGAAAGCACTGTGACAACAATCAATAACAGACGAATCTGTCAATCACGCTTTAGTCGATGCATGTTGGTACTCCTTCCACAATACAAAGCACGTAGACCACCATAGCATTTCCGAAGAGGTATTCAGAAAGCCTCCGCTGCCAAAGGTTCTGCAGAATTTATTTCTTATCAGTAAGCGTCTGAAATAGCCCGCTGCGCATTGGCAAACCGCTTTCCCTGAATCTCGATATATACATTAATCAACGAAACCGCTGCCGGCGTGACACCCGGAATGCGCGAAGCGTGTCCCAGAGTCCGTGGGCGTACGCGCTGGAGTTTTTCATTCATCTCGCGCGAGAGGCCGCTGACTTTCCCGTAGTCGAACCAGTCGGGGATGACGCGCTGCTCGGCCTTCTTCAGCCGCTCGATGGACTTGCGTTGCTGGTCAAGGTAGCCGGCGTATTTGATCTCGGTCTCGACGGTCTTCATTTCGTTGCGCGCGGCGGAAGAAAGTTTGCTGGAAGTCGACGCTGCATAGAGCGTGTCATCCCGAACCGAAGGTGAGGGATCAGCTCCGCTGCTGCCGAGGGCGGGAGCACTTTGGACTCCAGCACCAGCGGAGCAGATTCCTCGCTCCGCTCGGAATGACACAACGTTGCTCATCGCATCAATCTCCGCAAAGTATTCCGCATAGCTCTCTGCAACAACCGATGTGAAGTCTTCAATCACAATCTCCGGACGCTTGAGCAGTTGCGCCAGCGTCGAGCCGAGCGCGCTGCCCAAATTCATCTCCGGCGACGGCGCGGCTTCATCGCGGGATGCCGCCGAGTCGTCATCATTGATAACGACAACTGCGCCATTCGCACCTGCCGCAGAAGGCGCGCGGGCAACTCGTTCGTCGCGAGCACGGCCGACTTTCTCCAGCACCTCCGCGGACACGCGTGTTTTATCCAGAAGAACCGCCAGCTTCTGTGCGCGTTGTTCTTTGGCCAGGAAATCGGCCCATGCCAGGTCGCCGATCAGGCCAACGCGGCGGCCATGGGGCGTGAGCCTGCGGTCGGCGTTGTCAATGCGCAGGTGCAAACGAAATTCCGCGCGCGAGGTAAACATGCGGTAAGGCTCGTTCGTTCCCTTGCTGATGAGGTCGTCGACCAGGATGGCCGTGTAGGCTTCCGTGCGGTCCAGGATCAGCGGCGCCTCACCTTTAATCTTCAACGCAGCATTGATGCCGGCCATCAATCCCTGGCACGCAGCTTCTTCATACCCAGAGGTCCCGTTGATCTGGCCGGCCAGGAACAACCGGTCAATCTTCTTGACCTCAAGCGTGCGCTCCAATTCGGTTGGATCAATGGAGTCGTACTCAATCGCATAGCCGGGCCGCAGCATCTCCGCCGTTTCCAGGCCAGGGATGGATTTGATGATGGCAAGCTGTACGTCAATCGGCAGAGAAGTGCTCATGCCGTTCACATAAATCTCATGCGTGTTCAGCCCCTCAGGTTCCAGAAAGAGCTGGTGCGTGGTCTTATCGGGAAACTTGACGATCTTGTCTTCAATGCTGGGACAGTAGCGGGGGCCAATGCTCTTGATCTGCCCGGAATACATGGGAGAGCGATGGACATTTTCCTGAATGATGCGATGCGTCTCCGCCGTCGTGAAAGCGATGTAACACGGCACCTGCTTTTGCGTTATTTTTTTCGTGCGAAAGCTGAACGGCGTGGGATCGGTATCACCCGGCTGGACTTCAAACTTTGTCCAGTCAATGCTGCGGCCATCCAGACGCGGCGGTGTGCCGGTCTTGAGGCGGCAGCCGCGCAAGCCAAGCAGCTTCAGCGATTCGCCCAGCAGTTGCGAAGGCGGTTCTCCGCTGCGGCCCGCGGGATACGTCTGCTCGCCGCAGTGGATCAACCCGTTAAGAAAAGTTCCGGTAGTGATGATGACAGCTTGCGCTCCCACGGTGCGGCCATCGCGGAGTTTGATTCCACGTGCGATTTTCGGTCCGCAGCCGGGGGCGGCTGCGCTCCACGAGTCATTCTCTTCCAAAATCAGCTCGGCCACTTCCGCTTGTTTGACAACGAGGTTGCTCTGGCTTTCCAACACTTCGCGCATCTTCACGCGATATTGCTGCTTGTCGCACTGCGCGCGCGGAGACCACACTGCCGGACCGCGAGAGGTGTTCAAAAGCCGGAACTGTATGCCCACCGCATCGGTGACCTCAGCCATGATTCCGCCCAGGGCATCCACTTCACGCACCAGGTGCCCCTTGGCGATGCCTCCTACAGCGGGGTTACAGGACATTTGTGCTATCAAGTCGGCATTCAGGGTGAAAAGCGCGGTCTTCAGCCCCATGCGGGCCGCCGCCATGGCCGCTTCGCATCCGGCGTGACCTGCTCCCACCACCACTACATCGTATTGTTCCGTAAAGGCTGACATTGGCTAAGCCTCTATTTTACAGGCGAAAAGCCCGGCGGATGGCCCCAGATCACGTAAATCGGCTATTTCAGTACTAAAGACCGCTGACTCTTTTGCCGATATGAATCATTACTAAGGAGCCAAGCATGTCGTCTGTGAGCCGTTCAACCCGAAGCAGTTTGCGCAGGAAGGTAGTATTGCCCGTGACCGTTATCCGGCGCAGTGGCCAGGAAAAACAACTGGCCCACACTCTGGACCTGACGGAAGCTTCCGCTCGCCTGGGTGGTTTGGGTGCGTTGCTCGAACCCGGTGAGGTGATTGAGATCCACCGCGGGCTGATGAAAGCCAAATTTCAAGTCTTTTGGATGGGCGCGCCAGGAAGTGCCATGGAAGGGCAGGCCGGCGTGCGCAACCTTGAACTCAATAAAAGCATTTGGGGCGTGGACATGCCGGCGGATGAAACGGATGTTATGCCGGAAGGGGGCATCGTTCGCGACCAGGCACAGCCTGTCCACACCGAACCACGCGCGGCCGGGGAGAAGCGCTGGCACACGCGGTTTGAGTGCTCTGGCGGCGCCTCAATCCGGGCTGACGGTTCCGCGTTTCCGGTCCACGGCCAGGCCAAAGACATTGCCCAGGGCGGCATTTACGTTGAGACAACCACGCCGCTGCCGGTGAACACCCCAATCCATGCCAAGATAAACGTGGAAGGTGTTTCCATTGAAAGTACGGGCGTGGTGCGCACCAGCTATCCCATGGTAGGGATGGGAATCAGCTTTCAGAAAATCACTCCGGAAAACCAGGCCAAGATTGGACAGGTCATCCAATATCTTCGCAAAAAATCTACCCTGCCAAAAAACCTGACCGAGCCGGCGGAGAGCTATGCGTCGGCGAACCGTGTCGCCGGCGAAAAGAAAGAGGTCAACGTTTCAGCCCTTCACCTGGACATGTATCCCGTCCGCGTGCTGGCCAAAGCGTGCAATGATTTTGTCGCGGATTTTGACGCCTGGAAAAGCACGCGCTTGCCTTCAGAAATTGAAGAGCTGCGGCAGGCGGTCACCGAGCTGCAACTAAAGCTTTCTCCTGTTCCGCAAATCGAATTTACGGATTTTCATTCCACTCGAGGTCACGCTTAAAGTTCTTCTCCTGCAACCTCCTTTGCCCGCCAAGGCCGGAATATCGGCCTTGGTTTTTTTATTTGCCTCGGTCCAGCCCAAGAGTCGCTCCGGCATCATGGACAAAGAAGAGAATAAACAACATCATCAGGGGGATATTATCGAGCTGGTTGCCGAGGTATCGCCAGGGCGGCGTGCCTCCGGGAAGGACCCACGTGGAGAGCACAAGGTTCAACATGAAGAGCGCGCCGAGCACGGAAAACGGACGCACCCAGAATCCCAGCACCATGGAAAGACCAATCAGCAACTCAGCCACAGCCACGGCATAGCCGGACGCGACAGGATGTTGCAGCGTTGCGCGGAGAAATGGTTTGTAAAAACTCACGGAGCTTTCCTGCGCGAACCCGGTCACGTATTTCTCATAGCCCCCGTGGGCAAACTCGCGATGCATCAGTTTGTACTGGGCAAAAAAGAGGAACATAATGCCCACGGCAACGCGGGCCACCGCCATCGCAACAGAAGACGATCCAGCATTTTTCATCCGCCTGACTTCTCCCTGAGGTTGATAGTTATTTCTGTTTAAATACGCTGCCGTCTTTCATCACAAAAACCGCGTTCTTGAGCGCGTCAATGTTGGCCAGCGGGTCGCCGCTCACACCGACGATGTCAGCATAAGCTCCCGGCGCGATCACACCCAGTTCGCCTTTCACGTCCAGCAAATCGGCCGCCCAGGACGTTGCCGACTTGATGGCATCCATTGGCGACATGCCGAACTTCACCATGTGATGGAACTCGTCGGCGATTGGCTCGGTCCACGGAATTCCGCCCATGTCCGTGCCAAAGGCGATCTTGACTCCCGCCTTCATCGCCTTCTTGAATGAGACTTCATGTTCGTTCGCGCGTGCCCGGTCACGCTTACCGTCCTGCGTATTTTCCGGCGACCAATCAGTGTAATAGACGCCCAGCGTGGGCACGAACCATGTTCCCTGCTTCACCATCTGTGCGATGGCTGCATCGTCCAGAGACAGGCCGTGCTCAATCGAATCGCATCCGCCATCCAGCGCCCGATGCAGGCCGATCCCGCTGTACGCGTGGCACGCGACTTTTTTCTGCTGGCCGTGCGCTTCGTCCGTGACCGCCCGCAATTCTTCCGTGGTCAGCGTGGGCTGTGAAACTAATTTGCCCTGTTTGTCCACCCAGGAGCGATGCGTCATGTACACCTTGATCCAGTCGGCGCCGTTCTCCAGTTGCTGGCGCGTGATCTTGCGCAACTCCACCGGCCCATCGCCGATCTGCGCTCCCTTGGGCACAACAATGTCCGGGTTGTAGCCTTCCAGAGGATATCCGCCGGTCACCGAGATAGCGCGCGTCACCACATACATCCGCGGCCCGGGGATGAATCCGGCGTTGATAGCTTCTTTGATGCCGACGTCGCCGTAGCCTGCGCCTTCTGTCTCCACGTCACGCAGCGTGGTAAAGCCCTGCTCCAGGGCGCGCCGCGCTGCCACCACCGCCCGCGCTGATCGGTAGGACGACGGATGCTTCAACAACTGAATGTCATACCCGCCTTCTTCCGGAGCTTCCCCTTGAAGAAAGATGTGCGTGTGCGTGTCAATCAATCCGGGCAGGACCGTGACGCCCGCCGGCAGATTGATGATCGTGGCGCCAGCCGGTGGAGTGCCGCCCTCGGTGACGCTATCAATCTTGTTCCCCTTGATCACGATCAGCACATTGTGTCTGGGCTCGGCGGAAACGCCGTCAATCAGCACGGCGGCACGGATGACAGTAATTTTGTCCGCGGCCTTCGGCTGGGCAGCAGGCTTGGCCGGCGACGCCTGACCGGAGTCCCCAGCGCGCGCTTCATGCGCTGGGGTAGCTTGAGCAAAAACTGCGGAAGACAACAACAGGACAAAAACCAGAATGGCCTTGCGGTTTGGCATGTTTCGACTCCCTCTTGTGAATAAGCCCAATAGGATTACGCCTTGGCGGGGGAATATGCAAATACTTCTGTCAGGCTCACACTTTTGTGTCAAGACGCAAAGGTGGATGTTTGGCTCGGTCTGTGCTTCATCATGATCCGGTAGATCGTCCAAGCGAGAAACCATAAACCTCCCCAGACAAGGGAGTGAACAGACAGGATAGTCATGGAATCAAGTGGGCCAGCATGCCTGGTTTTGAGAGGAACGATCGCGTCTGGTCTGGCTTCATATATCAAGCCAGTAAAGCCATCCCTCCATGATTCCAACTGAATCAGCTGTCTATCTGGCCCGAGTTGCTTCACGATGATGCCAAAGCTGGCGTCTGGGTTTCTGGGGCGAGTCCGGCGTACTTGCTCTTCCACCCACGTCTGCCGTTCGGGGGAAACGTTGAATGTGTAGCCTGCGTCAGGGGGCCGGGGAGATACTTCTGAAAGGCGATGAACGAACCGTACCTCGACATGATCAGGCCAAACCAAAAGAATCGAATACGGCCAGTCGGGACGGAACGGATGAGTAAACAGAGGGTTAGCAATCCGGACCGAGATTGGAGTCAGGCCCACAAAGCTTCCGATCAGCAAAATAACAAGAACTGTTTTTCTGGATCGTAACCAAGACACTCAGCTACCTCATCAATCTTCGCATGGAAACCTGGCCACCCCGACTCGCTTACGGACGAAGAGCGAGAACAGGATCGGCCGTGGCTGACTTGCTAGGCAACTTCCGCTGGATTAAGCCTGCGCGTTTGCCAATCGGCCCGTACGGAAGACTTTAGTTTTGCGTCCGCGTGAGCGCCCAGAAGGTGGGCGTAATACAACAATTTGGATACGCTCAGCAGGGAAAGCTTGCCTCTCAACAGTTCGCTGACTCGCGGCTGCGGAATATCAAAAAGTTTTTCGAGCTGACGGGGAGTGGTTTTCTTTTTTTTAATGAGCTTGAGGATGTCCTGATGCAAGTCGGCCTTCAACTTAAGCTCCAAACGGTCCTGTTCGCTCATATTAAGCTCATCGAGAACGCTTCCCCTGGTTCGATGGGTGATGGTCCTGTGGGTGCTCAGTTTGTTGTTTTTCTTTCGCATCATGACACGGGTATGAAGTACGGCCCAAGGTGACGATTATAAGCGCTGGAAGCGCGCTATGAGTTAGCCCAGGCCGGACAAGGCCTGGGTGTATTAGGGAAAAATGTTAAGCCCCAGAAGGGCGATACAAAGCTAAAAATCGCGCCAGAGCTATTTATCTTTCAGCATGCGGAATGTTCGAGAAAGCCAGTTAGTGCTACACACAAACGGACATAACTTTCGGCGATAGCCAGGACGTGAGGCCGCGCGTCCCTTGCGGCAAGCGGCCAGAAGAAAAGTTGCAGCCTCCCGTACTGCAAGCGGACAAGCAATCTGACGGCCCGGCTTAGAATGTCGCCGGTGCAGATCGCGGATTGGTGGAGTCGGCGGCGCGGCTCCCTGGGTCCATCATTGACAAGATTGACGATGAAAACGGTATTGGCCAGCAGGTCTTGCAGCAGCAGATAGCACACTCGCCGATGAAACCTGTGGCCGGAGCCTGAAGCCGGGCAGCGTGCGGAGCGAAGCCGGCGCATTGCCCGGCAGATCCGGACGGAGGCGTTCTTCCAGTCGGTGAAGGTGTATACGGGCCGCCGCCAGGCGGCAATGGCGCCGATGGTTCCCCAGAGGGCTGCGAGCAGGAGAGCGGCACAGAGAATCAGCATGGCGCAATCGTCCTTAGCGTATGGTACCAAGGATACTATAGATACCCTTGCTCCCAGCCGATTATAGACATGAGTATTGGTACCAGATGGATTCGAGCCCCAAACGCACCGTGCAAGTCAATGTGAAGATGAAGCCCCAAGATTATGACTTGCTCAAGCGGGCCGCCGACGCGATTTGGCCCAAGGCAGAAATCACAAATTCGGCGATCGTGCTAGGTCTCGCCAAAATGGCGGCAGAAGGCATCCTTCAGAAGAAAAAGAGCGGGAAGAAAGGAAGTTAGCTGCTCCCACCGGCTAAAGGATTGCCTCTCGCCTCTTGTGGACACGACTGAAGCTCATGCCCTGACACTTGTCTCGTGGTGCTCACATCGTCGATTCGGAATCAACCCCTCAAAATTAATTCAAACTTTTGCTTCCTATTGTCATGTTATAGGAGTCTAATGAGATGGCTCCTATAACTTACCTATATGACTGAGCAAAACAGGAAATCCGATGTCTGGCAGGGGACGATGGCGCTGATGGTACTGAAGACCCTGGAAGCCATGGGCCCGCTTCATGGATACGGAATCGCCCGGCGGATTGAGCAGATCAGCGGCGACCGTCTTTCCCTGAACTACGGCAGCATCTACCCAGCCCTGCTGCGGCTGGAGCAGGAACGCGCCATTGTCTCTGAGTGGGGTACATCGGAAAACAATCGCAAAGCAAAGTATTACCGGCTTACAGCCGCCGGACGCAGGCAGCTCAAGCAGGAAACGGAGCAGTGGGAGGAAGCCTCAACCATCGTGGCGCGATTTCTCGCGGCCAAGGAGTCCTTATGAAGGTTTTATATACGTTGTGGGCAAGGCTGACGGGGCTGTTCCGCAAGAGTTGGCGCGAGCGTGAGCTGGCGCAGGAGTTTGAATCGCACTTGCAGATGCACATCGACGACAACATACGCGCCTGGACCCGGCAGAGGCGCGTCGTGAGGCGCTGGTAAAGTTCGGCGGCCTGGAAGCGGCCAAGGAATTGGTGCGCGGGACCTCGCGTCTGCTCTGGCTGGAGACCACCTGGCATGATCTGCGCTATGGGGTGCGCGGGCTGCGTTTGAACCCTGGCTTTGCCGCGACCGCTGTGCTCTCGCTGGCTCTGGGGATCGGCACCAGCGTGGCCATCTACACCATTGCCGACAATCTTCTGCTGCGGCCGCTTCCTTATCCTGAAGCGCAGCAGCTGGTCATGCTCTACGAGACCAACCCGCATCGCGGAAACATGCACAACGTGGTCTCGCCCGGCAACTATTTTGACTGGAAAGTACAAAGCACCTCGTTCACTGCGATTGCCGGCTTCGGCGACTCCCATGTCATTCTGGGCGACGGCAAGCGCACAGAAGAAGTGGACGCGCAGATCGCGAGTGACGAACTTTTGCCCACGCTCGGGGTGCAGCCGGTCCGTGGGCGCGTGTTTACCCAGGAGGAAGACAAAGACGATGTGCGCGTGGTGGTGATCAGCTACCGCCTGTGGCAAGACTGGTTCGGTGGCGAGGGCACGGTGATCGGACGCCAGCTTCAGGTCAACTCCAAGCCATTTACCGTAATTGGCGTGCTGCCTTCAGATTTTTACTTCAAAACCCGCTCCACTGATCTCTGGCTGACTCTGGGCTTGCATCCAGGAGACGACCTGCGCCGGACGCAAGGCCGCTCCATGTCGGCCATGGCGCGAATCAGGCCCGGCGTTTCACTGCGCCAGGCACAGGCGGAGATGGACGCGATCGCCCAACGTCTGGAAGTAGCTTTTCCCGCCTTCGACCAAGGTTGGGGAATCAAGGTGGAGCCTCTGCGCGATTCTCTAGTGGGCGAAGCCAAGACTTCTTTGCTGGTCCTGTTGGGCGCGGTTACGTTGCTGCTCTCCGTGGCCTGCGCTAACGTGGCCAATCTGCTGCTGGCCCGTTACGGCGTGCGGCGCCGAGAAATGGCTGTGCGTGGCGCTTTGGGCGCTGGCAGAAGCCGCCTGATACGCCAGGTGCTTACGGAAAGCATTGCGTTGGGCCTGGTCGGTGGTGTCCTGGGAATTGTGCTGGCTTATTTCGCTGTAAACGGCCTGGTGGCTTTGGCCCCGCCGGAGCTCACGCGCTCGTTGCAGATCACCTTTGATTTTCGCATCGTCGCCTTTGCCTTCCTTCTTTCTTTCCTGACGAGTATCTTCTTTGGGCTGGCTCCAGCGCTGGTGGCATCGCGCGGTGATGTGAATCGGGCGTTGCATGAAGAGAGCCGCTCCAGTACGGGTAGTGGAAATCGCGCTCGCGGGTGGCTGGTTTCCCTGGAGATCGCTTGCTCTGTGGCATTGCTGGCTGGAGCGGGCCTGCTGTTCCGCAGCCTCATAGGATTGCAGGCTGTAGATCCCGGCTTGGACGCTCATCGTGTGCTGACGTTCCGCGTCATGCTGCCCTTGCAACGCTACAGCGAGCCGCAACAAAGAATTGATTTCTTTGCGCACGCAACCCAAAGGCTGGGCCAGCTGCCGGCTGTGCGCTCGGCCAGCGCAACAAGCTATCTGCCCTTTAACGGCATGGCTTCGGGGACCCGTGTGCAAATCAGCGGACGCCCCCCGGCCAAGCCAGGAGAGGCGCTTACCGCCAGGATCAGGACAGTGCTTCCGGGATATTTCCGCACCCTGGGTATTCCCCTGAAAAGTGGCCGCGACTTCACCGCAGCCGATGATCTGCCGGCAACGCCGCATCGTTTCATTGTGAATGATGCGTTTGTGCGCAAATACATGCCGGAGGAAGACCCGATTGGCAAGCAGATCAGCGCGCGGATGCTCGACGACAATCCTTTCGGCGAGATCATTGGTGTGGTGGGTGATGTGAAAGAAGGAGCTCTGGACCAAGAACCCAGTCCAACGGTGTATTACGTACATTCTCATCTCTCCTACGGCGAGATGGTGTTTGTGCTCCGTGCGGAAAATAGTCCGTTGACCCTGGCGGCGCCGGCACGCAGGATTATCCAGGAACTTGATCCCGAGCTTCCGGTCTCTCAGCTTCGCACTATGGAGACGGTGGTGCACCAGACGTTCTCACGCCAGGAGTTCAGCGCGGTGCTGCTGGCCGGGTTCTCGTTTGCGGCATTGCTGCTTGCGGCCATCGGGATTTACGGCCTGCTGGCGTATTCCGTCACGCAGCGCACGCGGGAGATCGGTGTGCGTGTGGCCCTTGGCGCGGAGCCTGGCAGTATTGTCCGGCTCATTGTCGCCGGCGGAGCGCGCCTGGTGGTTATCGGCGCGGTTGCCGGGATGGGTACGGCACTGGCGCTTTCCGGGTTGATGAAGAGCCTGCTCTTTGGCATCGGCCCGCGCGACCCTCTGACGTTCATTGCCGCGCCCGCCGTGCTCGTGGCTGTTGCGATGGTCGCTGCCTATGTGCCCGCCCGCCGAGCAGCGCGCGTGTCACCGATAGAGGCGTTGCGGACCGAGTAGGTATTCTGTTAACGGAGCCGTTCAGCTTTTGCTGGAGTCAGATGGCGACTGAACACGGCTGTTGCTGATCCGCTTGGGAGAGTATTGTGGAAATGCCCTCGGAAAGAACCGGCGTGCGTCCAAGGCCCAGGCAATGACCCGCAGGATCCACCAGACAAAGCCAAGTACTACGACGCTTTTGTGCACAGCCCGTCGCCAACCCCGCTGCGGGCTGATCCAGGGAACATCGGGCACTCAGGGAACCTCATCCATTCAAGTTTTTTCTGGTTTTAACTGCAAGAAAATTCTACTCTGATTCTACTTTGACGGACGAATAGTTCATCAATCCATGACATGATAAGTTCTTTGCGCCCGTCCGCTTCGCAAAGACGTGCAAGACGCGGGACTGGGTACGTTCTTCATGATGAAGACAGCGTAGGCGCGGCGTCCCCGGGGTTGCGCATGAGTATCGAAAGCAAGGGAGATGCTCTCTGACTTTCGTCATAGATGGTGCGTGGATCGATGGCTGGGCCGGCGAAAGGAAGAAACTCTATGGATGCTCACAAGCGAATGTTTATGATTTTCGCGCTTGGCATCGGGTGCTATGGAGGATGGACTGGGTATCTCATCATTTTTTCGTTGATAGCGGAATCAGGAGGAAAAGGCTCGAATCCTTGGCTGGCGTTGGGTGTGCTGTGGCCCCTGGGAGAACTTATTCTATCCTGGATATGGATCGGCAGACATCCGGGCCAATACGCGACAGGCAGGTCACGAAGGTTGGGCGATGGATTAGTGATCGGCGCGCTCGTGGTGTTGCCACCGATCACTTTTTTGACGATAGTGCTCGGCGGACAGCCCTTCTGGGAGCTAGGCATCGCTGTGCCTGGAATGATGATGGTCATTACATGCTGGGTGGCAAGGAGGCTGTGGTCGCGCTCAAGAGAACCCAGCAGCGGATCATTGCTTGGCCTATGAGCGCCGGCGGCAAGGACTCTCTTGAAGTCGACAAGTGGAACCTCCCTTCTCCCAGCTAACCAGCATCGTTTCTCGCACTGAGAATGTCTCCCGTGTCGGACGCCTCACCAAGACTTGAGCCTATATACTGAAATCTATGGGAGTCATCAACCCCAAATCGGTGAATGTGAACATCACCACCGGTACGGGAGTCGATATTGAGTGGGACGACGGGCATCGCACACACTACGCGTTTCAGTGGTTGCGCGATGCGTGCCCTTGCGCCACCTGCACGGAGGAGCGTAACAACCACAATCGCAAACCAGGAGAGTCAGCCAAGCAGGCCAGCACGCTGTTGCCCATGTACAAAGAGCCGGTCAAGCCCAAAGAGGTCAAATCCGTGGGCCGGTATGCGGTGAACTTCAGCTGGAATGACGGCCATGCCAGCGGCATCTATTCCTGGGACTACCTGCGTGAGATGTGCCAGTGCGAGGAATGTAAAAGATCGGGTGATCGGGTGATCGGGTGATCGGGTGATCGGGCGATCTGGGGTACAGCGGTCAGTTTGGACCGCAAATCCGGCATCGTGGTCCTGCACCGTGCGGAGCGCGACTGAGTGCCATACTTTCCGAGCTTATCGTTAAAAACATCTTGGCATACTATGAACATTAGAGTTGTTTTCCGATCGCCCGATCACCCGATCGCGGCAATCACCCGATTCCTATGAGCCTTCTTGACAAACTCAATCCCCGGCAGCGTGAAGCAGTGGAAGCCATTGATGGCCCGGTGCTGATCCTGGCCGGCGCGGGCAGCGGCAAGACCCGCGTGATCACGTATCGCATTGTGCACCTGATTGAGGACAAGGGAGTGGAGCCGGATTCGATCCTGGCCGTCACCTTCACCAACAAGGCTTCAGCGGAGATGGCGGAACGCGTGGACCAACTGCTTGGTGGACGCACGCTGCGCAAACCGCTGATCTCCACTTTCCATTCGTTCTGCGTGCGCCTGTTGCGCCGCGACATTGAAGCCATGCGGATTGGCGACGCCGGCTACAAAAAAGACTTCGCCATCTATGATGAAAGCGACCAGCAGACCATGGTCAAGGGCGTGATGCGGCGGCTGGGCATTGACGATAAACAGCTCAAGCCGAGTGCCGTTCTGGGCCGCATCTCCTGGGCCAAGAACCACATGCTGGACCCGCAGGAGATGTACCTGCAATCCGCCGATCCCATGACGGAAAAGGTGGCGCACATCTTTGAGGCCTATCGCAAAGAGTTGCGCAAGGCCAATGCTCTGGACTTTGACGATCTGCTGCTGGAGGCCGTGCGGCTGCTTAAATCGCAACTGGAAGTGCGCGAGCGTTACCAGCGCCGCTACCAGTATTTGCTGATCGACGAATACCAGGACACGAACCGTCCGCAGTATGAGCTGATCAAATCTCTGGCCGGGCCCAAACACAATGTCTGCGTCGTGGGCGATGAAGACCAGTCAATTTATTCATGGCGCGGGGCCGACATCCGCAACATCCTGGAGTTCGAAAAAGACTTTCCGGAGGCGCAGATCATCCGCCTGGAGCAGAACTACCGCTCCACGCAGAACATCCTGGAAGCCGCTTCCGCCGTGGTGTCCAACAATGTAAAGCGCAAAGGCAAGACCTTGTGGACGGCGCGCCAGGGCGGCGCCATGATCGGCTATTACGAAGCGCCGGACGCGGAGAACGAATCTCTCTTTGCCGCCGACTACATCTCACGCTATTTGAAGAAAGCCGGGGAAGAAGCCACCGAGAACATGAAGATTGCCGTGCTGTACCGGCTGAACTCGCAATCACGGCTGATGGAAGAGGCCATGCGCCGCTATCAACTCAAGTACCAGGTAGTCGGCGGTTTCTCTTTCTACGAGCGCGCGGAAATCAAGGACATGATCAGCTACCTCAAGCTGATCAACAATCTTCAGGACTCGGTCGCGCTGCTGCGGGTAATCAACACGCCGGCGCGCGGTATCGGCAAGGCGACCATTGAAACGCTGGAGCGGCTTGCGCTGGAAACGGGTATGTCTCTTTGGTCGGCCTTGGGTGAGGCGATCGAGCGCCGATTGCTTCCGCAGCGCGCCTTGGCTGCGTTGCAGCAATTTAAGCACCTTATTGAAGACGCGCGGGCCATGATGCTGGGAAGTTTCGTCGAGCGGGTGACTGAAACGGCAGAAGCTCACCACGGAGGCGCGGAGACGCGGAGGGAAGCAGAAGCAAAAAATAGGACAGGGGACGATGAGGGCAGCGATGATCGTGTGGCACAGCCGCCCCCGGCTGTGCTGAATGAAGAAGCGGACACGTCATTCGAGCCTACTGCATTCAGCGAGAACATCAGCTTTGATTTCGGCGCACCGGAAGAACTGGACGACTCGATCTTTGCGCCAGAGGAAAGCGCTGAAAATCGTCCTGAAGCCGTGGAAGGTTTTCGTACTCCGGGCGGGGCAGCCAGCATTCCGGAGATCCTGAAATTCCTGATTGACCGCACCGGCTACATCAAGCAGCTGGAAACAGAAAACACGCCGGATTCGTTTGCTCGCATCGATAACCTGCGCGAGCTGGTCAACGCCGCAATGGATTCCCGTGATCGCGGCGAAGTGCTGGCTGAGTTCCTGGACCATGCCGCGCTGGTCAGCGACGTTGACACCTACGATCCGCGCGGACAAATCACCCTGATGACTCTGCATTCGGCCAAGGGATTGGAATTCAGTTTGGTGTTCCTGATTGGCATGGAAGAGGGGCTGTTTCCGCATTCGCGCGCCTTCAATGATCCTGACCAGATGGAAGAGGAGCGCCGCCTGTGCTATGTGGGCATGACGCGCGCCATGGACCATCTGGTGCTCAGCAGCGCGCGCTATCGCCGCCGTTACGGCACAGACATGCCCGATGCCAGCATGCCTTCCCGCTTTCTGGAAGAGGTGCCGCCGCAATTGCTGGAAGAGCTGGGCGCGTCGCGCACCCGCGGAGCAGCTGCCCATGCCAGCCATGATTACGCTGACCGGCACTACAGCTATGAAGATGAAGACCAGAGCGCGGTCGATCCAGATACCCCGCCGGTCCCCGCAGCGCGGCCCAAGCCTAAAACCAGCGGGTATTCCGGTCCCAAGTACAACTCGATCGACAATATCGCCGACTTTTTTGCGTCGCGCGGCAAGAAGTTCAGCCGTCCCCAGATACCGGTGGAGAAGCCTGCGGGTGGCCATGCTTTCCGGCCCGGACAGCGTGTGAAACATCCCAAATACGGCGAAGGAGTGGTCTATCGGAGAGAGGGTGAAGGAGAATCAGCTAAGATTACGGTACAATTCCCGAGATTCGGATTGAAGAAGCTGGTGGAGAAGTACGCGCATCTGGAGCGAGCGTAAATCTACAACAGGCATAAAATCAGCGGTTTATTTTTATTTAGGACAGGTAAATGGCAAATACAAAAGCATTAACGAAAGAAGAACGCAAAAAAGTAAAACGCACGGCGCGCAAGAAGCAGGCGCCCAAGAAGCCACGTGAATACGCGCGCGGCTCAAAGAAGCCCAAGATGAAGAAGATGGTGCGCGGCACGGCCAAGCGTTAACGCCAGATTGCATTGATCGTGCAGGGACGCGGCTAAAACCGCGTCCCTGCGGCAAGGCGTCATCTTTCAGACACGCAGACACGACTCCACCCAAGGAGGCCTTTCTGGCCAGCCAACTTTTCGCCAAGAAGTCGATCGATAAGCTGATCGCAGAATCAGAAGAGCCTGAACACCGGTTAAAGAAGACTCTGGGGCCATGGTCGCTCACCGCACTGGGGATCGGCGCCGTGATTGGCTCGGGAATCTTCACGGTCATCGGCACGGCGATTGCGGGGCAGACGTTTACAGCCAAGTCCATCCTCAATGCGCCGGTGCTCGAATATCTGATCCATCATTCGGCCACGTTTGGCCGTCCTGGGGCGGGTCCGGCGATTGCTCTTTCTTTCATTTTGGTGGCGGTTGCTTGTGCCTTTACGGCCCTGTGTTACGCCGAATTGGCGTCCATGATTCCAATTGCAGGCAGCGCTTACACCTACACGTACGCCACCATGGGCGAGCTAATTGCCTGGATCATTGGCTGGGACCTGATTCTTGAATACGCCGTCAGCAACATGGCGGTTAGTGTTGGCTTTGCCGCTCATCTTGTGGACTTGATGGATTGGTTTGGCATCCATCCTTCCTTGCGATGGGTTTCCCCCGCCTATCTTCCAACCGGTTTGCAGGACCTGGCGGGCAATGATCTTTACGGACCCGGCTGGCATTTCGGGTTCAATTTTCCAGCTTTTCTCGTGGTGATGATCCTTACTGTTGTTCTCGTCCGCGGGATTCGCGAATCAGCGCGGACGAACAACATCATGGTCCTGGTAAAGATCGTGGCAATCATAGTTTTTGTTTTTGCCGGCATACATTTCATTCATCCTACGAACTGGCATCCTTTTATGCCGAATGGCTGGGGCGGCGTCTTGACCGGCGGTTCGATCATCTTTTTTACGTATATAGGCTTTGATTCTGTTTCCACCGCAGCGGAAGAAGCAAAGAATCCGCAGCGGGACCTACCCATCGGCATTATTGCAACTTTGCTCATTTGTACTCTGTTGTACGTGGCGGTAGTGGTGGTTCTTACCGGCATTGCCCACTGGGACACGCTTGGCGACGCCGCTCCGGTCGTCAACGTATTGAGAAAGCTCAACGTACCGTGGGTGCGCCTGGCAGTTCTTTGCGGCGCTTTGATGGGAATGATTTCTTCTCTGCTGGTTTTCCAGTTGGGCCAAGCCCGCGTCTGGTTTGCCATGTCTCGAGACGGCTTGTTGCCAAAGATATTCGGTCGCGTCCATGTTCGCTTCCGTACTCCTGACGTAGCCACGTGGGTTGCAGGGTTTGTTGTTGGGATTCCGGCCGGCATGCTCGACATCGGAACGCTTGCTGACCTTTCTAACATCGGCACTTTGTTTGCTTTTACCCTGGTCGCAGGTGGAGTCCTTATTCTGCGTTATCGTGATCCTGCGCGGCCGCGTGGGTTCCGCGCCCCGGGAGGCCCGATTGCGCCCGTAATGACGATTCTCACGTGCCTTCTGCTGATGGCTGGGTTGCCAATTTTGAATTGGATACGTTTTTTCACGTGGCTGGCGATCGGCATGGTGATCTATTGGCTGTACAGCCGCAAGCATAGCGAATTCGCCGCCAAAAACGCATGACGCCGAGATCGTTTATCCAGTCGCTGCCCAAGGCGGAACTCCATCTGCACTTGGAAGGCAGCGTTGATCCGGCAACGGTGGTTGAACTCAGCCGCCGTTACAACACGCCTTTGCCCACGGAAAACAATCGCTATGACACCACGGGAAGCGGCGACGTGCTCGGCGAAGAAGACGTGCGTCGGCTTTATTCGTATAAAGATTTTGCCGGCTTCATGATGGCCTTCAAATCGGTGACCGAGCGGCTGCGCGCCCCGGAAGACTACGAACTCATCACTTATCGCCTGATGCAGAAGCTGCGCCAGCAGAACGTGGTGCATGCGGAGGTGTATGTAAGCGTGGGAGTAATTCGCTGGCGTGGACAGCCGGTGGAGCCGATCTTTGAAGGCATGGAACGCGGACGCGACCGCGGCCAGCGCGACTTTGGTGTTTCATTGTTATGGATTTTTGATGCCGTGCGGCAATTCGGTCCGGAAGCAGCAGGGGAGGTTTTCAACCTTGCCGCCAAGCTGCGTGACCGCAACGTTGTGGGCGTGGGAATTGGCGGCGATGAAACTCGCGGACCGGCGGAATGGTTCCGCGACTTGTATAAAAAAGCCGCTGACTCCGGGCTGCGTCTTACCGCCCATGCTGGCGAGACCACGGGGCCGGAATCGGTCTGGGGCGCGCTGAACATCGGTGCGGAACGCATTGGGCATGGGCTGGCGATTGCCCGCGATCCTGAACTCCGCGAGGTGCTGGCGCAAAAACAGGTCCCGGTGGAAGTCTGCATCACCAGCAACCTGCGGACGGGTGTGATTTCGGAGTTGCGGGAGCATCCGGTGCGCAATCTCTTTGACAACGGCATCATGATCACGCTCAACACGGACGATCCGGCCATGTTTCAGACGTCATTGTGCAAAGAGTATGAGATCGCGCAGCAGGAATTCAGCTTTTCTGAAGACCACCTGCGGGAGATTGCGCGCAATTCTTTTGAAGCTTCATTTCTGCCGGTGGAAAAGAGGCTGCGTTTTTTGCAGCAGATTGATTTTTTGGTATGAGCAGGCACATTGGCATTGTCGGTTGCAGTGCAGATCCAGGGATGTGACGCGGGTGGTGCTTGGGTGCACGGAGATCCCGTTGCTCATCAGCGACCATGAGTCACCGCTTCCAACTTTGGATTCCACGCGCACCCTGGCGCGGGCCGCGCTGCGGCATGCCTTGCAAATGGAACAGAATTGATTCGAGGAGAGTTTGTGAAAGCAATCAAACGGATTTGCATCGTGGTTCTGGCGTTGTCTGTGGCGTCCGCGTGGGCGCAGACGGAGCCGTCGGTCGCGGAACAAGGGATTTTTAACCTGCACAAGTTCGAGCAGCTCATTGGAAAAGAAACCTTCACCCTGACGCGCTCGCAAACGGACGTGGTGCTGAAATCAGATTTCAAATTCACCGACCGCGGCAGCGTAGTCCCTCTGGCTTCCACGCTCACCATGGACGGCGATTTAACGCCGCGCGACTTTCAGATCAAAGGCAAGGTCTCGCGGTTTTCTCCCGTCGATGAAACCGTCCACGGACGGACCGCCGGGCAGACGACAATCGCACCCGGAGAAAAGTTTTTTGATACCGAAGGCTATGCGCCCGTCTCCGTGCAGATGCTCATGGTGCGCTATTGGCGGATGCATGGGAGTCCGGCAACGCTCAAGACGCTGCCCCGTGGAGAGGTGCGTATCCAGGATTCCGGGGCCGAGTCATTCAATATTGGCGGCAAGCAAGTCCAGCTGCGCAAATTCTCGATCCGCGGGCTGATCTGGGGTAGTGAAACGCTCTGGCTGGATGCCCAGGAGCGGCTGATTGCATTAGTAAGCATTGACGCTGAGATGGACCATTTTGAGGCCGTCGCCGAAGGCTACGAGGAGGGATTGGCGGCGTTCATCACCAGCGCCGCGCGGGACGGCATGGCCAACCTGGCCAAGGTGGCATCCGGATTCAGCGCGCCGAGCGATTCGAGCAAACCGGGCAAGCCGGTGATCGCCATTGTTGGCGGCAGGTTAATTGACGGTTCGGGCAAGCCGGCGGTGGAAAATTCCGTGGTGGTTCTGCGCAACGGAACCATCGCCGCAGCCGGACCCGCGGCCAGCACGCCCGTTCCCGCCGGAGCGCAAGTGGTGGATGCCCACGGAAAAAGCGTGCTTCCCGGTTTGTGGGAGATGCACGCTCACTTTGAGCAGGTGGAATGGGGCCCAATCTATCTTGCTACCGGAGTTACCACGGCCCGTGATGTCGGCAACGAGCGCGAATTCATTGTTGCCGTGCGTGACGCCATTGCCGGGGGGCGTGGCATCGGCCCGCGAATGCTGATGGCCGGCATTGTTGACGGCAGCAGCCCCAGCTCCCTGGGAGTGGTGCGCGTGGATACGCCGGAGCAAGCGCGCGAGCAGGTGCAACGATACAAGACTGAGGGCTTTCAGCAGATCAAAGTCTATAGCTCGGTAAAACCTGACATTCTGAAAGTTATCACCGCAGAGGCCCACCGCCTGGGCATGACGGTCACGGGGCATGTTCCCCAGGGCATGACAGCATTGGAAGTGATTGAGTCAGGGATGGACCAGATCAACCATGTTTCGTACCTGACGGCGGTCATGGCTGATCCCCAGACGCGAAAGATTGATCCTGATTCTCCCCAGGTGAAAAACGTATTGAAGCTTCTGCTCGACCATCACACAGTCGTGGACCCGACTATTGCTCTGATGGAAATCATCTTTCACCCGAGCGGCCAGCCGCTTTCTGTGTTTGAGCCGGGGATTGTGAAAGTCGCGCCTGAGTTGCGCGAAGGCCTGGAAACCATGGGCGTACCCCAAGAGGCGGCCGACCGCGCAGCGGAAAGATTCAAGACCTTGTTGCAGACGATCCAGTTGTTGCATCAGGCGGGAGTGCCCATGGTCGTGGGCACGGACCAGGCTGTGCCGGGCTACAGTATTGATCGCGAAATGGAGCTCTACGTGAAAGCCGGTTTCACGCCCATGGAAGCCATTCAGGCTGCAACGCTAATGCCGGCGCGGGCCATGGGAATGGAAAAAGAATCCGGGACCATTGAGGCCGGAAAACGCGCGGATGTGATTCTTGTGGATGGAAACCCGCTGGACAATATCAGCGATATTCGCAAAGTTACCACTGTATTCAGTGCAGGACGAATGTTTCAGCCTGCGCAACTCTGGACTTCGGTGGGATTTAAACCATAGCGCTTCTCACGGGAATCGTGTGGCACAGCCGCCCTCGGCTGTGCAGAACCCAGAACATCAAGACCAAATAGCTAAGACACAGGCGGGGGCACCTGTGCCACACGACTGTTTAAGCTGCACCCTTTTCTGGAGGCGCGCTAGTCCGCCATCACCGATTCTTCTTTGCGGGCTTCAATCTGCACCAGTTCCGGATGCCCGGCGGGGCGTGCTGCCTCATGCACCGCCAATTTCTGCGGAGCGCGCCAGAAGTCAACCAGGGACGTCTGATGTACACAGGAGATGGTGCAGTTGGGCGCGCATGTTTTCTCTGTGCGGAACTCGCGGCGGAGATCGGCGACTCCGTAGTCGGCCAGCGGAACACCAGGGTAGCCACGCTGCTGCGAGCAGTAGTGTACCAGCCCGTTTTCGCAGATATAGAGATAACGAGAGCCGGCGCGGCATCGCCACTGGTTGGGCTTGCCTAACGCGATATTGTTTTGAAAGTCATTGAAGCGGGCGTAACTGTGTTTGCCCAGCTTTTTCATTTCGCGGAAAACGGACTGCGCTTCGTCATTCAGCGGCCTGAGCTGCCCGCTGCCGTCATGAATAATGCCCACGGTAGAAGTGAATCCCAACTCCACGGCGCGCTTGCCGATCGCGACCGCGTCCCACTGCTCCTTAACGCCCGCGCCGATCACGGAATTAATGTTCACGTGAAAATCTGCGTGTTCGCGTAGCCATTGCAGTTTTTTGTCCAGGACCTTCAGCGACTTTTTTGAGACCTCATCGGGTTTTACGTTATCGATGGAGATCTGAAGGTGGTCCAAGCCGGAATCGTTCAGCTGCTGTATGCGCTGCGGCGTGAGCAGATAACCGTTGGTGATCAAGCCGGACAGAATGCCGTGCGAGCGTATGCGGCGGATGATGTCATCCAGTTGCGGATGAAGCAGCGTTTCGCCGCCGCTGATGGTGATCAGCGTAGTGCCCAGCGCGGCCAGCTTGTCAACGCGCCGGTACATCTCTTCCAGCGGCACAGGATCAGAAAAATCGTCGTACTCATTGCAGTAGGTGCAAGAGAGGTTACAGCGACGCATGGGGATGATATGCACCTGAATGGGATGGTCGGTCGACACCAACCCCTTGGCGATCATCTTCAATTCGCGAAAAGTTCGATTTGCGGCTTTAAGTCGCCGCCGTAATCTGGTCTTAATATCTGCCATGTATAAACTATTTATTAGATCATACACAGGCAAATATGGGACAAAGTGATCAGCAAACGGCTGATTTTCAAGGCTAACGGGATGTTTTGTATCACTCTATGGGTTAACTGAAAGCCAACTTAAAGCCTATTCCGATCAGCACCAGGATCCCATAAGCGACAAAGACGGTTGTCACGCCGGTGCTGCTATTGGGTTTCCGATTCGCGGACGCCGCGGAGAATCCCAGCCCAAGCAATACGACATACCAGATCGCGAATATGTCCATGGACGAGGCAAGAGCGTAGATCGCCTTATTGCCTTGGGGGTCAAAGAAGAAGCCGGGATTTGTCGGCATGGGATTTCCCGAGAGATCGATGGTGGATGGATCGGCGCTGGCCAGAAGGCTGACTACGAGTAGGACAGATTTGATTATGCCGGGAATGCCGGCATAGAAAACTACCGCCATGGCACGCGAGAAAGTAACCTCTGCCCCGAATAGGAAATTAAAAACGGCCATCAAAATGGCGGCTAAGATCACGCCAATAATTAGAGCGACGACGGGGAAAGCGTAAAAAGTCACCTTCGTGGCAATGGCTCGGATCTTAAGGTTTTGTTCCCGCTGTTCCGGCGTCAAACGTTCCAGTTGTCTCTGCGCCATGGGGGATTTATCAATTTGCTGCTGGGCGAACTGCCGCATATCGACCTTTTGCACGGCCACGACTGCGAAAATGAGCGCGAAGACCGCCGATATCAACCACGGTACCCACCAACTGGCATCGCGCTTGAGGTCCGTAAAGGTCTTGCTGGGTGCGATGAATACGTTGATCAGGCGCTGAGCCTCAGAAAGCCCCGGCCCCACAGGTTCGGTGGCGATCGGCGGTACGGGTGAAGGGTATGGAGATGGTGGCGGCGGTGTTTGACTCGTCGGAAAGTTCATAAACCATCCTACTTAGAAGTTGGCGAAAAGTTACGCGGATTTTACACCCCGTACGCGGCAGAGTCAGCTTTGCTTTCTGAAATGCTCCCAGCCAAGCGGAGCCAGCGGCCGTTCTTTGCCATTCTTACCTAGAATCTGTATTGCTGACGAGTAATTTGACTGTTTCCTGATCAGGCCGATTTTGGTCACCTGAATTCCGGCGATGCGCCCAGGCAGCTTCGCCTTGGCTGGAGCGGTAAACAACAGCTCGTAATCTTCACCTCCGTGGAGCGCCAACATGAGATCTGCGCCTTTTGCGATGGGCACACGGTCTTCATCAACGGTCGCGGAAACACGGCTCTCTTCGCAGACGTGGGCCAGGTCCACGGAGAGGCCATCACTCAGATCGATCATGGAATTTGCCAGACCATGCTGCCGCAGCCAGCGGCCAACTTCGACCCGAGGCGTTGGATAAAAATGGTGGCTCGACCTTGTCGCCTTGATCTTCTCACCTTTATAGAAGCGCTTCAAAACGGCCGCCGAGCCGCCAAGTTCGCCAGTTACGTATATGCGGTCTCCCGGTCGCGCCCCAGAGCGGAGCAAAGCTTTTCCCGCAGGGACATCTCCAACAACAATAATGTCGGCGGTAATCTCCTTAGCGGATGAGATATCCCCACCGGCAAGCTCAATCTTGAAGCTTCGGGCCAGATCGCGCAGGCCGTGCAAAAAGCTATCAACCCAACTTTGCGGAAGACCGGACGGCAATCCCAGCGAGAGAAAGCAGGCCAAGGGCTCGCCTCCCATGGCTGCGATGTCACTTAAGCCGCGCGCCAGGCAGCGATGCCCTACGCTCTTTGCCGGATGCCAATCCCTGCGAAAGTGCACGCCTTCAACGCATAGGTCGGTGGTGACCAGCAGCTCAAAGCCGGGGCGAACCCGCAGGATGGCGCAATCGTCGCCGATGCCGCGAACCACTGCTTTGTTGACGGACGCTCTTTTATTGACGGCCACGCTGCCGGCCAGCCGCCGGATACGATCAATCAGTCTTGTTTCCCTTAAGACCAAGCTAACCTGCCCGGTTGTGTGCGAGAAGTCTCTCAATCTGCTCTATGTGGTTCATGTCATGCGCTGCCATGTGGCGCGTCAGCTCACGGACAGTCAGCCTGCCCCGCTCGGCGTGCTCCCCTGCGCGCTCCCATTCGTCCGCTGAGAGCCTTCCCAGCATGCGAAGGTTCGCCTCACGCAGGAGCCGGAACATCTCCAATGCTTCGCTTACGTTCCATGATCCGTAATCGCCCAGCCGGGCCCATTCGTCCTGGTCGAACCCCAAAAGCTTCACGCCGTTATGCTCGATCATCTGCCGATAGCGCCAACTGCTGGTAAGTTCGTCTTCCGCCAGGTGGGCGATGATTTCCACCACGGACCATTTTCGCGGGGCCGGGCGGCGGCGCAGAACTTCTTCGGCAATGCCCTCGATCAACCGGGCCAGAGTGCGTGGTGCCTCACGCTGAAGCTTCAGAACATCCTTACCTTCGACATATTTGGCTAGTCTTTCTCGATACTGCTCCGGTGTTTCCTGCTGTTCAGCCATCATCTCCCCGGCATGATATCAAAGAGTTTCCGACCGGGAGCGGCCCACCAATCCGGGTAGAAGTTTTGCAGGTCTTCTAAGAGTAACCATTGGTACCCAAACAGGCGCTTTTAGCTGCCACGCCTACCCGGAAGGTCCGAGACGGACGCTCTGTTGTAACCCTGAAGAAAACCCTCGCTCCGTCGATAGTCCAGTTGGGTGAAACGTGCGGTAATGGCCGGAAGGTCATGGTCTTTAATGGTCTGTTTTCCGTACTTTGGCAGTAACCCTTCGTTACTGAAGAGAGGCACTCCGGCATTGACATGGCAAGAAGCGGCTTGTTAAGGTTGACGAACCATTTCCCGTATATTACGGCCGCGTCTGCAACTCCCCTGCTTGGCGCCTGGGAAATGAAAAGAGCTGATCAGCCGCTAGTCGATGGGCAAAAAGATTTCGATACAGGCCGGCGGACAACCAGCCGGAACGGGTTGGGCAGAACATCAAATTTCTTGACGCGGAGTAATTACTTGCGGAAGCGCTTCTATATCATGCTGGTGGCACGGAATGCTGAAGGGGAATTGCTGAAGATTCCAATTCCCATGCACTATGTTTATGTGTTCATTGCCGGCGCGCTCATTGGAATGCTGACCATTACAGGGATGGCAGGTTCGTATACCCGCATGCTGGTCAAGACCCAGCGCTTCAACCAGCTTCGTACCGAAAAAGAAGCCTTAAAATCTCAGTACTCGCAACTCGAGCAGATCGCCCAGCAAAACGAGCTGCAAACGCAGTCTCTCAGTTCACTGGCGGGTGAAGTTTCCTCGCTTTACGGCCTCAAGCCCGATCCGGCTTTCCAGGAAGATGATCCGGCCACCGCATCGTTGCAGCAATTTTATGCATTAAGGATGACGGCCATGACCGGTGCGGCCTCCGTCGGCATTGGCATGGGTGAGTTGCGCGATACCAGCACCCGTGACTGGATGCGCCTGGCGGCAGCGCCTACCTTGTGGCCTGTAACCGGACGCGTTACCGGATCTTTTGGTGAACGCATTGACCCGTTCAGCGGTGAAGGTGCTTTCCACCGCGGCGTGGACATTTCCAGTGACTACGGCACCCGCATCCTGGCTCCGGCAGACGGAATCGTACGCTTCTCTGATTTCATGAACGGCTACGGACGGACGGTCTTGATTGACCATGGCAACGGCATTTCCACGCTGTACGGACATCTCTCCGGCTTTGCCGTGAGCGCCGGACAGTTGATTCACCGTGGCGACTCCGTCGGCTACGTAGGCCAGAGCGGACGCAGCACCGGACCGCACCTGCACTATGAAGTCCGCATCTTCAATACTCCGGTGAACCCGCATAAATACCTCCGCTTTACCTTTAACCAGCAGATGGCATCAGGAGCGATGTAAGCTCAGCGCTTACGGTGCGGTCTTTGGGGTTGGGGTTGGAGCTGGTGAAGGCGAAACCACAGGGCTCTCCGGTTGCGCTTCAGACCAAATTTTCTTGAGAATATTCGGCGGGATTGTGGCGGTGAAAACCGCCACTTTTTCTTTCTGCTCCACCTGGATACTGGCAAAGGCGGACTTTACGTCTTTGTCCGGCCCCTTGGTTCCCATCCACTGGGCAATTCCGCGCGCCAGCGCGAGTTGGGAGTTGGCTGAATCCACAATCTGTTTGGCTTCAGATTCACTGTGCGCGAAAACATCGGCCTGGCACAGCAGCGCGCCGTTGTAACGCAGGGAAGCAACCGCCACTCCGCTGCCGGGAAAGCTAAAACCCAACCCGCCTGGAAGTTGGATTGCGTCCGGTTCGTCCGGGATGCGTCCGATCAACCACGCTACGCTGGCTACCGGAACGTCATGATAGTAGTCGGCAAGCAGAGACGGGCCGCTCGTCGGCTTATAAAGTTGATCAATGATTCCGTGCATGATGCCGGCAGAGATCATGTTGGTTACCGCGACCTTGCCGCCATCCAGAATGCACACGCGCACCGTATGGTTCTCATTGGGAACAGAGAAAACGGTATGGTCGCGATAGGTCTCGGTTGCGGTAGAGATTTTTTGCAGGTAATTCTTCAGCCGGTCGGCGTCGAAACGCCCAACAAAGATTTCCGATGACTCCACATCTTTGCCGTCAGGCGTATCGCGGCGGGACATGGAGGTTTCATCCAGGTCGCGTTCCAAATGAATTCCGGTCTGCTCAACGAAGTTCCGGTAGCCGGATGGCGTCACGTCGAAAATGGAAAGCAACTTTTCCACGACTGGCTGGGCGTTGCTCAGATCCATCAGGTGCACCGGCTTCAGGTTGACGTAGATCAGCCGGTCTCCTTCCGGGAGTAAGCGAGCGATCTCCGGTAGCTGGGAAACTCGGCGATAGAGAAAGAAAGCCAAGGCCCCCACCATCGCCAATAACAGGGCTGAAATCAGCAATTTGCGATACTTGCGCATGAGAGGATTAGTATAGATTAATTGCTTTTAGAAGCCGTGCGGTTGGCCGGCGGAGAGAAAATTGTTACAATCAATCTTGGGCAGTATCACGCAGGGTACGCCCCTCCAAGCCAGGACGGCAGGCCGCAATGTTGCACGCGGAGTGCCGCTGTGCTAACTTATTAACTTTGTGCCCGGTTACGGGAGGGATTGTGCTGGCGTAGCTCAGCTGGTAGAGCATCTGATTTGTAATCAGAGGGTCGGGGGTTCAAGTCCCTTCGCCAGCTCCAGATGGTTAACGGGGTTTCTGAGGCGTGTAGCTGGCGCGTTTTCAGATTTAGCAGGCACTGCGCAGGAAGAGTTTTTTCTACCGGAACGCAACCCACGAACACTTTCCAAAAACGCCCGAGGGCGTGTGATGCGGAAGTATGTTTGTGCGTCTCCTGATTCGTTTTTGTCCTGTATGGATAAAGGCGTCCCGTTGCAGCCAGTGTTGTGAGCCCGCGAGTGAATCGGCAAAGCGTAAAGCAGGCTCGGTTCAATGCACAGGTGACCGAGTGGTTAATGGTAGCAGACTGTAAATCTGCCGCTCTCCGGAGCTACGGAGGTTCGAATCCTCCCCTGTGCACCAGGATTTTTTGGGTTGTGCGTTTTAAAGTTGTGCGTTTTAAAGGGCGCGCGTTTTGAAAGCGCAGGTGCCGATGGAAAAGCGTAAGCGGTTTTATGTCGCACTTGCTGTGTATGCGGTACTTGGCCTGCTGATCTGGACCGTGATGAGTGATCTTCCAGTGCCCATGCCGATGCAAAGTGGTCGCGTAAGTATTCGAGCGCTGACCATGATGATTTTGGCCGTGTTCGTCATGCGAACGCTGCTGCACTGGCGGGCTGAGCAGATACGCGAGGAGCAGGACGACAAAGAAGTTGAGGCGTTAAGCGGGCGTGAGCAAAGCGGGAGCCCGCTGCCGAAATCCTGAGCCGAGCGAAGGATCTCCGGCCGAGATGGAGCAAAAGGTTTTCGAGGGCTGATGTAGCTCAGTTGGTAGAGCACTCCCTTGGTAAGGGAGAGGTCACCAGTTCAATCCTGGTCATCAGCTCCAGGAATTTTTGATTTGGTGATTTGGTGATTTGTGATTGGCGATCTGTAATTTTTTTTTGCGGATTTCTTGTACGAGTTCAGTCAATCGCAAATCGCTAATCACAAATCCGGCGATTTAGCGGAAGTTGAGATTACAGCAGAGCGGATTTGGCGGGAGTAACTCAGTGGTAGAGTCACAGCCTTCCAAGCTGTTGGTCGCGGGTTCGATTCCCGTCTCCCGCTCCAGATTTTGACTTTGATTAAGAACGAAGTAAGCAAATTTTGCGGTGCGTTGCGGAGTCCGTAAGAAACATGGCATATCAGCAGGCCCAGATTCCGGTTACAAAGACGGAAGATTTTGAACAGTTGAAAGCCGCGATTGATCGCGTATTCAGCTCAGCGGCGTTGGAGAAGTTCTACCGCAAGCTACAAGCGCGGAACGTCCGCGGACGTGAGTTTGAAAAGCTGGTCGGCTTGAAGCTGCTGGAAGAAGTGGATCCTACGCTGGCCGGCTGTGGGAAGACGGCGAAGCAGCTTTACGAGTCGCTGGCGTTATCTGACCAGGCCCTGATGCGCGAGTTTTACCTGGAACGGATTGAGAAGGTGGACCCGAAGATTCGCCTGAAGTACCAGAAAGTTTATCGGTATTACTGAACCGCTTTGGAATCTTGGCAACTCTGCGAAGCGTTGAGGAGAGGCAATGGCAAAGGAAAAATTTGACCGTACAAAACCGCACGTAAACGTAGGGACGATTGGTCACATCGATCATGGCAAGACCACGTTGACGGCGGCGATCACCAAGGTGTTGTCCAAGAACAACCCCAAGATCAAGTTCCGTTCGTTTGACTCGATCGACAATGCGCCGGAAGAGCGGGAGCGTGGTATCACCATCGCCACGGCGCACGTGGAGTATGAGACTAAGAACCGGCATTACGCCCACGTGGACTGCCCCGGTCACGCCGACTACATCAAGAACATGATCACCGGCGCGGCGCAGATGGATGGCGGGATTCTGGTGGTTGCAGCGACTGACGGCCCGATGCCGCAGACGCGTGAGCACGTGCTGTTGGCTCGTCAGGTAGGCGTGCCGTGCATCGTGGTAGCGCTGAATAAGTGTGACGCAGTGGATGATCCAGAGCTGCTGGATCTGGTCGAGCTCGAAGTGCGCGAGTTGCTCAAGAGCTACAAGTTCCCTGGCGACGATGTACCGGTCGTCCGGCTGAGCGCTCTGGGAGCGTTGAACGGTGAAGCCAAGTGGGAAGCCAAGATCGACGAATTGATGGAAGCAGTGGACAAGTATGTACCGCTGCCGGCGCGTGATATCGACAAGCCGTTCCTGATGCCGATCGAAGACATCTTCTCGATCCAAGGTCGCGGCACGGTAGTCACGGGACGCATCGAGCGCGGCAAAGTGAAAGTCGGCGAGGAAGTGGAGATTGTCGGCTTCCGCGAGACGCGTAAGACCGTGGTCACGGGCGTGGAAATGTTCAAGAAGCAGTTG
>Ga0137407_10000252_pt1 | contig 38398 bp, 44 predicted proteins | sample CZOMad2_2_16fung_FD_108410 | JGI IMG/M metagenome (GOLD analysis project Ga0137407, IMG submission 108410) | Vadose zone soil fungal communities from Angelo Coast Range Reserve, California, USA - CZOMad2_2_16fungal (Illumina Assembly) | ecosystem: Environmental > Terrestrial > Soil > Vadose... | reverse complement strand
GTTCATGGCGCTGTCGACGCCTTTGCCGATCCCGTCGCGGACCGTCATCGGCTCCATGAACGGCACGATCAGGTACGGGCCTGGGGTCACGCCCCACACAGCCAGTGTCTGCCCGAAGTCCTCACGGCTCTTCTCGATTCCCCAGTACTTCGCCGCATCGAACAGGCCCCCGATGCCGGCGGTGCTGTTGATCACGAAACGGGAGAGCTCACGCGTCGCCCCGCCCCACTTGCCCTGGAGCAGGCTGTTGACCAACCGCGGGACGAACGAGATGTTGTCGAAGCCGTTCGCGATCAACACCTGGAACGGTTGGGGCACGATCACGTTGTAGACCTTCGCGACCGGCTTCAGCACGAACCGGTCGGCCTGCCGGTTGAAGTCGAACATTTTCTCGTTGAATTTCTCCCAGGGGTCGTAGTCCTCGTCGTCGCTGCCCGGCACGCTCTCGGTCTCGACCTTCTCGGAGGGCGTGGGCGTGGTCGGCGTCTGGGCGATCACGACCTCGGCGGCGGCACCGTCTCCGCCATCGCCGACGATCGGGACGACCGGAGTCTCGGTCGCTTCGTCCACCCGCTCGCGCGCCGCGCTCGACTCCTGGTCGGAACCGGACCCGGCGGTGCTGGGTACGGAAGGCGGGGCGACGGTCAGCAGCGACGACTCGGTCTTGACGGTGCTCGACAGACTGCCGCACCCGCCGAGCGCCACCATCGCGATCGCCATCGTCAGCATGGGTACGGCGCGGCGGTGCCGGCCGGTCAGGACTCGAGGCAAGACGACGAACCCCTCCTTCACGAACGTGGCTGCTGTGTGGGCGATGCCGGTACGGTCGCGAGTCACGTTATATATAGCTGAATCTGGACTTTCGTTCGACAGAATTCGCCGCCGGCATGGCGAAGAAACGTACAGACATATTGTATCGACGCGTCACCTGGCGTATGGTGGTCGAGCGTCTAGTGTTCGATCGCGACGGCATTTCCGGTCGCGCTGAGGAGATGACGTGAGTCGAAGCCGAGCCCGTGAGTTCTGGTGCGGTGTCGTGTCCGAGAGCGTTCAGATCCGGCTGCGCCGGCCCGGCGGGTTCGGACGACCGCAGGGCTACTTCGTGCAGTGCAACCAGACCGACTGTCAATACGTCGACGAGAACAAGCCGCCCTGCCCGCTGAGCTCCGCCATGTTCGCCGACGAGATCAAGGCTGCCGAGGAAGCGCGCGCGCAACGAAGCGAATAGCGGTCAGCGCGGCCGCAGCACCACGGTCGTGACCTTCTCCAAATACTGCTTGGCCACCCGGAGCACGTCCGCCGGGGTGACCGTCTCGACGGCTTTTCGGTAGCGCTCCGAATAGTCCTGGCCGACACCTTCGACCTCGTAGAACGCGAGATACCACGCCTCGCGCTCGTTCGTCCGGCGGTCCATCGTGTAGCGACCGAGGAGGTAGCCCTTCGCCCGGCGGAGCTCGTCGTCGCTGACGGGGTCGGTGCGAATCCGATCGATCTCTCGACGCAGTCCCTCTTCCGCCTTCGCCGCGTTCTCGGGCGCGGTTCCCAGATAGAGGATCAGCGCGCCCGGATCGCGGACGGGATCGTAGTAGGACGCGGCGGTGTACGCCAGGCCCCGCTTGTCGCGAAGCTCGACGAACAGGCGCCCCGCCATTCCACCGCCCAGAATCGTCGACAGGACCTTGACCGCCGCGTGATCGGGCTGGCTCAGCGACGGCGCGAGCCCGCCGGCGAGGATCTGCGTCTGTTGCGCGGCCTGCTCGATGACCCGGCGCGTCCCCGGATTCGCCGGCGTCGGTCGCGCCGCCTCGGTGGTCTCGCCACCGCGCGGGAGCTCGCCGAAGAGACGGCGGGCCTCCGCGAGCACTTCCACGGCCGACACCTGACCGCTCACCGCGAGCGTCATCTGCTGGGGTCGGTAGACGCGGCGATACCATCCGACCAGGGTCGGGTAATCCACTCGCCGGAGCGATTCGGGCGTGCCCAGCACCTGGAGCGAGTACGGGTGAGGTCCGTAGAGCGTCGCGAAGAATTCGTCGAACGCGCGCGACGGCGCGTTGTCGCGCCGCTTCTGGATCCGGCCGATGATCCAGTCACGCTCCCCGTCGAGCTCACCCGGCGCGAGCTTCGGCGTCAGCGCGAGCTCCGCGGTGAACCCGAGCAGCTCGCGCCAGAAGCGTGACAGCGCCGAGGCGCGGATCTCGGAATAGTCGACCTCGCCCGAGGCGCTGATCTTGCCCCCGAGGGCGGCGATGGCTTCGGCCAGCGCGGCGCCGGACCGCTTGGTGGTGCCCCTCACCATCACCGCGTGCACGAAATTCGAGATGCCGTTGTTCGACGGCGTCTCCCACCAGGTGCCCGTCTTGACGAGGAGCGAGACGGCGACGACCGGGGCCACCGGGTTCTCCCGCACGATCACCGTGAGCCCGTTGTCGAGACGCTCGCGGGTCGTCTGGGCCGCTGCGGGCGCGCCGAGGATACCGATGGCCAAGAGCGCCAGCGCCAGGCGGATCATCGCGACGCGCCTCCCGGGACGAAGCGAACACGCGTGTAATTGTCGTCGCCGAAGTACTTCCGCGCGACGGCCTGGATCTGCGCGGCGGTGATCCCGCGCAGCCGCGTCAGATACGCGAGCTCGTTGTCGAGGGTCCAGGTGGTCTCGGCCTGCCCGTAGGATTTCGCCAACCCTTCGGCGGTCTCGATGTCGAACGCGTAGCTCGACTCGGCGGTGATCACCGCGCGCTGGCGCTCGGCTTCGGTCACGCCCTCGGCGCGCACCTTTCGGATGACGTCCAGGATCGCCGCTTCGGCGCGGTCGAGGTTGGCCGGCTCGAGGCGCGCCGTCACGGTCACGAGCCCGGCCTGCTGGAAGGCGCCGTAGCCCGCGTCGATGTTCGAGACCAGCCGGAGCTGCTCGCGGACGGTCTGGTTCAGGCGGGAGCTCGGCGAGTCACCGAGGATGTACGTGAGCAGGTCCACCGCGTAGATGTCCTCGCTGCCCGTGGGCGCGGTCTTCCACGCCAGGCCGAGGTACGCCTGCTGCTCGGCCCGGCGAACGTCCGCCCGCCGATTGCGGTCGAGCGCGGACACCGGCGGCGACTCGCGGGGCGGCGGCGGCACGGCCGCGATGCGACCGAACGTCGCGTCGACGATCGGCCGCACGCTTGCCGGGTCCACGGCGCCGACGACCACCAGCACCATGTTCTTCGGCACGAAATGCTTGTGATAGAACGCCGCCAGCCCGGGGCGTGTCAGCTTCTGGATGAACTCCCGCTCGCCGAGGAGCGGCCGCCCGTACGGATGCGGCGAGTAGCTGACCTCGTAGAGGCGCCGGAGCAGGAACTTCTCGGGGTCGTCCTCGATGAGGTTCATCTCCTCGAAGACGACCTTCTTTTCGTTGTCGATCTCGTTGGGCGGGAAGCTCGCGTGGGTCGCCAGATCGGCGAGAAGCTCGACCCCGGCGCGCAGGTGCTCGACGGGCACCACGAAGTCGTAGTGCGTCGTGTCGTACGAGGTGTAGGCGTTGCTCGCCCCGCCGAAGCCCTCGATCATCGTGTCGATCGAGCCCGGCGGCCGCGTCGGCGTTCCTTTGAAGAGCATGTGCTCGATGTAGTGGGCGAGGCCGAGCTCGGCGGCGCCCTCGTCGCGACCGCCCATCCGCATCCAGAGCTGGATCGCCACGACGTCGCTCGCGCGATGTTCCTGGACGATCAGGACGACGCCGTTGGGCAGCACCTCGCGGGTCGGCTTCGCCAGCGCGACCGGGCGAGCTCCGCCGGCGGAGGCGCACCCGGCGAGCCACAAGAGGGCGAGGACCGCGGCGGCGCGCGCCGGCCGGCGCCGCATCAGCTCACTCCGTTGAGGACGTAGTCGAACAGATCGAAGTTGCGCAGGTCGCGGGCATCGGCCAGCCGCCGCGCATGCGCGTCGTCGAGCGGCCGATTGATCACGAACGGCACCGTCTGCTCGGATACGCCGCCGTGCGAGCGGAGCGGCTCCTCGAGCAGCGACAGGTCATGCTCCTCGGGCGCTTTCCCGAGGACGGTATGGACGTCGCCGATGACGATCAGATCGCCGACGCGATCGCGGGGCAGCTCGAACCGCGCGCAGCCCGTCTCGTTGTCGTACACCTCGGCGATGCCGTGCGTCGCGGCGAGGCCGGACGCCACCGCCTTCGCCGGGGTCGCGTCGTCGAGATAGATCGTGGCGAACGAGCCGAGCGCGCCGTGGTGCACGACGTAGGGATCCGTGATCGGCAGGATCACGCGCGCGCGCCCGGGCCCGACGAGCGTGTCGAGCAGCGGGCGCAGATAGACGACCTTCGGCGTGCCGTCCGCATTGGACTTGGCATTCATGCCGTGGTCGGCCGTGATCCCGAGCACCACACCGGCGCGGTCGAACGCGTCGAAGTAGCGGTCGAGCATCGCGTAGAAGGCCGTCGCCGCCGCCGCGCCGGGGGCGTGCTTGTGCTGGACGTAGTCGGTCAGCGACAGGTACATGACGTCGGGCCGCTCGCGCTCGAGCAGCTCGAGCCCGGCCGCCAGCACGTATTCCGAGAGCTCCGCACTGTAGACCGAGGGCACGGGCATGGCGACCAGGTCCGTGGCGCGCTCGATCCCGTGCTCGCCCTTCGTCGTCTGGTCGGCCTTCTCGGAGGAGAAACAGATGCCGTCCATCCCGTGGCCGAGCAGGCGCCGGAGCTTGTCCTTGGCGGTGACCACCGCCACGCGGGCGCCCGCGCGGGACAGCGCCGCCAGGAGCGTCTCGCAGCGCAGGAACTTCGGATCGTTCATCATCACTTCCTGGCCGGTCGCCGGATCATAGAAGTAGTTGCCCGAGATCCCGTGGACGGCTGGTGAAGCGCCCGTGACGATGGAAAGATTGTTCGGGTTCGTGAAGCTCGGCACGACAGACCGGGCGACGCGGTACACGCCCTCCCGACGGAAGCGCGCGATGGCGGGTGTCGTGTGTCCGGCGAGCCCTCGCTCGAAGTATTCCGGCTCGGACCCGTCGATGCAGACGACGACAGCCGGACGACTCGGAGCGCGATACTGGCGGCCGTTGACGGCGACGGTCGTGGGGTTCATGGTTCCACAGATACTACGGCGGCGCGTCCTCTCATGAAAGCGGGTTTTCGGCGCGCGAGCCCACCGGCGGCGTCGCCGAGGCACGACCCCGACGGCGGCGCATCACGCGCCGTCCCCACTCCCACACGCGGACGCCGAGCAGGATGACGAGCGTGGCCGCGTACCAGTACGGGTCCTTCACTCCAACCTTCGCGAGCCACAGGTAGTGAATGATCGCGCACACCGCGGCGACGTAGGCGAGACGATGCAGGCGATTCCAGTTCCGCGCGCCGAGGCGCCGGATCATTCCGGTCGTCGAGGTGGCCGCGAGCGGGATCAGCGAGACCAGGGCCAGCATGCCCATCGTGATGAACGGGCGCTTGACGATGTCGGCCCACATCCGCGGCCAGTCGAAAAAGAAGTCCAGCACGCTCCACACCGCGAAGTGCAGACACACGTAGGCGAACGCGAAGAGCCCGAGAAGTCGCCGCAGGGCGATCGGCCACGAGAGCCCGAACACGATGCGCAGCGGCGTCATCGCGAGCGACGCGAGGAGGATCCGCAGCGTCCAGTCGCCGAGCGTGTTGGTGATGAAGCTGATCGGGTTGGCGCCCAGGTCGTCGTTCCAGGCCCGGTAGGCCAGGAGCGCGAGCGGCGCCAGACAGGCACTCCACACGAACACCTTGAGCGCGACGCGCGCCGGACGGGTCACCGGCGACTCGGAGTCACTAGAAGTTCTTCTTCAAATCCATCCCGGTGTAGAGCGACGCGACCTGGTCGGCGTATCCGTTGAACGGGAGCGTGGGCCGCCGGCGAAACTCACCGATGCGCCGCTCGTCAGCCTGGCTCCAGCGTGGATGGCTGACGGCCGGATTGACGTTGGAGTAGAAGCCATACTCGGAAGGCGCGGCCTTCTCCCAGGCGGTCTTGGGCTGCTCGCCTACCAGTCGGATCCGAACGATCGACTTGGCGCTCTTGAAGCCGTACTTCCACGGAACGACGACACGAACGGGCGCCCCGTTCTGATTCGGCAACACCTTGCCGTACATGCCGACGGTCAGGAGCGTGAGCGGGTGCATCGCCTCGTCCAGCCGCAGCCCCTCGACGTACGGCCAGTCGAGCGACGAGAAGCCGAAGAATCCCGGCTTCTGGGCGGGGAACTGGTTCGGGTCGAGCAGGGTCGTGAACTCGACGAACTTCGCCTGCCCGTTCGGCTCGACCCGCTTGAGCACGGACGCGAGCGAAAACCCGATCCACGGAATCACCATCGACCACGCCTCGACGCAGCGCAGCGAGTACACGCGCTCTTCGAGCGGAAAGAGCCGGATCAGCTCGTCGATATCGAAGGTCTTCGGCTTCTGAACGAAGCCGTCGACCTGCACCGTCCACGGACGCGGGCGTAGCGTGTGGCCGAGCCGGGCGGGATCGTCCTTGTTCACGCCGAACTCGTAGAAGTTGTTGTAGGTCGTCGCCGCCTCGGCCTTCGTCGGCGGCTCGTTCAGGCTGAACGCAGGGTTGCGAGTCGCGGACAGGGCCTGGAGGGCCGGCGTGGCGGCCGAGCCGAGTCCCGGCGCCAGCACGAGCGCGGCGGCGGCGCCCGCCATCAGCTCGCGTCGGCTCAGGTAGAGCTTGGGATCGGTGATCTCGCTCGCGGTGAACCGCGGTGCGCGACGAATCAGCATGGCGTCTCCTTCGATCTCTAGGCTAAAAGGATCTCACACGGCCGCGAACTTGTAACCGTGACCGTGGAGGGTGAGGATCCAGACCGGACGATCGGCGTTGGCTTCGAACTTCCGGCGGAGCCGGAGGACGTGAGTGTCCACCGTGCGCGTGGTCGGGAAGCGCTCGTATCCCCACACCTCGTCGAGCAATCGCTCGCGCGTGATCACCTCGCCTCGGTGGGCGATCAAAAAGACGAGCAGATCGAACTCCTTGCGCGTCAGGCGCACCTCCCGGCCGGCTTTCCACACCTGCCGGACGCGCGGGCGTACCCGCACGTCGCCGAACGCGAACTCCTCGAACCGCTCCCGTGGGCCGGGACGGCGCAGCACCGCTCGGACCCGGGCCAGCAGCTCGCGAAGCGAGAAGGGCTTGGTCACGTAGTCGTCGGCCCCGAGCTCGAGCCCGCGGACGCGGTCGACTTCTTCGCCCCGCGCCGTGAGCATGATGACGGGCACGTCGATGCCCTTCTCCCGCAGAGCGCGGCAGACGTCCCACCCGCTCATCCGCGGCATCATCACGTCGAGCAGGATGAGATCCGGCGCGCCGCTCAGGGCCAGCGCGAGTGCGTCCTCGCCGTTGGCGGCCGCCGCGGTCTGATAGCCTTCGAATCGCAGATTGTCCTCGAGACCGCGGACGATCTCGGGCTCGTCGTCGACGATCAGGATCTTGGCCATCAGGACCGGCCGAGCGGCAGGCGCAGGGAGAAGCGGCTGCCCTCGCCGGGCGCGCTCTGCACCGTGACGTCGCCGCCGTGAGCCTCGGCGATATGCCGCACCAGCGCCAGGCCAACCCCGCTGCCGCGGCGCCCTTGCGTGTCGCTCCGCCCTACCCGATAGAATTTCTCGAAGATCTTCGCCTGCTCTCCGGACGCGATCCCCAGACCGCGGTCGGTTACCGCGATGACGAGCCGTCCGTCCACGACCCGAGCGTCGACCGTCAACGCGCGGTCGTCGGCCGAGTACTTGATGGCGTTGTCGATCAGATTCGCCAGGGCCTGGCCGACGGCGTCGGCGTCCATCGCCACCTCGGGAAGATCCGGCGCCACGCTCACCTCGACCTTGAATCCTTGCTGAGCCAGTGGGTACGCGAAGGTCTCGAGCGTCCCGCGAACGAGCGGCTCGACCGCCGTCGGCGTCATCTCGTAGGTCTGCCGCCCGCCTTCGATCCGTGAGAAGTCGAGCACGTTGTCGATCAAGCGCGTGAGCCGCTCACCCTCGCGAGTGATGACCCGATAGTATTCCTGGCGCCGGCCTTCGTCCGTCACGCGCCCCATCTCGAGGGTCTCCCCGAACATCCGGATCACGGAGAGCGGGGTCTTCAGATCGTGAGACACGTTGGCGACGAAATCGGATTTGAGCCGCGCCATCTCGGTCTCCCGCCGCATCAGCCGCCACGTGGTCACGATACCCGCGACGATGACGGCCACGAGCACGCCGAGGGCGCCGGTGAAGAACATGACCTGACGGCGCACCGCCTGACGGGGCGCCGCGCCCGGGGCCTGGTAGACGGCCAGCCGCCAGTCGGGCAGCGCGTCGCGAAACGGCACGGAGAGCACGCGCTGGGCGTCGCCGATCGGGGCGCGGCTGTAAACCGTGCGCCCCTCGTGGTCGAGCACGGCGATGATGGTCTGCGACTCGAGCGCGCCGAGCGTGGTCTCGAGGATCTCGCGGCGTAAGGTGTCGGGATCGCGGAGGAAGGCGGCCACGACCGGCTCCCCACCGCGCTGCGTGAGCAGCGCCAGGCAGATCTGGTTCTCGGCGATCACCATGCGTTTGCCGCTTCGCTCGAGCCTCCTCATCTCCGGCTCCGATACCAGCGGCCCGAAGACGGCCGCGTCGCCGTTCCTCCAGGCGCGCGGATAGAGCAGCTCGCCGCGCCGGCCGACGAGGTAGAGCCGGCGGATCAGCGGCGAGTCGACGAGCAGCGCGTCGACGGCGCGCGCCGGCGACACCTCGGTCCGGAGGGCGGCCTGCAGACGATCCAGGAAGCCGTCCTCCGTGCGGCGCAGGGTCATCTCGACCTTCTCCGCGGCCATCGTCGCCATGTCGCGCGCCTGCTCGCGATACAGGAGCTCGGACGAGGCTTCCCACTGACGGATCGAGACGTAGCCGAGGACCGCGACGATCGTGGCGGGCGCCACGATCGCCAGGAGCGCGAGCGCCGAGAACCGCGCGGACGGCGACAACACGCTGGCGGCTACCCCCCTTCCGCGAGAAGCCGCCGGATCATCGCCTCGGTCGCGTCGTACTCGCCCTCGCCGATGTGCCGGTAGCGCACGATCCCCTTGCGGTCCATCAGGATCATCGTCGGCCAGGCGCGAACGCCCCATCGATTCCAGATCGTGAAGTCGTTGTCCTGCACGACCGGATAGCGAATTCCGAGCTTCTTCGTCGCGCTGACGACGTTGTCGTACGACTTCTCCCAGAAGAACTCCGGGCTGTGAACCGAGACGATCGTGAATCCGTCCTTCTCGTACCGCTCGTGCCAGCTTTTGAGCTGCGGGATCACGTTCCGACAGTTGATGCAGTCGAAGGTCCAGAACTCGACCATCACGACCCGCCCGCGCAGACCCTGCATGGTCAGGGGCCCACTGTTGATCCAGCGTTCCCCGGCGACGTCCGGCGCCGGCGCGCCGACACGCAGGGCCTGGCCCGAGGCGGGCCCCGTCGCGAGACCCGCCGCCAGGAGCGCCACGACGAACGGCGTGCGCCAACGCACGGCTACTGCTTCTTCTCCATCGTCTTGTCGCCCGGCATCATCTTATCGTCCTTCATCATGGCCTTTCCGTCCTTCTTCATGTCGTCCGACTTCATGTCGCCCGTCTTGTCGCCCTTCATCATCGTGCCGTCCGACTTCATCGTCTTGTCGCCGGCCTTCATCGTGTCGTCTTTCTTCATGCCTTCGGTTTGGGCGACCGATTGGCCGACGACTCCCGAGGCCCCGAGCACGACACCGACCATCGCGATCACGATCGCCCGCGCCAGCCCCGTCCGCTTCAGCATGTGCACCCTCCATCGAAAGTGGAATCGATCTGCTGTCGGAAGTATGGAGGGGGTGGAAGCGTGAATCGTCACAACCGTGTGAAATCTTCGGAACAACTTCGAGCCTTCGGCCGGGCGCGGCGGAGGCACCGGGGCGTGAGAGCTAGACGACCTCGTCGGTGCGAGCGGTGGTCTCGCCGAAACGCCCCATCGAGAACGGCGGCAAGCCCCGATAGACCTCGTCCAGGCGCAGGTTGATCTCACGGTTCGCCAGCGCGAAGAGGCTCCGACCCTGGCGATCGCCCTCGACCAGGAATGGCCCGAGCTTCTCGACCTCGAGCACCCAGAGCGCCTGGGCGATGCCGAGCTCGAGCCAGTGCACGTCGACCACGCGCTTGATGCAGCGCCCATACGCCGCGCCCAGGCCGTAGCCGACGGTGGTCAGGTAGACGGCGCCGTGGGGCACGAACCATTCGCGATACGCGAGCTCGGTGAGCCCGGCCTTGCCGACGATCACCTTGGCGCCCGACCGCTCGAACCAACGGCTCATCGACTTGCCGAACCGGAAGCTCGCCGTCGCCGTGACCGCCTCGACCGCGTAGGTCCCGTCGGGCCGCACCGTCGCCGCGGGAGAGCAATGGAAGTTCACGTTGGTCAGCGCGCGGACCGCCGCCGGCAAGTCGATGTTCTCGTCGACGACCCGGCGATAGACGCTCTCGCGCGCCGTGTAGAGCACGCCGTCGAGATACACGACGTCGCCGAGCTTCAGCCGCGCCAGATCGGCGTCGGCGACCGGCGTCGTCAGTCGCACCTCGTCCATCCTGACGTCGTCCAGCCGCTCGATCATTGGAGCGGGGCCCATGAGCCCGGCGCACCCGAGGGTGGGCTGACGCAGGCGCGTGCCGGCGCCGCTTGGAGCGGGGCCCATGAGCCCGGCGCACCCGAGGATGGGCTGACGCAGGCGCTTGCCGGCTTCATTCGAATCCCTCGCGGCGGTAGTAGTCGGTGAACCACAGCGGGTCGGCGCGAAACTCGACTCGGCCGTCGGGATGGATGCGGGCCGTGGCCCGACGCGAGGACAGACAGAAGCTGTGGAGCCCGACCGGCATGCCGCCGGTGTGCGAGTACGCGACTTCCACGTGCGTGGCGACGACGAGCGAGGTGCCCGCGAATCCCATCGCGCCGATCCCGATGTAGTTGCCGAGCGCGGTCAGCTCGTCCTCGAGCGCCGCGATCGCCGCGTCGGGGTTCCGGCTGCCGACAGCCCGCAGGCACGCCGCTTCTTTTCCCAGGCGCACGCACGTGTCTTTCGATCCGCCGATGCCGAGGCCGACGATCGCGGGCTGGCACGCCAGGCCGCGCTTGCCGAACTGGACGAGCGTGTCGATGAAAAACCGCTTGATGCCGGCGACGCCGTCCGCCGGGAACAGCATCCGATAGTCGCTGCCGAAGAGCCCGCCCTTGTGAACCGTCGTGATGTCGATCCAGTCGCCGCCGGGCTCGAAGGCGTAGGTGATCTCTGGTGCATGGATGCCGACGTTGTTGTCGTGGTCGACCCGGGTCAGCGGATGGACGCGGTTGGGCCGGAGCGGGATCGACGCGGTCGCGTCGGCGGTCGCTCGACGCAGCGCGCGCTCGAGGGCCACGAAGCCGCCTTCCACCAGCGCCTCGTTGCCGGCCCGGACGTAGTAGCGCGGCAATCCGGTGTCGGCGCACATGGGACGGCGCTCCTCGGTCGCGATGTCCCAGTTGCGGTCCATCTCGGTGAGCACGAAGCGGGCGATCCGGTTCTGCTCCCGGTCGCGGGCCTTCCTGACGCCCTCGCGATAATCGGCGGGGATGTCGATGGCCGCCCGCGCCATCAGCTCGCGCGCGGTGTCCTCGATGAGCTTGATCGAGATCGGTCTGGGCATATCGACTTGCCGCTAGCTTATTACACCGACGACGCCTTCGCGCGCGCGACCCCGAGTCGGTCAGACGCCAGTCCCCAGGCGCAGTAGGCCGCCAGGAGCCCTCCGCCTCCCAGCGCCACGAACGCCCATCCCCACGTCGTCGGCGACGGACCGGGAACGTTCGTCAGGTCGAGGATCCGGCCGAATACGATGGGCGCGACGGCCCCGGCGCCGAAGCCGAGGAATGATCGAAGCGCGAGCGCGGCGCCGAGGTAGGGAGCGCTCACGGCCTCGGTGAGCGCCGTCGACAGGACGGGCGAATCGCCGAGCGCGGTGAAGCCGTAGAGCGCCCCGACGACGAAGACGACCGCGATCGGCGCGGCGACGAGCCAGCCGAACACGAGCGAGCATGCCGCGCTCGTGGCGGCGAGACCGAAGAGCACGATCTTGCGCCCGAGCCGGTCCGAGAGCCGGCCCATCGAGAACGAGGCGACGAGGCCCGTGAGATGGAAGGCGGCCGAAAGGTACGCGGCCAGCTCGACCGCGCGAATCGTTCCGGTGCCGGTGGCGGCGAAGACGGCGGCCACGAACGCCGGCGTCCACGCCCACATCCCCAGAAGCTCCCAGGAGTGAAACGTGTAGCCGAGGATCAGCCGCATCGCGGGACGGTTCTTCAGCACGGCCCCGCCGAAACGCACTCCGGCGCGTGGCGGGTGAACGACGTTCGGCGTCGAGCGCAGCGCGAACCACAGGACGACGACGCCCACGACCGGACCGCAGGCGCTCACGAGAAAGGCCATCTCGTATCCGCCCCACGCGAGCGACGGCGCCGAGAGGAGCAGCGAGAGTGCGTACCCCGCCGACGAGCTGGCGATCAGCCACCCGACCGCGGCGCCTCGCCGCTCGGGCGGGTAGCGATCGGCGATCAGCATGATCGCCGTCGTGTACGTCCCACCTTGCGAGAGCGCCATGAGCGTGCACAGCACGAGGCCGGTCGCGTAGGAGCGCGCCCAGAGTCCGAAGGCGATCGCGGTGACCGCGCTGAGCCAGGCCGAGCCGAGAAAGACGCGGCGCGCCCCGACCCGATCGGCCAGCGCGGAAAAGCCGACGAGCGCGACGGCGTAGCCTAGCTGGAAGCCCGTCGAGATCGATCCGGCGGCTGTCGCCGACATCTCCCATTGGGTCCGGAGCACCGGCAGCACCGCGGCGTACGTCATGAACACCGATGTCATGCAGGTCCGCGCGGCACAGACGGCGAGGAGCCAGCCGTCGAGCCTCACGGACGATTGAAGGCGCTTGCGATGAATTCGGAGAACCGCGCTTCGAGCTCGGCCACCACCCCGTCGGCGACCTCTGTCGCGTTCCCGGCGCGCTCTTGGACGTCACCGCGGGACCACAGGTCCAGATACGCGTCCTGGTCCTGGAGCCCGAGTTGCGTCGCGACGGAGTCGATCAGCTGCTGGAAGCGATCGCTCAGCGGGCGGGTGACGGTCCCCGTGGCGTCCCGCGCCTCGACCATCGCCGGCACGTTCTTCCAGGCGATGATCTGATAGCTCGCCATCTAGCGACGCGGGCGCAGACTACACCCCGCCCATGAACTGAGCGAGCAGCGTGATCCGATCTCCAGGCCGAAGCGGCGAGTCGAGGTCGTGCTCGACGCCGAGCACCGCGTCGTTGACGAGGACCTCGATGTGCTCACCGAGCTCCTTGCCGTGCCAGAGGGCCTGATGGAGCTCGGGGAATCTCGCGGAAAGCCCCGTCAGCACGCTGCGAACGGTCGAGCCCTTCGTCAAGGGCTCCTCCAGCACGCGGCGGCCCGACCCGTCACCACCGACGAATTTGGTGACCCACGAGGCGATCTCCACCGGCAAGGTCAGAGTCGTCACGTTTCGAAATCCAACAGATTGGGACGGGGGGTCAAACGACCGGGCGGGGGCGACGGCTACCCGGACCGACGAGCACGCTGTTCGGGCGACTCGTTCAGGAACTCGTCGCGCTTGGTCTTGAGCCGACGCACGAGCTCCTCGTACGAGCTCGAGCGGACGATCCGGTCGAATTGCGAGCGGTAGTTGCCCACGAGGCTCACGTTCTCGATGAGGATGTCGTAGATCAGCCAGCGATCGCCGCGAAGGTTCATCCGCGACTCGACGGCCACCTCGGTACCGTTTCTCGTCGTGATGCGCGCCCGAACGGACGCCAGCTTGCCCTCGATCGACTCGCTGACATAGCGGATCCGCTCCCCGCCGTACTCGTCCATGCGCGCGATGTAGGTCCGCTCCAGGAGGTCGGCGAAGAGTTGGGTGAACTCCTCGCGCTCGGCTGGTGTGCGGGCCTGCCAGTGGCGAGCCAGGACTCTCTGGGCCGTCTCGGCGACGTCGAAGGCCTCGTGCGCGATCTTGCGCACCGCCGCCCGCCGATCCTGCCGCGCCATCGCGGGGTCGTCGAGGACCTTGACGACCTGGTCGGTGTATTCGCGGAGCTGATCGGTGGGGCCGGCCCAGGCGGGCGCGCCGGCCAGGAATACGAGCGCGGCGGCAACGGTCATCAAGGTTCTGCTCATGCTCGAAGTATACGGCCCTGGGCCAGTAACAGCTAAAAACGGTCCCGAGGACATCTCGGGGCTCATGGGGTGAGCGCCGGGGCGGGTACACGAACCCGCAGCTCCCGACCAACGAGCCAGGCCCCGGAAAACGTGAGGATTGCCGCGATGAGATAGACCGCGTGAATGCCGAAGGAGTGAATCACCAGCCCGCCGACGAGCGGCCCCGCGACACCGCGCACGCCCGCGAGTGTCGCGCCGATGGCGATGTATTGAGCTGTGCGCTGAGGCCCGGCGACGTCGATGACGGCCATCATCCAGACGAGCTCGAGGCCGACCGCCACCACCGAGTCGGTGACGGCGCTCGCGACCAGCACCCAGGGGCTCCAGGCGATGTAGTAGATGAGGGGCGTCGTGGCGCCGACGAGGTACATCACGCGCAGCGCCTCGAGGCTCGACTTGCGGTCGACGAGCCATCCCCAGTAGGCGCTCCCGGCAAGCGTCGCGACCGCGGCCACCGAGCCGAACACGCCGACCTGCGAGGCGCTCACCCCGAGGACGTCGACCAGCAAGAGGGGTTGCGCCGGTGTCTGGATCCAGCAACCGAAGCCGAACAGGAACGACGCGACCAGGAGTCGCCGAAAGGCATGATCCTCGCGCACGGTCAGCCACGCCTCTCGGAGACCGGCCGGCCCCTCAACACCGTCGATCTCCGGTTCGGGCACCGCCAGACGCCGCAGGCGCAGGCACGCGGCCATGCCGAGCAGCGCGGCGGCGACGAAGATCCAGCGGTAGCCGATCCGATCGAAAAGCTGACCCGCGGCGAGCGCCAGCCCGATACCCAGTACCGCGCCGGCCATCCGGACCAGGCCGAGGGCGCGACCGCGCTGTGCCCGAGGGTAGACCCGCTCGACCACCGCCGCGTGGGCGGGTGCGACGGCGGCGCCGAAGAAGTCCCGCGCGATCACCAGGCCGACGAACGACCAGGCTGAGCTGACGAATGGGACGAGCAGGAACACGCCTCGGGCGAGGAAGGCGGGCCAGACGAGATATGGCAGAGGGGGCCGCCCGTGACAGGCCTTCGCCCACAAGAGCGACAGAAGCAGGCACCCGCCCCCTGCGGAGGACATCACGGCGAGCTGAAGCGGCGTGGCGCCGAGCTCGCGCCGGAGAATCAGCCCGATGAATGGACCGGTCAGCCCCGCGAAGACCGTGAACAGGAGCGTCGCCGAGATATCGATCTTGAGGGCGCGCCGAATCTCAGGGCTGAACCGCGATCCGATCATCTCCGTCCTTCGGGCTTGACCGGGGCGGCGAGGCCCGACCCATGGTCCTCGCGAGCGCCCCAGCAACGATTATGTCGCATCTCGCGACGCCCACCTCGCTTCCCGGTAGCGCCGGCTAACCCTGCGTCGCACCGACGATCCGCGTCGGCTACAATCGGCGGCATGACCCCCATCTCCAGCACCGACCCGCATCCCCGCAAGCGCGTCAGAGTCCTCGATACGGAGATGGCGTACCTCGACACCGGAGCGGGAGACCCGATCGTCTTCCTGCACGGCAACCCGACCTCGTCTTATCTCTGGCGCAACATCGTCCCTCATGTCGCGGGACAGCGCCGCTGCCTGGCCCCCGATCTGGTCGGAATGGGAGAATCGGGCAAGTCGTCGAGCGGTACCTACCGATTCATCGATCACGCGCGGTATCTCGACGCCTGGTTCGACGCGCTCGGCCTGACGCGGAACGTCGTACTCGTCGTCCACGACTGGGGCTCGGCGCTCGGCTTCCACTGGGCGCGACGGCATCCCGTCAGCGTCACCGGCGTCGCCTACATGGAGGCGATCGTGCGGCCGGTGACCTGGCAGGAGTGGCCCGAGGCGGCGCGTAAGATTTTCCAGGCGATGCGCTCGCCCGGCGGAGAGGAGATGGTGCTGCAGAAGAACGTCTTCGTCGAGCGAATCCTGCCGGCGAGCGTCATCCGCGGCCTCACCTCCGAGGAGATGGAGCGCTACCGGGCGCCGTATCGCGAGACCGGTGAGTCGCGCCGACCGACCCTCACCTGGCCACGCGAGATCCCGGTGGACGGCGAGCCCGCCGACGTCGCTCAGATCGTCCGGGAGTACGGCGAGTGGCTGGCGAGGAGCCCGGTCCCGAAGCTATTCGTCAACGCCGATCCCGGATCGATCCTCGTCGGTCCCCAGCGGGACTTCTGCCGCGACTGGCCCAACCAGCAAGAGGTCACGGTGAGGGGCAACCACTTCCTACAAGAAGATTCCCCGGACGAGATCGGCCGGGCACTCTCGGCCTTCGTTCGACGAAGCTAGGGGGCTGGGGCGCGCCCGGATCGCTCCGGACGCACCCCGAGATCCAGGTGTGGGACTAGTCTTCCTTGGTGACCAACAGCTTGACGGTCACCTTGCGCTTCTCGGCGTTCGGCGTCCCCTTCTCATCAATGGGGCCGAGTCCAATCAGATTGATCCGCGGGAGCTCGATGCCCTTCTCGACCAGGAAGCGGCGAACCGACTCGACGCGACGCTGGCTCAACCCGACGTTGTAGGGGTATGACCCGACTGGGTCCGCGTATCCCTGGAGGTCGATCGTCAGGTTTGGATTCTCCTTCATCTCCTTGATGATAGCGACCAGCGTGGTCTGAGCGTTGTCGTTCAAGTCCCACTTGTCGAACCCGAACAGAACCTGGTAGGTCTCTACCTGGTTCCGCACGTTGCGGTTCGACCACAGCCGCGTCAGCCGGCTGTTCGTGTCGTCGGCCTTAGAGTAGGCGCTCTCCGCCCGATCCTTCGCACCCTTAGCCGTCTCCGACGTCTGGGTGAGCGTGCCCTCCGTGCTCTTCAGCCGGGTGTCGACGCCCTCCACCCGCTGATCAATGCGCTGGGTCTCGTCGGTCATCTTCTTGTCGACCCCGGTGAACCGCTGGTCGATCTCGACTTCCTTCTTGCCGACGAACTCGGTCACCCACTTCTTGGTGGCACAACCGCTCACGAGCATCAGCGCCGCAGGTAGCACCACCCCAACCATCACAGCCTGTCGCATAGCCGCCTCCCTCATTAGTGCCCAGACCTGTAGTGGTCGGGCTTACGACGACGCCGATGCAACCGGGTCGCCAGGTTTCGGACGCGAGCAATTTTGCGGGTAAGCCGCGACACCGTGCGTCCGGGGTGTTCAGCTTCACGACACACCGGAGTCAGCGGGCTGACGGCCGCGTCGGTTCTGACGGACACGTCGGTTCTGACGGACACGTCAGTTCAGACGACCCCGAAGCGAGTGGAGCGCCCGCTGCAGCTCCGCGTCGCCCGGGGCCAGACGTACGGCACCTTCGAACTCTCGCAATGCGTCCCACCACCTGCCCTGTTTTACATGGATCCGGGCGAGGTTCATGTAGGGGAATTGACGGGGCTCGTAACGCTTGGCCAGCTTCGCCCGCTCGAGCCAGGGCACGGCTTCCTCGAGCTTGCCTTGCTGCATCAGGTAACACCCTATGTCGTTGTAGGGGTTTCCAAAGTCGGGGTCGACCTCGATGGCCCTCAGGCACTCCTGTCTGGCCTCGTCGAGACGGCCCTGGAAGCTGTAGGTCCATCCGAGGAACGTATGAGCCTCGGCCGTCGGGCACGCCTCGATCGAGCGCTGATAGATCTCGATCGCGCGGTCGAGCTCTCCCTGCATCTGGTGGCGGTAGGCCTCCCGCCAGAGCTCGGTCGCCTGCTCGAAGCGGTCGGGCTTGCTCACCGAGTTACCACGTCGGCCACGCCTCGCGCCGCAGACCCATGTCCCAGAACATCCACTCGTAACGACTCGTGGCGACGAAGTGCGCCTTCATCGCCTCCCGTTCGGGCGGCCTCAGACCCTCGGCCACCTGGTCCACCGCCGAGAGCACGGCCCGGACGACCGAGCCGAACTCCTCGGAGGCGTAGGTGCCGATCCAGCGTTTGTAGAGAGGGTCGGCGGACCCGGCGCGCTCGAGCTCCTTGCCCACCTCCCAGTAGATCCAGTAGCACGGCAACAGCGCCGCGAGCGCCTCGTGGAAGGGAGAGCCATAGGCCACCGCCAGGAGATAGCTCGTGTAGGCGAGGTTCGTCGGCGCGAGCCGCGTCGACGCGACCGCCTCGTGCGTGAGCCCGAATTCCTGGAAGAAGCCCTCGTGCAGGGAGCGCTCAACCTTGAGCGCGCCGGCCGCGTGCTCGTTGAACATGATGATCCAGTCGTCCTGCGGGGCCTTGGCGCCCGCCAGGGACAGCGCGCGGGCGAACTCGCGCAGGTAGAGCGCGTCCTGGACCGCGTAGAACTTGAAGCTCTCGCGCGGCAGCGAGCCATCGGTGAGGCCGCGGAGGAACGGGTGCTGGAGAATCGCGGCGTAGATCGGCTCGATCGACCGCCAGAGCTCCTTGGTGAACGCCATCAGCGGCCCTTGAAGGTCGGCTCGCGCTTCTCGACGAAGGCCTTGGCCGCCTCCCGGTGGTCCTCGGTCATCCCGCACCGCGTGTGGTGCCAGGCCTCGAGGTCGAGGGAGTCCTTGAGGGTCCCGCTCTCGGCCGCGTTGAAGTTGCGCTTCATGTATCGATAGGCGACCCGCGGCCCCCGGGCCAGGCGCCCGGCCAAGGTCATCGTCTCTTCCTCGAGCCGGGTGTCGGGGACGACACGGTTGGCGATCCCGAGCGCCAGCGCCTGCTGGGCGTCCACGATGTCCGCCGTGTAGTAGAGCTCACGCGCCTTCGCGGTACCGACGAGCCGCGTGAGGTACCAGCTCCCGCCGAAGTCGCCGGAGTAGCCGACGCGGGCGAAGGCGGTCGCGAACCGCGCGGTGTCGCTCGCCACGCGCAGGTCGCAGGCGAGCGCCAGCGAGAGCCCGGCGCCGGCCGCCGCGCCACGAACCATCGCGATCGTCACCTTCGGCATCTCGTGGAGCCAGCGCGAGACCTCCATGCTCGAGCGGAGCGCCTGAGCGTTGTCCTCGAGCGAGGTCCCGCCGAACTCACGTCCCTCGGCCATCGCCTTCACGTCACCACCGGCGCAGAAGCCCCGGCCCGCCCCGGCGAGGACGACCACGCCAACCTCCGGATCGTCGGCGAGGCGCGGCAGCGCCTCGAGCATCGTGGCGAGCATCGGTCCGGACATGGCGTTCAGCCGGTCCGGACGATTCAACGTGAGGACGGCGACTCCATCCTTGACGACCTCCAGCAGATCCTGGCCCATTGGCGCGATCCTCCCGAGGTGACGGTGTCGCGATGGTACCATCGCGGCGAAGGGGAGGCGCGCCATGGAAGCCGTGGAACGCGAAGGCGTGAAGGACGCGAGCCATCTCTACGAGGTCGAACGCCGGGCCCGGCACGCCGAACGCGCGGGCTTTCGGATCTCGGAGCTCCAGATACGCCCGCGCCAGCAGGTGCCCTGGCACTATCACAACAACATCCAGGACACGTTCTACGTCCTGCAGGGCCGCGTGCGTCTCTTCCTACGTGATCCGAAGGAGGAGGTGCGTCTCGGGCCCGGGGAGACGTACACGGTGCGCGAGCGCCGACCGCATCTCGTCACCAATGGCGGCGAGGGCTCGGCCGTCTTCCTGGTCCTCCAGGGCATCGGCGAGTACGACTACGTTCCGCTGACGTAAGACGCTCGCCACGCCGATTCGAGCGCTCCGATGGCGGAACCGAAAAGCCCGGTCGAGGTGGTGATCGCCGAGGCCGCGACGACCGAGGTCGTAGAGGCGTTCGCGCGTCTCCTGCCCCAGCTTTCCCCGTCCGCCGCGCGCCTGACTCGCGAGTCGCTGGCCGAGATCATCGGCGCTCCACACAACACGGTGCTCCTGGCCCGCGATCCACACGCCGGCAGCCGGATCGTCGGCACCTTGACCCTCGTGATCTTCCGCATCCCGACGGGGGTGCGGGCGTGGATCGAGGACGTCGTCGTCGACGATGGGGCCCGCGGCCGCGGCGCGGGCGAGGCGTTGACCCGGGCGGCGGTGGATCTGGCCAAGCAGCGGGGCGCCAAGACCGTCGATCTCACGTCGCACCGCTCACGGCACGCCGCCCACCGGCTCTACGAGAAAGCCGGCTTTCACGTTCGCGACACGAGCGTCTACCGCTTCGGTCCCAAGCCCGACGCGTGATGCTCGGAGTCAGAACGCCGCGTCGATCGCCTGGAGGTCTTCGGCCGACAGCGTGAAGTCGAGGGCGGCGGCGTTCTCCCGCACGTGCTCGGGTCGGCTCGCCTTGGGGATCGCGAAGAGCGAAGCCCGCCGCGTCAGGAAGTTCAGCGCCACCTGCCGCGGCGTGCGGCCGTGCCGTCGGGCGATCCCGACGACGGGCTCGCGCATGAACCCACCGCGCGCCAGCGGCGTGTAGCCGACGACCGCGGCCCGCTGCGCCTCGCAGTGCGGCACCAGATCGCGCTCGATCGCGCGGTCGCGCAGATGGTAGAGCACCTGGTTGCACGCCAGCCGCGTGCTCCCCAGCGCGGCCTGGGCCTGCCGCATCTGGCCCACGTCGAAGTTCGAGACGCCGACGAAACGCGTGAGCCCGCGCTTCACGAGCGTCTCCATCGCGCGCATCGTGTCGACGATCGGGTGCTGGCCGCTCCACCAGTGAAGCAGGCAGAGGTCGAGGTGGTCGGTGCCCAGCCGCTTGAGGGACTGCTCGCACGCCTTGATCGTCCCCGCGTACGACGCGTTCGACGGCAGCACCTTGCTGACGAGAAAGAGCGCGTCGCGCGGGTACCCCTCGATCGCCCGCGCCACGACGCGCTCGGCGCCGCCGTCTCCGTACATCTCGGCGGTGTCGACGTGGGTGAGGCCGAGCTCGAGGCCGACCCGTAACGCGGCGATCTCCTCGCGCTCCGCGCGGCGGCTCTCGCCCATGTGCCAGGTGCCCTGGCCGATGACGGGAACCTCCACGCCGGTGGATCCGAAGCTCCGCGCGATCATCACGCGGGCTCTTCGGCTCGGCGAGAGGGCGTGAGCACGTGGGCTACAATAGCACCGATGATTCCGCGGCGGCCGGTGGCGGCGCTCCTGGTTCTGGTCCTGTCCACGCTCGGCGCGTTGGCCAACGCGAGCCCGCCCGATCCCGGGTGGATCGGCGGCTTCTACGACGCGGCCGATGGCGACGACGTGGTCCTGGCCGTCATCGGCCTGGACCAGGCGCCCCCGCTGGCGCCGCTCCTCGACGTCGAGCCCGGCGCGATCCATGTGGGTCCGGTCGCGCTTCCGACGCGGCCGGCCGAGCGCGCGCTCGCGCACACAGCCCCCGCGGTTCGTGCTCCCCCGCCCGCCTGAGCGAGCCCGAGGTGACGACGGCAACGCTCGGACGGCGGCCACTACCCGCGACGTTGGTCGCGGACGAAGGAGCACGAACCATGATCGGCACGCAGGATCTGCTCATCGCGCTGGCGGTCGGCGCCTTTTTCTTCGGGGCCAAGAAGCTCCCCGAATTGTCTCGCTCGCTCGGTCGAGCGCTCATCGAGTTCAAGAAGGGCCTCGAGGACGCGCCGGATCAGAAGCCGCCGTCGCCGCCGAGCGAGAAGCCTGAGGCGAAATGAGAGGCTGGATCATCCTGATCGTGACGCTCCTCGTCGGCGCCGCCCTCGGCGTCGCCGGGACGATCTACGTGCCGCCGAGGCTCGATCCGTATCTCCCGAAAGAGCTGCGCCTGCGCTCGCGGGTCGTCGAAGGGCACGTCTTACAAAAGCAGCGCGAGGGCAATCGCGTGCTCGTGAAGATCCAGACCGATCAGGGCGTGATCCTCGCGGCCTTCACGAAGCGAGTCGCCGAGATCGATCTGCTGGTGGAACCCGGCGCCACGATCGCGATCTCGCTGCCGAGCGATCAGCCGGTCGTGGACGATCCGACCATCGAGCGCGTCAAGGGCGCGAAGTAGCGCTCACGCGGCGGGTGTCGCCATCACGGCCCGCGGGTCGCGGACCCGCGCGATCAGGAGCCCGAGCGCGACGCTGGCGGCGACCGCCGCGGTCACGAACACCGCGGTGAAGCCGAGCGCGTCCGCCAGAAGCCCTGCCGCGAGCGGCGCCACGAAGGCGATCGGCGCCTGCAGGGTCGTGCCGAGGCCGACGTAAGTCGGCTGCGCCGACGATTCGGGCGCGAACTCGAGCATCACGTTCAGGTTCGACACGTTCATCGCGGCGATCTGGATCCCCATCATCACGAAGACCGCGCCGAAGGCGCCGAGGTTCGACGCGGCGATCGCCACCAGGTTGCCGGCCAGGGTCGCGGCCAAGCCGAGGATGATCACGAGTCGGTGGCCCCGGCGATCGGCCAGCCAGCCGAGCACCGTGTTCCCTGCCATCTGGCCCACGAACAAGAGCGTGGTGAACACCCCCGCCTGTGCGGCCGGGGCGTCCCATGCGCGAAGGGCGTACACCGTGTAGAACCCGTTGCCGATCGTGCCGGCCACCCCAAAGGCCCGCGCCGCGAGAAACCAGGCGAGGTTCGGATCCCGAGCGAGGAGCGCCGGAACTCGGGCGAGATACTCCCGCAGCGACACCGCCGGCGCCCAGGACAGCGAGGCCGGCTCGCGGACGACTACCAATGCGGCGAACGACAGCCCGAGGCAGATGGACGTGCCTACGAAGCACAGACCGTAGCTGGCCGGCGCGGGGATCGTCGCCAGGATGCTCGCCGTCACGACGCTGGCGGCCAGGCCGCCCGCGCTGGCCCCGAGGTTCGCAAATCCAAAAAAGCGCCCGCGCAGGGTCACCGGGACCACCCGTCCGATCAGGTCCATCCACGCCGGCATGAGCGCCCCTCCGACGCCGGTGACGATCAGCAACATCAGGAGCATGACGCCGAGCGTCAGCGCGGGGGCGCGGTCGGCGAGAAAGAACGCCGCGAGCGCCAGCACGATGAACGGCACACGCTCCCAGATCGTGTGGCGCACGAGGAACGGGAGCTTGCGCTCGAGCGTCTCGGTGTGGCCGGCCGCGAACAAGGACGGCATGAACCAGCCGAGCGTCATCACCGCGGGAATCGCGCCGATGACGACGTTGGGCGCGCCGAGATAGACCGCGAAGGCCGGCAGGATCGTCGACTGCGAGGCGAACGCGAGCCCCACGACGAAGAGCGCGTAGTCGGCGCCGAGCGCCGCCACGTTGTGGCGGAGATTCACGCTCACGCGGTCAGCCGAGGCGGATGTCGAGCCAGCCGTGCGGCGTCACGGTGACCCGCTCGGACTCGCGCACGAGCACCGTCGTCGTCGCCGACTCGAAGACGGCCGGGCCCTTGATCTCCTGCCCGGCGGCGAGCGCGTCCATCCGGTGCAGCGGCACCTCGATCCAGTCGCCGAGCCAGACGCGACGACGCGCGGAGGACGCGGCCGCGCCCCGCCCGACGGCATTCGCGCCGGCCGGCAGCACCGGCAGCGCGCCGACCACCGCCACGCGCGCGTTGACCACGACGACTTCCTGACCCGGCGCGCTGTAGGCGTAGAGCTCCTCGTGACGCCGATGAAAGCGCTCGGCCACCTGCTCCAGGAGGTCGGCGGCCCGGAGATCGACGCCGTCGAGGTCCACCTGGATCTCGAAGATCTGCTCGCCGTAGCGCATGTCGAGCGCGCGCCGCACGGTGACCGGCCCGTCGAAACGCGCAAGGCGCTTTCGGCCTTCGCGCTCGAGCGTCGCGAAGAGCTTGCGCAGGCCCGCGGCGGTCATCCGCCCCACCTCGCTCACGTGCGACCGCACGAGCTCGTAGCGGAGGTCGGTCGCCAGCATCCCCCACGCCGAGAGCACGGCGGCGACCGACGGCACGACCACGCGGTGGATCTCGAGGAGCCGCGCGACTTCGGTCACGTGCAGGCCGGCCGCGCCGCCGAAGGCGACCAGCGCGAACCGGCGCGGGTCGACGCCGCGACGGACCGAGACGATCTTGATGCCCTCGGCCATGTTGGTGTTGACCACGCGCGCGATACCCTCGGCCGCCCTGAGTGGGGTCGTGCCGAGCTCCCGCGCGATCGTGTCGACGGCCGTTCGCGCGGCGCGCGCGTCGAGCTCGATACGACCGCCGAGGAAGTTCGCGGGATCCAGGAACCCGAGCACCAGGTTCGCGTCGGTCACCGTCGTGCGCGTACCGCCCTTGCCGTAACAGGCGGGGCCCGGCTGGGCGCCCGCGCTCTCGGGGCCGACGTGGAGAATCCCGCCCGCGTCGACCCACGCGACCGAGCCGCCGCCGGCACCGAGCGTGTGGATGTCGATCGCCGGCAGCGCGACCTTTGCCACGCCGATGGTCTTCTCACCGGTCAGCTGCGGCTCGCCGCCTTGCAGGAGCGCGATGTCCGTGGACGTCCCGCCCATGTCGAAGGTGATGAGATTCGGCTCGTCGATGAGCCGGGCGCAGTAGCGGCCCGCGGCGACCCCGCCGGCCGGACCCGACAGCACCGCGCCGGCGGCCAGGCGCGTCGACTCGCGCACCGGCGCCACGCCGCCGTGTGACTGGATGACCAGGACGTCGCCGCGGTAGCCGTGGCTCGCGAGATGCGCGGCGAGGTTTTTCAGATAGCTCGCCAGCGCGGGCCCGACGTACGCGTTCACGACGGTCGTCCAGACTCGCTCGTACTCCTTGATCTGCGGCAGGACCTCGGACGAGAGGGACACGTAGGCTCCCGGCAGGCGCCGCGCCACGGCGCGCCCGGTCAGCTTTTCGTGGAGCGGATTCCGATAGGAGTGCAGATAGCAGACGGCGACCGCTTCCACCCGCGCCTTCGCCAGCGCCGCGATGCCCGCCTCGAGCGAGCGCGCGCTCAGCGGCGTCGCGACCGTGCCGTCGAAGCGCATGCGCTCGCGCACGCCCAGTCGGCGCACGCGCGGCACGAGCGGCACGGGCGGCGGCATCCGCAAGTTGTACCGGTCGTCCTTGAGCCCCTCGCGCATCTCGACGACATCGCGGTGGCCCTCGGTCGTCAGCAGACCGACCTTCGCCCCCTTTCGCTCGAGCAGCGCGTTGGTCGCGACCGTCGTGCCGTGAACGATCGATTCGGTCTCAGCGAGGAGACCGGGGAGGTCGGTGCCGAGCTCAGTGGCCAGGAGCGAGAGCCCGTCGATCAGGCCGACCGACGGGTCCGGCGGCGTCGAGGCGCACTTGGCGATCGTGAGAGAGCCGCGCTCGTCGACCAGGACGAGGTCGGTGAACGTGCCGCCGACGTCGATGCCGATGCGGTAACGTCGGCTCAGTAGAGCGTCCTCTGGATGCCCTCTTCGCTCTCGCGCACGTAGTCCTCGAGGCTCTTGCCCTCCGGCTGGAGCTTCTCGTAGAGCACGCACGCCATCGAGGGAAGCACGGAACGATCCGGCCACGCCGCGGGCTCCCAGAGCTGAGAGCGCCGAAACGCCTTGGGACAGTGAAGGAAGCACTCCTCGACCTCGACGCCGATGGCGACGAGCGGCTGCTTGCCGCGCGCCGCGAGCGATTCGAGCACGTCCTCGTCGCGCACGATGGTCGCGCGCCCGTTCACGCGCAAGGTCTCCTCGCGGCCCGGGATCAGGAAGATCATGCCGACGTGCGGGTTCGCGAGCAGGTTGCGCAGCCCGTCGAGCCGCTTGTTGCCCGGGCGGTCGGGGATCACCAGGTGCCGCTCGTCGAGCACGTGCACGAAGCCCGGCGCGTCGCCCTTGGGCGAGACGTCGCAGCGGCCCTTCGTGTCGGAGGTGGCCAGCAGCAGGAACGGCGAGTGCTGGATGAACTCGCGGCTGGGCTCGTCGATGACGGGCGACTCCTTCTTGATCGCCCGCTCGCTCGGCGTGCCCATCAGGTCGCGCAGCTCCTTCTCCGAGGTCACCACTCGCTTGAACATCGGACCCTCCTCGACTTAGCCATGCGCGCTGAGCGCGATATCCGGCGATCGTCGTTCAGCCAAAGTAGACGGAGCCTGCGACCAAGTCAACGGTCGGTGTGGTCGCGCCGCGGGGCGTACGGGTACGGGCCCTCGGGCGATTTCCCCTCTGCGAAGCGCCTGAGACTGAACGCGTCGATGTCGACCGTCTTCGCCCGGCCGTCCAGGATCAGCTCGGCCATGCACACACCGACCGCGGGCGAGATCTTGAAGCCGGAGCCGCTGAACGCGGTCGCGAGATGCAGGCCGTCGATGCCGTCGACCCGGCCGAGGATCGCGTGCCGGTCGCGGCTGTAGCAGTCGACGGCGCGATAGCCGCGCGCGAGCGTCGCGCCCTCCATGGCCGGAATCCGGTGCGTGAGGATCTGGGCGCCGATCTCCGCGGCGCCGGGTGCCAGCACCATCGGCGCGTCGGGATCGCCGTCCCAGTCCTGGCACGGCACGCCCACGATCGTGCGGATGCCGCTCTCGGGCCGGAAATAGGTCCCGAGCACGTTGTCGATGAAGATCACGTGGGGCTCGGTGAGCGCCACCGGCCGCTCCACCTGGACCGTATCGAGGCCCTTGACCCGCGCCGGAATCTCGATCCCGATCTCGCGGCACAGGCGGGGCGCCCAGGCGCCGGCGGCGACGACGACGGCGCCGGCGTCGATGCGCCCGGCGCTCGTCTCCACGCCGGTGACGCGGCTCTCGCGGCGCAGGATCTTCCGGACCGGAGTCCACTGGAGGATCCGCGCGCCGAGCTCGGATGCGCGACGCCTGAAGCCCTCGACCGTGCCGGCGGGATCCGCGTAGCCGCTCTCGGGCTCCCAGGCGGCGGCGCCGATGTCGTCGACGTTCGCGAAGGGCTGCAGGTCGTGGAGCTCGCTCGCCGTCAGCGCGGTGGTGTTGACGCCGATGCCCCGCAGCATCTCGACGTTCTTGCCGAGCGCGTCGGCATACGCGGGCGCGACGACGTTCACGAATCCGGTGTGCGTGAACACCGGCGGTCCGCCCATGATCTCGGCCCAGTGCCTGAAGACCGGAAAGCTGGCGAACGCGAGGCGCGCATCCCACTCGTTCGTGTAGTGCATGCGGATGAGCGCGCTCGAGCGACCCGAGGCGCCGTTGGCGAGCGCCGCCTGCTCGCAGAGCACCACCCGGCCCACGCCCCGCGCGGCCAGCGAGTAGGCGATGCTCACGCCGTTGACCCCGCCTCCCACGACGACGACGTCGGCCGTCTCGGTCACGCGGAATACCTTATCATGTGGCGAGCCCGCCGGCCGTTTCACATCCGGGCCCGTGCGGTGTCTTTACTGATGATGGGCGCACAGCCGTTCGAGACGATCGTGGGCGCGCACCATGCGGAGATCTATCGCTATCTCCGCAGGGTGACCTCCCGTACGACGGAGGCCGAGGACCTCTCCCAGGAGACCTTCCTGCGAGCGTATCGCGCCTACCGGACCCTGGGCCCGGACGCCAACGTCCGGGCGTGGCTCTTCGCGATCGCCACCAACCTCTCGCGCAATCACTTTCGCTCCGAGAAACGCCGGCGGGTCGCTCACCAGGCCATGTCGGTGGAGAGCCGAGAGGCGGATCCAGGGGGACCCGAGCACGAAGCGCGGTTTGGCGAAGCCCGAACGCTTCTGGAATCCACGGTGCAGGGTCTTCCCCTCAGGCAACGCCTGGCGTTCGTCATGCGCAAGATCCACGACCTCGACTACGAAGCGATTGGCCGAAGCCTCGACTGCTCGGCGGAGAGCGCGCGGGCGCACGTTTTTCAAGCGCTCCGCAAGATCCGGCTGAACCTCGACGGTCACGAGCTTCCGCCTGCCGGAGGCGTCGAACACCCACTCAGGATGGAGCAACCGCGATGACGCGTAGACCACAAGTTTGCCTCGAGATCGAACGGGACCTCGTCGCCGCGGCGACGGGCGACGCCGAGCCAGGCGCTGCCTGTCGCGTCGAGCAGCACATCGACTCCTGCGGCGCCTGCCGCGGCGAGTTTCACCGCTATCGGGAGATCGAGGGCGTCGTGGGCGCGCTCCGACGCGTGCCGTCGGCGGTGGACAGCGTGGCTCGCGCGCGGGAGGGGCTGGAGTCGAGGCTCGCGGATCTGAAGTCGCGCCTGGTGTCGTACCGGGTCTTCCCGTCGCCGCTCGGCCGCATCCTGATCGCGCGGTCGGAGCACGGGGTGTCGCTCGTCGAGTATCTCGACGGCGGAACCGATCTAAGGACGTCGCGTCTGCGCCGGGTCACCGGTGTCGAGCTGCAGGAGGACGGCGCCGAGATCGAGGCGCTCTATCGCGAGCTCATGGAATACCTGCGCGGCGACCGCACGCGGCTGGAGTGGCCACTCGACCTGCGCCTGGCGCGCAGCGACTTCCATCGCTCGGTGCTCCGCGCGACGGCCGCGATTCCCTACGGCGCCGTCACGTCGTACGCCGGCATCGCCGCCGAGATCGGCAAGCCCGCGGCCGCGCGAGCGGTCGCCCAGGCGCTACGCTGGAATCCACTGCCGATCGTCGTGCCCTGCCACCGCATCATCGGCACCTCGGGCGCGCTCACGGGCTATTCCGGCGACAAGATCGGGCTCAAGCAGCAGCTCCTCGCCGTCGAGGGCATTCAGGCGATCGGGACGCGGAGCGAGTCGCGCGTCGCCCGGAACATGCTCTATCACTACGCTCGGAACGATCAGCACGAGTACTGCCTGCCGACGTGCGGCGACATTGCGCGCCGTCCGATCGGCCCCGTCACGTTGCTGGCCTCGCGCGAGCTCGCCGGCTCGATGGGGCTGGTGCCGTGCAGGGATTGCCGCCCGGACCTCCACCCGCTCGCGGCCTGATCCTCACTCGCCGTTTCACACGCGCCTCCTCGCGGTGTCATAGGGAGCAAGAGGAGGAGGTCGACATGCAATCCGTGATGCTGAGCACGCTGTCCCTGCTGATCGCGCTGGTCCCGATCGGTCTGATCGTCGCGCTCCTGCAGCTGTCGACGTGGCGCCAGCGCACGCGGCTGGCGGAGATCTCGCGGCAGATCGCGGTGACGGACGCGATCCATGCCGCGCTGGGCGCGGTCGTCTCCCCGGTCGTGCGCAAGATGCTCTGGCGCGGCTGGCGGCTCACGATCCCGGTCCCGCTCGATCGGCCCGACACGGTGATGCAGGTGGTCGAGGCCGCATACGCGGCCTTCGGCACGGCCGAGCGGGCGAGGTCGGGGCGCTTCGAGATCGTGCTGACCCCGCAGGAGCGACCGGTCCCGCGGCGAAGCCACGTACTGGTCCCCGCGAGCGCGGCGACAGGAGAGTCGGTGTCATGGACATGAACATCTATCTGGTCGAATGGTGGGCGAAGGAACGTCTCGACGAGCTTCGGGCCGCGGTGGGGCGGGAGCAACTGGCGGAGTCGCTGCGACAGAAACCGCCGCTGCGAGTCACGCTGGGGCTGGCGTTGATCAGCCTCGGGGAACGCCTTCAGGGAAGCCGCGCGGGCGCCACGACTCCGGCGGCCGGAAGTTCCGCCGCCTTCTAGCCTCCATCAGATCGGGGGAGCGCCGTGCTCCCCCGATTACTTCTTCACGAAGCCGTTCTCGCGATCGCTGGCCCGGGCTTGCCGCGCGCGCTTGGACGGCGGCCCGTAGCCGCCTCCTCCGGAGGACTCGATCAAGAACACGTCCCCCTTCCGGACGGGCACTCCGACTTCCTTGGTCTTCAAGGCCCGGCTCGGCCGGCCTCGCGATTCGAGCCGATAGCGATGGGGCAAGCCGTCCTTGCCGCCGAGCAAGCCGTACGGGGCGTGGCGAATACCGTCGCCCGCCGTGTTGGCGACGGCCGGGTCCTCGATGTCGACCCGCAGCCGCAGCACCGCGCCGACGCCGCCGCGGTGCATGCCGTCACCGGCGGAATCGGCACGGAACTCGTGGCGCTCGAAGGTCAACGGGAAGCGCGCTTCCGCGACCTCGACGCTGCCGAACTTGATCCCGCCGGCCGCCTGTCCTTCGCCCGCGGTTTCCCACCCGTCGCCCGCCACGCTCGCGCCGCCGCCGGGGCGTGCGTGGAACATGTGCCAGATGAATGGCTTGCGGGTTCGCGGGTTGACGCCCTTGATCGCAATGCGGAACCGCCGGCCCCACCCGGCGAGCACGCGCTCCGGGCACGCCGGCGCCAGCGCCCGGATCATCGCCTCGGCGATTTCCTGGGCGCAGTGATTCGTCGCGAGCGTCACGGGCGCGGGTGGAAACGGCCACACGATCGTGCCCTGCTTCGCGATCACCTTGACCGGCCGAAACGTGCCCGAGTTCTTCGGCGTCCGCGGGTCGATGAGGTACGCGAAGGCCATGTGGACCGCCGACATCGTGTTCGGGAACGACGAGTTCACGAATCCGGTGACTTGCGGATGCGAGTTGCTCAGGTCGACCGTCAGCGAGTCGCCCTTTTTTGTCACGGTCGCGCGAATCCAGATGTCGGTGAACTCGTGGCCGTCGTCGTCCAGGATCGTCTCGCCACGATAGACGCCGTCCTTCCAGGTGGCGACGCACGCGCGAGCCTGGCGCTCGGCGCCGTCCAGGATCTCGTCGATCCCTTCTAGGACCGTCGCGGCGCCGTAGTCGGCGGTCAGCGCGAGCAGACGCCGCTCGCCGACCCGCGCCGAGCCGATCATGGCGCGAAGGTCGCCCATGAAGTCGTGCGGGTGGCGGACGTTGGTCGTGATCATGCGCAGCACGTCGTCGCGCAGCTCGCCGGCGTCGTAGAGCTTGAGGGGCGTGATTCGCAACCCCTCCTGCCAGATCTCGGTCGCGGCCGGGTTGTAGGCGCCGTGGGTCGAGCCGCCGATGTCGCTCTGGTGAGCCCGGTTGACCGACCAGAACGCGACCTCGCCGCCCACGAACACCGGCACGAACGCCGTCAGATCCGGCAGATGGTTGTTGCCGTGATAGGGATCGTTCAGCAGATAGACGTCGCCGGGCTTGACGCGTCCCTTGAAGGCGTCGCGCACGGACTCGACCGCCCACGGGATCGCCCCCACGTGGATCGGCACGTGCTCGGCCTGCGCGATCAGCCGCGCGCCCGCGTCACAGAGCGCGGTGGAGAAGTCGCGGCTCGAGTTCAGGATCTGCGAGTACGCCGTGCGCAGCATCGCCTCGCCCATCTCCTGCACGATGGCCTCGAGCCGATGCGTCAGGACCGACACCGTCACTGGATCGCTCATGGACTCAAGATCTACGCGATCGGGCGGTCGTGGTCAACCTTGCCGGGAGGCCAGGGGCGACCACGATATCGGAGCGTGAGCCGATTTGCGTAGCATCGCCGCGGGCGCGAGATCGGATCGGCTCCCGGAGGATCGCTGGGCTTCAGAGACCTCCCACGAGATTGCGTCCCTGGCGCTTCGCCTCGTAGAGCGCGTGGTCGGCACGCTTGATCAGATCGGCAACGTTGCCGGGGTCGTCGGGGTAGCCGGCGACGCCGAAGCTCGCCGTCAGTGGGCCGTGCTGAAACGGATAGCGCTCGATGATCGCGCGCATGCGCTCGGCGTAGACGAGCGCGGCCGCCTTGGTGGTGCTGGGCAGGAGCGCGATGAACTCGTCGCCGCCGTACCGCGCCACGACCGAGTCTCGCCGGGACTGGCTCGCCAGGAGCTGAACGACCTGCTTGAGCACGTCGTCGCCGGCGCCGTGGCCCCAGCGATCGTTGATGGCCTTGAAGCCGTCGAGGTCGAGCAGGATGAGCGAGAGCGGCTGCTGATAGCGCGCCGCGCGACTCACCTCTTCGTAGAGACGCAGCATCAGGTAGCGCCGGTTGTAGCCGTCCGTCAGCGGGTCCTTGAACGAGAGCTCCTCGAGCCGGGCGCTGCGAACCGCGATCGCCGCGTAGGCGGCGAACGCCCGCGCGACGTCTTCCAGTCGGGGATGAAACGGAACCGCCTGGCCGTCGACGCCGATCGCGTTGATCAGCTGCAGCACGCCCAGGTTTCGTTGTGCGGCGTCCCGGAGCGGCACCGCCAGCACCGAATGGGTCCGATAGCCGGTCGTCAGGTCCACCCGCCCGTTGAACGAATACGGGGCGTCGCTCGGAATGTCGTACGCTTCCGGCACGTTGACGACCTCGCCGGAATTCGCGACGTAGCCGGCGAGACTCGGCACGTCCAGCGGAAGTCGCTCGACCTCCAGCCGCTGCTGCATCTCGTGGTCGCCCAGCCGGCGGTTCTTGATCTCGTTCTGGACCACCGCGAAGCGAAGATGTCCACCCTCACGCAAGAAGAGCGTCGCCGCTTCCGCGCCGGTGAACCGCCGCGCCTGCGTCACGATTCGCTCGAGCACCGGGGCGAGCTCGCCCTCGCTGCTGATCGCGATTCCAAGCTGGAGGAGGTCTTGGACCATCTGCGCGCCGCGGTCCGGGGTGGCGGCGCCCATGAGCCCCAGGAACCTCGGATCTCCCATGCTCGTTCCCGGGATGTCCATGGCCATGAAGAGACAGCACGCGGAGTGCCAGGCCCGAGCGTGCTGGAAACCGCTGAAATTCCGGTAAAACTGACACTGTCCGAACGAGCTGACCGGTCCGAGCCGGTCAGTTTCTGATCAGGTCGGCGACTTTCCTCTCAGCGTCAATCGACGCGGGTCGGGACTATGTCGCGGGCCGCTTGCCCCCGTACGCCTCGCTCGGGCCGTAGCGGCTGTCCTCGAAGAGGAGCTTCGCGCGCGAGCCGACCACCCGTCCCCAGTTGGCGAGGGCGGTCTCGGTGTACTCGCCGTCGGGCCTGGGCTCGTCGTCGAAGTTGTCGTAGGTGTCGACCCCGCGCATGAGCATGGCCGGCTGGCGGACTCTTGGTGGCTTCGCCCAGGTCGGCAGCATCTCGACGAGCAGGAGGAACCGCCGGTCGGGCCCGAAGTTCCCCGCCGAGCCGTGGACAAGCGAGTTGTCGAATATCGCCATCTCGCCCGGACGGAGCGCGAAGTCGACGGCGGCCGACTCGTCGAACGGCTCGGTGATGTACTGGCCGCGCGCGAGAATGCTCCGCGGGTCATCGGTTTCTTCGTGGCGCAGGATCCCCCACGTGTGCGAGCCCGGAATCCCGCGCAGGCACCCTTGCCGGCTCCCGCATTCGGAGAGCGCCAGGGCACCGAGGACGACCGGGACGGCCGAGCCGTAGAACGAATCCTGGTGCCAGCCAGCGAACGTCTCGCCGTCGGCTTTCTTCACCCGCCACGCCATGCTCCAGCAGCGGAGGTTCGGCCCGATCAGATCCTCGAAGATGTCGAGGATGAACGGGTCCTCCGCGATCTCGAGGACCCACGGACACAGAAGATGGGATTTGGTCTTCATCTTCTTGATGTCCGCGACGCGCGCCTCCAGCGACTCGAACCGCTCGCGGTAGTGGCGGGCGCGCTCGGCGCTCATCGCGCGCACCGGCGAGAGGAACCCGTCGCGCTGGAACGACTGTACCTGGGCTTCGGTCAGGGTCTTCGGCACGGCGTCACTCCCCTTGGTCCTTCGAAAAGAGCTCGTCGAGCTTGCCTTCGTACGCGTGGTAGTCGAGGAAGTCGTAGAGCTCGGCGCGCGTCTGCATGGTCGAGACCAGACGCTTCTGCGTGCCGTCCCGTCTGAGTGTTTCGTAGACGGCGAGCGCCGCCGCGTTCATCGCGCGGAACGCGGAGAGCGGGTAGAGGACGATCCCGACCCCGGCGCCGGCCAGCTCGTCGACGGTGAACATCGGAGTCACGCCGAACTCGGTGATGTTGGCGAGGATCGGGACGCGGACCGCGTCGGCGAACCGCCGGTACGCCGAGAGCTCGGACACCGCCTCCGGGAAAATCATGTCCGCGCCGGCCTCCACGCAGGCCGCGGCGCGGTCGATCGCCGACTCGATCCCCTCCACCGCCAGCGCATCGGTCCGGGCCATGATGACGAACTCGGCATCGGTCCTCGCGTCGACCGCGGCCTTGATGCGATCGACCATCTCCGTCTTCGCGACGATGGCCTTGCCCGGCCGGTGCCCGCAGCGCTTGGCCTGCACCTGATCCTCGATGTGCATGGCGCCGGCGCCGGAGGCGATCAGCGACCGCACGGTCCGCGCGATGTTGAACGCGCCGCCGAATCCGGTGTCGGCGTCGACCAGGAGCGGCAGTCGGGTCACGCCGGTGATGCGCCGCACGTCGGTGAGCACGTCGTCGAGCGTCGTGATACCGAGATCGGGCAGCCCGAGCGATCCCGCCGCGACGCCGCCTCCGGAGAGATAGATCGCCTTGAACCCGACGCGCTCCGCCATCCGCGCGGCATACGCATAAATGCACCCAACCACCTGCAGCGGCCGCTCATCCGCCACCGCCGCCCGAAACCGCGCCCCCGCCGACCCCGAGCTCATGCCCAGACCATACAACAAGCCGCGAACCTCCGCCGACGGCTGAGGCGCTGGTCAGCAATCGTCAACGGCCGGGGATCGTTCGCAGCTCGCCCGACATCTGAAAGGCATGCGGCAGCTTCAGACGGCGGCGGGGGCGCCTCGCCGGACGCCGTCACTCGGCCGCAATCGGTCCACATCAGGGGATCCGGGCTGAAGAGGAAGGACATGACCAAGAAACTGGACGGAAAAGTGGCTATCGTGACGGGTGCGTCGAAGGGGATCGGAGCGGGCATCGCGACAGCGCTGGCGGACGAGGGCGCGTCAGTGGTGGTCAACTATTCCGCCAGCAAGCAAGGCGCCGACCGTGTGGTCGCGACGATTGCGGGCCGCGGGGGCAAGGCGATCGCGGTGCAAGGCGACGTATCGAAGCAGGCGGATATCGAGCGCCTCGTTTCGGAAACGCAGAAGGCGTTCGGCCGGCTCGACATCCTGGTCAACAACGCCGGCGTCTATGAGTTGACGCCGCTCGAGGGAGTGACCGAGGATCTTTTTCACAAGCACTTCAACCTCAACGTCCTCGGCCTGCTGCTCATGACGAAGGAAGCCGTGAAGCACATGGGGCCCGAGGGCGGGAGCGTCATCAACATCGGCTCGGGCGCGAGTACGCTGCGGCCGCCGAACTCCACGGTGTACACGGCGACGAAGGCTGCCGTCGACGCGATCACGGGCGTGCTGGCGAAGGAGCTCGGCCCGCGGAAGATTCGCGTGAACTCGATCAACCCGGGGATGATCGAGACGGAGGGCGTGCATGCCGCCGGCTTCGTCGGAAGCGACTTCCAGAAGATGGTCGAGACGCAGGCGCCCCTCGGACGCGTGGGGCAGCCGGACGATATCTCGCCGACGGCCGTCTATCTGGCGTCCTCCGACTCGAAGTACATGACTGGGGAGACGCTGCTGTTGTCGGGCGGCCTGAGATAAAAGGGACGCCGTCCGCCGGCTCCACGCGCGAGCGCGCCAAACAGGGCTAGACGCCGAGGTAGTACTTCTTGACGAGCTCGTTCTCGCGAAGCTCCTGCGTGCTCCGCCCCTCGAACTCGATGCGGCCGTGGACGATGATGTAGCCGCGGTCGGCGATCTTGGTTGCTTGATTGAAGTTCTGCTCGGCCATCAACACGGTCAGCTGATAGCGCTCCTTCAGCTCGCGGATCTTGGCGATCACGCGGGTCACGAGAATCGGCGCCAGCCCCACCGACGGCTCGTCGACCAGCAGAATCTTCGGGGACGACATGAGGGCGCGCGCGATCGCGAGCATCTGCTGCTCGCCGCCGCTCATGCTGCCGGCGAGCTGACGGCGCCGCTCGCGGAGGACCGGAAACGCTTCGAAGCAGAACGGCAGGTTGCGGTCGATGTCCGCGCGGGCGCCCGTGCGATAGGCGCCGAGCAGCAGGTTCTCCTCGACCGTGAGCCTGGGAAAGAGGCGCCGGCCCTCGGGGACCAGGGCGACACCGAGCTCCACGATCTCTTCGGTCGAGCGCTTCGCCAGATCGATCCGCCCGCCGTCCGATTCGAGGTAGATCTCGCCGGCGTCGGGCACCAGCATGCCCATGATGCACTTGATGAGCGTGCTCTTGCCGTTGCCGTTGGTGCCCAGGAGCGCGACCGTCTCGCCCTCGCGCACCTCGATCGACACGCCGTGCAGCACGCGGACCGCGCCGTAGCCGGCCTCGACGTCGCGGACGACGATCCTACTCGCCAAGGTACGCCTTCTCGACGGCCGGGTTGCGCACGATCTCGTCGGGCGTGCCCTCGGCGATGCGCGTACCCGCGTCGAGGACCACGATCCGCTCGGAGAAGCGCATCACCGCGCGCATGATGTGCTCGATCATGATGATCGTGATCCCCTGCTCGTTCAGCCGCAGGAGGATCGCGAGGATGTCGTCGACCTCGGCGCTGGAGAGCCCGGCCATGGCCTCGTCGGAGATGAGCAGCTTCGGGCGAGCCGCCATCGCGCGGGCCAGCTCGAGCTTGCGCATCTCGATCTGCGTGAGCCCCGCCGGCCGCAGGTGCGCCTTCGCGTCGAGGCCGATCATCCGCAAGATGTCCAGCGCCGCCGCCGGGCCAGGCGCGCCGGCCGATCGCGTGTGGGCCGCGTACTCCAGCGGAATGCCGAGGTTCTCGAGAACGGTCATGCTCGTGAACGGCTTCGGAATCTGAAAGCTCCGCACGATGCCGAGTCGGGTCCGCTGGTGCGCCGGCAACCCCGTGATGTCACGGCTCTCGAAGAGGATCCGGCCGCCATCCGTCTGGAGCGCGCCCGACACGCAGTTGATCAAGGTGGTCTTGCCCGAGCCGTTCGGGCCGATGAGCCCGAGCCGCTCGCCGGCCCTTACCGAAAGACTCACCCGATCGAGCGCGAGGAAGCCGCCGAAGCGCTTGGTCACCGCGTCGACCTCGAGGAGCGGCGCGGCCATCGGCCGGCTCATCGCCCGCGAAGCCGCCGCGCCAGGCCGGTCAGCCCTTCCGGCGCCAGCACCACGAACAGCACCAGGACGACGCCGACGATCAGCAGATTGAGCTCGGACGAGATGGTCACGGTCGCGATCTGCTGCGCGGTGCCGAGCAGGATGGCGCCGATCACGGGCCCGAGCCACGTCGTCGTGCCGCCGATCATGGGCATGGCGAGCGCGTTCACCGCGTAGTTCAGGTCGAAGGCCGACGACGGCTCGACGTAGGTCACGTAGTAGGGAAAGGGCGCGCCCGCGACGCCCAGGAAGAAGCCGCTGATCGTCGTGGCGAAGAGCTTGAGCCGCAGCGTGGGCACGCCCATGCATTCGGCCGCCTCTTCGTTGTCCCGGAGCGCGGCCAGCCCGCGGCCGATCCAGGAGCGCTCGATCGAGCGCGCGACCAGCACGGTCACGACCGCCAGGGCGACCATCACGGTGAAGAGCAGGACGCCCCAGTTGCCGAAGAGGGGCGCGGGCGGGCGGATCAAGGTGAATCCCTTCGCACCGCCGACGTAGTCCCAGTTGATGATGAGCGTCTGGAGCACGACCGAGAGCGCGAACGTGGCGATCGAGAAGAAGACCCCCTTCAGCCGGAGCGTGAGGTAGCCGATGCCGAGCCCCAGGAGCGCTGAGACCAGGCCCCCGGCGACGATCAGCACCGGCAACGGCGCCTTGAAGGCTTCGATGAGGAAGATTGCGGTGTACGCTCCGAGCGCGAAAAACGCCGGCGTGCCGAAGTTCACGTAGCCGGCGTAGCCGCCGAGCATGTTCCACGCCGTGGCGATGACGACGTACTGCAAGACGACGTAGCCGGCGAAGTACACGTACGGGTTGACGCGGAAATTCGCCAGGAAGAGCGCCAGGCCGATGACGGCGACGACGAGGGCGCCGATCTTCTTCACCGGCTATCTCCCGAAGAGCCCGGCGGGCCGCACGGCCAGCGCCAGCAGGAGAATTCCGAACGAGACCGCGAGCGACCAGGACGGCCCGAAGAAGGTCGCCATCAGGCTCTCGGCCACGCCGAGGATGATCGAGGCGACCAGTGTCCCGCCGATGCTCCCGAGGCCGCCCAGGACGGTGATGGCGAAGACGCGGCCGATGTAGTCGCGATCGGTGGACGGCACCACCGGCGAGATCGTGATCAGCAAGGCGCCGGCGAGGCTGGCCGCCGCGATGCTGATCCCGAACGCGATGGTCTTGATGCGGACGGGATCGGCGCCCATGAGCCGGAGCGCGACCTGATCCTGGGAGACGCCCATGACGGCCCGGCCGTAGAAGGTCCGCGACAGGAACAGATAGAGCGCGAGCGTCATCAACAGCCCGACGACGCACGGCACCAGCAGCCGGAAGGCGATGCCGACGCCGCCGAGATCGATCGATCGGCCGATGTAGGCGGCCTCGACCATCCGGTAATCGACGCCGTACTTCAGGCTCAGCGCCACTTCGATGATGAAGAGCAGGCCGAAGAAGAACACGAGCCCGCGCAGCGATTCTTCGCCGCGGCGCTCGAAGCTCGCGTAGTAGATCCGGTAGACG